>Ga0118677_10008752_pt1 | contig 16092 bp, 15 predicted proteins | sample AliMusrvi5mmetaG_FD_86154 | JGI IMG/M metagenome (GOLD analysis project Ga0118677, IMG submission 86154) | reverse complement strand
CCCAGCAGTGTAGTGAGACTTTCTTTCCAGCTCACTTTCGGCTCGTCCTTCAGTATTCCATGCAGCCGTAATAGTTCGCTGTGAGACTGGAGCTTTTTGAGGTCAGCAACAGCCTTGTTAAAGTTGGGGTTTGATTTATCAACTCTGGTATCAATGCTGTTCATTGCACCAATCCAGACCTTCTCGGTAACAAACGGTTCGACTGCACGAAAGGTTTCCACCGCATCTTCGACACCATGAAGCATTGGCTCCATACTAACACTGGTCTCAAATCCCTGCTCATGCGCGTGTTGCAATGCCTGCAATCGTTCCTGAGGACTAGGGGCATTGCGTTCCCAAAACTTGCAGAGCAACGGGTGCATACTGCCGATAGTAACCCGTATCAGCAACTGGCTTTTGAAATTTACCAGTTGACGGCAAATCTCCTGAATACAGCTCAGGTTGGCTTTCGATACGAACAAGACTTCGTTCCCAGCGGCCAATAATCCGGTGAGATACGGAAGGTTATACTGAATGTTGGCCGGTGTGGTATCATGGCGTGTAGGGAACATTACCAAGCCATTGAGCTTGAAGTGACGCTTGGCAATGGCAACATCATCTGCTTTTTCAATCGGCCATGCCGCACGATTCGCAATAATGCCGTCCTTTAATGCATTGGCCCGTGCATAGCAGTAGGCGCAGTCATTTGAACATCCAATCCTACAATTGCGGTTGGTATCTGCCCACTCGCCTGTTCCAAAACCGTTACGTACTTTTGTTGTTATACTTTTCATCTGAAAATCCTCGTTATTTTGAAAGTGTGTTTTTTGCTGTGTCTCGGGTGTCTCAAGGTCACAGGGGCTGAGACATCCGTGACCCTGAGACATTCCGTTTTACTGAACTTCTGTGTTCGATTCTGCCGAAACTGATTCTTCAGCATCCGACAATATTGACGAATTGAAGTGATAATACCTCGCCTGCTCCATTCCTGGCATGCGGCGTCGAGCCTGAGGCTTTTTGTCGCCTTCGTCATGGATTAAGTATTTACGATTAACACAGGTGCTGGTGACAAGCTGAGCGTTAAGTCCCAGGCATATTTCATTCTTATATGCCTCTGGGAATACTAGAAATTCATTGGCGTTACCGTTGTTGGTTAGCCTGAATCCGGCCATATTATTAATAGTGTATTGACGATCAGGATACTCCACTACAAACTGTCCATTTGCCTGTTTCTTTACCGGAATAAACCGTGACATTCCGTGGCTTCGAAGAAAGTTTTTAACCTGGTCTACGGCTTTTTCTGCCTCCATTGGACCGGTTGTTCCCCTGACAGCAAGCCATCTTTCAAAGGCTTCACTTACAGCATTGAAGGAAATGTCATCACTCCAGCCGGTAATCCCCATTTTACCGGATATTTCACCCGCCAATGCAGCGACAACAAACTTGGTAGCAACTCGCTTAACCTGGCCATCAGAGTTTTCTGGCACATAGTAGCCAAAGAACTCTTCCTTGATTCGGACAAAATCAGCCACCAGTTGGTCATAATGCCCAATCAGGCCTTCGATAAATGCCCTTATAGGAGTGCCGTAATAGGTTAAAGAAGCGTTTTTAATTCTTTCTGCAAAGTCGTGACTGCTCTTCTCACCGTGGGTCATTTCAAAAGCGCCAAGTCCACGACCCATGTCAGCAGATATATCCACCAATCTTACCGTATGACCAACTCTGGAATTACCACCATTCGAACGGATGAAATCTTCTGACGATACTTCACCAGAAGACAGGCAGTTTAAACGCCATTCTGCAACGTCTCTGGCATCACCAAGCACATTTGACCGTTGCCGTCCTTTACCGTTCATTATCATGTAAATGATTTTTCCAGCGTCTTTGGGGTTAGACTCGTGAAGTTCATCGTTAATCATGAGAGAATCGGTATACTTCTTGGATCGAGCTTCCATGCCAGCTACAGTCGTATTCCAAGAGCCAAACATACTATCAGGCTCCCCATGAACTGAAGCTGCAACATACAGTGTGGTAGATTTGCCGGTTGAACTTTCACCATAGAAGTGATAGCCACACGATTCGACCTTGAGCAACCTGAGTAACACTGATGCAAACGAAACACAGACTGCCAGTATCAACAGTGAATTACCTTTACAAATTGCAGCAACATTATCCCGCCACTCTTCCAGAGTGCCTTTGGTTGCGTGGTTATTACCAATCGGAGCGCCGGTATAGACAACTCGTGTATCAGCGTTGCCGATAGAAGAGTTGTCGTAGAATAAGTATACATCGCCATGCCAACCAATACGGTCAGTACAAATTGCTCTCTTGTCATCACATGGTGTCCCCAAGTTGAGGTAGCGCAGCAGGTAGTCAATCATCCTGCTTTCGCTTGATATATGTAGACCCTCATTGGACATTGCGATGACAATTGCTTTGCCGTTGGTAACGATGTCGCTATTACGGATAAACAACCGCTTTGCCACACCATCCCTGTCATCAAAGCGTATTACTTTGCCCCAGTTGCTGCTGGAACTATCACGAGCTTCAGCTTCAATGACAACAGGGCCGGAAATAAATTTATCAACCGTATTATTTCCAACTTGGACCAATAGGTATAAACCGCTACGGGTCTTGGCGTAATCTGTGCCTTCAACAGTAAACAGAATTCTTTCGACAGGTGCTGCTACTGCGTGAACTACCTCTGGCGTTACTGATTCCGGCGATGCGGTCTCAGTACCAGTTGTTTCGAGCTTGGTCTGTTCTTCAGCGCCAAGCTCATTTGTTATATATTCTGCTAATTCCAACATTTGAATCTCCATAAAATTTGTGAGAAGGCCGCCTGCAGACGGCTCCTCGGTGCTACAGAACGTTCTGTCCAGATAATCCGAAATGCTGCCAGAGTATGTATGGTACTCTGGCAAGATTCCGGTACAAAATTACAGTTACCCCTCAGAAATGATCAGTCTACGCTTTGCAGAATGATGATCTGTGAGTGGTATGAAACTATTCAGTTGCCAAAGAACATGGGTGCTAATGTGTCGGGCTGAAGAGCCTGGTTGTCAGGCAGGCTCCCCCGATTGGTTCTACACGTCGAATGCATCCGATACTTGAGGCCGAAACACTACAATTGCAGAGGGAAACGGTGCCGAATTAGTGGCAGTTCCGAACTTTAATCGCCCAGGCACGAAGTAAGTCTCAGCTTTAGAACAGAAGTTCTGCCACCATTTCGTGTCTGTTCTTACGGGCAGGAGACAGACCACTGTGGCTCCGTCTTCCTTGGCTGATATTGATGCCTTTTCCACCCAATTACCGATCCCTCTACCGTACGGCGGATTCATCCAGCATGATCCCGACCAGGCCTGAGCCAGACCATCAACTTCAGGCGTAAAGTAATGTGGACATTTTGCGTTTTCCGGTAGTGCGCATACATCAGTTTCAAATCGGAAAACTCTGTTAAGCTGGTTGAAAAAGCCTTGAGGGGTGGCCCACATGTCAGTTTCGCTCGAAAACATTAAATTATTATTCATGATATTTCCTCTTACTGAAGCGTAACGTTCAGTTTGTTCAGTGAGGGAGTCCTTGCAATCAGATATCCCTCGTGGTGCAAAAGCGCTCTATCCAGATAATCCGGTGACTAATTAAATCCCGGCTCCAATAACATTAGAACTTATCCACAATGCAACATCGCTCATACGATATCTGACTGCTCGACCAAATTTAACGTAGGCTAATGCTGAGTCGCCTCGGTGTCTTGCACCTTCGAAATATTGCTTGCTAAGCCCTGTAAGCTCTACCAATTGCTGCTGAGTAATTAATTTATCGACTTGCTGCGTTTCCATTTTTTTTCTTCTGCCTCCCGTATGTGCATTACAGTTGATCAGGCCGTCATGCGTTTTATGAATATCAATATACGTTACCTATTATTTTGATCGCAATTCATAACTATCATATATTGTTCATAAAATAGTACTTCAGCTCTTAAAACATCACATTGGTTCACTTTGGGTCTTAGATTGGACGTTCATAAAATAGGGGTTGCTTAAATTGATGGGTTTTAAAAGATGGGGTTTTATGAAGCGGTAGTTTTGGGGGAGCGAAAATCAGCATTCCGACTGGTGCGATTTGGCCTTTGGTCTGCCGGTGCATGAAAATTATCAGTGCATTTATTCGAAGTACATCAAACGGTCAGACATTTTTGTGTATCTTGCATAGGCAAAAGTCAGGGTCGTATTTTTCTTTTTGGTACCGCCGCTCTGGCGGGACTAACTGCATGGCGAGGGGTCTTATCATATCAATTGAAAGCTCTTTACTGGGGTAAGTTACATTCCACCTCTGTATATTTACTTCTGCATGCTTTGCTAACTCATCGTGCCGACACTCACAACCTGCATAAATTAGAGACAACATATAGTTGATAGACTGGACTTGTTGTTTTAATAATCGGGCAAATTTTGATTTTAATGGAGGATGAGTTGTCTCTTTGTAGGTCAACAATTCGATCAGTTTATTAAAGTCATCATTTAAAAGGCCATCGGGAAAATCGTTTGTATTAATGCTTTTTAATTTTAGTTCACCTAGCAGACGTTTTCTCTCAGGGTCGTGGACCATATTGACATCTGACTGTCCGTCTACTTCAGTAGTATCAACAGCACTTCCGGATTCTGTAGCGGTCTGTTCTGGTTCAAGTGTATTGCGCTTGTTATCATTGCCAATGCTTTTTTGCTGTGATTCGACAGGTGTTTCTTCTGAAGTGAATGTTTCCTGTTGTTGCTCATCATTTTGCGTATCAGTAGAAATATTAGGTGACTGTTCCTTGGCAGCAACCAGTATAATCTCAGGTTGGTTTTCCTGCCCATCGGAAATAAAATGTTCATTACTACCATCCAAATCATTATCAGCAACTGGTTCCAATTGTTCATCACTGCAATCAGCAAGCAATTCCTTGTTATCAATTCCATGCTTATTTAACTGGCTGATAAGATATTTAGTAAAAGTTCCCAGTTGCACAAGTGACTCGTCGGAAAGATAATAATATCGACCTTCAATGTCATTTAAATACAGAAAGAAACTGTCATGACAATGATAACCAGAATCGGGATGGTCATTTGTCTGAATTGGCTTAAGAGTTCCAAAACTCTTTGCAACTTTAAGTAATGGACCATGCTCATTTCTAAACACGATTATACTGTCAACAACAATTTCCTTTAGAATTTCATAAACTTTAATAAAAGTATCATGGTGAACAACCCCATCATCCATACTTTTGCAAATATAAGGCGACACAGCATCAAAAGCAGATTTTAGTGTTATCTCATCATTATCAGTGACCAATTCTTTCAAGAGCATAAATAACTCCGTAAATATATAAGAGGTGGTTATTCAGGTTGAGCTACAATAGCAGGAATTCCCATAAGCTCCATCAGTTTTGCGCTAATACGCTCCATAGGCTCTCGTAAACGGTCTGTGGTAATCTGAAGGTATCCACCTGTTACATCATTACCATCGCTGTGATTGAGGAGCCGTTTCAGTGCAGCATATGGGATATCCAGGCTTTCTGCAACTGTTATGAAAGTCCTGCGTAGATCGTGCAAACAGAATTTAATTCCTGGAATAATTTCATCAGGTTCTTCGTCTACTCTTCTGTTTAGTTCTTCCATATTAGAGATATCATTCATGGATAAAAGTGTTACACGCTCCACAAATATCATCTGTTTTTTGGGTTCGACTAGATGGCCAGCTTCACCCGTTCCTGGGAAAATGTATTCATTAGTTTTCCGACTCTGGAGCTGTTCGAATAATTTGAACAAAAAATTGCTCATAGGTAGTGTATGTGGTCTACCGTTTTTGGCTATTGCTTTTGGTACTGTAAATGTTTTATCCCGCATATCTACATCAGCCCAGGTGAGCTGAAGACCTTCCTGTTTTCTGAGACCCGTGAAAATGATAAGCAGTAAATAGTCACGAATAACAACATTATCAATGAGCATCACTGCATCATACCAGGGCTTAAGTTCATGAGGTTTAATAAACGTGCGCCTTCGCTCAGTTTTATACCACTGACGTGCCTGACTGAGCCGCCTTACTGGATTAGCAGGGATTTTTTCGTCTGAAAGCATATATGCAAAGTTGTAAAGAGAGCGAATAGTCCGCATCAGATTATTGGCAGCATTTTCCCCATGTTTGGTGCCGATGTCACGGTGTTTCTGGGCGATCATCTCTTTGGTGATACTATTGATTGGTTTATCAAACCACTCTTTCGCATAGCTATTTAGTAGGTCGTCGTAGCATTTTACAGTGCGAGGCTTGAGCTGTCTATTGGCTTGGTACTTTTCAAATGTCTTTTTTAAGGTAAGATCCTGATTTTCTGTCTGTCGTTTCTCTTCTTCAGGATCTATCCCCTTGGCCATTTTAGCCAGAATATCTTTTGCTTCTTTACGAGCTTCATCTAGCTTCATAAGTGAAGCTTTTCCGATTGTCCGTTTCTTCTCTTTACCGTTTACTCTGGCCTGGATGAAATATGTCTTAGCTCTGCCCTTAACGTATATTCCAAATCCTTTAAGATTCTGGTCAAAATAGGGTACAAGTTTTTCGGTTGGCTCCAGATTGTCGATAAACCGCTGAGTAAGTTTTTCTGAAGGCATGGCACACCCCTATAATTTTATTGTAGCAATGTTGTAGCATATTGCGGTAAAAATGGGTAGTACTAAGTAAAAGTAGGTAGGGGTTTTATTGTAGTAACTAGCTGATTTATAAATGATGAGTAAAAGGTGGTAGGGGTAGGTAGGGTAAGGAATATCAAATTCCCAAGCTGAAGGTCGCGGGTCCGAATCCCGTTTCCAGCTCCATAATAACTAGAGGAAATCATTAGTGATTTCCTCTTTTTTTGCCTTTGCTTTCACCTGGACTTTCGCTAATAAAATTCTAATGATGGTCGGGGCATTTTTTTAGACGGTTATGACGGGATACTGCGGCTGTTGAAACGAGGGTAGTTGCTGCATTTGCCAGGCAAGATGCGGCAGCAAAGCTTGCTGCATGGCGAAAACGGCGTGCTGCTTGACTTCCGGAGCGATAAAATCTTTGCCGAAGTAGTCCAGAATTTTTATGACATCCTGTTCCAGCCCCTCCACGTAGTTTCCGTAGACTTCAAAAACCATTTTTTTATCCCGGTGCCCCATCAGCGCCACCAGCCTCAGCATATCTATCCTCAATGTCATTGCCCAGGCCGCAAAGCTGTACCGCATACAATAGGGGACTTTCTGCGGCAATCCAGCTCTTTTGAACGCTTTTATCCAGATATTGTTGTTGAAGTTGGCTGCATTAAATTTTTCCCCGGTCTCCTTGGTAATCCCAATTGATTGTATTTTTGGCTGCCACCCGGTTATCCCGCTTGGAGGCAGGCTGGCGCGACGTAGTTACCGCAACAGACTCATTAAGCAATGTTACTACGTCGTCGGACCAGACAAACCGGAGGATTCTTCCCACTTTCAGGTAATATGCATTGGCTCGTGCGCCAAGGTTTTTGCAGAAAATCAATGGTGTCGGATGCCTGGACAAATGTCCACCTGGGCTTGATGAAACTCTGAAATATATTACGAGGTGAGATGCTGCTAATTATTAAGAAATATAAGATTAATCAGGGGGCTACTATGCAGTGGGGAGTTGATCCGGGCTTGATTGAAGATGCCAGGGTTGAGGCAAAGAGAATGCAGGAGACAGGGGAAATAATCAGACCCGTTCCTTTTGGTGGTGGTAGGTTGGATGTGATTTTTGTATCCACCGACCAGACTCTTGTCAGAGGAACAGACTTTTTCGATTTTGAAGATAAAACCTTTTACGTTGGCAGCAAAAAATAGCAGTCATGTAAATCGGTATGAGCGAATTGGGTTCTGATCCATCATTTATGTTACAGGGGGGTAAAAGTGCAAAAAGATGATGTCAAGAATCCAATAAAACATATCCAATTATTCTCTGGAATAGTATTTACAGAGACTGATCAACTCAGGGTAGATGCACTTTTGAAGCGTTTAAAGGAGCAAGGTCAGAAGCGGCCTCAAGTCCTGAACGGAGAGTCTCCAGCGGCAAAAACAGTGAAAGTGCTGCATCCTGTAAAGGAATGAAGCCAAAGTGGAGATAGAATTGTCTGGCCTTTTTATCCTTGGCATCAACGAAGAAGCCGACGATTCCACCGGATTCCATGGCCGTTGCCGCTATCCGTTTAATTGCATCGGCCAGCAAGAGTGCTCCGTACCCTTTACCCTGGTAGCGCTGATCAACTGCCAGTCGTGCGAGCTTGGCAGCGGGTAGGCGGGATGCTTTGGGAAGGCGACGGGCATAATCTGCGGGAAGCAAAGATACATCCACTTCAAGAAATGAGAGGGTGAAGTAGCCAAGGATGTTCTTTTGAGCATCCTCATCCAGTAGTACAAAGGTATTTGACAACCCCTTCTCCCGATGTTGACGAGCGGTCTTACGCAGAAAATCGTTAAGAGGTGCTATCCCACAGTCGAAACCGGTACGATTGTGAGTGACATCCAGAGGGCGAATGATCAGCATTTAACAAGTTGGTCGTGAGATTTTAGTGCCGCAATAAGCCTGTCATTGGGGACAGGGGGCTTTTCCAGTGCATCAAGAAAAGTTCGAGAGTCTCTTTCGGAGAGCTGTAGAGTTTTTTCCCGCTCCAGGATTTTACCGGCACGGTCAAGTGCGCTTTGCACGATAAACTGATTGAGTGTGGCCCCATACACAGCGGCAGCGCGCTCAATGATGAGGCGGTTAGCGTGGGGAATCCGGGCAGTAACACGGTCGTCAGCTACCGGTTTTTTGGAAGTCCTTCTGATTGTCGCTGTTTGCATGGTACAAGCTCTCCTATAGTTGGTAAGCGAATTATAACGCTGTGGTGCCAAATTGGCAACATTATTGTTGTGCCAGAAATTGCCTCTTCTGTCGTTATGAGTGTTGAGCAACATTTAATTTCCAGAAAATAAGGGAGTTTATTATGATTTTAAGTGGTAATGAAGAAAGGCTTAAAGAAAGATGCGAGCTACCCCCACCAAAGAATCCCCCGCTCATTCGTTTAACTCCTTTTCATCTTGAACTTCGAGAGGAATCTCTCAAGAGTCTGCGTAGAGATGGCATAGTACCTACGAAAGATCGAACATAATCCCTGCCATGGTGCGTAAACCGATGGAATTTATGCATCTCCCAGCTGCGGCACCTTCCATTGGCTTACTGGACGAAGACCGCAAGGCACGCAAGGCGGGTAAGAACATGCCTTGGCAGGAGTTCAAGCGTCAGTATGACGCCGCATTGGCAAATGACACTGTGGACGTGATACGAGCCTATGTTGAGGCATCAGCGGTAGCAGGTGGAATGGCAATTATATTGTGTGCCGAACCATATTGCCCGGATTTTGATGCTGAGCCTCAAGAACGCCAAGATGAGCATTACTGTCACCGTTTTACGCCTGCACAACGAGTTGCTCAATCAATTCTGACAGCCAGAAACGATTCAGTGGATGTAAAGTTGATTAATCTGGAACTATCAGATTTTGTAAAGAGTGGCCGTTCTTGGACTCCACCGTCACAGTGCCATAAGTATTGGCCGCCACATTTTCCATTCAGTGAAAATCCGATGTTATCAACGGGATGATTCCGGAAGCTAAACATTCCGTTTGGATCGGCACGTCGGATTTGAAAGACCCGTATAGTCACGGATGATCGGTCGATTGTTGGCAAACTCATCGAACAGTTCGACACGCTCTGGATGGGGGCGCACTGCGATAAGTGCAAGCGTAAGGCGGTATGTGGGGACAGGATCGAAGTAGATTGATTTCAATACGCCTACCAGACTGTTACAACATGAGGATATTCGAGAATTTTACCGTCACAGGTGACAAGCGGTACTGACAGTCTTCGCGCCAACGCTATAATAATCCTGTCTGCCGGATCCTTATGGAAATCCCCCGGTAGTTGTGTGCTGGAAATAGCATCCAAAGGTGACAGTGGCTCAATGACGGTTGCTGGATAGCATTTTGCCAACTCGTACCATCTGCTTATGTCCATAGGAATTGCAAGTTTTCCGGACTGCACCTTGACAGCAACCTCCCATACTGAAATAGAAGAAAGAACAATAGCCCCTGAAGTTTGCTCATGCTGTATCAGCTTTTCAGCTGCTTGCGACAACCGGGAAGGGGCGTGAAGCCACCAGAGCCAAACATGCGTATCAAGTACAATCATTGCTCCAGCGCCTCCCACAACTCCGGGGCGGGTTTATCAAAGTCATCAGAAATAGTAATTGAAACCCCTCTTAATGGAAAACGAGCCGCTTCATTCTGATATGTGTCTGATGATAAAGGCGATAACTGTGCAACCGGCTTACCGTTACGGCTGATGATGATGGTTTCATGCTTTGTGAAAACATCGTCAAGCAGAGAGGGAAGCATGCTACGGGCGGATGATAAAGATAACGATCTCATAAATATTACCTCCATTTAGCTATATGTACAACATATCATGTACAATTTATGCTGTCAAAACTAATGACGATTAGTAATTGTTGTGTCAGAAATCGCCTCTTCTGTCGTTATGAATTGATAATACCAATTCTAGCGACATGGAGGCGAACTCCGCATGCAAACATCAGTCAGCAGCCCGGCAACCTTGATCTGCTGAAGGAGAGTTACCGGCGAGCTGCAGAGCATGAACCGAAACTCACAGAGATTGTAATGGATTTGAAGCCGCAGGGGTTTGATCTGGTCTATTACTTCATGGACGGATTGAAAAAGTATGCTCAAGAGATTCCAGCAGATATTCTTGACAATTTCAGTAGAAACCTTGTCAGCACGTATTCGCTTTCGGATGGTGGCGAGTATTTCTGCGAACATTTTGCCGATTATCTGTTTAACCCCGAACCGTCCGAGTTCACGAAACGCATCTGGAAGTTGGCAGAAACGCTGGCACCTGAAACCAGTGTGAAATCTGCGCCGACAAACACCTGGCTTGATCATGTGAAGTTTTACTGCCGTCAAAGTATTCTGCTGACGACCAAATGTGACACTGTTGTCCAACTGTGTGACCTGGAGTGGAACGCTCCTTTGCCGGGGCTTGATGAGGCAGATGCGATTCGGTTGCAAAAGCATATAAAGGAATCTGTCCCTGGCAGGGCAATGAGTGACACTACCGGATAGTCTGGGAGTAACACTCTGCCGGATGATGATCACATACCGCCGCATCCACATGCCCCAGCAACCAGACCGAAAAAGGCCCAGGACTGGTGAATTTACATGCTACATAACGTGGCGATTATTTGGCACTTTAAACGATTATTCCGGTATTTATGATTGTAATTTGCCGGAATAACGATATAGTTCCTTCATAAATACTGTTTCAGGAGGTGTCCCAAGTGGCAACAATACTTCACGGCAGGCAGGCTCCGCATGACAAACTCCTCTGCAGCAATTATTCTGACTGTTCCAATCCTTTTCGGCGTTGCGGCTTATTCCGTACGCCATTTTTTGTTTTCCACATGGTGAACCTATGACGACCTCACAAATAATTTCAGACTTGAATTTACGCCAACGGGCAGAAGAAAAGGCAATGAAAGAGCTAGCTTCATCTCAAGAGGTTCTTTCTCAAGGAGAAATGCAACGATTGTTGCATGAATTGCAAGTACACCAGATTGAACTGGAGATGCAGAACGAAGAACTGCATCGGGCGATATCGGTAATAAGTGAACACAAAGCCCAACTTGAAAACATCATCAAGATGGCACCAACAGGTTATTTCCGAATTGACCAGGAAGGGCGTTTCCTGGAAGTCAATGAAGCCTGGTTGCGTATGCACCGTTATGATTCAGCTGACGAGGTTATCGGCAAAAACTTCAGTTTGATCCAGGTAGACAGCGGCTCAATGACTGCACTCGCACATTTAGCTGAACTTAAGCGAGGTAACCTTATCCCGTATGGTGAGTTCACCAGTCGCCGCAAAGACGGCTCGATTGGTCACCATATATTCTCAGCTTATCCAGTCGTGCATGTAGATGCGGTTGTCGGATTTGAGTGGTTCATAATTGACATATCTGAGCGTATTAAGGCAGAAGAAGCACTACGACGTAATAAGAATATGCTAACACGCACCGAAAGTATTACACATACCGGAAGTTGGGAGTGGGATCTTGCCACTGACTCTGTGACGTGGTCTGAGGAATTGTTCCGAATTCATCAACTGAATCCTTCTGACGACGCTCCATCCTTTGCGGAACATTCAAAACTATATCACCCAGAAGATCTGGCTGAGCTACAACGAGTTGTCGGTATTGCTTTGTCTGAAGGCACTCCTTACGAATTAGAACTTCGTGCTTTACGACAGGACGGTGAAACACGTCACTGCCTGGCAATAGGTTTTGCTGAGAAGAATTCTGTAGGGATAGTTGTACGCCTCTACGGCTCACTTCAGGACATTACGGAGAGAAAACTTGCAGAAGAGTCATTATCAAAGAGTGAACAAAGGTATCGACTGCTATTCCGAAATCAACCATCAGGATTTGCCCTGCACGAAATTATTGTTGACAACGAAGGCAAACCATACGACTACAGATTTTTAGAAATCAATCCCGCCTTTGAAAAATTGACTGGCCTGAGGGCTTCAGATTTAGTAGGCAAGACTCAACTGGAGGTGATGCCAAACTCAGAACCTTACTGGGCAGAAATGTATGGAAAAGTTGCTCTGACCGGCACAACCGCCAGATTTGATAACTATAGCGGTGTGTTGAACAAGCACTATCAGGTAGTCGCTTATTCTCCAGAACAGGATAAGTTTGCCACGGTGTTTATGGATATTACCGACCTCAAGCAAGCTGAGGCGGATCTGTTAAAAGTCCGCAGAATGCATGAAGAAACCGAAAGAATCGGCAAGGTAGGCGGCTGGGAGTTTGATACTGAAACACTGGAACAGATCTGGACAGATGAGGTCTATCGCATTCATGAATTAGATTTATCATACAAACCAACGGTTTCCGATGGAATCAATTTCTATACGGCGGCATCCCGTTCATCTGTAGAACAGGCAGTACAGCGTGCAATCGAATTTTGCGAACCGTTTGATGTAGAGTTGGAAATAATCACTGCCAGAGGCAATACAAAATCGATTCATGCGATAGGTAAAACTGACAGAGAACAACACAAGGTCTTTGGTTTCTTTCAGGATGTCACCGAACGCAAGCAGGTGGAAGTTGAACTTAGAAACAAGGAATATGAGTTGGAAGAAGCACAGCTACTAGCTGGTACTGGAAGTTGGACATACGACCCAATAGCCCAAAAGTCTGCTTGGTCAAAAGGTATGTTTCATATCTTGGGACTTGATCCCTCACTAGGATTATTTCCTGTAGCAGATCATCAAAAATATATCCATCCCGACGATTACCTACGATTTGAAGCCGTATTAAAAGAGGCTCTGGAGAACGGGATTCCATATAATGAAGAGTTGCGTTTAATACGTCCAGACGGTATCGAGAAAACTATTATTACCATCTGTGAACCAATATTTGATGCATCGGGCAAAATTATTAAACTGAGAGGTAGTATTCAGGACATTACAGAACGTAAAATAGCTGAGGAAAAGATCAGAGAGCGAGAACAGAGATATAGACTGCTTTCTGAAACCATGCTTCAGGGTGTTGTACACCAAGATGCCTATGGCAATATCATTGACATGAATCCTGCCGCAGAGCGCATCCTCGGTTGGAATCGTGATGAGTACCTTGGTAGTAGTTCAGTTAGAGTCGAACATCAAACAATTCGGGAGAACGGAGAATTATTCCCAGGCATGGAGCATCCAACAATGATTGCTCTGCAAACTGGTCAGCCGGTTAGCAGTGTGGTCATGGGTGTTCACAATCCAAAACTAAATGAATATCGCTGGATTAGTATCGGTGCTGTTCCGTTAATTCGTTCTGGTGAAACAAAACCGCATGAAGTGTTTGCAGTATTTGAGGACATCACCGAACGCAAAAAGGCCGAAGAAGAAAAAGCGAGGTTCATTTTATACCAACGTGCAATTCTGGACAATCTGCCAATGATGGCATGGCTCAAGGACATTGAAAGTCGTCTGGAAATGGTGAACGATCCTTATGCCAAGGCTTGCGGTCTTTCGGTTGATGAATGTATTGGCAAAACTGACTTTGAACTATTTCCCTATGAAATGGCCAAAGGGTTTGTGGATGATGATCTTGAAGTCTGCTTATCAGGTCAGAAGAAATCCGTGGAAGAGACTATAGCCACGCCTGAAGGTATAAGATGGCATCACACGTACAAAACCCCCATTTTTGATGCGCAGGGAGTTGTCATCGGAACGGCAGGGATTGCTCAAGACATCACCGAACGCAAGAACGTGGATCAAGCCCTCCAATATGAGCGGGACCTCTCCATGGATATTATCAACACCCAACCCGCTGGCATTTACAGAATCAGAGTATTTGCACAGGAATCTTGGGGAAAAGAATCGTGGCGAAGTTTCAAGGCATCTCCTCATGTAGTAGAAATGGCATCGGGACTTTTTTACAAAATTCTGGGTACCACTAAGGAAGCCTTTGCTAACAATCCAGGCATGATTATTGATTTGATCTACCCCGATGATAGGGAACGATTTGCCAGGGAAAACGAGGAAGCTGCGGTACATCTTGGTGAGTTCATGTGGGAAGGTCGCCTCCTCGTTGATGACGTGATTAGATGGGTTCGTTTCCAATCTGTACCCCGTCCTCTTGAAAATGGGGATGTCCTTTGGACAGGTTCTCTTACAGACATAAGTGAACGCAAAAAGGCAGAGGAGGAGAAGCAAACGCATGAACAACAAATGCTGCAGACCCAGAAACTGGAAAGCCTTGGCGTATTGTCAGGCGGCATTGCCCATGACTTCAACAATATTCTGGCAATTATCAAGGGCAATTGCTCGTTGGCAACAATGGACACTGAAAATAGCGAGAACTACATCAAGGAAATAGATAAAGCGTCTGATCGTGCCGCTGGATTGTGTCGCCAGATGTTGGCTTACGCTGGAAAAGCCCAACTTACTACAGCTAATGTTAATATGTCGTTGCTTGTGAAAGAAATGGCCAATATGTTGAAATCGACCCTTCCACAGAATGCAGTTATCAAACCCGAACTTCCAACCAATATTCCGCTCATAAATGCAGATGCCAGTCAACTAAGACAGGTCGTCATGAATCTGATTATAAATGCCTCTGAGGCCATAGGAACGGAACATGGTGAGATCAAAGTTTCACTAGCCAGAACAACGGTACTTGCTGGACAAGTAGATAGAGATTACAACGGCAAAATAATTCCTCCAGGCGGGTACATCTGCCTCGAAGTCGCTGACAACGGATGCGGAATGGATGAGCATACAAGATGGCGCATCTTCGAGCCGTTCTATACCACTAAATTCACTGGCCGTGGTTTGGGTATGTCAGCGGTGCTAGGCATCATTACGTCTCATAGTGGAGCATTGCAACTCCACAGTCAATTGGGTCAGGGTACAACCTTCAAAGTTTACCTACCTGTCCCGAAAAAAGGTTCTACTGAAGATGACAGTCATCTGCAATCCATTTCTTCAGTACCTTGGCAGGGAAGCGGTACAATTCTATTGGTAGAAGATGAAGACCAGGTACGACTTATAGCAAAAGCACTGCTAAATAAAATCGGATATACTGTTCTGGAAGCTGTAAATGGTAAGGAGGCATTGGAATTATATCAAAGGAACGCCACAGTTATTAACTTGGTTATGACTGACATGGGTATGCCTGTTATGGACGGTTATGAATTGTTTTCTGAACTGAAAAAACTAAATCCTGAACTACCGATCATCGTCTCCAGCGGTTATGGTGATTCCGAGGTCGGTTCAAGGATTGGCACGGATAATATTGCTGGCCTTATTAGTAAGCCTTATGGCCCTGAACAGTTGCGGGAGGTCCTGAAAAATGCTTTGGAGGGTTTACAGTAGCATAGCACTTGCTGGCAATACCACCACCGGCGAAAGCAATTAAGTGTCCTTGTCAAACAGTTTCATAACTCTAATTCCCGACACTGAAAGACACAGAAGAATCTCAGTCCACTCTCAG
>Ga0118677_10008751_pt1 | contig 16093 bp, 18 predicted proteins | sample AliMusrvi5mmetaG_FD_86154 | JGI IMG/M metagenome (GOLD analysis project Ga0118677, IMG submission 86154) | reverse complement strand
TGTTCCACCAAGCGCAAATCCGCCATGCTGGCTGCGCCGCCAGCGTAGGTTATCGGCCGTTTTCCCCAGGCACCGAGGAGACTGACGAGGTCGGCATCGATGCCCCGGCAGAGACCTTCCACATCGGCGGCGTGGATCAGAAATTCCGCGCAACTGGGGGCAAATTGGTCGAGTGTCGCGTGATCGACAGTCATTTCGGTGAGTGTTTGCCAGCGGTTCATCGCCACGTTCCAGCCCCCGACCGTGCGGCGGCACGATAGATCGATGACGAGTCGCTCGCGGCCGACAGCCTTGACCAGGGCGGCGAGTGCATCCGGCAGATGGCGGCCTTGAGCATCAAATAACGCCGAGGTGACGATCACGTGCGAGCCGGGCGAGATTTTAAGTTTGGACGTGTCTGGGAATTGAGGCAGCCTGCACCCATGAGTTTTTTCCACGCCAAAATCCTGTGGGTTTACATCATCTTGCTGCTCGTTGGTGGATTGATCGGTTTTTTCAAAGGTAACAGCAAGGTGTCGCTCATGTCCTCGGCGGTGTTCGGCTCGTTGCTGATTTTGACGGTGCTGCCCGGCGTTCTGCTGCCGAGGGCCGCGCTGAATCTGGCCAACATGACGCTGGTTGTGTTGCTGCTGGTGTTTGCGGTGCGGCTGGGCAAGACGCGGAAATTCATGCCAAGCGGATTGATTCTGGTGGCGACGGTGGTGGTGCTGGCTTTGCTGAATCTGGTGAAGTGAACATTTGGCGCGCGGGAAATTTCTTGCGTGCGGGCTTTTGAAATGTATCCTGACACTCCTTTTGGCGCACCCATAGCTCAATTGGATAGAGCGGCTGACTACGGATCAGCAGGTTATAGGTTCAACTCCTATTGGGTGCACCACTTCAAACCCCTTGTAAACAAAGGGGTTAGTGAGCACTCCAAAAATCTTCTGAATCCCTAAAAAAACGCGTTTAGTCCAAAATTTAGTCCACGACTATTCGCCGGGTGACAACGGCTCGTTGAAATAGCGCAAAACACAAAAGCGCATATCAACATGAACACTGTCATTGAAACACCGGCCCGCAAGCAATCCACCTGCGGGAAATTCATTCTCATTGAATCGGGAATTTACCGGAATCCCGGTTCGGGAACCTATTTCGAGCGGCCCGTCCTCAGCGGTCGGCGGACCTGGCGTTCGCTCGGAACAAAAAATCTTAAACTCGCCCGCGAGGAATTGCACCGGCGTCGGGCCGGGGTCAGCCATGCCCTCTTGGTGAAAAGCGAACCCGCCGCCGTGACCGTCGGCGAAATCCTCCGCCGTTACCAAAAAGATGGTTATCCCGACCGGCAGAAACAACCCCGCGTTGGCCGCACCTTGGAAATGGAAACGCGGAATTGTTCTGTGCTGTTGAAATTCTGGGACAAAGTTCTGGCGACGGATATTTGCCTCGTTGAATGCGACCGCTACCACGCGTGGCGGAGGAAGAACGCCACGAAAGGGCGCGGCGACCGGGCCGTGGACATGGAAATGAACACCTTGAGCAATGCCGTCCTCTGGGCCATGCGGTGTGACCTCATCCGGCAAAACCCGCTTAACTTCCGTCGTCCGCGCTATTGCTGCGCCAAAAATGTCCGGCACTGCCGGGAGTTCATGCCGCACGACACTGAAGCGCTGCATGAAATCGCCGCGCTGATGTTTTCCGACATCCGCGCCGAGACGCTCGGCTGGCAAATGATGTTTGAAGCGTTCACCGGTTTGCGGACGTGCGAAGCCTTGCGGCTTCGGACGGATGCCCAGCCGTTTGAACCGGGTTGGATCACCAAGGATGGCAAGTCGCTCTGTGTGCGCCGGGCGAAAAATCAGGAGGCCGTAAATCCGTTCGTGCTGATCCATGATGGATTGGCCGCATGGCTGAAAGCCCACAAGGAATGGAAGGAAAAGCGTTATCCAAAATCGCCGTGGTTTTTTCCGAACTACCGCGACCCGGTTGGAAAACACGCCGACAAGTTTGCCCTGACGCAGTCGTTGCGGCGTCGGCGCGACACCATCGGTAAAAAAATCACGAGCCACGCCATGCGGGCATTTTACGTCACGGTGCGGCGCAGCAACGGAATTTCCGACATCCAGATTGCCTACGAAATTGGCCACACCTCCGCCGGCAAAACGCTGGCTTCAGTTTATGGCGGCGTGCCGCCGCACTGGCTGACCGATGAAGGCCCCAAAATGAAATGGATGCCCGAAGGCGAAGCGCCAGCATGGGCGTCCATCAATTCAATTCCAGAAGAGCCTCCACATCCGGCTCAAAATAGCGACGCTCCCGCCAAGTGTCCTCCCCCAACTTCAACAGCTTGTAGCGAAGCTTCCCTGGAACTGGTTCGGGACGCCACTGAATCGAACGCCGCTCAATCGTGTCCGTCGAAACGGAAATCTTCCGGGCGGCCTCCCGTCGAGATAACCAAATATTCATATCCTGAAAATCCTTTCACTCATAATTAATTTAGTTCGACGTGTTTTTATGAAACGAAACAATTCTCTCTCCACGCTGTTTTTGGCGTTCTGGATTGGCGGTCTAATCGGCCTGCTGATTCGCCGGCACCGCGAACGGCAGCTTCGCCGTGTGCCACCGCCCGTCATTAAACAGCCACCAGTCATCCCGCCGCCGGTATTGCATGAAAACGGTCTGCCGCCGTGGCATTGGAATTGAAACTCACGGAACGGATATTGACCACCCGGCCAGAATTTCATCGCCGGTAAAATTATCGTGACTGTCGCCTGTCGTCGCCGCCGTTGAATACTTGTTGGTTTGGCGTCCATTCACGCCGGCCATGATGCCGGCAGCAGTGCGCCCGCAGGAACAAGTTTTCCAATCACCGCCTGTGCCGCCCAACGTGGTAGCACGGGCTTTTCTGTTTTTCCAACGGGCGTCTGACCATTGGCGATTCCATGCGGGAGTTGGCGTTCGCCGATTATTTTGTCATGGCTTTCCCGCCTGCCACTCAATCACTCTGGTTGCTCCGCGCATCGTTCACGCCATCGTGCCTCTGTCATTCCGATGCTGATGCTCCGCGCCCGCCATTCAATCGCTCCCGGCTTCGTTTGCACCTTTTGCCGTCGGTTTGTTTTGGGTCTTGGTGAAAAACAAAACGCTCCGGCAAATCGGAGCCAAACAAGAAAGAAAATAAAATGAGCAAAAATAAACCGGCAGAAACTGCCACCAACAAACCCGCACACGAAATCCGCATCAATGGCATCCGTGCCACGATTTGGAAAAACGAAACCGAAAAAGGCCCGCGCTACAACACCACGTTCGAGCGCAGCTACAAGGACGGCGAGGAATGGAAAACGTCCGATTCCTACGGACGCGAAGACCTGCTGCTGCTGGCCTACATGGCTCGCGAAGCGTTTGCCTGGATCGCCAAGCAACCCACCAAGTAAAACCCAACGGCTGGCGGTCGAACCGGCCGCCAGCCACTTCTCAATATGATTTTAGCCTCACAAATTAAATTCCCGCTCGGCCAGGTGGTCATCACCCCGAACGCTTTGGAAAAGCTCAACTCCGATGACGTCCTCAATGCCTTGAACCGCCACGTTGTCGGCGACTGGGGTGACCTCGAAGACGAAGACCGTCAAACCAATGACGAGGCATTGCAATCCGGCTGCCGCCTTTTATCGGCATATCGTAGTGACAGCACAAAGTTCTGGATAATCACCGAGGCCAGCCGCGAGGTTACCACGGTTTTACTGCCGGAGGATTACTAGCCGGGTTTCATGCTCCCCCGCGAGGGGGAGCAACATATCGGAGTTGCATTTAGTTCTCGCGATCATCTAGCCATATATCTTTCTTTCTTCCATAAGCAACCGCGTTCCATCCCAATTATTCAGTATATCCTCAAATGGTGACTTATCATCAATAAATACAATACTACTTACCTCGCCGTCTTTGTATTCAAGTGTTCCGATATGCTTAAACTTTTTTCGTATTTTGGAGAGTGGTTCGATAGTCCAGTAATCCAGGTCAAGTTTTTCTGCCCCTAAGGCCAAATCTCTATCTCTGCGCTCCTCGGCTTTGCGTGCCATTTCACGATCTACTTCGCAATTCGTTTCGTAATAAGTCTCGATGGTATCATCCCAATCCACCATCAACTTTTGATTCTCGTATTCATATTTAATTTTCTTAAGTTCCTTTGCGGTCTTTATTTCTGAAAATCCCAGCGCAATGGAGTAGCGTTCCCGGCGAACATCCCCTTCCAGAGACTTGTAAAACTCGACCACACCCGATTGAACAACCCCGCTTATCTTGATTAACAGAAGCTGAGTAGTTCCTAAAAACTTGCTGCCAAACGGATCTGGACATGACACGAGGCCTCTTTGCTCTCCGGGAATAGTAAAATTGGATTTAGTTAGCATGTGGCTTTGCTTTCATGATGTGCTTTTTTCTTCGGCACACTGCTCGACATAATCATTCTTCGCTTCAATGAGTCCCTCCGGTTCAATTTCAGGAAAATCTGCTTCAGTCCGAGCCTCATGTTTAATACCGAGCGCATTGCCGATCAAACTATCAGCAGAGGCGGGATGGCCAATCACTTTTCCGTCGATGAAAACAAATTTTCCTTGATCGGCATATTCACCACGCAGTTTTTTCAATTCTTCGGTAGCACACTGTGCTTTGTCGAGTTTCACCTTGCCGCCTTTGTGAGCCGCAATCGGAATCCAGGAGGTCATCCGCGCATTGAATAGGTGGGCCGTATCGGGAAGAATTTCAAATGGTTCAAACCCCGCACAAAGGATAAACTTCCCGTCCGAATTGTTCCCAGACAAAAACTCAATTTTGCCGGACATCTTGTATGCCTTGATAGTCTCAACTGCCAATTGGGGAACCTCCCGATAAAATTCTGATTCCGGGACGCCCTTGACCAGCTTAAATACCAGCTTGATGGCTTGGGTTGATTCGGGGACCGGCTGCATGGCAAAGCTCATAACTTGCAAGGCAGTCAGCGCCGCCGGTTGCCCAGCACTACCAGATTTGCCTGAAGATTTCGCTCCTTGCGCGATTCCAGCCTTCTTTTTTTCCTCACAGATTTTCTGCCCCTCTGCCAACATCGCTTCGTAATGAGCTTTGTTGCGATAAACTTCGCATAGACGCTGGCGGGCTCCAGGATAAATTGACTTCCATTGTGCCGCGCGCTCGCTTTCAGGAGCGATTTCCATATTCTCAAAACCGGAGCCATTGGGCGTCAGGTAAACTCCGGCTGGTAATTGGAAAAATAGTTTTTTCGTCAATTTGGGCCGCGCCAGAAATAAAAACTGGTGCAAGAAATCACCTTCATTTGCGAATTCGGAGCGCGGGCGAAAATTTAATCCCCTCTCGCTATCAAGTAGGTTTGTCATCATAGATTTATGTTTTAAGCCTAAATTCGCTGCATCATTTTTCGCGCCAAAATCCCAGAACGCCAGTTCTTTGACTGAAATTTTAGGATTCCGCAAAATCTGACCGACCGAAGTTCGCTCGCCCAAAATTTAGCAGGGTTACTCCCGCAATCGAATGTTGGCATTTGTATTGCTAAATCTGGGGTAGTTGGTCAGCCGATTGCAACATGAGCACTACCGGTGGGGAAGCCATGAGTCATTCAGAACAATCAGCAAACACGGCACGCATGTTTTTTACAGACGATGCCGACGCTTGGGATTTGTCCAAAAATAAAACACGCGTCTAAAAAATGAACACCACGAATCACACCGCCAACGGCACCGCGAGAGCAAGCGGCGGGCGTTTGGGTGTGGTGGAGCCACTCGAATCCGTTGCCGCAGAAGAAACAAACCTCCCCGAAGAAATAGTTCCACCAGTAGAGCCAGCCTCGCCAGCACCGGCGGTGGCAAGGCCAAGGCGGCAAATTCTCCTGCCAGGCGTTGGTAGGCCTTTTTCGGAGTTCGCGAGGGAAGTCGGCATGGTTTTGCGGGAGGAAATTGGCGACCGGATTGTTCCTGAAGACCCGGACGCGCGCGACCAAAGACGCCAGACCTACAATGCGAATGCGAGCGATTTGGACGAATGTTTTTTGTGTTACCGTTTCGGAATCTTCGGCCGGGTTCGCAAGATTCAAAAAACAGGCCGGTCGGCATCCTGCGTTGTTTTTGAACACATTGGATACGAAGAGGCGGTCACCGAACTTGAGCGGTGGATTGAATTTGTCGTCTTCAAGTCGGGAGTGAAGATACCCCACTCCATGAAACCCAGCACGGCCAGGACTTTGATTGCTTCCCACGAGTTTGACAGATACATACCCCGCGTTGACCGAATACTTGAATTTTCCATCCCGATTCGTGTTGTTCGCCCACCAACGCAGACTATGCGCGTTAACATGGTATTTGACGGAGATCCGCCGGCGGGAACAAATGGGAACACCACCGCTGGAATGCCCGGTCGCAATGGTGAAGTGCAGCCGGCAACGGAGCCGGCCCGAGCCGAATCAGTCAATGTTTCGCCAGCCCAGCCGAGCGGAACAAACAGCCGAGGTGCGAGAAACCAAAGAGGCACGAATCAAAATAACGAAAGCAGCACCACAAGACGCGATACGTCGGCAATGCGCGTTCCGGTGGATTTCGCCTTCAGCCAAGGTTGGCCAAATGGGTCGGGCCGATTATCGTTTGATGCTCAACTTGGGAATTCCAACGGCCATCATGGCGCACCGGTTGCCATGTCAACGGCCAATACACTTGCATCGTATAGCACGCTATGTTTTGAAACCATTTTGGAGACGCAGGGGGAGGGAGACAATCGGCGGTTTCGCACCGCCATTTTCGCCCCCCGGCGCGCGCCCAGTTCCAGCGCTACCAGGCCGGCAGATTCCGGTCGGCTGTCTCTTGGCACGGATCGGCAGAGAATTCAGGTCGGTGCCGATGAATCAGGTGAAAGCCCTGATAACGCAGCCGCCACGAATGGTTCGACAACTCCCGATCCCGGGAGTTCAACTGGCGTGAATCCCGATGTCGGCATTACTTTGATCAAACTTGAGCCGGGATTCGGGCAATACCGCGAGAAAAACGGGGACTGGGTTTTTTATTACTGCGACGGCCTTCTGCCGAATGTTGATTCGTCAGAATTCACCATCAGCTTGGCCGACGCCAAAACCGTTCTCGATAATATTTTTTGGGAATTCAGGTTGGAAGACCAATATCAGACGAACGCCATCGCCCGGCTTTTGACTCCCCATTGCCAGGGTTTGATGGGATGGAAAAAACGCTCGCCGCTTTGGGTCATGGTTGCCAACAAACCGCGCTCCGGCAAAGACTATTTGGCGATGATTGCGCCCATCGTCCATTCACATTATGCGATGCAAGACCCGCCGCTAGAGGATGACGAGGAGGTTAAGCGCCGAATCACGACAGCTCTACTTTCCGGCCGGCGTTTCATGCACTTTGCGAATTGTCGAGGTGAGTTGGATAATCCCAGTCTGGAGGCGGCCGTTACAGCCGAATACTGGACTGACCGTAGCATTGGCACATCCAGCGAACAGACCTGTCCCAACGAGATCATGTTCAGCCTATCATACAACGGCAACCTGCCCATGACACGCGACCTTGCCGCCAGAATGTGCGTGATCCGCATCAACAACACCAGCACGGAGACTAACGGAAGGCGGTTTAATCAGGACTTGCACGCCAAACTTTCAATTTTTGACCCGCCGGAAAACACGGACTACCCCACCACTTATGTCTGCCGAAGAAATGCGTTGGCGGCATTGGACGCGCTGATTTGGAACTGGGCAACGGCATCAAGCGTGATTGCACCTACTTTTACAAGTTATCCAGAATGGGCGAAATATGTTGGCGGCATCATGGCCGCAGCCGACCTCGGCGATCCTTGCAAAAAGGATGAAGTGCTGGATTCCATGACCAGTCCCACTGATTGGGATGATGACCTTCTGGTATTAGCCAAGGCGGTGTGTGACAGGGCACCTGAAAGATATTTCAAGACCAAGGAATTGACCGCCACTTTCATTTTCCCAAGATTTTCTCCAACACCACAACCAAACCTCTCAACCGCCAGTCAACCAACGGCGAATACAACGCCGGCAGTCACGCCCCCACCGTCGCCCACCGCTCCAGAATTTCCTGCGTTTGAGGATCATTATGAATCGATTACATCCGACAACCGGATTACGGTGTTTAACATCGCCTTGACCAAACACCTGAATCAGAATCTGGGCGTGCCGCTGTTGGATGGGAGCACGGTTTACAGGGTGGAAAGGGACCGCAGACGCACGATACCTCATTTCAAATTCACACGCGTTAGAACGGGCGGAACCTCGCCTTCAGGGGGCCAGTCTGCGGCGGCACCAGCCAATTCTGGCCAAACGCCACCGCCAGGCAGTTCACCCGGATCGGCTCCCGTGACACAGCCGACCACTCCGCTGCCGGTTAATCCCGCTCCTCAAAGCACCCCGACCGTTGCGGCGACAGAAACGTCGGGCCAAGAATCTGGTGCATCAGCGTCATTTCAGCCCCCCAGTTCGAGTGATTCGAGTAATTCGAGTAAATCTCCTTCGGTGCCATACTAAAAAATATTTTCCTCATTCATAATCACTCGAATCACTCGAATTGCTAAAGTTCGATTGACCGAGCGTGAGCCAGTCCTTTACCAGTCCCCCTCTACCGAGGTGGGACTTTTTCATTTTTATCCGTTGCTTCCAAAGAGGCTCCGCCTAAAAAAGCCATTCGTTGTTAGCAATTAAACCTACAAGAACAACGCAAAAACACATGAAAGCAACACAACTACAACTCCCCAACCTCGACAACCTGATCGCCGAAACCAATCCCAAACCGGTGGTTCGCCCGGCGAAATCCCCAGGTCGTCCGATTGGCAGAATCAACTCCCGCACCGAGCCGGCACTGCGGTATATCCAAATGGTATTCCCCCAACTGGTTTCATAACGGGGATTGCAACCTGCCTGACCGGCAAATCTATAAAAATATAAAATTCTATGAATACATCCAACCAAGTAAAAAGTATGACGACCCACAACAAAACGACAGTCACGGCGGAAACTGCCCCGGGCATTCCGGCAGAAGTGCCAAACCAGAAGCTCATGGTGTTTGCGATTTGTCGCGGCCAGGATGGACAACTGGTGATGACCCCGATTGATGTCGAGCACGATGCGGATGACTTGACCCCCATGACGGGCGAGCAGTTGGCCGCAAGAAAATTCTCGGACCAGACTATCCGGGCGGCGCAAGGCGATATGCTGAAGGCGCTCGGCGCACTGTATGAAATCTTCTCGCACCGCCTTTATCGCAACCAATTCCGCACCTTCGAGAATTTTTGTTTCGCGATGTATGGCACGCACCGCATCAATGATGAGCTTATGAAAAAGGTCAAGGCTCGGACGAACGCGCCTAAATCAGAAATCAATAACGGTCTATGAAAACTATGAAAATTAACCATCCTACCACATCAACAGGGCCCAAGTTCGGCGTCGCCGAATGGGCCGAGGCCAGCGTCAACATCGGCACCGGCTGTTCCCACAACTGCCGCTATTGCTACGCTTGCGGCAACGCCCTCTGGCGGAACCAAATCACCTCCCGCGCCGACTGGACCACCGAGCGGCTGAAATCAAATCTGCCGAAGGCCAAGAAATACGGCGGCAGGGTGATGTTTCCGACCACCCACGACATCAGCCCATTCTACCTCGAAGCTGCCGTGGCCACCTTGCGGGGACTTCTTGAGCAGGGCAATCAGGTGCTCGTCGTTTCCAAGCCCCATTTGGTTTGCATCCAACGGCTCTGCCAGGAGTTTGAAAATTTCAAGGCGCAAATCCTGTTTCGATTTTCCATCGGCAGCCTCGACGAATCACTGGCTACATTCTGGGAACCGGGTGCACCTCGTATTCCTGAACGAGTCGAATGTTTGAAATTCGCCCACGCCGCCGGATTCGCCACCAGCGTCAGCATGGAACCCATGCTCTCCGGCACGGATGACGCCATTGACACTTTCGTCGCCCTAGAGCCTTACGTCACCGACAAAATCTGGATCGGCAAGATGAATAAAGTTTCGCAGCGCGTGGATCAGCGCGACCCGGAGGTTCGGCGGCGGTGTATTCAAATTGGCAAATTACAATGCGACAACGAAGTGCAGCGATTGGTGGAAACCTTGCAGGGGCATCCCAAAATCAAATGGAAGGAGTCCATTGCGGAGGTAATGGCCCAGGGCTTAGATGCTCCGTTTCGTTGACCCGTCAATAGTCGAGTTAGACCATTGTTTTCAATGGTCTAATCTCGCGTAATTAGCCCGCTGGCTATGACAAATAAACACCCCAGTAGTAATTACCAAACTCACTGTGGAATTTCGGAATCAGACGGCGGTATGCGGCGACGAATTTGTAAAAATCCTGCCAGCCGGCAACGGGATTTTTCGCGGTCGGGCTGTAGGCGAAAATGCGCGGTTGCACGAACAGTAGGGCATTTTCAATTTCCAATTCCAAATTCGGCTTCTTCTGGTTGATTAGCGCCAGCAATTCGTTGTGCTTGCGCCACAGACCGATTGGCAACAAGTCTCGATATGTCGCCAGCCATTTTATCAAACTGTCCACTTCATCGCTCCAGGTCTGGCTTCCTTCTTTGGCTACCTTGTGGCATTGATTTTCAATGTTAAACAGGCCGTAGTAGGCTCGGAATAGCTTCACCAAGTCCTTGGGTGCCGTATCGAGGTTCGGCAGATCGCCGCTATGATGCCAGCCACCGAAGACAACAATGGCCCGATGGCACGAGGCGTCTAACTTTTGTATGGCATCGAATGCCGGGAGCAAACTGTCCCACTCCGCGATGTGCAAACGACCGGACAACATCCTGAAGGTGGCGGCAATGTCGGCATCACAATTTGTGCCCATCTTTTTTACCTTCACCAAATCCGCAAGCTTTTGCCGGAGCTTCGTCAGCATTTCCTGCTGCTGCTGCCACAGCAGGCTGTCTGTATCCGGCTTGGCCTGCGTTTTATTGTTGCCAGTGATGCTGCCCAAATCCTGTTTCGGCCCGTTATTCTGGGGAGATTGGTTGCCGAGATTCATAGGGTTATGTCGGGTTTAGGTTGCGTCGGTTTAATCGCTGCCGGGGATTGACCTGTGATGGCAAGTGCGGCGCGAACGTCTGCAAGAACCTCTTGCACGTCTTTCGAGGAGAACCCGGAATCACGGAGCGATTCGTTCAGCTCTTCCGGTATCGGTTTATAGGGGTCGAGTAGTGTTGTCATAGTTGTGCTTTCTGATTCGTCTTTTTCCTCGTCGCCGAGAGCAACGAGAAAGTTTTTTAAAGTCGCGAGGCGAATGCGCCGGCCTTGAAATTCAAATGAAATGACATCGCCATTCTTCCGATGGCGGAAGTTGGAAATTTTCCCGCGCCGGACGAGCCTGTCCCACCGGTCTTGACGCAACCGGCCTTTGGTGTCCATTAGCCCGAAGGCGAGAATGCGCGCGTCCAGTTTTTTTGCGCGTGGATACATCGGAAGTGCCCGACGCCGGCCTCTGCCCCGGCCTGTGATAAATTGCATCGTCCAGGCCATAGCTTGAATTTCTTTAAGGAACTTCGGTCGCAAGTCGAGCGTTCGCCGCCCGTTTGAATTTGCAAATATGAGGTGGATATGCCGGGTCTTGGTATCCCGGTGAATCCAGCCAAGCATACTTGCAACGCCGAGGAGTTTTTGAAAATCCCTGGCGGCTTGAAGCAAGCGCCTGTCGATATCATCGAGTTCTGCTTGAGTTGCCTTTGGTGGAGTCTTAACCGATATAACAGCCGTCCGGCAAATTCGCCGTGCCCGAGGATCGTGATGGTAAGCCAGGAGCAACTCGGCGAGCTGTCGAGGCGTCCCTTTGGCGACGCCGACATCTAATCCGTCATACATTGCGACCACCTTTTTCGGATTGGCAAAGTATCGGATGGCCTCCACCGGACGGCTGGTGGCGCGCAGATTGACGATGGCAAGCGGTGTCATGGCCAGAGTCCTTTCACCTTTTGGACGGCTTCTCGCAGGGCTTGAGCGTCCACAGCAGACCCGCGAGATACCCGCAGAGATTGATTGATCAGCACCCCAAGGCGGCGCAACTCATCCGCCGCCGACACGAGCTTTTTAATGTCCAGTCCTGTCGTATGCGCCAGGATAATGAAGGCCACTGTGCGCCCCCGGAGGTTGCGTGGCAGGGCCATTATCTGGCCCGCCAAGGCTTGCGGTAAGCGTGAGCGACAGAATGCAACACTGGTCGTTTTGGCATTCATGCGGCCTCCTTTGGCGGTTGATTGGACACCCCCGCAGCATCGCTGACGATACCGTCACCCTCTGGGATTTGTGTGAGGCCAGCTACGCTTTCACCCACTATTCGTGGTTGAAAGCTGCTGGGCAAAGGCGTTCCGCCCTTGCGACCCTGGGTGTCCGCTGGCGCGGCCAGCGCCGCCACCACCGCGCGCCCAATCCGGGGGGCAGTAACGGCGCGTTCCACGGCATGACGACAAGCCATAAGAGCATCGCGCTCGATTTGAGCCATGGCGGTGGCGGGAAGTTTGGTTGCATCAAGGGAAGCAAGGCGCTCACGCACGAGCGCTGACAAATGTGGCAGGTGTGATGTCTTCTTCATCCACCTTATATTTTAGGGCGGCGGGGGTGTCTCTGTTGAAAGATTCTACAAATAAATAAATATTCTGCCGGGGCGGTCACCAGCTTCGTTGGACTTCAAGGGAAAATGCCGTCAAACACGAATTCCGAAGGAACTAACAAAATGAATAACAACACCTATAAATCACAATCCAATCCCGCATCGGGATTGTTTCACTTAACGATTAACTCCGGCCGATTCGTGACGCACGATGAGTCGTTTATCTGGCCAAGAACCTATGAAGCGCTTAAGCCGATGTTGCGTCGGCATTGCGGCATTATACCAGGACAGCCGCAATTCTCAGTGGCATGGAATTCCCGCTTGGATACACACACGATAGCCATCGCCAAGTGTGGAATGCCGGTAATCCTTTGCGGCCTTGCCACCGGCCCACATGGGGCAACAGAGCTTTGGGACAGTTTGTTGAGGTTCAACTTTCCCCTATTAGCCACCGGCATGGGAATTCCAACTCAACCAGCCACAACACCGTGGTTGGCGGCCGGCTTGTTGCCCACCGCATTCAGGCTTAATCCCTGCGAAGCAGGATTTCTTGGCTGCTTTGAAGCCTGTCTGGGACTGGCAATCATTCGCTACAACGCCGAATTAAACTGATGCTTCATGGGATTGAGAAAACCGCGTCAAACATAAATCTGAAGGAGTCAAAATTATGAACAACAAACAAAACGAAACAAAACCCAACACTAACCAACCAAATCCTAACGTGACTGCCTCCGCAGCCGATTCGTCAGGATTGCTACGCGTATGCCTGAACACTGGGAACATATCCGAAGATCAATACGCTCTTCTCGATAACCGGGGATACGCCGCGTTTCAAATATTACTGCGTAACTGCGGGGGGCCGATTGAGGGATTGCCAGGCATGGATATGAGCATGTTTGAATATGAAGGCGGAGATATGATTGTTATTCGCAAGGACAACATGCCGATCGCCATTGGTGGCTTGGTGTATGACGCTAGTTGTTCCAGCAAAATGTGGGAAGACCTGCATAAAATAAAATGCCTCACATTAAGCGGCGGTCCATGTCCACCTACCCGCACACCCTGGCTCGCCATTGCCCATCTACATTCATTCGGTAAACTCGACTTAATGGAAATGATTCTGGTGGTTCTTTTTGAGAGCTGCTGGGCCATGGCCAGACTTCGCCAGATAAGCGAGAGCAAAGGGGGTTCACTATGAAGTCTTACATTGCCTCACGGATTAATGGCGAGCCGGTTGTTTACGTCCATCGCCCTGACAAGGTGCGATACCAGCTTCGTCCGGGGCGTTCGCTTAAAATAGTCAACCATAGCCCCACCGGGTTCGAGTGGGGTTATGGCGGGTCAGGGCCAGCCCAACTCGCGCTGTCAATCCTATTAGACATCACTGGTGACCGCGAAGTCGCCTGCTCACATTATCAGCAATTTAAGTGGGATTTCATTGAACCCGCAACCGAGGCCGGATTCACCCTCACCGAACCTCAAATCCACGACTGGCTGAAATCCCGCCAAACATCAAAGCATGAATAATCCAGCCGTTCAAACAATCCACCAGTTATTTGGCCCATGTGTCCTGCTTAAATGGCCGTTGGGAAAAAAGTTCGCCAACCAGCCATGGAAACACCTGACCATCGCCCACATGACCCCTGAATACATTGCCACCTTAACCGATTGCAACATCGGCATCGTCACAGGCAAAAAGTCCGGCGGGCTATGCTCGATTGACCTCGACCACGACGATCTGATTGAGCAGTTCAAGATGGCGAATCCATGGACTGCAAACACCACTATTACGCGAGGCGCACGCGGTTGCCAAATCTGGGCCAGGATCAAAGGTCGGTTTCCAGATTCCGGCAGGCTGAAGCGCAACGGTGCGTATTGCGGTGAGTGGCGGGCTGATGGCAGCCAAAGCATCGTGCCACCCAGCATCCACCCGGAGACTGGCTTGGCCTATGTTTTCCTGACAGCCCATCCCGTTGTTGAAATATTCTATAACGAAATTCGCTACCCGGAGGGAATCATGGGACCTGCTATAGGGGACTCCCTGGACACTCATCTACCCAACACAACACACCCAACACAACACATGACTCAGTATACTCAGTTATGTCCGTGCAATACATCAAAAGAAACCCCCAGCGATGATAGTCATTCAAGCCTGTCTTCCCTGACTGTCAGTGATGCCTGTCAGCCGGATTACGACCTTCTAGTTGAGCCACACATCGCCAAGGAGAAGGGGCATAACAATGCCAAACTGTTTCAACTGGCGCAGGCAGTCAAGCTGGCCGAGTCACTGGGTCAGAAGTTGGATATTGAACAGGTCTTCGATCTCTGGTGGTTGCATTCCCAACCATTCACTAAGCAGACCTTGAATCAAGACACTTATTATTGCGAGTTCCTACGCGCTTTGGGCTCTATTCAAGGTGACCCGGTCATCAAGGCATGGGAAGCCAGCGCTACGGCCAGCGCACCGGGCTCGGAACGGCTGCGCGATCCAAAGATGAAACGGTTGGCGGGATTTTGTTATTGCCTCCGCGATGCCGAAGGCCGGTTTTACCTTTCCTGCCGGAAAGTTGGCACCTTGTTTAGCCTGCATCATCAGGATGCGTATGTTTGGCTGAAAAGCCTTGAGGATTCAAAGCTGATTCAAGCGGTGAAGCGCGGTTCAAACGCATCCCGGAAGGCTACCGAATATCAATATATCGGAACTGATAATTTCTAAAAACAAGCTCGGATTCTGACGGCAAAATCAGATGCACACGACCAATTTCAGGTTTAGCGGCAGCGTCAGTTCGCCGTCGGCTCGTATTTTTCGGCCACTCCCGGGAATTGCTGGTCAAACCATTCATTGGGGGCTGGCGTTGCCGAGGTTGCGGACGGGGTGATTGAGGTTGAAGCTGGCGGAGGAGCCGTGATTTCAGCCGGCATGGCGGTGGCAATCGCATCCGCAAAATCGGCAGGCGTTGCCCCGGCCCGGAGCCAGTCATTTGCATCTTTGTGCTCGCAGGGTGTTTTGACCACCCGAACCATTTTCACCTTTGTGCAGATTGCCTTCAGCCATTCTTCAGCCGGAAAAGTCCCGGCCTTCGCGTCCGGCTTGTCGTTTTGAATCCACGCGTAAACCGTGGCATCACCGCGAACCATTGCCCCCACCATGCTGCCGTTAGCCGCACCCCGCGTGATGAAAATGGCTGCGTCTGTCGGAATGCCGGAGGTATGCCAGCCTTGCAGTTCGCAAAAGGCGAAGGCGTCCCACTGTGATTCAAAGGCGTGAATCTTCGTCGCGTGTGACAGGTCGCCGATGATAAGCGGCGAATTAGCAATCCCTTTCGGGGCAAAAAACCAGCCCTGCCCGTTTTTGTGGCGAACGTGAGCGCCGATGATCCCGCCAGCATCCCTGACCGGAAATGCCACCTGTCCCTTGAAATTGCCGACCAGACCGAGTCTGGCCAGCCAGTCAATCAGCCCCAGGGAATAGCCGCG
>Ga0118677_10008749_pt1 | contig 16095 bp, 15 predicted proteins | sample AliMusrvi5mmetaG_FD_86154 | JGI IMG/M metagenome (GOLD analysis project Ga0118677, IMG submission 86154) | reverse complement strand
GCAGTGGACGGCTTGGGAGTCTCTGCTGTTTGTGACGTAGGCTCTTCTTTCGTAGGTGCAGGCGGCACCACACCGGACATGATCGTAAACATGTCGCGCTGGAATTCGTCCAGCCGGTTTAAAATGATCGCCGACTTCGATCGAAATTTCAACGTCACACAGTCGTCTGTGACTTTGATGACAAGCACTTGCAACTTGGGTTGAATCTGTTATAGTTCTCAGGAAATTCCGGCAATAGGTTCCGTCAAAGCTTCAATGAGTCGAAAACCCTCAGGTATGGTGAAAACCCACACCAGAAAGGTGTCTTCTTTGGCAATTTCGAAGAGATTTTCTCACAGTTGCAGGGTAAGGAGATCTCCTATAACAACCTTTTGGACATTGATGCAGCTGTGAATCTGATTGATGAATTCACCGAGACAACCTTCGCCATCCTCAAACACAACAATGCATGCGGATGCGCGTCGCGAAACAATGTCACAGAGGCATTTTTGGCAGCTCTTGCCGGTGATCCTGTTTCTGCTTTCGGTGGAATATTTGTCACAAACCGGGAGGTTGATCTGGCCACAGCAGCAGAAGCAGCAAAGATTTTCTTTGAGGTAATCATTGCTCCGGCCTACACACCAGAAGCACTGGATCTTTTCAAAGGAAAGAAAAACCTGATTGTGCTGGTTAGAAAATCGGATTCCCTTCAGGGTCATCAATACAGAACTGTTCTGAACGGAGTCATTCTTCAGGATCGGGATGCCAAAAGTGAGACCGAAGAGGATTTGCTCCCTGTTACAATTACTTCTCCTAAAAAAGAAGAAATATCAGATCTTTTATTTGCCAATCGTTTGGTTAAACAATCAAAATCAAATACCATTGTACTGGCAAAAGGGAAACAACTTCTCGCAAGCGGTGTGGGTCAGACATCAAGAGTCGATGCATTGAAACAGGCTATCGAAAAGGCCAAATCTTTCAATTTCGATCTCAATGGAGCTGTAATGGCATCCGATGCATTCTTTCCTTTCCCTGATTGCGTAGAGATCGCCCATAATGAGGGAATTACCTCCGTTATTCAACCTGGCGGATCCATCAGGGATAAGGAATCGGTTGAGTTTTGCAATAACCATCAAATGTCTATGGTCACAACCGGATTCAGACATTTTAAACATTAGAAATATAAAAAAATAAATATGAGTTTCTTTTCATTTCTTACACAGGAAATTGCGATCGACCTCGGTACAGCCAACACCATTATCATCCATAACGGAAAAGTTGTGGTGGACGAACCATCAGTCGTTACCATCGATACAAAGACGGAAAAACTGGTAGCCATTGGCGAGAAAGCCCGTCAGATGCAAGGAAAAACACACTCCAACCTCAAAACAATCAGACCTTTGAGAGACGGGGTCATAGCAGACTTCAATGCAGCCGAACAGATGATCCGCGGCATGATCAAAATGATCAATCCGAAGAAGAGGTTTTTTGCCCCTGCGTTGAAGATGGTCATCTGCATCCCATCAGGTTCAACCGAAGTTGAAATCCGTGCGGTTCGTGACTCTGCTGAACATGCCGGAGGACGCGATGTTTATATGATCTATGAGCCTATGGCCGCTGCTATTGGAATCGGATTGGATGTGGAAGCACCCGAAGGCAACATGGTTGTAGACATCGGTGGCGGAACCACTGAGATTGCCGTTATCTCCCTTGGTGGTATCGTCACCAATAAGTCCATCCGGATAGCCGGGGATGATTTGACCGCCGATATAATGGAGCATATGCGTCACCAGCACAATGTAAAAATTGGAGAGAGAACTGCTGAAGAAATTAAAATAGTGGTAGGTTCTGCCATGACAGAACTAGATGATCCACCGGCTGATATGATTGTCAAAGGTCCAAACCAAATGACAGCCATGCCTATCGATGTGCACGTTACCTATACTGAAATTGCCCACTGTCTGGACAAATCAATCTCAAAAATAGAGACTGCCATTACCAATGCATTGGAGCATACCCCTCCCGAACTTTATGCAGACATTTACAAGAGAGGGATCTGGCTGGCCGGAGGTGGAGCCTTGCTTCGCGGACTAGACAAAAGGTTATACGAAAAATTCAATATCCCTTTCAGGATTGCCGAAGATCCGCTTCGTGCAGTGGCACGCGGTACTGGAGTTGCGTTGAAGAATGTGGATAAATTTTCGTTCCTGCTTCGTTAATCTTTCTGCTCGGGATACTGGGCTATTTCCATTGATGCTGAAAAATGAGGAATTTATTCAGGTTAATCCTAAGGTACCATTACATATTTCTGTTTTTGATCTTGGAAATATTTTCGCTCTCGCTGGTCGTTTCTTACAACAATTACCAGCAAGCAAAATTTCTGACCTCCAGCAACGGTCTCAGTGGATATCTCTTTGAAAATTTTGCCGGCATTTTTCAGGTTTTTGACCTGAAAAAAGCAAATACCGAGTTGGCTGAAGAAAATGCGCAATTGCGCACTGCCCTGCAGCACTATCAACTCAGAACGACCAATAATTCTCGCCAGAGCTATTTATTGGAGCGTAATCCGCTGATTACCATGACTCGTGATTCACTGAATAAGATCGTATACTTTTTCACAACCGCCAGGGTTATCAATAATTCAGTGAACCAAAGACACAACTTCCTTACCCTGAACAAAGGCCGCATCCAGGGTGTAAAACCTGACATGGGAGTAGTTTCGGCAGGTAGGGTGGTTGGTCTGGTGACCAATGTTGGCGACAATTACAGCACAGTAATCTCCATTCTTAACGAGAGATGGAAACTGAGTGCAAAAATTAAACGCAACGATTTCTTCGGCTCCCTCTCCTGGAACGGCAAGGATTACCGGAAAGTTCAGCTTAATGAGATCCCATACCATGTGCCGGTCCAGAACGGAGACACCGTTGTTACAACTGGGTTCTCCTCCAGCTTCCCGGAAGGATTGGAAATTGGGATAGTTTCCGAATATTCACTGGGATCTGGCAGTAATTTCTATAAGATTGACGTAGACCTCGCAGTTGATTTCAGGAGCATCGTTCAAGTCGCACTTGTTGAAAACAGACAGCTGAAAGAGATTAATAAACTTGAATTATTGAACAACGATGGTAAATAACCTGCTCAAATATTCGGTCATCTTTGTTGTTGCAGTATTACTTCAGGTTCTGGTGCTCAACCACATCCTGATTTTCAGAATGATTTCCCCTTTTTTCTATCTTATTTTTCTGCTTTTATTGCCGTATGATACGCCACGGGCTATGCTGATTCTGCTGGGTTTCATCCTTGGAATTTCGATCGATGCTTTTACAAATACCCTTGGGGTACATTCATCGGTTTGTGTCCTGATTGGGTTTGTGAGACCTGGAATTCTCAATAAGATTTCGACGCGGGAAACACGGGAATCCGTTTCTGCCCCGAGAATTTCAACGATGAGTCTAAACTGGTTCATTGGCTATACTGCCATTTTCGTGACCATTCACCACCTCCTCTTGTTTTTTCTTGAAGCATTTACTTTTCAAGGAATCTTTTTTACTCTGGCCAGGGCTATCCTGAGCGGAATCTTGTCAATTGCATTGATTGTGATCAGCCAGTTCCTGTTTTTCCGGAAATAAGTCGGTAATTGGTGGAAAAGCGTGAGTAATTGGTTTCGAAACAGAATTATTAATCAGAATATTTTTACTTTAGCTTGTTGTCCCGGCAACCTATGTTATAACACTAACAAACTGTTATACAACATATAATGTTTCGGGATTCAAGCATAATTGATACGATAAAAGGTGGATACCTATACAAAAAGAAAATACCTGTTAATTGGCATCTTTTGCCTGGCAGCTATAGCCATGGTCTCTAGGCTGTTTTACATCCAGGTCATTGACCCGTCCTACAAAATTTCCGCAGCCAGCAATGTGTTACGTAGACAGATCAACTACCCGGCAAGAGGTCTGGTATATGACCGTAACCACAAACTGATTGTTTACAACCAGGCGGCCTACGATGTATTGATTACTCCAAGGGAGATGAAGGCTTTTGATACGCTTTCATTTTGCAGGATTGCAGGAGTCGAGAAATCCGACCTTGTTTCAGAGATCAAAAAGGCCAGAAGCTATTCCATGTACAAAGCCTCAGCCATCATCAAACAACTCTCCTCTCACACTTATGCCGCCTTGCAGGAACAACTCTTCAAATATCCGGGCTTTTACATTCAGGCCCGAACACTGAGACAATATCCCGCAACCATTGCATCCCATATTTTAGGATACGTTGGAGAGGTCGACCAAAAAAAGGTCGATGAGGACAAATATTATGAAAGTGGCGACTATATCGGAAAATCGGGAATAGAGCAGGCTTATGAAGCAGAACTAAGAGGGGTAAAAGGCATCTCTTACATGATGGTCGATGTGCACAACCGCATCAAAGGCTCCTTTGAAGGCGGAAAAATGGATACGGCTGCCGTAATTGGCAAGAACCTGATCTCTACGCTTCACGCTGATCTGCAGACTTACGGTGAACGTCTTTTGGCAGGAAAGGTTGGAAGCATCGTCGCAATTGAACCGGCAACCGGTGAAATTTTAATCCTGGCCAGTTCACCCTCTTTTGATCCGGGAATGTTTGTTGGCAGGGAAAGGACCAAGAACTACATGACCCTCCTCAATGATCCGTTGAAACCCATGTTAAACAGAGCTATAACTTCTTCCTATCCACCCGGTTCTACTTTTAAAGTGGCCAATGCAATCATCGGGTTGGAAGAGGGACTGTTAGGCCCCGAGATCCGTTATTCCTGCAACGGGCCACGATCGTCTCCGATTAAATGTACCCATAACCACGAGACGCCTCTTCCTTTGGTAAGTGCAATCAGGGAATCGTGCAACTCCTACTTCTTCCAGGCTTTCAGGGCAACAATTAACAAGTACCCGACAGCAGAAGAGGGTTTCGAAGCGTGGCGTGACCATTTAACAGATCTTGGAATTGGTGAACGAATCGGAGGTGACTTGTATGCCGAAACTGCCGGAAATGTACCAAAGACCTCTTACTACGACCGCTTTTTTGGTAAAGGACACTGGAATGTGATGACCATCCGGTCGTTGTCAATCGGCCAGGGAGAATTGCTGCTTACACCGCTTCAACTGGCCAATATGGTCTCTGTTATTGCCAACAAGGGATATTATATTGCACCACACGTGGTAAGAAGTATCCAGGATTTTGATCGCTCCGAAAGGGTCCTTTCCTTCGAGAAACATGTCACAAAGGCAAGCCCCTATTTGTTTCAGGTGATTGCCGATGGAATGGAAAAGGTTGTACAAGAGGGCACAGCAAAACTCGTTGCAAAAGTCGATGGAATTGCGATCTGCGGAAAAACAGGAACCATCCAAAATCCTCATGGTGCAGCTCACTCTGCTTTTGTAGCCTTTGCCCCCAAGGATGATCCTAAAATTGCCATTTGTGTCTATGTGGAAAATGGGGTTTGGGGTGCCAGATATGCCGCTCCGATCGCAAGTTTGATCATCGAGAAATACCTGAACGATTCAATATCTCCGAAAAGAAAGCCGCTGGAACAAACCATGCTTAACGCTGACCTTATTTCAGCCATGCATTTGTCGGGAGGGGACTGAAAAGGATAAAGGATAATTGATAAAGGATAAAGTTGAATTTGTGGCAAATTGATGATTTGTCGCATGGAGTTCAATGTATGAATTGCAGATAGAATAAAGAATAAAGAATAACCAACAGCCAAGAGCTAATTGCTAAGAGGCTATTAGCTAGCAGCCTATGAATGAATCAATGAAAAGTCAGAACAACATATTACTGAGCCTCGATTGGATTACAATCTTGATTTACCTCGTATTGGTCATGATGGGTTGGGTCAACATCTATGCTGCGGTCTACAGTGAAGAACATCAAAGCATCCTGGATTTGGGTCAGCAATATGGCAAACAGTTGATCTGGATCAGTGCAGGTATTTTTCTGGCTATCTCAGTACTCGTGGTCGACAGCAAATTCTATGTCGCTTTTGCCTATCATATCTATGCATTCGTCATATTTTTGCTTGTTGCCGTGCTTTTTCTTGGAAAAGAAGTTAATGGCGCAAGGGCCTGGTTCGAGGTGGGAGGAGTAGCCCTTCAGCCGGCTGAACTCGGAAAATTCGCCACAAGTCTGGCAGTAGCAAAATACATGAGCCAGTTTGGTTTCAAGATGGCCCGAACCAAGTCCTACCTTGTTCTTGGAGCATTCATGATTCTGCCTGCACTTTTGATCCTGCTACAAAATGATACCGGTTCAGCCCTTGTTTTTGCCGTTTTTTTTCTGGTATTTTACCGCGAAGGTTTGCCAGATATCATCATAATTGCAGGATTTACAACCATTATCCTTTTTATCCTTGCTCTATTATGGACCCAGCTTTCTATTTTACTGCTGCTTCTGGTGGTATCGCTGGTTCTGTTTACAGTATTGAGACAAAGCTACAAGGATGGATTGATTGGATTTTTAATCGTCTCATCACTCTATGGAATACTTTTTGGTCTGAATAATGTTTTTGAGTTTGGCGCTTTGCCTTTTCACCTGCTTGCCATCACCTCCATCATCTCAGTATTGATTTTTGTCATCTTTGGCCTGTTAAAACATATCAGGCAAGCGTGGTTTGTACTTCTCTTTTTCATATTTTCCATTGCTATTACATTGTCAGTGAATTATTTCTACCAAAAGGTACTGGAACCTCACCAGCGTGACAGGATAGACAACCTGCTCGGTATTAAAAATGATCTTCTGAAAGCTGGATACAATGTGCACCAATCCAAAATCGCCATAGGTTCCGGCGGTATAATAGGAAAAGGATTCTTGAAAGGAACTCAAACCAAATACAATTTTGTTCCGGAGCAGAGTACCGACTTCATTTTCTGTACGGTTGGGGAGGAATGGGGATTTGTTGGTACAACCGCAGTGATTCTCCTGTTCCTGACTCTTCTTATCAGACTAATATATTTGGCGGAACGACAGCGATCGGCTTTTAGCAGGATTTATGGATATGGTGTAGCCTGCATTCTCTTCTTCCACATCGTCATCAATATCTCCATGACCATTGGACTGGCACCGGTAATTGGGATTCCCCTGCCCTTTTTTAGCTATGGAGGCTCTTCCCTCTGGTCATTTACCGTATTGCTATTCATCTTTATACGGTTGGATGCCAGCCGAACGAAAAATTTGCGCTAAAAAGAAACCCCGAAGATTTTGAAGTTCTTCGGGGATTCCTTTTAATACTCTTCGGCGGGTATCAGGTTTAGCTCTTCCTTGCTGAAAACCGGACCATCCTTGCAGATGTACAATTTTCCAACATTACAGCGTCCGCACTTCCCAACTCCGCATTTCATACGGTTTTCCAGGGTCGTATAGATTTGATTGTCTTTAAATCCCAGCTTTTCAAGCACAGGAAATGTATATTTAATCATGATGGGAGGTCCGCAAACGATGGCAATGGTGTTTTCCGCCGAAGGCGCAACCTTCTCGACTATACTCGGCACAAACCCAACTTCGCCCTTCCAGTCGGCGGTCTGTCCTCCGGGATCCACGGTAGTGACCATCCGTACATCCGGACGCTCTTCCCACTCTTTCAGTTCAGCTTTGTAGACAAGGTCATTCACACTCCTTGCTCCATAGACAATGGTAATATCTTTGAAATTTTCGCGCAGGTCAAGTGCATTCCAGATCACACAACGCATAGGTGGCAAGGCAATTCCTCCTGCAACAAAAACCAGGTTCTTTCCCTTCCACTCATCCAGTGGAAAGACATTTCCATATGGTCCGCGAAATCCCATGGTACTTCCCTCTTCCAGGGATGCCAAACCCGATGTAACCCGTCCGGTGTCCCGGAAAGTGCATTCAATGTAGCCTTTTCTCGTAGGTGAAGAGGCTATGCAAAAGGTAGATTCCCCTTCTCCAAAAGCCGAATATTCGCCAAATTGACCGGCCTGGAATTCAAATGCGGCAGCTTCCGCCTCATTTTGGAACTTTAGTCTGTAAGTTTTAACGCCTGGTGCCTCCTTGGTAACCTTCTCGATGGTCATAAGGTACGGGAGATAAGTATTTTGTCCGCTCATTGTTTTGCAATTGAGGTGATGTGTTCAAGTATATTCATGTCGACAGGACAGGCTCGTGAACAACGGCCGCATCCGGTACAGCCCACTACGCTGAGCCGCTCGGGCATGTAGGAAAACTTATGCAGGATCCTTTGACGCCACCGTTGACTCTGGTGTTCGCGTGGGTTATGACCGGAGGTGTGCAAGGTGAACAATGCAAAACCACAGGCATCCCAACATCTGATGCGCCGGCCTTTTGACCCATGTACATCTTCCTGTATGTCGAAACAGGCACAGGTTGGACAAACAAATGCACAGGCACCACAACCGATGCAACGTTCGGATTGCTCTTTCCACACCGTGCTGTTGAAAGCCTTGTTCAGTTTGGCATTCACCTCCTCCAGATTGAATTTGGAAGGCAAATCAACCAGGTATTGCTCTTTTGTTTCGCCCCTGTCGGCCTCAAAAACTGCCGGCAATAGTGAGACAAGTGTTTCACCTTTAAGGGTCATCACTTCGACTATAGCTCCTCCATCCGGAAGAATGGTTAGCTGAATATCACTCCCCGATGTATTTCCCGGACTTCCGTTCACACTCGTGCAAAAACAACTTTCATCCGCTTTGGCACAACTGAAGGATATGACGGATGTTTTCGCCAAATGGGCATTGTGAAGTTTGTCTGCACTGTCCCAGTTAAAAATGGAGGAAAGTGGTTTGAATCCGGCTGCATCACAGGGATGGACTTTCCATAAAACTGTTTCAGGAACACTTTCAGGGTCAAAATCGGTGAGATTTACCTTCCCGTGCTCTTTTTCATAGCTAAACAAAACCTCTGCTTTTGGAAAAACAGTAGCCTTGATAGATTGGGTTGTTTGGATGTACTCATCCGCAACCTCCAGCACACTTTTGACAAGCCGGAAATCGACTTGTCCACGTTCCCTTACTGGTGCATATATTTTCCGGCCACTTTGTTGAAGGGCTTCAAACCATTGCTCAATCCCTTTTTGACTGATATATTTTTTTTCCATAGCCACTTAACGTATAAATTGCTCTCTGTCATCCAGTTTCCAGCTGGAGAGTGCGTTTCCTTTTTTCGCCGGCAAACCGGGAATGTATCCAAACTCAGGTGCCATATCTTCCATCATCTTCCTGGTGATCAAGTCAATAGGAATACCAACCGGACAAGCATCACCGCAGGCACCACAGGCAGTGCATCGGCCAACCATGTGCATGGCCCTGTTGATGTGCCACTCCATGTTGGATAGCGGAGAAGGCCATGGATTGATCCATTGTGGACGGTTTACTTCAACGACACATTTGGAGCAATAACAAAGGGGACATGCAGAACGGCAGGCATAGCACTTAAAACAATGAGACATCTCTCCAAGCCAAAATTTCCACCGCTCTTCACGACTCATCCCTTCGATTTTAGCCAGGATCTCCTGTTCCCTTTCGCCGCGTTTCAATTCAAATTGTTCAACAAAGGCCGATATTTCATCAAAAGTGACCAACTCTTTCAATTCACCATTCAAATCAACGGTCATAATGAGCAGTTTTTCTTCACTCAACTGGTTCTCAACATAAAGCTGCAAGATGCTTCTAAGCGTCGAGATCGGCGCGGTAACGGCAAATCGCTCTTTCCCAACCAATTCCTTCTTGGTTACATAAACAGCCAGGTTGTGGAAACAACGACTGTCGAATATCAATTTCCGGGCACTTTCACTGTCTCTGCAAAAAAGAGGCCGTGGCCGTTTGGTCCCCTCCTCAAATCCGATCACCAGGGATACCACACCTTCTGCAAGCAAAGAACCTGCCCTTTCTCTAAGCTTCTCCATCTATTCCCTCCTTCTCAATATAATCTGCAACTTTTTGGTATTCGCTGTAAGGTCCGAGTTCGCGGATGTCTGCTACGGTATTGTTGACCAGATCTGCCCATTTGGAACCCTCCGCAGCTGATACCCATGAATACTGAATTCGCCGAATGTCAATCCCCATCATGTCGAGGATGGAACGGAAGGCAATCCAACGCCGGCGGGCATGGAAATTTCCACTCGTATAATGACAATCATTGGGATGACAACCCGAAACGATGATCCCATCTGCCCCTTGGGCAAATGATTTGAGCAACAAAAGAAAATCGATGCGTCCTGTACAGGGGAAGCGGACAATTTTCACGTTGGTCGCATACTTGAGTCGGCTGGTACCTGTCAGGTCAGCACCGGCATAGGTACACCAGTTGCATACAAATGCGACTATTTTTGGTTCAAAATCAGGATGAATACTCATTATCTGGTTGTTAGTCGTTTAACAGTGACATGACCTCGGCATATACTTGTTCATTTGTATAGCCCTGTATGTCAATGGATTTTGATCTGCAGAATGCCACGCATGTTCCACATCCCTGACACAAGCCTTCGTTGACCCGGGCAATTGTCCGGATCAGGCTTCCGTCGCGACCTTTAATATCTTCATGTTCAATGGCATTGTATGGACAGGCAGTTTCGCACATAAAGCAGCCCACACAGGTACTGTAAAGCGGTGGTGCCAACCGGTTGACGACCGCCACAATAGGTTCCCTGACCAGTTCGTTGTTGGAAAATAGTGCAGCTACTTTAACGGCTGCGCCGGAAGCCATTCCAACAGTTTCTGGAATATCCTTGGGAGCCTGGCAGGCTCCGGCCAGGAAAATCCCTGCGGTATTGGTCTCAACAGGTTTTAGTTTTGGATGTGCTTCGGCAAAGAAATGGTATGGATCGTAAGATACATGCAATTTCTGTGCAAGTTGCTCTGAACCACAATTTGCCACACCTGCAGTTGCAAGTACGACCATGTCTGCTTCAATTTCAACTTGCTCTCCACCCAAAAGTGTATCTACACCCTTAACAATCAGTTTGCCATTCTTTTCATATACCCTGGCCACCCTGCCCCGGATATAGTTGACAGTATCCTCCTCGATGGCCCTGCGAACAAACTCCTCGTAGTTTTTCCCACCAGCGCGGATATCCATGTAAAAAACTGTCGACTCTCCGTCGTGAACCTTGTGCTGGTAGAGCATCGCATGCTTGGCAGTGTACATGCAGCATATTTTTGAACAATAGGGAATGCCTTTTGCCGGATCCCTCGAACCTGCACAGGCAATGAATACAATTTTCTTCGGAATCGCTCCATCCGACGGACGGCGTATTTCTCCAAAAGTAGGACCGGAGGCTGAGGCAAGTCGTTCAAACTGCAATCCGGTTAAAACATCCTTAAACTTGCCATAGCCATATTCGGGAAAAAAATCGGCACCCTTTACATCAAATCCTGTAGCCAGGACAACGGCACCAACCTGTTCGGTGATGATTTCATCCTCTTTGTCCCATTCGATCGATCCAACCTGACAAGTCTTTTCACATATTTTGCAGGCTCCCCGCTTGTAATAATTACAATTGACACGATCGATTACAGGTTTATTTGGAACAGCCTGAGGAAATGGAACATAGATTGCCGTTCTGGTTCCCAGCCCTGCATTGAATTCGCTCGGTATCTTCTTGACCGGGCATTTTTGGATGCATGCTCCGCAACCCGTGCAGGTAGAATAGTTGACACTTTTTGCTTTCAATCGAATCTTTGCAGTGAAATTGCCGATAAAACCTTCCAGACTCTCCAGCTCTGCATAAGTATAGAGCTTAATATTGGGATGCTGGGCAACCTCCACCATCCTTGGTGTCAGAATACATTGCGAGCAATCCAGCGTAGGAAAGGTCTCAGAAAGCTGTGACATATGCCCACCGATGGAAGGGTCTTTTTCAACCAGTATCACCTTGTGCCCCGTATTGGCAATATCCAGACTGGCTTGAATCCCGGCAATACCGCCACCAATCACCAGGGCTCTCTTAGTTACCGGAACCTTGATCGACTCAAGCGGCTTATTTTTCTTTACCTTCTCAACCAGCATCTTGACAAGATCAATCGCCTTTTCGGTGGTCTCCTCACTTTTTTCATGAACCCAGGAACAGTGCTCCCTAAGGTTTGACATTTCGCACAGATAAGGATTGAGACCAGCTTCTGCACATGCCCGTCTGAAAGTTGGTTCATGCATGCGCGGCGAGCAGGCACCAACCACTACCCCATCGAGTTCATATTTTTTAATGGCCTCCTTGATAAAGGTTTGCCCGGGATCTGAACACATGTATTTGTAGTCGATGGCATGGGCAACACCTTCCATTCCACCGATCTCTTTGGCAACACGCTCGACATCGACAGTGGCACTGATATTTTCACCGCAGTGGCAAATAAATACTCCGATCTTTGACATATAGTTACAGTTCTACGGTTACAAAATGACGTTTCAAACCCAGCTCCTTGGCTCCAATTCCCAATGCAAGTCCAATAGCCTGGGTAATATAGATCACAGGAATGTCAATCGGGGTTTCGAGCGACTTGTTGATCGCACCACGCCTCATGTCAAGATTCGACTGACACAATGGACAAGCAACTATCAGCGCTTCCGCTCCCCTTTCATAGGCATCCTTCAACACATTTCCGGACAGTTTGGCAACGATATCGGTCCGGGATACGGAAAACCCTGCTCCGCAGCACTCCGTTTTGAATGCCCAGTCCAGGGCGGTACCACCAATTCCCCTGATCAAACTATCCATGCTTTGAGGATCCTCGACCCTGTCAAATTTTAAGATAGAATGTGGTCGAACCAGGAGACAGCCATAATAGCAGGCAACCTTATGGGCAAATGGATGAGTGACCCTCGCCTTAATATTCTCTGTGCCATAAGCTTCCAGCATCTGCAGGACATTTATTATCTTCAAATCACCTTTGTAAGGCAGTTTCAGGATTTCAACGACACTGCTGCGCTTGGTCTCATCTTCCAATTCGTGCTGGGTAACTTTTAACCTGTTGTAACAAGCAGCACAAGGAACGACTACCTCAGTCAAGCCTTGTGCTTCAGCAAGAGCCATGATACGTGCAGGAAGAGACAGTGAAAGCTCTTCGTTCATCACATGGGCGGCAGTCGCTCCGCAACAATTCCAGTCATTTATTTCAATCAACTCAATATCAAGTGCCTTAGCAAGGGCAACCACCGATTCATTGTATTCTCTGGAAGAACCTGTTAGTGAACAGCCGGGGTAAAATCCTATTTTCATGGGTGTGTTGTCTTTGCAGTTTCAATCGTTTTGGCAAATATCCTTTTCATACTCATCCTATCCTTGATTCTTTCAGGCAAAAGGTGCAGTTTTCCTTTCAGGTACATCGAAGGTGCAATGGCTATATCCTGTGCAAGCCGGAATGTGCGAAGCTTAAAGTCAAGTATAAGACCAACTTCATACAACCTACCTGTATATTTTACTGAATTCAAAAAGGATTGATGAAAAGCAAGAATAGGTTTTGAATCAGGATGTAGTTTGTTCTCACTAATGGATTGAGTCCTAAGGTAATCCATCATCTTCGGAATATCAATCTCCATCGGACAGCGGCCAAGACAGTTTTCACAATTCAGACACAGCCAGATGGAGTTGGAACTAATTACTTTATCATAGTTTTCCTTAGATCCTGTTTGGAGTAAACGCATGACATAACTGGGTGGGAAATTCATCTCCGAAGCAAGTACACAACCCGCAGTGCATTTGCCACACTGGTAACAACGCATAACCTCTACTCCTGTATGTGACTGTAAATCTGAGACTTTATTCTTATTTTCCGTCATAGTTCATATATAGTTACATGCATTCATATTTTCCCCTAAAGGTAAAAATTTAAGTTTCATCCAACTGAGTAGATAACCTTAAAATCTTTCTAAATTAAAATCCATTGTTCGATAATTTGTAAATCTGTTTTTTAGCCAAAAGTTTTATTACTTTGTTGAAGTTGATAAGGTTTGCATACATTTGTGATATTGTTTGAGCAAATTAATCAACCCATTCAAATGGAATCAATAGGTTTTATTCAATGGTGTCTCGACCACCTTAACTACTGGACCATCACGCTTCTAATGGCCATTGAAAGTTCCGTTATTCCATTGCCTTCTGAATTGATAGTTCCACCGGCCGCATACAAAGCAGCCGCTGGTGAGTTAAGTATCTATCTTGTCGTCTTTTTTTCTACAATTGGAGCAGTAATAGGTTCTGTGATCAACTATTTTCTAGCCATGTTTATTGGACGACCGATTGTCTACCGGTTTGCCAACAGCCGCTTTGGTCACATGCTATTGATCGACGAAACAGGGATAAAGAAAACAGAAGCCTTTTTTGATAAAAACGGTGCCATTTCGATCTTCACAGGTCGCCTGATACCGGCAGTAAGACATCTGATTTCAATCCCCGCCGGACTCTCAAGAATGTATCTGCCTAAATTTATTCTTTACACCACGCTTGGAGCCGGAATATGGAATATCATCCTTGCTTCAATTGGGTACTACCTTGAATCTGTGGTACCACGAGATAAGCTAATGTCAAAAGTGACAGAGTACAGTTCACACCTCTCTTATGTTTTTATTGTCTGCGGGATTCTTGTATTTGGATATGTTCTTTACAAGTCAATAAGTAAACGAAGTTAGTAATAAGTAACATTTAAAATTAACTCATTGATTATTTGAACTATAAATAAATATATAATTCCCTTTTTCAACAAAAAATGCCATCCTGAAAAACCTGGATGGCATTTTGTACATTAAGAATTGAAAATCACGAATTCAGAATAACCCACTTCACCTGATGGTTATCTCCTTGCTTTTACCCCCGATTGACAGTACAGCCTTATTGTCACAGGTTCCATCACCAAAATCAATACTCCAACTATGGTTTGTGCTTGTGACAAAAGAAACAACACCACTTACAATATGGTGACAAGAGCTACTGAAAACAAGAGGGTTTGCCTCCATTACCGTTTTGGTAACTTTAACACCGGAGGCGCGGGTAAATTCAAATGTACCCCAGCTTACAATCTTGTTGTCATCCTGAACACCTAATGTATTTAACTGATATTGACGAGTATAATCAGCTAACCTGTGAGCCGTTCCTTCGCTGTTGGGCAAAGTAATGGTGATATCTTCCTGAATAGCTGCCGTACGAATATTGTTTACATTGTCTTTTAGTATCGTCTTGGTAATAGTTCCGGCAACTTTTTTCCCGTCAACGTTGAAATTATCAAACGTCTTCATCCTGATGGAAGGATAAGTGTTGAATGATATGGAGGAAACAATGATTTTACCTGAGCGGACTTTTCCATCTTTTCCGGTACAAGCAGTTCCAAAATCAATAGTTAAAACCTGGGGTGAAGATTTTGTATCCAATGTTATTACCGCACAACTGGTGAGGTAGGTCAAATTATCAATTGTACCGGATTTAAGCTGATTGGCATTTTGAATAACAGCCTCATCTGCAATTACATCAATGTCTGATAGCACTTCATCCGTTTGCGTTTCCTGCTGACTTAGGAGGACCTCATCTACTGTGGACTGAAGTTCGCTTTTCCTGCATGAATTGATCATTAGGAACATTAGACTCAAAGCAAAGAATATTTTCAAATGTTTCATAAAGCAAAAAATTAAAAATTGGCGACATATAGTTTTTAGATGCTACATCAGACCAAAAGTTAAATCAATAACTTTAGAAAATAATATTCATACCAGGAATTTAACTTTAGGAACTTTTTTGCATCCAAAAGACAAAATGACAGGATTGATGATCGAAACTGCTGATTCAGCTATTTTGGAACTTTTAAAGAATCCTGCCAGCAGGGACAACGGATTTCTTAAACTGATGGACAGATATAAAGAGCCTGTTTATTGGCATATCCGTCGACTGGTTGTTTCACATGAGGATGCAGAGGATATTTTGCAGGAAACTTTTATTCAGGTTTACCGGCATGCAGGCTCATTCAGAGGTGAAAGCAAAATCTATACCTGGTTGTACAGGATAGCCACCAACGAATGTACCAGACATTTCAGGAAAAATAGAAAATGGAAAGAAAAAGGGAGTCTGATGAACCTTGAATTGGCAGACAATCAATCCGGTTCTGATGGGGAAGATAGTCAGGC
>Ga0118677_10008747_pt1 | contig 16096 bp, 6 predicted proteins | sample AliMusrvi5mmetaG_FD_86154 | JGI IMG/M metagenome (GOLD analysis project Ga0118677, IMG submission 86154) | reverse complement strand
GTCTGGAAGGCGCCGATGGAGGACAAGGCGGCCACCAGCACGGCAGTGGAGCGCAGTTGCGGGAGGTCAACATACCAGAAGCTGCGCACCGGCCCGGCGCCATCGATGGCCGCGGCTTCACGGAATTCGGGCGGGATGGCGGCGAGGCCAGCCAGCCAGATCATCATAAAAAACGGGATCATCGCCCAGTCATGCACCGCGATCATCGAGAACGGCGCCAAAGCGGCGTCCGCCAGCCAGCGGATTTCGGTGATGCCCCACCAGCCGCCGGTGAGCGAGGTGATGACGCCGTTGGGGTGCAGCAACACCCGCCACAGCACGGCGACGACGGCAATCGGCGGCAGCACCGGCAGAAAGAACGCCGCCTTCAGCCAATCCCGCGCGCGGAATGCCTGGTCGAACACCAGCGCCGCCAGCAACGACAGCACCCAAACCGGCACGGTGGCACCAGCGACGAAGACCAGCGTATTGCCGAAGGCCTGGCGGAACAGCCGATCGTCCCAGAGGTTGACAAAATTATCCAGCCCGACCCAGATCGGCGGGCTGAGCAGATCGTAGTCGGTGAAGCTGAGATAGAGCCCGAACAGCATCGGGAACAGATTGAAGGCGGCGAAAAATCCGACCGCGGGGAGAACGAAGACCAGACCCCACCATTTATAGCGCATCCCCGTTCTCCCGCATGCCGGTTATTTCACCAGCGTGGCGGCGCGGCTGCGTTCGCGGTTCATGATGGTGTTCACTTCCTCGTTCATCACCGGCATCACCGCCTCAACCTTCTCGCCCTGCACCACCTTGTCGCGGCCGCGCAGGATGGCGTCCAGCACCTGGGTATAGCCGACGACGCGGGGGGAGAATTTGGCGCGCTTGAGTTCGTCGACGAAGAACGGAGCGGCCGGGTTGGCTTTGAAGGCCGCACTTCCGGTGACCTCGGCGCGTGGCACGAACAGGCCGGCACCAGCGAACAACGCACCAGCATGGTCGGTGTAGAAGCGGGCGAACTTCCAGGCGGCTTTTTGCACCGGGCTGGGCGAGCGGGCGTTGACCATCATGTAGAAGGCGTATTCGTCCATGCCGTTATCCGATATGCCGGCGGCGAACTTCGGTACCGGCAGGACCGACCAGCTGAGCTTGGCGGCTTCCATCTGCGGCACGAAATCGGACGGCGGCAAGGTGCCAGCGGTGGGATGCTCCAGGCGCGCCAGGCTCTTGGCTTCGCGCTCGAAGCGCTTGAGCATATGCTCAACCACGTCCGGGGCAAAACTGCGCATGCGAATGACCTTGATCGCCACATCGCGGTCCAGGCGTGTGTCATAGGCCTTGTAGACCACTGCCATGCCGCCCTGGCCCAGCTGTTCGGTGATGTGGTACCGTCCAATGTCGTGTCCGATTAAATCTGCCATATATTACCGCCTGAAAAATTTAGTTGGATGATCTTATTTAATCATCACTACACCGGTGGAACCAGGCCCGGGATATGGACCGTCCACCCGGGGGGTGAAACCAATTCATTTGTAAAGCAAGGCCGCAATGGCGGGATCATCAAGATTGGTCTGGTCATACCAGTGGTAGCCGCTGTCAATAAAACTGGGCAGGGTTTCGCCCCTGGCAGCTTTGACCGCGGCCTGGATGCAGGCGTAGCCCATGCCGAAGGGGTCCTGGGTAATGGCACCCGCTTCCGTCCCGGCGCGGATGGCGTCCATCTGCTGTTGGCCGGAGTCGTAACCGACCAGGACAAGCCTGCCCTCCATCTTCAGGTTTTTTACAGCGTTCAGGATGCCGGCGATGGAGCCTTCGTTCGCGCCGAAGTAGCCCTTCAGGTCCGGGTTGGCCTGGATGACGCCTGTGGCAATGCTTTCAGACAGGGCCGGGTCGCCCTTACCTTGCTGCACCGGCAGAACAGTGATTTGGGGATATTTAAGTTTCATCTCATCCAGGAAGCCCTTGACGCGGTCGATACCGCTGCGGCTGGTCTGGTCGTGCACCATCAGGGCCACTTTGCCTGAGCCGCCAATCAGGGCAGCCATTTTGTCGGCGGCCAGCGCGGCGGATGCCGCATTGTCTGTGGCCGTGGTCGAGAGTGGGATGTCGCTGTCCACGCCCGAATCAAAGGCGATCACAGGAATTTTGGCAGCTTTTGCCTTCTGGAGCAGGGGCACGGCCGCCCGAGAGTCGACAGCCGCGAAACAAATCGCGGCAGGTTTCTTGTCGATGGCCGCCTGCAGCATTTGGAGCTGCTGGTCAACCATGGCTTCAGTCTCGGGGCCTTCAAAAGTGGTGGTCAGCTTCAGCTCCGCGGCGGCCTTTTCGGTGCCGGCCTTCACGGCCTGCCAGAACTGGTGCTGGTACCCCTTGGAGATCACCGGGATGACCATTTTGGCCGCAGCCGCCGGGGTCGGCGCGGCCGCGGGTGCGCCGGCACTCTGGGCGCAGCGGAAGCCGAAACGATCATCCGCGATGGTTGGAACGTACCAATAACGTACCGGGGTCTTGAGGCTGACACCGTTATAATCGGACCATGAACCCCCGCGAAGCACCCGGCTGTCCCCGGAAAATGGGCCAGCCGGGTTGTGCGCAGGCGAGCTGGCATAATAAGCGCTGCCATACCAGTCTGACACCCATTCCCACACATTGCCCGCCATGTCCAGCACGCCATATGGAGAGGTCCTGCCCGGGTAACTGCCCACCGCCGTCGTATCATCTGTAGCATAATTGGCCATGTTATTATCGATCCCCTCGCCCCATGGATAAGATCTTCCATCGGTGCCGCGCGCAGCCTTTTCCCATTCCGCCTCGGTGGGCAGCCTGCGCCCGGCCCACTTGCAGTAGGCGTCCGCCTGGCTCCAGTCCACATAAATCACCGGATAATTCGCAAATCGGGAATTGTTATAATAATAAGGGTGGGTATTGGATTTAGTATCATGCGGCGCATTACAACTCCCGCTCGTGACGCATTTTTCATACATGGCATTGGTCACTTCAGTCTGGTCGATCCAGAACGCGTCCAGGTAGACTGTGTGAACCGGTTTGGCATCACTGCCGCCGTCATTCGTGCCCATCAAAAAATCGCCCTGCGGCACATAAACCATGGTCATGCCGTCTTTGGGTGCTGCCTCGGTTTTTATCACAACGGGCAGCATTGGCAAAACCGCCTGCACGGTCGGGGCAGGCAAACTGGTTTGGGGTGCTTCAACGGCGGGCGCTTGCGTCAATGTTGGGATCACGGCCGCCGGGGTGGGCGGCAGCGCCGTGGCAGTCGGGGCAGGCGCGGCCTTGCCCGACCCGCTTCCCAGGCCCAGCATGACTCCTCCGGCAATCATCCCCAAAACAACCACGCCCCCCACCAGGTAGGCCCAAACAGGCACTCCGCCGCGTTTCACCGCCCCGGGCGAAACTCCCGTCTGCCCCGGATCCCAGGTTTCATCCGGCCCGGGATGTGAGGCCCCGGCTGGTGGATTTTCTTTAATCGGTTTTGAACCCGGGCCAGCCATAACCGGGACAGGTTTGGAGGCCTTGCGGGGTTCCGCCTGCAGCCCCAGCTTATCCAATGCGGCGGCAAACTCGCCCATGCTGGCATAACGCTCTTCGGGCTTTTTCGCCATCGCCTTAAAGATCACCTGCTCCACCCCATCCGGCAGGCCAGGCACAAATTCTTTCGGCCTTGGCAGGGGGTCCGTGGTCTGTTTAATCAATACCGCCGCGGGCGTGTCGGCAGTGTAGGGCTTGCGCCCGGTGACCAGCTCATAAAACACCACCCCGAGCGAATAGATATCCGTCTGCGGCACCACTTTGTTGACCCACTGCTCGGGCGCCATATACTCAGGCGTGCCCACCCCCACCCCGGTGCCGGTGAGAGTGCCGCCTTCCTCGCTCTCCAAAATCTTGGCCACGCCAAAATCGGAGAGCATCGGGATGCCTTCCTCGGTGATCAGGATATTGGCCGGTTTCACATCGCGGTGGATGATCTCGCGCTGGTGCGCATATTCCAATGCGCGCGCCATCGGCGCCAGCATGCGCGCCGCCTGAGGATAAGGCACCTGGCCGGTTGTGCGCTGTTTGAGCGTGCCCCCCGGAATGTAGGCCATCACCAGGTAAGGCGCGCCGTCGTGCTCGCCGTAATCATAGATCGGCACGATGTTGGGGTGGAGCATTTTCGCCAGGCTGCGCGCCTCACGCTCAAAGCGCTTGAGCATATGCGCCTGGTAATCCGTGCCAAACTGGCCCTTGCGGATCAGCTTGACCGCTACCTCGCGCTCCAGGCGCGTGTCATAGGCCTTGTAGACCACCGCCATACCGCCCTGGCCCAGCTGTTCCAGGATATGATATCTTCCAATGTCGTGTCCAATGAGATCTTGCAAGTCATTACCCCCTGTTGGAGATATGGTTAATAAAGGCCGCCCTGGCAAAACATTCCGAAACGGGGAGCATCCTCCCCTGTTTTTGGTTTAGATGGGTATTTTCTGGTGAAAGACCGGCTGCTGTGTCGCCCAGTGGGGCCAGGAAATGATGCTCCAGCCTGGATTAATTATAAACCCATCTCTGCAATAGACCTTCAAAATTAAGTTTCGGATCTCCGGGATTTCCCGTGGTAAAGTCTTACGGTACACCCCCCGGTTAAATTTTCCAAAGACCCTGGAGCCAGGGTTTGAAACGAACCGGAGGAACACCCGGATTGACACTCGATCGCTTTATTATATAATAAACATGTTTCTTCATGACATATTTCAGCCTGATTCAAGTTGATTAACGCTCAGTCTCACCCGACCATCCAATTTTGAGGGAGGATAATGATGTTATTGTTAACAAGGTCCTTTAAAAAATACGCCGTCCAATTCATCTCTTGCCTGTTCGCGTTTTTATTTATCTTTTTTGCCCTCCCTGCGGTCATGCTCCAGGCCGAAGCCCAGATCAAGCTGACGGTGCATTATATCGAAGCCCAGCCCATCCCCGGTAAAACGGCTTATAAAACCCAGGTCTATTTTTCATTGCTCGATCCAGGGGGAAACCCGGTTTCAACACTGGATGCCAGCCAGTTGAGCCTTTCCGAGGATTCACAAAAAGTGGAGATCAAGGCGTTAAGTCAGGCCAGCGACCTCCCCATCCACCTCGTCATGGCCGTTGATACCAGCGGCAGCATGCTGGGTTCCAACATTTCCGAAGCGAAAAAAGCCGCCTCCGGCTTCATCTCCAGGCTTAAGGCCGACGACCAGCTGGCCTTGCTTTCGTTCAACCAGGATATTACCCACGTGCAGGATTTCTCGGCCGACAAGGCGCTCATGACCCAAAAATTACAGGGTATTCAGGCCCAGGACGGAGCCGGCACCTGCCTGTACGATGCCGCCGTCAAAGCGGTGCAGACTGCCTCCACCCTGCCGTCCGGCCAGCGCGCAGTGGTGCTGCTCACCGACGGGGTGGATGAAAAAGCCCAGGGGGGAGCGTGCAGCCAGCACACCATTGATGATGTGATTAATATGGCCTCGGGCGGGGGCACACGCGTTCCCATCTACACCATCGGCCTGGGCAACCGCACCGACGTCAAAGGGCTGCAGCGCCTGGCGGTTAATACCGGCGGGCAGTACCTTTACGCTCCCGATGCGCAAAGCCTGGAAGGCCTTTTCGCGCGCCTTTCCAGCCAGTTGAGTTCGCAATATTTGCTTGAATACGAATCCAACGCCGCCCCCGGCGCGCACACCCTGGTGCTGAGTGTTAATCTCAACAGCGCCAGCGACCAGGATTCGCGCAACTTTGTCCTGCCGGCCCTGCCCATTTCCATTTCGATCAACGAACCCACCGAAGGCGTGGAAATCGGCGGGGGCACGGTAAAAATTACAGCCATTTTAAACGGGCAGGGGGATGAGCCGGTCAAACAGGTTGTTTTTTCGGCAAACGGGGTGGAAATTGGGCGGGATGATACCACGCCTTATGAATTCACGTGGACTCCGGGTGCAGATGCCAGGCGCGAAGAAACCATCACTGCTTCCGTTTTGGGCGCCAGCGGCAAGGAGTTGGCCAAAACAGAGCGCCATTTCTTCCTTGAGACAGGTGGGGCTGCCGAAGAAAACACAACGGCCCAGGGAACTGCCAGCCCGGCGGCGACACCGGTGGTGATCGTGATTACACCGGCCGCAGGCGCAGGTATTCTGGGTTCAACCAACAACATTTTCATCCTGTTTGGCCTGGTCGGCGTGCTGATCCTGCTGGTTGTGGTCATCCTGGTGGTTGTCCTGCGCCGCAAGCCGGAAAAAACGGTGACCGGGCCCGGGCGCTCCGCTTCATCCCATCCGGGGCAGGGGGGCAGCCTTGAAAGTGACCCGCCGCTGGCCAACCTCACGGTTCAGTTCAGCGACGACCCGGCCACCAATGGCAAAGTCATCCCGATCACCAAAACCGTTACAACCTTTGGGCGCAGTGCCGGCGCGGATATCATTTTTGAAAAAGACCCGCCTGTTTCCCGCCTGCATGCAGCCATCGAACAAAAGGGCTCAACTTTTGTCTTCTATGAGTTGAATTCCCTGGCATCTGACGGCAAAATGAAACGCCCCACCTACGGCACCTTCCTGAACGACTTGCGCAAAGTGGGCCTGGAACCTGTCGAATTAAAAACCGGGGATGTCCTGCGCCTTGGAACACGCCTCAAGCTCAGGTTTGAACCCGTGGTCAGAATGGTCGAAGAGGGCGGGGTGACTCTCGATGGGATTGAGGAAGGTGGAACTTTTGACGGACTGCTGCCTCCCGCCGGGGACATGGAAACCATGGGAGAAAATACCACCGCGCATGAGATCCAGGTGGAAAAAGAGGACAAAAACGAAGAGACCCTGAGCGACGATATCAGTGATGATAAAACGGAAGTGGATGGGTTTTCTTTTTCACAGGATGACAATTCTCCGACTGTTACAGATTAAGACTCTAACAGGTCGGCCGCCTCCGATCGACAAGGGCCATCCGGCAAAAAACCGGCGTAATTTTATTGGATGATTGGGAACCGCCGGGGAACCATTTTATTTCACTTGATCATGCTGAGATCGATTGTGATCGAGCCGTTCTTAAGGCCCAGGATAGCCTTCTGGACGGCAGCTTTGACAGTACCGGGGATCCTGGAGTCCCAGTCATGGTAGGGGGCAAGCCCCACGCCGCCGTTCTGGATGTTGGCGGTGAAGATGCCGGCCCTGTCGCTCTTGCCTTTAACGGAGCCCAGGTAATTGTACACAGCCGCATCGACGTTCTTCATGGCGCTGGAAATCAGGGCGCTCCTGACTTCGGAGTAGGTGATGTACTGGTCGACGTCCACGCCGATAGCCATCAGGTTGGCTTCCTTCGCGGCCAGCAAGCCGCCGTTGCCGGTGTTGCTGCCCACGCCGAAGATCACATCACAACCCTGGCTGATCATGGTCACGCCGGTTTCCTTGCCCGTGGCGGGATCGGTGAAAGAGGGAACGTAGACATTCAGGGCCGTGATATCCGCCCTGACGCTTTTTGCGCCGGCCTGGAAGCCGATCACGTAGCGTTCGACGGGCGGGATCTGCATGCCTGAAACCGTGCAGACGGTGCCATTTTTGGTCATTCCTCCGGCGAGCACGCCGGCCAGGTAACCCACCTGGTCTTCTTCAAACATCAGGCTGGCAACGTTGATCAAACCACCGTCAGCGTAGCAGTCTTTTTTGGTTTCATCGCAGTAAGCGACGCCCTTGCTGGGGTAGTAAGCGTTGTCAATAATGGCGAATTTGATGTTGGGATACTGTTTGGCTTTGGCAGCCGTGGCGTCGCCCATCAGGAAACCCACGGTGATGATCACATCGTATTTTTCAGTGGCAAACTGGTCGATGTTTTTTTCGTAGTCGGTCGGCTGCTTGGATTCAATGAACCTGGCCTGGAAACCGAAATCCCTGGCAGCTTTCTGCACACCTTGCCAGGCAGACTGGTTAAAGGATCTGTCATTCACGCCGCCAACATCGGTCACAAGCCCGACTTTGAGACCGGCTGTGGTGGCTGGTGAAGCGGGAGCGGCGGCGCTCAGGCCGCTGAAATCAGTGAATTTGAATTGACCGCTGTCTATCAGGGCAGGCTTGATGCTGGATTTATCGACAGGAATCACTACGGACGGTTTGGCCGGGACGTCAACCGCGCCGTTGTTGTAGCTGCTGGTCTGTTCGGGGGTCGACCCGGTCAGGAAGGCCTCCGCGGCCGTGATAGCATCCCTGGCCAACACCCGCGTGTCCTTGAAGACTGTCATGGACTGCTTGCCGTCGATGATGTACTGCACGGAAGCCTTTTCAGCGTCCTGCCCGGTCACGACGTAGCTCTTCACATCCCGGTCGGCGGCGAAAACATCGGCGATGGCGCGCGCGGTGCCGTCGTTCGGCGCCAGGATGGCGACGTTGCCCTTGTCCCTGGCAGCGGCCTGGGCCAGGTTGGATTTCGCCAGGTTTCCGGCGGTATTGTAGTCCCAGTTGGTTGTGACCTGGCCGATGATCCTGGATTCCTGGTCCCAAGTCAGGGTGGGGTTGACCTGCAGGCCCACAGCTTCGCTCGAGTTTTTGATCACAAACGTTCCGTCAGCGACCCTGGGCTGTAAAACTTCCCAGGAGCCTTCGAAGAACAGGAAAGCGTTGTTATCGGAAGCCGCGCCGGCATACAGGTACAGGGGTTCGCCCTTGCCTTTGGCATGGTCCACCAGGTACTGTGCCTGTATTCTACCAACCGTGAGGCTGTCGAAGGTCACATAGTAATCCACGTTTTTAGTGTCGCGGATCAGGCGGTCGTAGGAGATGACTTTGACACCCGCGGCAGCGGCTTCGTCAGCAGCGGCGGCGGCGGCAGTTGCATCCTGCGGGCAGAGGATCAGGACTTTGATACCCTGGCTGATCAGCGATTCAACGTTGGCTTTTTCACGGGCGATATCGTTTTGGCTGAAGAGGACCTGGACATCGTATCCGCTGGCATTGAGAGCGTTCTGGAAGCTGGTCTGATCCTGGATCCAGCGCGGCTCATCCTTGGACGGCAGGACGATACCCACCGGAATTTTGCCAGCAGCCGGGGCGGAAAGAGCGGACACGTCAGTGGGAGCTGCCCTTACGGCGGCGGGCGTGTCCGTGGGGGCAGCTGTGGGAATAACAACCGCCGCCGGAGCGGGTTTGGCGAGCGCCTGTCCGGCCGCCCACATTCCTACGACCGTCAACAGGATACCCAGCGTCAAAAAAACCGCTGCCCCCACGCCGATCCAGACCCAGGGCAGGCCGCCTTTTTTTTGCGCGCTTTTCCCGGCCTGCGGTTCAACAAGTTGGTCGCGGGTGATCTCATCGCGCACATGGGGGGCGGTTGTTGCCATGACCGGGGGAGTCCGGACCTGGACCGGGGGCGTGTCCACTTTCGATGCCAGCTTTTCCAGCGCCGCCGCCATCTCGTCCATGGTTGCGTAACGGTCCTCGGGCTTTTTTGCCAGCGATTTAAATAAAATCCACTCCACCTGCTCTGGCAGTCCGGGAACAAAAGTCCTGGGCCGCGGCAGGGGATCCATCAACTGCATTTTGTATACCGCCGCGGGCGTGTCGGCGGTGTAGGGCTTGCGCCCGGTCACCATTTCGTAGAACACGACCCCCAGCGCGTAAATATCCGTTTGCGGCGAGACCTTGTTTTCCCACTGTTCCGGCGCCATATATTCCGGTGTGCCAATCCCCACCCCTGTGCCCGTCAGGGTATTGCCTTCCTCGCTTTCCAGGATTTTGGCCACGCCAAAATCCGAGAGCATCGGCTCTCCGCCGGAGGTGATCAAAATGTTGGCCGGTTTTACGTCGCGGTGGATTACGTTCTGGCTGTGGGCATAGGCCAGGGCGCGCGCCATCGGTGCAAGCAGGTGCGCCGCGTTGGAATAAGGCATGGGCCGCCCGGTCTGGTGTTTCAGCGTGCCCCCGTTGATGAAGCGCATCACCAGGTAAGGCGAGCCTTCAAACTCGCCGTAATCGTAAATGGGAACAATGTTGGGGTGCTCCAGGCGCGCCAGGCTTTTAGCTTCGCGCTCGAAGCGTTTACGCATATGCTCGACCACGTCCGGCGCAAAACTTTGCATGCGGATGACCTTCACCGCCGCCTCGCGCTCCAGGCGTGTGTCATAGGCCTTATAGACTACAGCCATGCCCCCCTGCCCTAATTGTTCCAGAATATGGTACCGCCCGATATATTGCCCACTGAGGTCTGACATAAATGGCTCCCCTGGAATTTTAATGTAAATTAATTATAATGGATTCCGAGGAGTTTTTAACAGCGCCAGACAACGAATTACGGTTTTACGCACTAAACGCAGTGGAACCCCGCTGTGCTCACCTTCCTTTTGGGGGCGGTCCACTGGCGCCAGGAGGAGAGCGGAAACTGGTTTATATCCTGATAGCACCCGCTGTGCAGGATGCGGTCTAATCATATGTATATGAAGAATACACCACGGTCTCGCAGGATCTGGATATTGACAGGGGGTCATTAACCTGTGGGCATTCTTGTTGAATATAATTAATGGTATCGTGGGAATAGAACCTGATCTTGTTCACGACCATGATGATTTTAGAAAATTAAGAGGTGGGTCATAAGGAGTATCCTGCGCCAGCAGAAAGTGGTCATTTTGTACATTTTATTATAGGCATTTTTTTGTAGAATAAAGATAGGGTCTATTCTTCAGGGATGTGAACTTCATGAACCTTATAAAAGAATTAATCCTTGCAGCTGTACAAGGGGTGGCTGAAATATTCCCGATAAGCAGTTCCGGACACCTGGTCATTTTCGGCAGCTACCTTGGAATTCCTCTATCTATTAACCGCATTATTTTCTTTCACCTGGGTACACTTGGAGTCATTACTTATTATTACCGGGATCAAATCAAGGATTTATTTCAGGGGAAATTAGGAAAAAATGTTTTTTTATATCTTCACCTATCTTTCCTGACCACTGCATTGGTCGGGTTGGCCTTTAAATATTGGATTCCCGCACCCTGGTTGCAATCCCCATCCGTGGTGAGTGGTTGTTTATTTTTGAACGGGATTGTCATATTCCTGGTCAGTAAATTCAGCATCAATCGCAACCGGAAAATCATGGACTTAAAACTGTGGGAATTAATCCTGATTGGGGCCATCCAGGGAATCACCTACCTCCCGGGCATCTCCAGGTTTGGCTGGACACTCGGGGCCGGTTTGGTCATGGGCATGGGGTGGTTTGATGCGCTTTCCCTGTCATTTTTACTTTCAATCCCCACCCTGTTATGCGCCAATCTCTTTAGAGCAGGCGAATCGGTGCGCCTAATCCCGGAACAATTATTTTCAGGCTTTGAATTTCCAGGCCTCCAGCAAATCATTACCAGCAGTACCAGCTTTGCCCATTCCGATTTTTTCCTGCTGGCGCTGGTCCTGACCACTTCTTTCTGCATCGGCTTTGCCGCCATCCATTACCTGACAAAATATATAGGCAGAAAATTACTGGGCTACTTTGGGCTGTACTGCATTTTTGCCAGCGTCTTTTTTTACCTGGTCAACCAATTGGTATAAATCGCTTAACCGCTGCTTGATTTAACCGCAAACTTCCGCCCAGGTTTATCAAACCATAAATGCCCATTTATCCGACCAGAACGTCCAAGGGATTAATCATGAAAAACAAATTCCACTTACCCAACCAGATATCTTATCCCCTGATGAGATTTTTTATACAGTGGCAAGAAACCAACCGTGGTTTATTAATGTTTAACTGGGCGATTAGAAGCACCATGATTATCTTCCTGACAGCTTATTTTGTGGTCAAGAAAGATACTTTCCCTGTCCAGCACCTGAGTATGATCCGTTTCTGGCTGATGGCTTTTTTCGCTTACGATGTGATTACGGCTTTCCTGGGTTTCATTCACAATGATTTGTTTTTAATGAAACGGGTGAAATTATTACAGGTTGGAATCGAAATTATTGTCTATTCGATCTTCTATTATTACTCGCGCGATATCCTGTTTGAGTTATGGTTCTTATTACTGCTTGGCCCGCTTTATGTGACAGCCCGTTACCTGAACGCGCACTTAAGGATTGTGGTCGCGGGGTTTGCGATGCTGTGCACCACCCTGGTGTTCCAAAGTTTATCGCCCAATGTCCTGGGAGATAATTTTTGGATCACACTCATATCTAAAAATATATATATTGCGGGGGTCATCTTTTTATTTTCGATGCGTGCGCCTGCATCCATCGTCCAGGATTTGCAGCAGGAAGGAACACAGCTTGCCAACCTGTTCGGCAACCATGCAGATGGCATGTTCCTTCTGGACAATAACTTAAACCTGTTATTTGTAAACGATTTTCTTCAAAAAATTCATGGCGAGCGCTACCTGGGGCATTCGTGCAAATCCTATTTCCACAGCATTAAAGAATTCCCGGAAAAATCGTCCATATCAAAAGACACTGAAAACCCATTAACCGTTTTTAAAAAATATACAGACGAATTTATTGATCTCAACGGTAATCTTTACCCGGTGGAAATTACGCCTCAGCCCATTTTTGATGAATCAAATATTTTAAGCGGCATCCTGGTGACAGTCCACAACCTTGAAAAAGAAAAGGAGTATAACCAGCAGATTTCTGACTATATGGAAAAAAATAAATCGCTATTCGCTGAACGGGAAAAATGGTTGAACACCCTCCTTGAAATCAGTAAGCGCTTATCCGGCTTTGATTCACAGGCTGAATTGATGGAATATATTGTTTCCGAAACAAAAAACCTGCTCAGTGCAGAGAGCTGTAACATATTCTTGTTGGGGGGTGGCTGTCTATGCATTAAAGCCAGCAACCCATTTGTTTTGAACGATGAAAGATACTGCGAAGGGGATGGAATTACAGGCAAAGTAATTATTCCCAACCCCGGTTCCAAGTATGGGCAGGCGATTTGTTCAAATAATGTGGACCGGGATGCCCGGGTGAACCCTGCTTATCTGAAAATTTACGAGGAAAAATTGCCTTCCCACCAGGTTAACCATTTGTTGGCTGTGCCGATCAATGGTTATGAAGGTTCCATCGGGACTTTGCGCGTGATCAACCGCCTGGATCATAAAGGCCGGCTGTTAAAGAACGGGTTTTCCCAGGATGATATGGATTACCTCATGTCGATTGCCTCCATGGTCGCCATCGCCCTGGAAAATACAAACCTGCTTAACCAAAAATCACAGCAAATTGAGGCGATGGAACGCCTGAACGAGATTAAAGACAATCAAAACCGGCAATTAAGCACAGTTTACCGGGTAGTCCAGGATATCTCAAAAGAAATGGATATGCACGAACTCCTACAGGCGATTGTACTCGCAGCGCATAACACCATTCCAAACTCGAGAAAAGTTTCCATTCACCTCATCCACGACCAGTGTTTTGTGGATGAAGCCCGCTTTCCGGATACGCCTAAAAACCTTCTGCCGCCAATGAGCAAGGCCGAAGGCATTTCCGGGCAGGCCATTAACCGGCGGAACCTGGTTTATATCCCGGACACAAGGTTGGACAGTGATTTTACCATCCGGGGCGAACAAAACCCCATCTCGCTCATGGTTTGCCCGCTCATTATTAATAATGATATCCTTGGAACGATCAGCGTGGACGGCGACGAAGCGGAGGCTTTCCCATATGAGAGCCACGACCTTCTGCGCACGCTGGCAACTCATGCCGCCATCACTATTAAGAAATCGCAGATTTATGAACGGGAGCGTGATGGAAAAGAGCTGGCTAATAAACTGTTACGAGCCTCAAGCGCGCTCAACCAGGAGCTGGATATTCGCCATATCTACCAGGCGTCGCTGAAGGCCATCAAAGATTTTATTGATTTTGACAGCATTTCAATTCAACTGATCGACGAAAGCGGCAAAGAATTAAAAGTGGTCGAATGTGCAGGATTTGACCATTGTGAAAAAGTGCAACGACTGAAGTTCCCGTTTAATGACCAGAAATTTCCCAATTTTTATGTCATGAAAGAGAAATCGGGTTATATTGTCGAGGATGTACGCGAAGATTTTCCGCACTTCTTCCGTGAACGGCAACGATACGGATCCGGTAAGATTCGCTCCTGGATGGGAATTCCTCTTTTAAGGCACGATAAAATCATTGGGATGATTGCCATTGACAAATGGAAGCCCGGTTTCTTTACCCGGGAAATGTTGCCCACCGTCCAGACCTACGCCAACCAGGTCGCCACAGCCATAGAGCATGCAAAGTTATATCAAAAGGCACAGCAGGATATCGTGACCATTAACTGCCTGGTCAACATCAGCGCCGGTTTGATCCAATTTAACCAGACTCAAAAGTTGTACCAGTATATCGTCAGTCAGGCGTCCGACCTGTTTAAGGCCAAGGCATCCTGTTTGTACCTCTGGAATGAAGCCCAAAAAACGCCCCTGCTTGTGGCTTCAAACCCCGGCTATTCCGAAGACATGAACAGGCTATATTTCACCCTGGTTAAAGAAACTGCCCAGAGTAACCAGGTCCTGGACCTGAATAATAAAAAATTAATCCTTGAAAAATTAAGCGCCCTGGGCGTTACGGATAATAACCATGCGGGAGTAAGGAGCAGGTCGACCGCCCCGTTGACGAACTTAACCGCCGTATCGCTGATGGGTAATAACAAGATAACAGGTGTTTTACTGCTGGGAGATAGGCAGCCTTTTTCAGATTTCGAGAACAAGGTATCCGCAGATTGATGAATATCAATCTATTGAAGCGAATGGAAAGCTCAGTTCATTCATTTAAACTAACCACCCAGAGAATTAACGCGAACTATTCCAGCACACTTCGCCGGCTTACTGAGTTCCAATCGGGAAAAAATGCTTCTGTGGAAGAAATGGTGGATGTAAATGACTTCGATCTGGACGATCAAAATATGGATGTCTTTAATGTGGGGCGGAAATTCCAGATCGATTTACGCGACATGGATATCATTTCCTTTGAACGGGACCTCAGGGCGGATCAGGAAGTGCTGGCGCTGCTCATCTCGATGATCGAGGACATAACACCCGTGTATGATCTCAAAATGAACGAGCTTTTTAAGGTACTCAGTCAGAAAATTGAAAATCCAATCAACCCAGACAACAAGAAGATACTCATTTTTACCGCTTTTTCGGATACAGCCGAGTACCTGTATACCCACGTTAGTGCCTTTATCAAAAATCAATATGGATTGAACACGGCTATCATCACCGGCAGCATTGACGGGCGCACAACCATCCCACGCTTCCCGGTGGAAATGAATGCCTTATTGACCTGCTTCTCTCCCCTTTCAAAGGAAAAAGCACTGATAATGCCCAAGGATACCAATGAGATTGACATTCTGATCGCCACGGACTGTATTTCGGAAGGTCAAAACCTCCAGGATTGTGACTATCTCATCAATTACGATATCCACTGGAATCCGGTGCGTATCATCCAGCGTTTTGGCCGGATTGACCGCATCGGCAGTCAAAACAAGGTCATTCAACTGGTTAATTTTTGGCCCGATTTATCACTGGATGAATATATCAATCTAAAAAACCGGGTTGAGACACGCATGAAGATTTCGGTCATGACCAGCACCGGGGATGACGATTATATTAATCAAGAAGAACAAGGGGACCTGCAATACCGTCGCCAACAGCTTGAAAAATTACAATCGGATGTGGTGGACCTGGAAGAAATGTCTTCAGGTATTTCAATTATGGATCTGGGTCTGAATGAATTTCGCCTGGATTTGTTGGGATACATAAAAGAACATCCCGAAATAGACAGAATGCCTTTTGGTATTCATGCAGTTGTGCGCAGCGAAAAACCGGGAGTCATTTTCGTTTTAAAAAATGTCAACAATCAAATCAATATCAAAAACCAGAACCGACTGCATCCCTTTTACATGGTATATGTTGGGGATGATGGTGATATATTCTGTAATCATCTCGAACCCAAAACCTTGTTGGATGAAATGCGTCTGATATCCAAAGGTAAAAATACACCTGAACTCAGCTCTTGCCAGGAATTTAACCACTGGACCCGGGATGGCAGGGATATGGGACATATATCAGAACTGTTGGAACAGGCCATATCGTCTATAATTAATGTAAAAGAACAAAATGATATTGACAGTTTTTTCG
>Ga0118677_10007239_pt1 | contig 16097 bp, 12 predicted proteins | sample AliMusrvi5mmetaG_FD_86154 | JGI IMG/M metagenome (GOLD analysis project Ga0118677, IMG submission 86154) | reverse complement strand
CTCCCGGGACCGCCCCGCGTCCACGCGATAGAACCGCTCGAACAGGCGCGGCAGGTGTTCCTCGGCGATGCCGGGCCCCGTGTCGCTGACGTCGATGGCCACCTGCCCGTCCTGGCAATTCCGGACGCTGACCTCGATCCGATCCCCGGGCCGGGCGTACTTGACCGCGTTGTCCAGCAGGTTGCCGATGACGGTGTGCAGCGCCGACGCGTCGCACAGCGCCCGCGGGGTGCCCGGGGCAACGGCGAGGTCGAACGAGATGCCTTTTTCCTTGGCGGCTCCCTCGAACGCCGACAGCAGGCCCGCCAGCAGGTCGTCCAGATCGGTGGTCCGCGGCTCCAGCACGACCTGTCCGCTTTCGATCCGGGCCAGGCCCAGCAGGTCCCGCACCAGCGCCGCCATGCGGGCGGTCTGGCGCGAGATCGTGGCCAGCAGTCGCCGCTCGTCGTCCCCGGCGGGCGCGTCGTCCGCGAAGGCGCCCAGCGTTTCCACCGCGGCCTGGATCGTGGCCACGGGGTTGCGCAGCTCGTGGCTGACGTTCGCGACGAAATCGCGCCGCATCTGGTGCAGGCGGTGCAGTTCGGTGGTGTCGTGGACGACGGCCAGGGCGCCTTCCCCGTCGGCGAGCGGGGCGCCGTTGACCAGCAGCGTCAAGGGCTGGGGCTTCGACACCGAGATCTCGCGCGATACCGCGTTGCCTTCCAGGACCTCCTGGATGGCCTGGAGCAGCTCGGGCGCCAGGATGACCTCCGCCGGGGACAGGCCCGCGGCCGCGCCCCGATGGCCGGTCAGCCGCAGCATGGCATCGTTGACCAGCGTGATGCGACCGTCCTGATCCACGGCCATCACGCCTTCGCGCATCGTTTCGATGATCGACCGGACCAGGCGGCTTTCGGTTTCCAGGCGGTGGAAGGTGGACGCGGACGCATCGGCCAGCCGGTTCAGGGCCTGGGCCAGCCGCGACACGTCGTCGCCCTGCCGGTCCAGCAGTTCCACGTTGAAGTCGCCGGCGGCCATGCGCAGGGCGGCGTCCGCCATGCGCCGCAGCCGCCGATCCTCGCGCCCCGCGAACCACCAGGACGCCACCACGGCCGTGACGACCAGCGGAGCGGTCCCCAGGATCACGTCGATCCGGAGCTGTCCCAGGAGGAGCACCACCAGCGCCACGATGGCCACCGGGATGACGACCGACAGGAAGATGCGTGTGCGAAGGCCGAGCATCGTCGCGTCAATCCTGGTCCGAGAACCGGTAGCCAACGCCGCGAACCGTTTCAAGATGCCTCCCGGCCGTGCCCAGCTTGTCCCGCAGCCGCTTCATCATGGTGTCGACGGTGCGGGTCTCGACCTCGGCCTGGAGCCCCCAGACCTGGTCCAGCAGCGATTCGCGGGACAGCACGCGGCCCCGCCGGGCAAGGAGGGCCACCAGCAGACGGAACTCCAGCGCGGTCAGGCTGACCTCGGCCTCGTCCACGAAGACCCGGTGGGACGGGCCGTCCACGCGCAGGGGACCGACCGCCATGGACAGTGCCTCGGAGTCGTCGGGAACCTGGGGGGCGCGCCGCAGCACGGCGTTCACACGCAGGACCAGCTCGCGCATGCTGATGGGCTTCACCACGTAGTCGTCGGCGCCCAGCTCGAAGCCCACGACGCGATCGATTTCCTCGCCACGGGCGGTGACCATGACGACCGGGATGCCGCGGGTGGCGGGGTCGGACTTCAGCCGCCTGCAGACCTCGGTGCCCATGATGTCCGGCAGCATCAGGTCCAGGAGGACGAGGTCCGGCTTGCGATGGCGTGCCTCGGCGACGCCGGCCTCGCCGGATCGGACGGCGACGGTCTCGAACCCGGCCCGCCGGAGGTTCAACGCCACGACGTCGGCGAAGTCGAATTCATCCTCGACGATCAGCACGGTGCGCGACATGGTGCCTCCCCGGTGTCCCGCCACCGGCGCGGTCGGCGGACTCCTTCTGCCCATTCGCAGCGCCTTATACCATGCCCTCGCGGGCGCGTCACCGATGCCGCGGGGCTGCCCGCGGCCGAGGCCGGCCGCCACCGACCGACCGGATCGGCGCGAGGCGGCGCCCAAGGCCTCCCGACTCCCCGCTCCCTCGCGCCCCGCGTCGGCTCTCCGCTATACTGGCCGGGTGTCTCCAACCGGGGAATCCCGGGTGTTGGAAGAGTTCTGCATCCACTGCGGCTCGCGCAAGGTGACGAACGACGAGGGCCAACCGGCCTGCCCGCAATGCGGATCCCGGCCGGGCGCGCTCCAGGGCGCACCGCAGGGGGCCTATCCCGGCAGGCCGGCGCCGTGGCTGGACGTCGCACCCGCGGGTCGCTTCGGCATCCGCTACGTCGACGGGATCGTGCTGGCCGAGGGCGGGCGCCCGCTGGAGGACGGCGAGGCGGTGCCCGAACGCCTCGTACAGGTGCCGTACCGCTCCACCGACGTGCGCATGCGGATCGGCGCCTACGACATCCTGGACCAGCTGGGTCGAGGCGCAATGGGCGTGGTCTACCGCGCCTATTCGCTGAGGCTGCGGCGGACCTGCGCCGTGAAGGTTCTGTCCGGCGGCGAGCATTCGTCCGACCTCGAAATCCTGCGCTTCCAGAACGAGGCGATGCTCGCCGGCCGCCTGGATCACCCGAACATCGTCCGGATCTTCGACGCCGGCGAGGACCGGGGCCTGTACTTCTTCGTGATGGAGTACATCGAGTCCCAGCCCTTTTCGGCCTGGATGGGCCGGCCCGGCGACGAGTCGCTTCGGGAAGGGCTGCAGATCCTGGTCCGGGTGGCCCGCGCGCTGGACCACGCGCACCGGCAAGGCATCGTCCACCGCGACGTGAAGCCCGACAACATCCTCGTCGACCCCGACGGCGTGCCGCACGTCACGGACTTCGGCATCGCCAAGACGCTGGACCAGGAAACCGGGATGACCTTCGCGGGCCGTCCCGTGGGAACCCCTTGGTACATGCCTCCCGAGCAGGCCAACGGCGAACTGGACAGCATCGGCCCGCTCAGCGACGTGTACTCGCTGGGGGCGACGATGTACCACCTGCTGGCCGGCAGACCGCCGTTCTCCGGCGACCAGCCCCTGCTCGTGATGATGGACGTGATCCGCAAGGAGCCCGACCGCCCCTCAGAGGTCGCCCGACGGACGCTGGGTCGCACCGTTCCCCCCGACCTCGAAGCCATCTGCCTGAAGGCCATGGAAAAGGACGCGGCCCGCCGCTACCCGTCCGCAGCGGCCTTCGCCGACGACCTGGAAGCTTGGCAGGAGGGGCACCCGGTGTCGGTCCGGCCGTCGACCTACGCCGAGCGCCTCCGCAAGCGCCTGGAGGGCAACCGGCCCGTCCTGGCCGCCGCCGCGGTGCTCGTGTCGTCCGTGGTCCTCCTGACCATCGCGTTCGGGGCCGTCGTCGTGTTCAACCTCGATCGGACGAACGTCTCGCTTCGCGAATTCGGTCGGCGCGCCGGCGAACAGCAGGCCGAAACGCTGGACCGGGCCGTCCACGCGGCGATGCTGGAGGAACGCCCCCAGGTCGCGCGCATGCTGGTGAACCGGATCCGGCACATCCCCGGGCTGGATTCCCTGGACGTCCTGCGTCCCGACGGGTCGCCGGCCTGGGAAGGCCCCTCGCCCACCCTGGGTCCCCGGCCGGGGGTCGAACCGGCCCCGGCAAGGCCCCAGCCGTCCATGCTCCCGCGCCTGGCAATCGAACCCGCCGCCTGGGCCTCCATGCTGTCCGGGAAGCACGCCGTGGTCCGCGACGAGGACATTCGGGGAGAGCACGTGCTGACGGTGCTGCGCCCCCTGATCAACGAAACGGTCTGCCGAGCCTGCCACCAGGCCCTCCCCGAGAACGACATCCTGGCGGTGCTGGTGTCTCGCCAGTCCCTGTCGGACGTCGAGATGCGGATCCGCGACAACCAGAACGCCACGGCCATCGTCGGAGGTTCGACGGCGGTGATCCTGGCGCTGATGTTGTACGTGCTGTCGCGCCTGTTCGGGATCGGGATCCGACCGCGGGTCTTCGGTCGGCGCGGGGGCGCCCTGCTCCCCCAGCCGGATCACGACACGTACGTCGATGACGGGCCGAAGCGCTGATCGGGCCGCCCGGCCCGCAGGCCGCTACTTCGGCGACGCGGCCGTCGCCTTCGCCCAGGGCAGCGGGATGGACCAGATCAGGCGTTCGGCGTTGGTCACGTAGAGCTTCTTCAACACGTCGTCCGGCAGGCTGATCGCGTCCACCTTCCAGTGCCCCTGGATGGGCGTCGGATGGTCCATCTGCTTCGCGTCCGTTTCGAAGTACTTCCAGTGGCGGGTGAAGAATTCGACGGCGTCGTCCACGGTGGGCACCGAATGCGACACCGATCCCAGCTGCATGTCTCCGGCCCCGTCCGCGATGAAGTCCGATCCGAACAGGATCCGGTCCTGGTGCTTGATGAAGAAGGCCCTCACCTGGTCCGCGGGGTGGCGGCCGAATTCCGGGATCCGCGCGGACGTGTCCACGTGGACGTTGGGATAGGTGGTCAGGAGTCGGTCCACGTATCCCAGGTCCTCGGCGTTGTTGCCCATGTGGATCAGCAGGAACGTCGTCTTCGGATGGCGCGCGATCCGCTTTTCCTGGATCGCCATCAGGTCGTTGAACGACGGGTACTCGGGGCCGTTGAACTGCCACCCCTTCGCCAGCATCAGTTCGTCGTACCGCTCGTTGTCGGGCGTGACCGGCTTGAAGAACGCCACCGGGTCCGCGATGTGCCACGCGAAGATCAGCCCCAGGCGACCGCAGGCCTCGAAGATCGGGTCCAGCATCGGGTCGTCGGGCGAAATCAGCTTGCCGTCGGGACCGCGCACCTGCAGGCCGAGGTTCTTGAACACCTTCACGCCCGCCGCGCCGTCCAGCTTCGCCTGCTCCAGCCCGCGGACCGTCTTGTCCACCCAGCCGGGGTCGCCCGCGCCCTGGAAGTCGAGGTTCACGAACACGCGCATCCGGTCGCCCATCACCTTCTGCATGGCCATGGTGGCCTGGTAGCGCGGCGTCCCCACCGAACCCCCGCTCTTCACGGCGAACCGGCCGATGCCGACACGATCGAACACCTCCAGTGCCCGCGCCAGCGACGTCAGGTTCGGCGCGACGTGGCAATGGCTGTCGATGACCGGCTGGCCGAGGTGCCACGGGTGCCCGGGCGACCCGGGAGCCGGCGCGACCGTCCCCTCGCCGCCCGACCCTCCCTTGCAGGCCATCGCCGCCAAACCGACGGCGATCCCGGCGACGACCACGAAACGTTTCCCGGCGCGGTTCATGGGCGGCCTCCCGTGCAGTGCCGGCCCGCGGGCCCGGCTGCGGTTCACATGGGACAAGGATAGCCGAGATCGAGCAGGCTGGCTGAAGGGGGTTCGAGGGGTCACTTTCCCTTGCGGCGCTTGCGGCGACCGACGGCGGCGGGCGCGGGCGATTCCGCGACGACGGGGAACACGCCGTAGTCCGGCAGCGCGGGCGACTTCTTCAGGCCCCACCAGACGCCCAGCACCAGCCCCAGGGCGATCTGGCCCAGCGCGACCAGGTGCGCGTCCCGCAGGCCCCAGAAGCGCTCCGGGCGGTTTTCGGTCTGGCGGATGAACTCGATCAGGAAGCGCGAGATGCCGGACCCGACCAGGTAGATGCCGAACATCACGCCGGGGTTCTTGATGCGGCCCCTCAGCTTCCACAGGATCGCGAACAGCAGGAAGTTCGCCGCCGCTTCGTACACGGGCGTCGGGTGGACCACCTCGTGCGTCGGCACGATGCCGTTCGGGTAGGCCATGCAGAAGATCCGGTCCAGGGATTCGGGAGTGCACGGGATGCCGTAGTCCCCGTCGCCCGAAATCTGGCACCCCAGGCGCCCGAAGGCGTACCCCGAGGCCAGCACCGGGGACACCGTATCCAGCATCACGCGCAGGGGCAGCTTCTTCCAGATCCAGTTGCCCATCACCAGGGCCGCGGCCAGGATCAGCCCCCCGTGCCACGTGAGGCCGCTGCCCGACAGCAGGTCGCCCACCTTGAATTCCGGCGCCTCCGTCAGCATGTAGGCCAGCTTGGCCCCCAGCACGCCGCCCACGATGCACAGCAGCGTCACGGTGTCCGCGATGGCCGGGTCCAGGTTGCGGCTCTTGAGGTCACGGGCCAGCAGCCACGAGGCCGTCAGGAACCCGATCGCCATCATCACGCCGTAGGTGCCGATCTTGAACCAGCCCCACTCGACCACGTACGGCCACATGCATCCTCCACGTCGTCGGCCGTCGGCGGGCTGCCGTCGGCCGTCGGGAAATCAGGGGGCCACGATGCCGGCCGCTTCCAGTGCGGCCGACGGGATCCTGCCGTAGTTGACCTGCCCGTTGACGACGAAGGCCGGCGTGCCCTTGATCCCCAGCGCGTTCGCCTCGGCCACGTCCACCGCCAGGGCCTCCTTCGTCGATGCCTCGTCCAGGCAGCACCGGAACACGTCCAGATCCAGTTCCAGGCGGCCGGCGATGTCCGTCGCGGACAGGTCCTTTTCGCGGATCTCGTCGGCCTGCTGGAACAGGAAGTCGTTCATTTCCCAGAACCGCCCCTGGCGCCCCGAGCACAGGGCCACCCGCGAAAGCTCGCAGGCCCGCTTGTGGAACGGGCTCTGGATGGCGGGGTTGCACGCCTGGTCCAGCGGCAGGTGCCGGTGGTAGACGCGGACCCGGCTGCCCGCCGTGGACAGCAGCTTGCGCACCATCATGTGCGCACGACGGCAGTGGGGGCACTGGTAGTCCGTGAACTCCTGCACCTCGAGGATCGGGTTCGTCGCGCCGATCCAGGGATGGCCGTCCGGGGTGACGCCCATCGACGGGCCGGACGCGGGGTCGCCGGCTTCGGCCACGCCGCATACGGGTTCCGCGGCCGAAGGCATGCCCGGGGAAGCAGGCGCCCCCAGGCCCCGATCGGGAAGGACGGTTGCCGCCATCACGCGATGCCCGGCCGCCCACGAGGTGCCCAGCAGGCCCAGGCCGGCCGCCACCACCAGCGCGCCGAAGGCCGGCCTGCGCACCAGGGCCGCCAGGTCGGACGTGACGGCGCCGATCGCGCCGGCGTGGACGGCCCGGGCCGCGACGATGGCGAACGCCAGCAGCGACGCGTTGATCAGGTCCAGCGCCAGGCACAGGATGCACAGCGAACCGATCATCGCCTGCATCACGACCAGCAGCGCCACGGACACGAACGCGAAACCCACGCCCAGGGCGACCAGCAGGCCGAACCCCAGCGAGTCCCGCCGCCGGCTGGCGGCAATCCCCGCCAGCACAATCGCGAACGCATACCCGGCCATCGCCCAGACCGAGTTGGGGGCGCCGAAATTCGCGGACCAGGACGACAGCGCCACGGTTTCGCAGTTCATGCCTTCGGACACGGCGCAGAACGAATGGTAGTCCGGGTCCGAGCGCGAAAGGACCCAGACGCGGGTCAGGTCCCACGAGATCCCGATGCCCACCAGGCACAGGAGGATGCAGGCCGCCAGGGCCACCCGTGCCCGCCTCCGACCCGCCTCCCCCGAGCACGCAGGCGCAGGCGTTGGGTTCCCGAAGGAAGCGCTCGCCGGAGACGGAGTCGCATCGGGGACATCCATCGACCCGTTCGCGGGATCCTCCGGCAGCATCGACGTCGCGACGTCCACGTCCAAACCCCGTCCGAAGCGCGCCCAATTTGCATGGAAACGCAGGCGATTGCAAGACGCGTACGGTACAATGCGACCGCCGGAACCGTCCGACCTGGAGGTGTCCCATGCACGTCCCCGTCCTCGTGGCTGCTCATGCATTCAGGCGGTCCAGCCGCCAGGCGAAGGGAGCGGATTGCGCGGCAATCCCTCGCCGGAGCCGGAGTCGTCTCGGGATGATCCAGGGGCCCCTCCTGTTGGCGGGCGCGTTGCTGTGCACCTGCACAGCCGTCGAAGACCCCAGTCGCGGCGGCCTCCTGACCGTCCAGTTGAAGAGCGGGTCCTTCGTGGCCGACGGGAAGCTGGCCGAGTGCACCGGCGGAGCCCCGCTCACCGGGCTGTGGCAGAACCTCTTCCAGTCGATGGATTCCCTGCCGCTCACCAACGGCTGGGATGCGAAGTGGGCCATGGAAACGTCGGGCGTGCTGTCCGACATGCTGTCGGCCAAGGACTGCGCCAGCCTCTACAAGGCGCTGAATTTCGGCGTCACGCCCGTTCCCTGCGACCAGGAAGGCAAGGCCTGCGCCGGGGATGTCGCTCGGGAGTGCCGCGCGATGGGCACCTCGAAGCTGCGTTTCGATACGGACTGCACGCGGGCGGGGATGACCTGCAAGGACGGCGGGTGCATCCTCGGCACCTGCGTGTCCGGCTCGTGCGACGGCGATTCGCTGGTGACCTGCAAGGACGGCGTGAAGTCGCTGTTCCTGTGCGGCGTGCTGGGCCTGACCTGCGGCAACGGGGGCGACGGCCTCCAGTGCGTCGGGAAGGGCGACACGTGCTCCACGTCGGACCCGGACACTCCCGTGGTACCCAAATGCGACGGCACCCAGCTGGTGTGGTGCCTGGGAGGCAAGCTGGCCACCGTGGACTGCGGCACACTGACGGACGGCAGGCGGACCTGCAACTGGGGCTGGCTGGACGGGCACACGACCGTCACCTCGAACGACATCCTCGACCAGTACTTCGCCGAGGCCTGCGGGCAGATGGGCGGAGACTGCGAGGGCAACGTGTCGGAGTGCGACGGGTCGAACCTGAAGCTGTGCGTGGACGGGTTCTACGAATACGAGATGTGCAAGGACTACCAGACGACCGGCTGCTCGACGAACGGCGTCTTCGGGCAGTACGCCACGTGCACGGGCTTCCCGCCGGCGGCGAAGTAGCCCGGTCGCTCCCCGCCCGCGCCCTATCGCCCCCGCAGCGTCATCGAGATCTTGAGGATGTCGGACAGCACGCCGGCGGCCGTCACCGGCCCGCCCGCGCCGGCGCCCTGCACCAGCAGCGGATACTGGCGATAGCGCTCGGTGGTGAACGCCACGAAGGACACGGTGCCGCGCAGGCGCGTGGACGGGTGATCCGCGAGCACCGACACCGGCCCGACGGTGCACACCGGCTGCCCGCTCCCGGCCGCCGAGGGATCGATGCGGGCCAGGTAGCGCAGGGACTTGCCCTCGCGACGCAGGGATTCGAGGTGCGCCGACATCGCCTCGTCCTGCTGCTGCAGCGCCTCGAAGAAGGCATCGACCGGCGCGTCGGGCGGCAGCCCGGTGGACACCAGGGGCTCGACCTTCAGGTCCGAAACCGACAGCATCAACCCCAGCTCGCGGGCCAGGATCAGGGCCTTCCGGGCGACGTCCATGCCCGACAGGTCCTCGGCCGGGTTCGGCTCGGTGTAACCCAGCTCGCGCGCCTTCCGCACGGCCTCCGACAGCTTCACGCCTGCCATCATCTCGTTGACGACGTATCCCAGCGTCCCCGAAAACGACCCTTCGATCAGGCGCACGTGGTCGCCGGTCCGTACCAGGTTCTTCAGCGTGTCGATGACCGGAAGGCTGGCGCCCACCGTGGTCTCGTAGTTGTAGAAGCGGTGCTGCCTGCGGGCCATGCCCATCAGGCGCTCGCGGTCGGCCCACGGGATGGTCAGCGGCTTCTTGTTGGCCGCGACCACGTGGATGCCCCGGGCGAACGCCTCCTCGTAGACCCGCTCCATGCCGTCCGCCGCCGTGCAGTCCACCAGCACCGGCACCGGAAGGCGGCGCAGTCGCTCCAGCAGGTCGTTCACGTCGGGAACGGGGTCGCTCGCCGCGTCGGCCTCTGCCGCCCGCGCCTGCCAGGAATCCAGGTCGATCCCCCGGTCGTCGAACGTGGCGCCCCGCCTGCCCACGATGCCCACCACCTTCAGCAGGACGTCGTGGTCGCGCTCCAGCTGCTCGCTGCCGGCATGGATCTGGGCCAGCAGCTGGCTGCCGACGGTCCCCTTGCCCAGCACCAGCAGCGACACCTCCTGGTGGGCGAAGTTGAACGCCGCGTGGACCGTGCGGACGGCCACCAGCGTGTCGTCCCCGTCGATCACCGCGGAGATGGAACGGGACGACGCGCCCTGCGCGACCGCCCGGATGCTGATGCCCACCGCACCCAGGCCGTGCAGGAACCGCCCGGCCACGTTGACGGTCTGCCCCATCGCCTCGGCCACCAGGGTCAGCAGCGTCACCGGCTCCCGGACCGTGGGCTCCTCGACGTCGCCGCGCTGCAGCTCGATTTCCAGGGCCTCGCGGATCGCCACCAGCGCCCTCGCCACCTCGGCCTGCGGGATCGCCACCGCGACCGCCTGCCCGTGGGCCGACTGCGTCGCCATGTAGATCGTCAGGCCGGCCTGCTCCAGGGCCCGCAGCACGCGACCGCCCACCGCGGCGCCCTTGGCGATGCGCCGCACCTGCACGCCCAGCAGGGCCAGGTTCTCCAGCGACGTCACCGACGTGGCCGACGTCTGGTCCACCGATCCCGTCGCATCCACCAGCGTACCGGGGTCTTCCGGGTGCATCGTGTTCCGGATGCGCATCGGCAGCCCGGACTCGATCAGCGGGATCATGGTGCGCGGGTGGAACATGCTGGCGCCGAAATCCACCAGTTCCAGGGCTTCCATGTAAGACAGGCGCGACAGCGGGTACGCGTCGGCGACGATGGTCGGATCGGCGGTCATCACGCCCGACACGTCGGTCCAGATGACGACCTCGGCCGCGTCGACGCAGCGGGCCAGCAGCGTGGCCGTGTAGTCCGACCCGTTGCGGCCCAGCGTCGTGGTCCGGCCGTCCACCGTGGCGCCCAGGAAGCCGGTCACCACCGGGACCCGCCCCTCCCAGGACGGCGTGATCCCGGCCAGCTTCGCGCAGGTGTCCCGGGCCAGGATCTCCGCCGCACCGAAGCGGTCGTCGGTCACGGCCCAGTCGCGGGCGTCCACGAACAGCGCGGGCAGGCCGCGGGCCGACAGCAGCTCGGTCACCACGGTCGCGGACAGGCGCTCGCCGAAGGACAGGACCAGGTCGCGGGTCTGGTCCGTGCACTCGCGCAGCAGGGACACCCCGTAGAATAATTGTCGCAGCTCGGCCAGCATCCCCCGCACCCGCGGGGTGACCTCGGGCCGGCGGGCGGGCGCCCCGTGCCGCGCCTCGATCTGCTGCAGCGTCAGCAGGCCGTTCGCGATGGTCAGGTCCGCCAGCTCGTCGATGATCCGCTCGGCGCCGTCACGGTCCCCCCGCGCGGCCAGGCCCGCGGCCTCGATCAGCCTGTCCGTGGTGTGCTGCATGGCCGACACGACGATCGCCAGCGGCCCCTCCGCGGCCGAGGCCGCCACGATATCCACGACGCGCAGCAGGCGGTCGGACGAACCGACCGACGTGCCGCCGAACTTCATCACCCGGAACTTCGATCGACCCATCCCTCATCCTCCAGTCGCGACGCGGGCCCGGAAGTCCACGACGGCGCTGTTCAGCCAGTCCATTTCGATCAGGAAGGCGTCGTGCCCCTCGTCGGAATACAGGGTCAGCAGCGTCGCCCGGGGCATGCCCTGGGCCAGTTCGCGCTGCTCCTCGGGGGGATACAGCACGTCGGATTCCACGGAAACGATCAGTGCCGGGACCCGGATCGAGGCCAGCACTTCCGCGTAGTCGCCGCGCCCACGGCCCAGGTCGTGCGTGTCCATGGCCCGCGTCAGGACCACGTACGTATTGGCGTCGAACCGTTCCACCAGCTTGCGCCCCTGGTACCGCAGGTACGATTCGATCGCCAGGAGGTCCGAGCCTTCCTGGGGCCGGCGCCCGAAGCGCCGCTCGAACGACGGCCGGCTGCGGTACGACACCATCGCCGCCATCCGCGCCGCGGCAAGGCCGGCCGCCGGGGGCCGTTCCGGGTCGTACCGGCCGCCCGCGTACAGCGGGTCCGCGAAGATCGACTGGCGCTGCGCCTCGGACCACCCGATGGCCCAGGCGGAATGCCGGCCCGAGGTGGCGATGGGCACGATCGACTCCACGAGGTCCGGGTACATCGCCGCCCATTCCAGCGCCTGCATGCCACCCAGCGACCCGCCCATCACGCACCGGATGCGGCGCACGCCAAGCGCCCGCAGCAGCTCCCGCTGCACGCCCACCAGATCGCGGATCGACACGCGGGGAAAGTCCGGCCCCCAGGGCTGCCCCGTGGCCGGGTCGATGGTGGTCGGCCCGGTGGTGCCGTAGCAGGAACCGATGATGTTGGAGCACACGATGAAGTCCCGATCGGGGTCCAGCGCGCGGCCCGGGCCGAACATCGGTGCCCACCACACGTCCGCATCGGCATTGCCCGTCAGGGCATGGCAGGCCACGACGGCGTTGGCCCCGTCGGGGTCCAGCGTCCCCCAGGTCCGGTAGACGAGCCGCACGCCCGACAGGCGGCCGCCCAGGTCGAGGGCCAGATCCACCGGCAGGTCCCACGTCTTGGTATCCGGCGACAACGTCACGGCGCCCCCTGCGCGGCCCGACAGGCCGGTTCGAAGCCCTTCATCGCGGCAATCAAGCGGGGTTCGGCCGGCGCATCCGGGGCTCAGGCGTTCGGACGCCCGCTCCCTCCGGCGCACGCCGGCCCGGGACAACACATTCGATGAATCGGAAGATGACGCACGATCAAGCCCGCACTCCGCGGTCCTAACGGCGCGAAATGTAACGGCCCAAGGGTCCCCTGTCAAGAATCAGCCTGTGAACGGGCGGTACACGGCCTTGGCACCCGGCCCTCGAACGGTCTATCGTCGGCCCGGGCTCGCCTGGAGATGATCCATGAGTCGTGTCGCGGGAATCGTCGCGCTGATGCTGTCGGCCTCGCTGGCCGGCCTCCTGGCCGGTTGCGGTTCGGAGAGCGGAGTGCGCCTGGCCGTCGTCGGGCAGGTCCTGGCCTCCCCCGATGACACGGTGGGCCTGGCAGGCGTCGAAGTCGACATCCCGCTGGCCGGCGCCTCCACCCTCAGCGGCCCCGATGGCCGGTTCGCACTGTCCGGGAACGTCCCGGACGGCATCGACGACCAGCTGGCGCGCGCCGCCGTCCGGTTCCGCAAGGCCGGCCTCGCCGACGTCATCCACAGCGTCACGGTGGTCCCGGGCGCGCAAACGACCATCGTCGCCGTGATGGCCCGGCCGGCCGTCTCCGCGACCCTCACGATCCCGGCCGGCGGCACGCCCGCCATCGCCACCGCGGACAACGCGACCTTCACGCTCCGCACCAATTCCTTGCTGGACCGGGCCGGGGGGTTGCTGACGGGCGATGTCGACGTGACGATCGCCGGCTGGGACGCCTCGCTGCCCCCGGATCCGACCGTCACCCCGGCCCGCTGGGACGCCCTCTATCCGCCGACGGCCGCCGTGGCCGAGGTGGCCGGGACCTCGCCCTACCTGCGCACCCTGGCCGCAGGATCGTTCGCGACGTCCACCGGCTCCCCCAGCGCCGAACCGGGCGTGGGCGTCGAGCTGATCAGCCGGTACGCGGACCTCGCCTTTGGCGCCCTGTCCGACACCGACGACCGCATCTTCCTGGTGAACCCCCAGAGCGGGCTGCTCGAGGAGCAGGCCAAGGGCACGCTGGACAACGGGAACCGGATCGTGTTCGGCATCTCGGCCCCCGGCACCTGGGTCTGGGCCAAGGCCCTCGACAACCCCACCTGCATCCAGGTCGCGGTGAAGGTCGGTCGCCATCCCGCCCCCGGTGCCCACGTGCGCCTCGAATCGATCGACATCCGCGACAGCCCGGAGGCCCTCTGGGACGAGCGCATCGGCGCGGACGGCGGCGCCTTCTGCCTCCGGGCGCCCACCGGCAAGAGCGGCCGGGTCCAGGCGTTCGTCAACGCCGCGGCGGCGGTGGCGTCCGGTTCCCAGGCCGTCGTGACCACCGGCGGCGGCGACTGCCTCACCGGTTGCCCGGTTTCGACTGAAATCCTGTTGTCTTGCGAAACGGTGGCGGACTGCGATGCCGGCGAAACCTGCACCGAAGGCCAGTGCACCGCGAAACCTTGACTTCAAGGCTCTCCACTACCCCCCCGGCAAGACTCCGCCAACCCGCCGTCCCGATTTGGTTTTTCGCCTTGCCATCAGAAAGTCGTTGATTTATCACCCGAATTTAGTGGAATGCCACGGCAATCGGGGGTTGGGCCAATGGTAATGGCAATTCGCCCCCCCCCTGCCTCATCACGCAAGAGTCCGCAGCGCCGACGTTTTTCAAAATCCCTTGCATGAGGCCGTTGCGACCCCGAACTTCGTCGAGTAAGGTTGCCCTTCGCAAGGCTGACAGGCCTTAGTCGAAGGTCGATCGGACGCGGGGTTCCAACCGTGAGGTTCGTGGGATAACTATGCCCGAAGCTTGGTCCAAAGCGCTGGAAATCCTCAAGGATCGATTGGATCCGGTCCAGTTCGAGATGTGGCTCCGACCCATCCGGCCGGCCCAGGTTGGCGAGGGTTCGATGCTCCTGGAGGTCCCGGACGAATTCTTCGCCCGCTGGATCCGCGACAACTATCTCGAACTGATCAAGGACGCCCTCTGGGACACGACGCGCCAGCCGATCGGGGTCCAGTTCTCGATTCGCGGCCAGTTGCCGACGGACGAACCGGCCCCGCAGGATCTCGCCACGGCGCTGGCCATCCCCCCGACGTCCCCGTCAATCGCGCCCCGCACGACCCATGCGGCCTCGGATGCCGATCGCATGGTCCCGCGGTTCACGTTCGACAACTACATCGTGGGGGCGTCGAACGAAGTGGCCCACTCGGCCTGCGAGTTCGTGGCGGCCAACCCGGGCGCCGCGTACAACCCGCTGTTCCTGTACGGCGGCGTGGGCCTGGGCAAGACGCACCTGCTCCACGCCATCGCCCACGAATTGCGCCGCCGCCAGCCCGGCCTGCGCATCTTGTACAACTTCGGCGAGTCGTACGTGAACGAAGTGATGACCGCGATGAAGAACGGTCGCCTGGACGCGTTGAGGTACCAGTACCGCGGCCAGTGCGACGTCCTGTTGATGGACGACGTGCACTACCTCGCCGGGAAGGACTTCGCCCAGGAGGAGTTCTTCCACACGTTCAACGAGCTGTACAACGGCGGCAAGCAGATCGTCTTCACCAGCGACCAGGTGCCGTCGTCGATCCCGAAGGTCTCTGAACGCCTCCGCTCGCGGTTCGAATGGGGCCTGGTCGTGGACATCGCCCCGCCCGACGAGGAGATGCGCGTGCGCATCCTGCTGAGGAAGGCCGTCCGCGAGGACATCCCGCTGACGGAAGAAGTCGCCCGCTACCTGGCCCAGCGCTTCCCCACCTCGGTCCGCGAGCTGGAAGGCGCCCTGAACCGCGTCGCCGCCCATTCGCTGATCCGCAAGGTGCCGCTGACCGGGGAACTCGCCCGGCGGCTGACGGAACAGATCGTCAGCGACCGGCGCGGCCGCCTGACCCCCGAGTTGATCCTGAAGGTCGTCGCCGAGTACTGCCAGTTGCAGCCCGGCGATCTCAAGAGCCCCCGCCGCCACCGGGCAGTGTCCACGCCCCGGCAGATCGCGATGTACCTGATCCGCCGGCACACGACGGCCTCGCTGCCCACGATCGGCGCCCTGTTCGGCGGTCGCAGCCACTCCACGGTGCTGACCGCGCTGGCCCACCTGGAGGGTCTCCTGAAGAAGGAGCCTGCCACCGAGCGGGCCGTCCGGGACATCGAGAGACAGTTGGGGCTGTAGGACGTCTTCCGACGCTCGCCAAACCACCCTCTTGACATGCGGTTCCAACTCCCTTAGACTGCGGCCCGTTTGAACGGACGTAGTGGAGGATCCGGGATGCCACTTGCCATCGAGCAGAAGCAGTTGATCATCGAGAAGTTCCGCGCTCACCAGACCGACTCGGGTTCTTCTGAAGTGCAGGTGGCACTGCTGACCGAGCGGATTCGGTACCTGACCGAGCACTTCAAGACGCACAAGAAGGACCACCACTCGCGGCGCGGGCTGCTGAAGCTCGTTGGCAAGCGTCGCCGCCTGCTGGATTACGTCAAGTCGTCTGACGTGCCCCGGTACCAGAAGCTGATCGCCGAGCTGGGCATCCGCAAGTAGGACCCGGTG
>Ga0118677_10008745_pt1 | contig 16098 bp, 10 predicted proteins | sample AliMusrvi5mmetaG_FD_86154 | JGI IMG/M metagenome (GOLD analysis project Ga0118677, IMG submission 86154) | reverse complement strand
CATTAGTGATGTCAATGCTGCCACCTTATTAGGTGATGGCCTCTCGTTTGCAGAGGACAATCATGTCACGGTAGATGCTGATGCTGCTAGCACTCATCTTCACAATAGCCTGAAAGATCTGCAAAAACTCCATATCGACCAAGTGAGCTTGGCTGGTGGTGCAGAAGACATCCATGGCCTAGGTGGTAACACCATCGATTTAGGCGCTGGCTTGAGCTTGCATGATGCTGTGAGCGCTGGCCTGCCAGTCTTTAACGGCGGTGAAATCACCCTTGATACCAGCGTTGCTAGCTTAGATGGTTTGAGCTCTAGCGATGTCAGCGCCTTAAGCGCTGCCCATATCGATGAGGTCTATGTTGACCTGGCGAACTCTGGCGATATCAACGCAGCCTTTACGAATGGCCAAATTGATAGCATTGCTAGTGCTGCTGATGTCTTTAATGGCGTTGATGGTCATCCTGAGTTTGAGATCAACGTGGGCAATACCGTTGATCACACTGGCGCATTAGTAGCCGGTCAAAGCACCGTTCACATTAGTGATGTCAATGCTGCCACCTTATTAGGTGATGGCCTCTCGTTTGCAGAGGACAATCATGTCACGGTAGATGCTGATGCTGCTAGCACTCATCTTCACAATAGCCTGAAAGATCTGGAAAAACTCCATATCGACCAAGTGAGCTTGGGTGACCATCAGGCAATTATTGTTGATACTCATGCAACGGGTGAGTTATCGAACGATTTAATTGGCACACTTTCTGCTAGCTTGCCCAACTTTGATCATTGGGGTGATGTAACAGTTGATTTACAAAATTCACCAAATCATTCATCTGATGTATTAAATGCAATTGTTAATCAAGGCTCAGCTCCTGATCTTGCTTCTTTCTCTGACAACTTAGTAAATCATGGTGTTGATCACTTAGCAATTCATGATGCAATAGATCTTGGCTTTGGTAATTCAGATTGGATGAATTTATCAAGCATCAGCCAAATACATTCAGCGCATGCACCTTCGGTAAACGGCTTGAATTTCACGTTAGATATGTCTGGTTCTAGTGACGGTGCAGCCATTAGTTTTGATGATGCTATTTCTCATGAAAGATTCGATGGAATAGACTTCAGTGGTATCGCAACTGATACAGGCTTTGACGCACTAATTTCTGCTTTACAAGAATCGGGCGTTCATGAGTTCAGAATCGAAACAGGCAAAGTAGAGATTACTGATCATTTAGCATCAGCATTAGATGAGTCTGGAATGCTGAGCGCATTGCCTAGTGCTGACCTCACATTAGATGCTAGCTCAGAGGTTAAAGGCGCAGGCGTTGATGCTTATGTTCATTTATCGACTAGTGCGAATTCCCTTGCAATAATGGGCGTAGATCAGGTCGATATTGGTTCAGCGAAGAAGGTCTACTTAGACTTGCATGACTTAGGATTGCCAGCGAATGATCCTGCTGCAATGCAAGATATTCATGCACTATTGCAATCATTAGATCCAGCAAATGGTGCTAAATTTATCGGTAGCTCTACCGATAATCCGACCGTTATTTTAGGTATGTCAACAGATATGTTGCATATGATTAGCAATCAAGGCGGTTTATCTAATGATGACATTAGCCATCTTAAGAATATGGGAGTAACTGAAATTGCAGTTCAGCCAGACGCTTTTGATAAGCTGGGAACTGCAGAAACAGACGCAGCTAAGCTTTTCGCTAACAATCTTCATTCAAATGTTACAGTGTCTATTATTGGGGAAGGCTCAGAGCACCACGATATTTTTGATCCAAATAAATTACATGTTCCAAAATAACCTGGCGGACATATAAAAATGAACCAATCTAACGGTAATTCTGAAGAATTTGTAACTAAAAGTTCAAGAAATGAGCCTCAGGCAAATGCTAATGCTAGCGCTGCCCTGGGGGTTAATGGTCGTAAGCCAATTGAGTCAGTGTTGTACGAATGCCGCAAAACCTTTTATATTGCATTTGTCATTACTGCAATCGTAGATCTTTTGAGCATTACGCCAATGCTATACATGATGAATGTCATGGATAAGGCAATTGCCACACGTAGTGGGGTAACTTTAATTTCGTTGGTATCACTTGTGTTGGGTTTGTACTTATTTTGGTCAGCAATTGAGTGGATACGCAGCAGAATTCTGACTAGGCTTTCATTGCGCATCGACTGGGATTTATCTGCTGATATTTTTGATGCATCGTTTCGCAGACACGTAGGGCGTAAGTCCGCTAACGTTCATCAATTATTGGGGGACCTGGCAAACTTAAGACAGTTTTTGACTGGTCCAGGGATGCTTTCATTAATAGATGCACCTTTTGCGATTATATTCATTATCATCGGCGCGCTTTTTCACCCATACCTAGCCTTATTTGCTTTGGGGGCTTCAGTATTAATGCTGGTGGTTTCTTACTTCACATCCAAGATAACAAGTCCTATTCTTAAGGTGGCCAATGATGCCAATATGGAGGCCTCGCGTGTTGCCTCTAATAGCTTACGCCATGCGGAATCAACCTTAGCGCTTGGAATGATGACTGCTGTTAGACAGCGCTGGTATCGGGAGCACCACAAGTATTTAGAAAATCAAGTAAATGCCAGCGAGGCAGCCGGACTAGCAGGCGGCCTATCAGGATTTTTAAGTAAGGCATTACCATCTTTGCAGATGTCTTTGGGTGCTTTTTTGGCGATGGAAGGTCTCATCACTGGCGGAATGGTAATGGCTGCCAGCATGCTGATATCGAAAGCGGTAAGCCCAATACAGAAATTACTTTCTGGATGGAAAGACATTGTTGCAGCTCGTCAATCATATGACCGTCTTAATGCCCTCCTAATCTCTGATGCTGGCAGGAAATTAAGTATGCAACTTCCAGCTGTTGAAGGTAATTTAAGTGTCAAAAAAGCTTCCGCTGTACCTCCAGGTAGCAATAAGGCTGTACTTTTTGACATTGATTTTCAGATGAAACCGGGGCAAGTGATTGCCGTAGTAGGTCCGAGCGCTGCTGGTAAAACATGTCTTGTCAGAATGTTGATTGGCGTGTGGAAACCAGCGAGGGGTTCCATTAGGCTGGATGGGGTAGAGCTATCTGATTGGGATCATGATGAATTTGGCCCTCAAATAGGCTATGTTCCACAAGAGATAGAGCTTTTTGAAGGAACGGTTGCTGAAAATATTGCTCGCTTAGGGGATATTGATGCTCAAAAAGTAGTGGAAGCAACTAAATTAATTGGCATGCATGAAACTATCCTAGGTTTTCCGAAGGGGTACGACACGGAGTTGGGTGATAGCGGATTTGCCCTGTCTGGAGGTCAGCGTCAACGATTGGCAATTTGCAGAGCCATATATGGCACACCTAAATTTATCATCATGGACGAGCCCAACGCCAACCTAGATGAAATCGGGGAAGCCGCTTTAGCTAATGCTATTACACACCTTAAGTCAAAAGGAAGCTCCGTTATTATTACTACCCACAGACCTCGACTGGTGAGTGTTGCTGATAACCTGCTGGTTCTTCGTCAGGGTGCGCAAGTTGGCTTTGGACCTGCCGAAGAAATGATTAATGCAGTTCGTAATTTACAGGTTGTTAGTAAACCCGAAACTCCTAACGCTCAATCAGCCGAGGATGCTACCCCTAAGGAAGCGACTAATGGCGGTTCATAGCCAATTTAGGCAATATTCATGAGTGATCTAGCAAACACTAACCCTAACGAAGATCCTTCAAAGCAAGAGAAAAAAAATAGCGCTTTGGTTGTCCACTTCAGGGAGTTAGATAAAAAAGCCGAAAGTTGGATTCAATCGTGGAATCCCTATCATCCAGACCTCATTAGACAAAGGGGTTTAAAGCCGGTCGCCATTGAGGAATCTCGGATTCGGGTTCAATTAACCAAATTCTTTTTAATCGCATTTGGCATTTTTTTGTTGTGGGCTTTTATTGCGCCAATTGATGCTGGTGTAACCGCTGTTGGATCTGTCATGGTTAGTGGGTATCGAAAGCAGTTACAGCATCCAACTGGCGGAGTTGTGCAAGAAATTTTGGTCAAAGAGGGTGATTTGGTGAAAGAAGGGGCCATCTTAATCCGAATCAATCCCTTGAAAGCAGAGGCTGAACTATCTACAGCTCAGTTGCAATACATCAGCGCATTAGTTACTGAAGCCAGATTGCATGCTGAGCGTAACGGTGAAAGTAAGATCACATGGTCAAAAGAGTTAGATGCTTGGGGTCAAGACCCTAAGGTTGAGGAGGCCAAGGGTATTCAGCAGAAACTCTTTGACACGCGAAGAAACGAATATGCTCAAGTACTGGGCTCAAAAAGAACCGCATTGGCAACTTTATCCGAAGAGGCTTCAGGGAATGCTCAATTGGCAAAAGAGGGGTATGTCTCTCGCGCACAGGCAAATCAGGTTCTGAGAACTAAGTTAGAGGCCGAGCAAGCATTAAATAGTTTGCAAGCAGGTTACTATAAAGAAATTGATGGGCAGCTAGCAAGTATTCAGGCGACTCGAGATGCTATGAAGGACCGCTTTCAAGCTGTTGCGTTTGATCGAGATTTAACCTCTATTAGAGCCCCCGTTACTGGAACGGTCGTTGGCTTAAAAGTCAATACTGTTGGAGGTACTGTTCCTAGCGGACAGGTGCTTGCTGAGATTGTTCCGGAAAAGGCCGAGCTCATTGTTGAGGCACAGGTGCCGCCAAATTTAATTGATAAGGTAAGGGTGGGGCTGATAACTGATATGCGTTTTAGTGCATTTAATGTTGACTCCACTCCGGTCATAGAGGGTAAGGTCACTTTGGTTGGGGCTGACAAGCAACCAGCCCCTCCTGGAAGTCCCCCAGGAGAATTTTATTTGGCAAAAATAGAGGCAACATCAGATGGTATGAATAAATTGGGCGATTCAAAAATTCAGCCCGGTATGCCAGTTGATGTTATTTTTAAAACAGGTCAACGTACATTTATGAGTTATTTACTTAAGCCATTAACGGACAAGCTTGCAATGGCATTCAAGTGATGTAACTAAAGTTATATCTTATCCACATGCAGAAGGTGAAGTGGGACTTAACGCGAAAGAGATGTACCATTAAGAAGCGTTCCGATAATAAAAATATAGCTTTGGATATTATTATGAAAAAAATGAAAAATGAAAAAAGAAAAAAGAAAAAAACCAACCCTACCAAGAGCGTACTTCTTTCTCCCAATATTTTTATTGGCATCGAGTAACTGCATTGCAATTGATCTATCAGGGGCATTTGAGGCTGCAAAAAATAATGATCCAAAGTATCAGGCTGCCAAGGCGGAGAAGGATGCAAATAATGCTGGCTCAATTGCCAGCAGGACAGCATATTTACCCTCTGCTACGTGGGCTCAATCACAGCCATCAACACTCACATACAGCCAAAAAACTACAGTTCTAAACCAACCTATTTTTGATGCAGCAAAAGCAGCAACTGTTGCTCAAGGAGGGGCGCAATCTGTTTATGCAGATGCAAACTTTGCAACTCAATCGATTGATTTGGCGGGAAGAACGCTGACGGTGGTTCAACAAATTATTGTAGCTACTGAAGCAATTAAAGCTAATGACACTACGATTAAGGCGCTGGAATCCCAGTATAACGGAGCAAAACGCAAGTATGAATTGGGTCAAGGGACCGTTACCGACATGCTTGATGTGCAAGTGAAGTTTGAGCAAGCAAAAGCAAATCACCTTACCTTAAAGGCGAACTTAAAAGGGGCTCAAGATCAATTCTTTGCTATCACCGGTAGCTATCCAACTGCAAATGACTTTGTTTTGCCGCATAAGCATGAAACTGCAAAGCTCGAGTCATTGGATAGTATTTTGAGCAGGGTAGATTCGGATAACCCAAGTATTATCGCCGCTATAGCTAATGAAAAAATTGCCAAGCTGGACATTGCCAAAGCTAGTGGAGCCGTCTTGCCAAGTGTTAGTTACACATGGCAGCGAATATCACAGATTAATTACCCAACATCAAATAATAATGGTCTGACTGTAACGATTCCCTTAAACGCTGGCGCATATGTCAATACCTATGCTAGCTATGCTAAGGCTCAACAAAGTTCTGATAATAGGCTGGCTACACAGGTAGAGACAAAGACGCAGGCGCAAAATTTATATGCTCAAGTCGAGGCGGGATTTGAATCTCTTAAGATTCGAAACCAGGCCATCGATACCGCTCGCCTAAGCGTTACGGCAAATCAAAAAAGTTATGAAGCAGGCGTGAAAAGTACGACTGATGTACTGCTGAGTATTCAGAATCTAGCGCAAACTCGCAATGATTATGCCCAGGCCGCTACTCAACAGGCTTTGAACTACATGAATTTACTTTTAGTAGCCGCAGAAGATCCTGATAGGGCTGTAGAGCAAACTCAGGCATTTCTATTTCGCAAATAATCCATTAAAAATGAAAGTAATTGAATAGTGAAAAATATATTCCATGATGTAACGGACTTAATTAATTATTTGGTCAGCAATAATTCACCCTCAGGCATTCAGAGGGTGCAAATGGATATTATGCGTGCCACAGTATTGATGCCAAGTAAGAGTGGCGTCAATAACTATTACCTCTACCTAATGGCAAGAGGGGTTAAATTGATCGGTCAGAAAGATTTAATTGAATTTATTGATATGCAGGATAAGAGGGAGAGAGCGGCATCCTTCAAGGAGATGATTTCAAATGCTTTAGTGGTAAATTCAAGTGAGATTTTAAGGTCACAAGTAAAGTCTGATGATAGAAATATTTTGTTTATTTCAGGCGCACCATGGAATAACCTTAACTACAGCGAATTTTTGAATTTAATGAAAAATTCAATTCACTGTCATGTGGTTCAATTGATCCATGATTTGATTCCATTAAAGCATCCAGAATATTTTGAGCAAGTACTTGTTAATACGTTTGAAAATTATTTTGTGAATTGCTCGAAATACATAGACAAGTTATTAACAGTTTCTGCCAAAACCGGAAAAGATCTAAAGTTTATTGCAAAGCATTTTGATGCAAAGCCACAAAGCGGCTTATTGGGTAATTTACATAAAGGCCTCAAAGGCGATAACAAATCAGTATCAACCGATTTTCCTATTGATGAAGACTTTGTATTATTCGTCTCTACTATTGAAAAGCGTAAAAATCACGAATTCATCGCTAGAGTTTGGAAAAAATTGATTGAGCTCAATAAAAATGCTCCAGCACTCTATTGCGTAGGAAAGTTGGGATGGCGCTCCGATGAGTTTTACAAAATGCTTGCCGGTAATCCTAAGTTAAACAAGAAGATTAAGATCCTTTCCGATGTTTCCGACGAACAGCTCTCGAGTATGTATGAGCAATGTAAATATACTGTTTATCCCGCACTAGAGGAGGGGTTTGGACTACCAGTTGCTGAATCGCTAAGCTATGGAAAGCTGTGTGTGGCTGGAACATGTGACTCTTTGAAGGAGGCATCACAGAACCTGGCAATTACTTTGGATGAGTATGACGCGGAAGCGTGGATTGAAAAATTATCAGAGTTAAATTCCAGTCCTGCAAAAATTAAAACTCATGAGCAAAAGGTTAAAAAATCCTTTAAGAGCGCCACCTTAGCTGATTATGCAAAAGAGATTCTGGTTCAATTGGACCCTGTATTTAATAAATCGAAGCCTAAGATTACAAATTACCTCGCTCCTAGCCATGAGTATGTATTTAAGGATCCCGATTTAAAAAATAAATCCGTTGATAATTTAGAAGTTAATTCTGCTTACATGCTGCCAATTACCAATGATTTTGGTACAGCAGAAAACTATCAAAAAAATGCCCCTTTCTTTACTATGGGCGACTGGCTAGAGCCTGAGGTATGGGGAAGATGGGCTCGTTATCCGGGTGGATCTTTGAATTTCTCTTTGGAAGAGGGTGTGAGTTCAAATTTATATATCTCCACTATTTTAAGATGCATTCCGCCTCTGAAGGACAAGGTGCTAACTATTGCACTTAATGGTTTTACGGTGAATGCTGTTAAATTAAGTACAGAACCAAAACGATTAATCATTAAGATTCCGCCTAAATTAGTTCAGCCAAAAAATAATCTACTGTCATTCTTTTACCAAGATAGATCCGTTAACATCGATGAAATCAGAAAAATTGATGGAAGGATGTTGTCAATTGGAATTTTTGGGATTCTCATGCTGGATGCATCTGACAATAAGAATATTCCTATATTCATGGATTTGATGAGTAAGTAATGAATACACCTGTAATTATTTTTTCATTTAATAGGCCCGATTATCTAGCGTCAGTACTTGACTCAATTCTTGCTCAAGATATTGATCTTGGAAATTACGATTTCTATTTATTTCAGGATGCAGCCAGAGATTCAGTAGATAGACCCCCTGTAAAAAGGTGCGAGGAAATTTTTCAGGATAAGTTTCCTAATGGGCAAATCCAATCTGCCAGAGAGAATTTGAATGTTGGGAAAAACTTTTACAGGGCATTTCAGTTTGTTTTTGATAAGTTGAACGCGAAATACGGCTTTTTCTTTGAAGATGATCTGGCACTTACTCATCCGAAGTATTTCAGTACCCTTGAAAAATTAACAAAAATGGCACTATCTGATAAGCGGGTTGGTATTTGTGCTTGCTATGGTGAGCTTGCCACTAGACCACTTGAAAAGCAGTCTTACAAAGTCACAGAACTTGATTCTTTGGGGCATAACTGGGGCTTTAGTTTAACTAAATCCGCCTGGGATAGTGCCAAGGGCTTTTATGGCGAGTATCAAAAAATTATCAAGAGCATCCCCTATAAAGACAAGGATGTCATCAAGGGCATAGATATTAGTTACCATTTCTTATCGGCAGGATATGCAATCAATGAATTATCTCAAGATGTTGCTTTAACAATTGCCCTTTTATCAAAGGGGATTGTCAAAGTAAATACAGGCTTTAATCTTGGAACCTATATTGGCAAGGTTGGCGAGCATCTATTGGAGAGTGAATTTGATGAGCGTGGCTATAGTAAAACAGTCATTTGGGATAGAGAGATTCCTGAAAAATTTACGCTCACTAACCAAAACTATGAAGATATTTTGAAAGTGTTAAATAAACATTTTCAATTGATGTAGTTTTTATGAAGTAATAAGTATCAACTAATTTTTAACAAAGCAATTTCACATTCATCTGAAAAATATTGTAAGATTATTTAATTATATAAAGTATAGGTAATTATTAAGCCAAATGTTTCAGGGAGATAAGCTTTGAATGATAAAAAAATTAAAATTCTCGTATCTAGCAATTGTCAGACTGGTGGTTTAGCCTCTTCACTGAATGTTTTTTTACGAAATTCAATTTCGTCAATTGATGTAGCCCCGCTTCATCATATAAATGTAGAGGTCGAAAAGTTAAAAATCGCTCAGTTATTGGATGATGTCGACTATTGGGTGACAAGTTATGGATGGGATATTCCTGAGATTAAGCTATCTTGCGAGAAAAATCTAAAACTAAAGGTAATCAAAATACCAGCCATTAGTTTTTCAGCTTTCCATCCTGATTTGTCTTATGTTTTAGACAAAAAATCTAATAAGTCCCTAAATGGTAAATTTACCTATAACTCGGCTATAGCTATCTGGCTCTTTAATAACAATATTGACCCTTCTAAAGCAAAATATTTTTATAATCAGTCTACATTCAACATATTGGGTTACAAAAATATGTGGGCTCCGAGCGCTAAGCGATTGCTCGATCAGTTTATTTCATTGGGATTTTCTCCTGCTGAATATCATGAATTTTTTAACGCAATTAAGCGTACCGGTTGCTTTATGCATAGCGTTAATCATCCCAAGATAACTTTATTATTTGAGTTAGCAAAACTTATCGCTAGCAGAATAAATCCTTCTGTAAAGTTGGATAAGCTGAATACGACTATTGCTGACCCATTAATGGGTGCTTCTATATGGCCAGTTTATCCCGATATTGCCTATTCTCTTGGGATTGATGGCTCTTATCTCTGGAAACTAGGCGATGCAAAACTAATAAACGGTTTGGATTCCTTTATTTTAGAATCCTACTCACACTATGAAAATCATCACGAAAGAGGTGATTTACAGCTTCATGCTTTCCATATATCTCATGATAAATTTAATGACATGATGAGCAGTTTAAATGTAAAGGTTAATCATTAAAATGAAGAATCCCTATATTGGAATTTCTGACTATTGTTTCTGGTCAAAAGCAATGACTAGTCCAGCGCCTGGACACATAGACCCAGTTACTAAATTTGTTTCAATAAATCCCCAAGATAAAATTGCAACTATGGGTAGTTGTTTTGCTCAGCACTTATCTAGACATATTTCATCTTCAGGATTCAACTATTTTGTATCGGAGACAGCTCCAGAAGGCCTTTCACCAGAAGATTCAGCGAAGAAAAATTATGGTGTTTTCTCCGCGAGATATGGAAATGTCTATACCGTAAGACAAGCACTTCAATTATTTGATAGGGCTTTTGGGAGCTTCAAACCGCTAGATGCCTTCTGGAAAAAAGGATCTAAATTTGTCGATGCATTTAGACCTCAAATTGAAGTTGATGGATTTAATAGTGCGGAAGAGGTTGTCGCTGAGGCCGTAAGGCATCTTGATTTCGTCAAGAAAATGTTCCTTGAAGCCGATTGGCTTGTACTTACTCTTGGCTTAACAGAAGGCTGGCGATCGAGGGTTGATGGTGCTATGTATCCTATAGCCCCTGGGGTAACTGCTGGAGAGTTCGATCCGGATAAGTATGAGTTTATAAACTTCACGGCAAGCGAAGTGCGTGATGATCTTTATGCGCTTACAGAGAAGCTGTTAGCTGTGAATTCTAAATTAAAGATACTTTTGACTGTTTCACCAGTCCCCCTGATTGCTACGTATGAAGATAGACATGTTTTAGTCTCCACTACTTATAGTAAGTCCGCTCTAAGGGTTGCAGCGGATGAGGCTGAGCGTAGATTCAGAAATATTATCTATTTTCCATCTTATGAGATTATTACTTCGCCTGCCTCGGGTGGTAGGTACTATAAGGATGACCTCAGAGAGGTAACAGAATTGGGTGTTAAGCATGTAATGCGTATTTTTGGTAATAAGTTCTTGAATAACCAAGTTGTAACAGGTGATATTAAGATAGAAAATAATCTGGTAGACACAAGTCCCGTCGTATGCGATGAAGAGACGATTGAAGCCGCTCTTCGTGATTTTCAAGCTAGTATTAAATAAAGTTTTGGGTGACTAGTTACTTATTTAAGTAATTCCGACCTTCATGAAAAAATCAAAATGTACTATTTTTCGATATAGTTGGTTACCTTTTTTCAATGAACCCGACTATATCTGTATCGTAGTTTGTGTAGTGCTTATATGATCCCCTCATCCACATGATAACTCTGCGATCACCGGGCCATATTGGGATTATTGGTCGGATATTGTCGGTATTAGAATTTTTAGTAATCGCTTCCCATGACCAGCTTTTTCCGTGGTTACCAGATATACCTTTGTATATCTCAAAATGTCTTAAACCATCCTTTTGACTTATAAGAGGCTCTCCACTAATTGGATTGGCATCAGTGGATACATAAATAATATTAAGAGTGCTGGGATCAACTGCGGCCAGTCCTGAAAAATCCTCCTCATCTTTATAAAGTGCCGATCCACCATGGCAAATTTCGTGAGTTTGCCAAGCAAGCCCATCCCAACGGGCATAGTAATATCGATGATCTTTGCCGCCTTGTCCTGCAATGCGTCTATTGTTCATATCACCTTTTCTAACTGAAAATAGCACTACTGGATGACCATCATGACCGATGTGAAGATCCATTGGCCATGCAATATTATTTTCATCACCTTTGAAGACGCATGTAAGATCATCAACTCTTACTGGCGCTATATTCCCGTTTCCCATTGGGCCAATATCACTCCCAGCAGAATTAAGAATTCTACCTTTACGAATTAATCCATGATAAATGCTATTAGGCCAGGCTCGAGGATGATCCTCAGATGCAATCATGTGAATGGTATTTTCATCTCCCGCTATGTATTTCATATAGGGCCTATGACCATCTCTACCGCTATAAAGAGGATTTTTATTGTCAAAATCCCAAGATAACAACTTTCCCTTATGAGTAAAAGAGTCGCCACCATCTTCAGAGAGAAGGTAGTGTGGTTTGCTGTCAGGCCCTCTAAAAAAGTTGTATACGCGATTTTTTTCTGCTCTAAGACGAACAAGGTGGCAGTAAGAAACGGGGCCCCTTAAATTAATCGTCTTCTCATTTCCCCAGTTGAAGGGGTCGCCAGGTTTTTTAGAAACCCTCCATCGCATCAAATCTTGATCTTTCATACCTTTTGCTGGATGAGATTGGTAACCAGCCAATAAGCGACCATCACTTAAAATCAAAAAACTAGGGGCATCATGATCATCTGGTTGAAGTCTTTCATGCAGTTTTATATTTTTAGTATCCCCAGAATCAATATTGTATATAGTTAGATCTATATCCCCCGGCTCAGATCCTCCCCTGTTCGCACATGCTGCAGATCCAATCAGTAGTTGATTATTTAATACAATAACTCTTTCATCTTGAAACCAAGTCCAGCCGCCATTTTTTTTGAAGGTGATTATTTTTATGTGATTATCTTGAGTATCGCTTAAGGTAGGATCATTGATTGAATTTACAGCTATCCCATTTTTGTCTCTAGTATTTTCTAAAAGAGCTTTCCACAAGAAGGGTCTTGCACGCTGAGAGAGATGTATATCGTCGCAGTAAAATTCACCATAAGTTTTTTGATTCTCATCCATCAGAGAATCAGCGATGCTTATAAAAATAATATTTCGCTTTTTGCAGATCTGACGCATGACAGAATTAAACTGCTTGATTGCATGGTTACGCTGGCTTATCGTTCCATAGGCTGGGGCATCTGGATCATTATAATTTTGGTTTGAGGTCGATGCCACAGGCCCCCAAACGGCAATTTTTAACCCTCTTTGCTGCATCATGCCCAAAAAATTATCGTAGTGTTCGCAAATATTTTCTACTACCTTATCAATTGAGCAACCTTGTTTTTCAGACTGCCTAACTACATGGCTTCGACAATCAATTTCCCCAAAAGAGAACATGACAGTGCGATTTTTGGGTATGACTCCACTATCAATTAATGCGTTGATTCTTTCTAGAATACGTGTTGTGGATCCTAGTTGATCCAAATTAAAAGCAAGTCCTGGACCAAGATGTAGCGCATCAATTTGAGCTGAAAATCCCTTGTATAGCCTTGTATGAGGAATATCTTCCCCACCATTAACATCATCTTTTCCAGCTAAAAAGCGTGTATGAGAATCTCCAACGGCTAATATTTTTTCATTGCTATTTTCATATGCTAATGAACGCCCATTTTTTAATTTGAAGGCATCGATAATTAATGATGAATATTGAATGCTTGGGTCAGAACCTCTCGAATCTTTTGTACTGGATCGTCCAGGTATGCCACCTTCTTCAAGCCCCTTAGAGTGACAATGGAAATTTCCCAAAGAATCATAATACTCCATCCCTTTTACAGCAAAACCAGCCCCGGAAAGCAGTGAAGAAAGTAAACCAAAATCAAGACGTGTTAACGGCTTACTTTTCTCTATAAGTGATTGGTATTTTGCGTTTCGATTTGCAAAATCCGGCTCTACAATACGTAGTTTTCCGCTCTTTCCGAGTAGGTTGTACGTTGCAACAAAAAAATCACGTATCTGATTTTCAGGACAGTAGGTCAATTTATGCTCAATAAAAAAATCCTTAATAGATTCAGGTTCTATTTTATTTTGCCAGCTTAGGTCGTGAACGGTTAATTTCGATTCATTATGAAATCCTTCTGGAACATGATCACCAAAAGAAATCCGATCATTCTTTTTATTTACTTCAGAAAAACTTTTATTCATGATGCATCACCTTAAATAACTCAGTAATATTGGCTTATATTTTGATGCAAGCGCTTGGGGGCTGAATTGTTCTCCCGACTTTTTTGCATTTTCTTTTCTTGCCGTGCTTTTAGTTTTCTTTGCTTCAACAAGTCTTTGTGCTGCTTCTAGTACTGAGGGCTCTGACCACCAGGAAGGATCGCAATCAGGGTAATCACCCCTTAGAACTTCTTTTCGCTGCCATCCAACTAGAAGAGCGTTTTCTTCATTGAGAAAATCAGCGGGCCCTGAAAAATTTGTGCTAATGACTATTAAACCATGCTGTTGTGCTTCGACTAAGGTCCTACCAAATCCCTCGCTTCGATGTAATGAGAGATAACAGTCTGCGGCTTCATAAAGTGCTGCTAACTGGCTTGGTGACAATACCTCTGTAACGTACTTGATGTTTGGATGTCTAGGTAGCCACTTATGGCTATCAAGCAGCATGCCTTCAGAGCGATTTATTTTTAAGATGAGGTAATGTTGATTGTCATCTTTTACAACATTGAGAAATGTTTCTATTGTTGCCTGAGGATTTTTTCTATTTAACGTAGAGTGAATATCAAAGATATATAGAGATACAAATGCATCGCTAGGTATTCCGAGCTTGCCACGGTAATTTGGTCCGGTACTTGCATGTTTAATAACAGGCAATGGAATTGAAAGCGTTAATTTTTTAGTTTTGTCGGTAATTGCTTTTTGTACAAATTTTGTCGGACACCAAATATGGTCAACCAAGTCAAGGGCGGGGACGAGCTTCTTTGGGAAGTCAGGCAGTTCCCAAAGAAAGTACCCTAATTTTATTTTAGGCGTATCAAATAATTTAGGGTGTATTTCAGATAACCTCAGGCATGTGCCTGCAGACATAAAAAAGATGCTGGTCGCAAAGTCATTTTGAGATAAGTGCGTCCAACTTACCTTTACCTGTCCTTGTGATTCCGTGGGAATATCGATAACTGAAAAAGGAATACCCAAGTATTCCAGCATCGCAGCAAAAGATCGTAAATCCTCCCCTAATCCTAGAGGAGAGGTTGCATAGCCAATTAAATTAAAACCATCGCTTTGCACGTGTACATTAACAACCTAAGCTGCTGGGCTTTCTTGGGTTTTTTCAGTTTCTTTGGCTTTTTGAGCAAGTGATTGCTCGTAAATAGACCCAAAGTTAATTTCAGCTAAATTAATCGGCTGAAATCCAGCGCGCGATATTAGATCGGCGATGTTGTAGCGGAGGTGAGGGTAAATAATTGCAGCGCAAGAGATTTGAAGAGCGGGCTCTATTTGATCGTCAGGAAGATTCCTAATTTCAAACAATCCAGCCTGTTCTACCTCTACAGAATATAGAACATCGTTGTCGATCATACTTACAACACTTGCCTTTACCAAAACTTGATGTTCGCCTTTACCTATGGATTCAGATGCAATACTCATGGAAACTTGAACTTTTGGTTCTGTTTTATTTAAAAGGATTTTGGGTGAGTTTGGCTGTTCAAAAGAGGCATCATTTAGATATATTTTTTGAATTTGAAATACTGCTTGAGCACTTTCACCCTGTTTAGCTTGTTCTACATTCTGGACATTTACATTTTCATCTGACATCTTTTATTCCTTCACTTGGGTTATTATTAGCTAAACTTCTTTGGTGCACTTGTACTATTGAGCATATAGCGGTTAGTTTATTAGCGCTGCCCCCAGATTGACCTAGTATTTATGTACTAAAACTGAGCTATATATCTACTGTTCTAGTAGAAAAAAAAGAGTAGTTAAATCTTCTCTTTTTAGTAGCCGCCTATCCCATCAAAAGCTTCTTAATAGGCAATAATAAGCTCATTAATCTGCTTGAACCACGATTCTAAGTCTTAGTTCAAGAACACACTGAATTTACGAAAGTGAGCTACTTATGAGCACAACTTACATTCAACCTTACCAAGTCACTGGTACCTTAGCCAATGGCCAAACGTATGTTGATAATTTTACTATCCAGTACAACTACGATTCATCAGCTAGCTCACGACCAACTTCATCTGTGGTGAGCAATGTGAACTTGAGCGTTAATGGCTCGGGCAATCTATTTAGTAGTAGTGATTATTTGGGGGGATCTTACGCTGCTACTAATGGTAATGTCGCTATAACTTCTCCCAATAACACCGTCCTTGGGCGC
>Ga0118677_10008743_pt1 | contig 16101 bp, 14 predicted proteins | sample AliMusrvi5mmetaG_FD_86154 | JGI IMG/M metagenome (GOLD analysis project Ga0118677, IMG submission 86154) | reverse complement strand
CTGCTGACCAACTCAAGGATTTGAATGCGCGCTACAGTGCTGCCCGGGCAGATCGACTTGCGCTGGAAACGGAGCGGGCGAGAGCTCTTGAAAACGCCAATAATCCAGAAGAATTGTTGAAACTTCCCAGCGTGGCAGGCCACCCGATTGTAGCCCCCTTGCTTGCCCTGTTGGCGGATAAGGAATCCAATTTGGCGGTGCTGCGTCAACAGTATAAATCCAAACATCCCATCTATATTAATGCAGTCGCGGAGATTGAAGGTTTGAAGAAGAGCCTATATCAAAAAGTAATAGAGGCATCTGAGCGGCTTTCCACCTCATGCTCCATAGCGCGGGACCAGGAAGCGGAGCTCAGCAAGTCTGTAGCGGCTCAGGAACAGGTGATGGCGAAGCGGAACCAAACCCTGCCTGAGTACGAGGCAAAGAAGCGGGCGTATGATGCTGATCGTGCGATTTGCGAGTCCATGGAATCCCGAATGAAGGAGATTGACATCACCATGGGTGTTGATGGAAGTCCGATCAAGATTGTGGACACCGCTTTCGTTCCTGGCGAGCCGGTGAGTCCCCAAAAAATGAAAACGTTGGCTATGGGAAGTCTCTTGGGGCTGCTCATCGGGATGATTGGAGCCATCGGCATCAACCAGTATCATCGTCCATTGAGAACGGTTGAGCAGGCGGAGTCTTTGACCGGACTGCCTGTATTGGGCGCTTTATTGAGACAAAAGCTGGCCAAAGGACAAAGTGTAAAAGACTTTTTGTTGAACCCGCCGGGAGTGGTTATCGAGAGTTTCCGTTCATTGCAGGCGGCTATTGCAACTCGAATCAAATCGAAAAAAAGCGCTGCGATAATGGTTACAAGTGCCGTCCCTGGAGAGGGTAAAACATTCGTTAGCATCAATTTGGCTATAAGCTTTGCTCGCAACCGCATTAAAACGCTGCTTATTGACGCTGATATACGAAAGGGAACATCTTCCTCCATCATGGATGACAAAGTCAAAAAGACAGGCTTACGGGAATTATTAGAAAACCAAGTTCGACTCGAGGATGTGGTCCGCCCCACTGAGATTCCCAATCTTTATTTTCTTTTGGTGCAAAGGATTAATATTTACTGCCTCGACCCTTTGCACGGCGAAATGATGTAATTTTACATCAAAATAGATCCATTTTGAGTGAGTATCGCGCGAAGGATTGGTTACCAACAACCATCAAGGAGGTTAGAGCGTTGGGATGGGAGAGCGTGGATGTAGTCCTCTTCTCAGGGGATGCCTACGTGGATCATCCCTCTTTCGGCGCTGCAGTGATTGGAAGGATATTGGAACGGGAAGGACTCAAGGTGGCCATCGTCCCACAACCCAACTGGCAGGATGATCTCCGTGACTTCAAAAAAATGGGGAAACCCAGACTATTCTTCGCCATCACGGCAGGAAGCATGGATTCTATGGTCAACCACTATACCGCCAACAAGCGGAAAAGGTCGAACGATGCCTACACACCTGGGGACAGAGCCGGAGCCCGTCCAGATTATGCCACCATCGTCTATTCCTCTATCCTGAAGGAACTCTATCCGGATGTTCCTCTCATCATTGGTGGTATTGAAGCCTCCTTGCGCAGGGTCACCCATTACGATTATTGGTCGGATCAGCTAAAGCCGAGTATCCTGGTTGAAAGCAAGGCCGATTTACTTTTTTACGGTATGGGCGAAAAATCTCTGATTTCGCTGGTCGATCAACTTAAAAAAGGGAAGCAGGTGACCGATTTGAAGGAGATTCCCCAAACGGCTTATTTGTTGCAAAAAAAGCAGGAGCTTTTGTGCCACGATTCCTGGAAAGACCTTGAACTCTTCGGTTTTGAAGCGTGCAAGGCTGAAAAAATCAACTATGCCAAGAATTTCAAGATCATAGAGGAGGAATCCAACCGGATGGAGCCGGATACCAGACTCACCCAAAGACACGGAACCGATACCGTCGTTATCAATCCTGCCTGGCCACCGCTCACTTCGGAGGAGGCCGATCAGTTCAGTGATTTGCCGTTTACAAGGCTGCCACACCCCAAATACAACGGCAAGGGAACGATTCCTGCCTACGAGATGATCAGGCACTCTATCAACATTCACAGGGGCTGTTTTGGCGGATGCGGTTTTTGCACCATTTCGGCACATCAGGGAAAATTTATTGTTTCAAGATCGGAGGCCTCTGTCCTCCGGGAAGTAGAAACGGTAGTCAATATGCCTGATTTCAAAGGATACATTTCCGATGTTGGAGGTCCTTCTGCCAACATGTACAAAATGGCTGGAAAAGATCTTGCCATTTGTCGTCTGTGCCGCAGGCCATCCTGCATCCATCCTGCCGTTTGCAAAAACCTGAATACCGACCATAGACCGATGAGTCGGCTTTACGACAAGGTGGCAAAGACCAGGGGGGTTAAGAAGGCTTTTATTGGAAGTGGCATTCGATATGATCTTATTTTCAACAGGGTTGAAAGTGAAACCATCAACAAGGCCAATCTGACTTATCTCGAACAAGTCATCGAAAAGCACGTTTCAGGCCGGCTGAAAGTTGCCCCGGAACATACCGATGACCAAGTGCTCTCCGTGATGAGAAAACCTTCCTTTTCTCAATTCGGTTTACTCAAAAGATTCTTTGATCAGGTGAATGAAAAGCACGGATTGAAGCAGCAACTGATCCCTTATTTCATCTCCAGTCACCCGGGAAGCACTGTCGAAGCAATGGCTGATCTGGCAGCCAAAACGAAAGCACTGGACTTCAAACTGGAACAGATTCAAGACTTCACTCCTACGCCAATGACCATGGCCACCGTAATTTACTATTCAGGCTACCACCCTTATACCCTCGAGAAAATATATACAGCCAAAACCGCGGAGCAGAAACTTGCACAACGAAAATTCTTCTTCTGGTACAAAAATGAATATCGAAAGGAGCTGATCACCGAATTGCGAAAGATGAACAGACCGGATCTGGAGAAAATACTATTCAATAAGTAATTTTCGAATTTGGATTTTCGAAAGCGCACCAAATCTACAGTCGATGAATACCAACCATCCTATTTTTCGCTTACGGGTTCAAATTGCCTTCAAATGACGGATTGGATTCGGGCGCTTCAATCGTAAATCGAAAACCCAAAATCGAAAATCCAAAATTGCTACCGGTGGAACTTCTCCCCGATGAATTCCAGTCCGGTTGCCAGACCGCTTCGCCAGTAACTCCAGGTATGGCCCCCATCCCGGACACGGTATTCGTGCGGAAGGCCAATTTTTCGCATTTCAACATGTAGGGCCGAATTTCCGTTACACAGGAAATCATCGTCGCCGCAATCAATCCAGAAACGGACAGATTTGAGCTTTTCCAGCGGCACGGTGTGTATGAGATCCAAAGGATTATTGGCTTTCCAGGCCTCACTCAGACGCGCCTCCCCTTTCAGCTCCTTGCCAAAAAGCCCCGAAAAAAAGCGCATATAACCCTCATCTTCCATCTTAACGATCTCTTCATTCGTAAATGTGCCCGAACTCAGGGCCACGCAACTCACGAATAAATCCGTGTTTCTCATGGAAAGCTTCAGCGCACCGTATCCTCCCATCGAGAGGCCGGCAATGGCCCTGAACTCCTTTTTGGAGCGAATCCGGTACTCCTTTTCGACAAATGGAATAAACTCCTGAATAAAAGTATCTTCCCAGGTAATCTTATGGTTGAAACTGTTGCAATACCAGGTCACCTTCCCATCCGGGATGACAAGGATACAGGCTGGAAATTTCCCATCGGCAATGCCTTTGTCTGCAATCTTTCCGGCCTCTCCAAACTGGATCCAACCGGTCTCATCGTCCGAGAAACCATGCAGCAGGTAAACAACGGGATAGCTCCTTTGAGAGGTGGCATAATCAGCAGGAAGGTAAACAGCGTATTTCATTACTTCCCCTGTTTTGCTTTTGAAAGCAATCGATTCAAGTACCGTTCCATTTTGTGAAAATGCTTGCAAAGTAAGCAGCGCAATGGCAAAAAAAGCAAATATCTTCTTCATTTTCCCTAGAATATCAGTGGTGAAATTGGTTAACTTTCCATACAAATCTAAGAAAATATGGCCTGATTTGCTACCTTTGGAGGATAAATACAAACATCCTAACAAGACAGACGATGACTACACTTTTTCTGGGATTTTTATTCGGGGCCATCCTCCAGAGTGCAAAACTCAACCGTTTCGACACCATCAGCGGAATGGCTACGCTTGAGAACTACAAAGTTGCCAAAGCCATTGCATTGGCCATCGGAGTAGGTGTGATCCTGCTAAATCTGGAAATAGGACTTGGTCTTGCTTCCTATCACATCAAACCTTTTATTCTGGGTGGAATAGTATTGGGAGGCCTGATATTTGGCGCTGGCATGGCCATTCTCGGTTATTGCCCGGGCACAGTGATGGTCTCTGCAGGGGAGGGATCACTGGATGCCATGGTCGGAATTTTGGGTGGTTTGGCTGGTGGCTTGTTATATACGCTGGTACTTCCTTCCTTGGGTGGACTAATTGGTCCTAATCTCGGGACATTTTCGTTGCACACCGCATTTGCTGCTGATCCTTTTCTCTTTTACTCCCTGATGGTACCATCCGGTTTGGTTTTCATAGGCATTGCCTTTGTCATTCATCGCTTTGATAAAAGCACCGATAAAACCTGGATTTTTGCCGGAACTGCCCTGGCAATACTCAATACCATTGTCTTTGCCACCGCAGTTTCTGATCGCCCCATTGGTGCATCCACCTTTTTTCCCTATGTGGCAGATAACATCTTTGGAGCCACCAACAGTGCCTATTTCACCCAAATCACCAAACCCGGATCCTGGGAAGTGTTGTTTTTGGCTGGGTCCTTTCTTTCAGGGATCGTGATCTCCCTTTTGAGAAAAGAGTTTAAAATCAAAATGATACCTGCCAACTGGGAAAGGTACCACGGGAAAAGCTATCTCAAAAGGATTATTTGGGCTTTTGCCGGTGGCTTTATCCTGATTTTTGGGGCACGCATGGCAGGAGGATGTACCTCCGGGCACGTCATCTCCGGAGGAATGCAACTTGCTGCCAGCAGTCTGGTTTTTGCACTATTCGTGTTCGTCGGACTACTCCTCACCGGAAAATACTTTTACCTCAAAAAATGAACGGATGGCGAATAACCTTCCATTCATATTAGTGCATTAATTGACCTTTAATCATATGAACAGCAGTAATTTTTTGGCTTTTGACCTTGGTGCTTCATCCGGAAGAGCCATGCTTGGAACAATTTCTGACGGCAAACTAAAACTTACGGAAATCCATCGCTTTGAGAACCGTATGGTCGAAATAGACAATCATTTCTATTGGAACATCTTCTTGATTTTTGATGAGTTGAAAACGGGGTTAAAAAAATGCATCCGCGATTTTGGCATACAGCCTGATTCCATTGCGGTTGATACCTGGGGAGTAGATTTCGCCTTCCTTGACAAGGATGGGATGATAGCCTCGCTCCCTTTTGCCTATCGCGATCATCGTACCGACACTGCCATGGAGGAGCTTTTTAAGATTATTCCCAGAGACGAACTTTACGCGCTGACGGGCATCCAGTTGATGCAATTCAATTCCCTCTTTCAGCTTTTTGTCAACCACCGTGATCAAACTCCCCAATATGAAGTGGGCAAAGAACTTTTGTTTATGCCGGATGCCCTCTCCTACCTATTCTGTGGTGTGAAAAAGAATGAATTTTCGATTGCCTCCACTTCCCAGATGCTCAAACCCGGTCAGTTGGCCTATGAGGAGACGATCTTCCAAAGATTGGGCATCGACCAGCGAATTATGCAGGATATCGTATTGCCGGGTACCGTGCTCGGCATGATCAAACCGGAAATTCAGAAAGAGACAGGTAGCAATCCTATTCCAGTAGTTGCTGTTGCGTCGCACGATACAGCCTCCGCCATTGCTTCTGTCCCGGCTCAGGGTAAAAATTGGGCCTACATCAGTTCTGGCACCTGGTCGCTTATGGGCATTGAATCAGACCAGCCACTAATATCCAAAGAGATACTCGATCTCAACTTCACCAATGAAGGTGGTGTTGAAGGCACTACGCGCTTCCTTAAAAATATCATGGGGATGTGGTTGCTGCAGGAATGCAGAAGAATTTGGTCGAAGGAAATCAATTACTCCTGGAATGAAATGGTTGAATTAAGTATCCTTGCGCAACCATTTAAATGTCTGATAGATCCTGATGATCCAATATTTCTCAATCCCGGGAGTATGCCGGAGGCCATTCGTACTTTCTGTCTTAAAAGTGGTCAGGCAACACCTGAATCTCACGGAGAGTACATTCGTTGCATCTTTGAAAGCCTGGCCTTGAAATACCGGGTGACACTGGACTCAATTCTTTCCGTCTCCAACCAAAAGATAGGCAAGATCCACTTGATCGGTGGAGGAGCAAACAACGAGTTGCTTTGCCAGTACAGTGCCAATGCCATTGGCTTGCCCGTGATTGCTGGTCCGACCGAAGCTACTGCCATTGGGAATATCCTACTTCAGGCAAAGGCGCTGAAGGTGGTCGACTCGCTTCAGGAGATTCGGTTGATGGTCGAAAATTCATTCGAAACAAAAGTATTTCTACCCGAGGATGCCGAACATTGGGAAAGCCAGTTGGGTAGATTCCGTCTCCTTATCAATGCAGGAATTTTGGCCCCGGGATAACCATTGATAGGTGTAACAGCCACTTTCTACTTATTCCTGTTTGGACCGTATCATATATTTTCTATTTTTGGTACACACGAAAAGGAAGTATTGTCTAATCGTTTAATTTAAAGAAATGAAAAAAATCTATTTTTTTCTCCTAATATTTACCCTTATAGCCCATACCTCTCACGCGCAGATACCGCAGCACGTGTTGGGACTTCGTTTTGGAACCGGAGATGGGTTTGGTACTGAAATCTCCTATCAGTATGGGTTAACGACAGTGAACAGGGTGGAATTGGATCTTGGTTTCAGCAGCGACCACGTCAGTTATATGGGCAGTAGGTACAACTCTACCAGCTGGGCACTTTCAGGACTTTACCATTGGGTTCACAGATTGGATACGAATCTGAATTGGTACCTGGGACCAGGGGCAAAGCTCGGATCCTGGAGCTACGATTCGGGATACCATTACAGTTACAGCAATGGTATATTTCTAGCTGCTGCCGGTGATGTCGGCGTTGAATATACCTTTCCGCCGGGCATCCAGCTTGCGCTGAATGCACGTCCTGAAATAGGACTGATCAACCACGGAACAGAGATCAATGTAGGATTTTCGGTCCGTTACCAATTTAAGTAGGAACCACTTTCACCAACCGGATAGTTTTTTAGGAGATAAATACCATAACCTGATAATTCCCAAATGAAGAAACTTCTTTTCGCATTGGCGTTGGCGCTTGTAGCGACGCAGGCGGTTCTGGCACAGGGGCCAGAACAATCCGTGGGATTGCGCTATGGAGCAATTTTTGGATTGGGAACGGAAATTTCCTACCAAAGAGGTTTGAACTCCGGCAAACGGTTGGAGTTCGACCTTGGATTTAACAGCAGGTACGAATACATCAACAGCCTAAGACAGGATTACAACAGTTGGGCCGTTACCGGCTTATATCAATGGACCTGGAAACTCGACAAGATCGACGCCAATCTCAGCTGGTATGCCGGTTACGGGGGTAAAATAGGATTTTGGAGTTCCAGTCAAAAATATGATTCCAGGTATAAAAATGGGATTTTTCTGCTTGCAGCAGGAGATGTAGGGATGGAATATGCCTTTCCAGCAGGGATTGTCTTTGGTTTGAATGCCCGGCCCGAACTGGGACTCTACAACCAGGGCGTTGGTGTCAACTTTGGTTTTGCGGTGCGTTACCAGTTCAGATAATTTTTACACTCCTGATGATAACCATAATAATCGTTCTATCTGCCGGAGTTTTGACTGGTTTTCTGCTTATTGGTCGACCTGTCTGGCACCGTTACAACAACAAACTTCTGAACCTGGCGATTTATGGGATGCTCTTCCTGCTTGGTATCTCAGTCGGAACAAACAAGGAATTGATTGGAAATCTCGGGAAGATCGGATACGAATCCGTGGCCATCTCCATTGCTTCTATCGCCGGAAGTGTGTTGTTTTCAACTTTCGTATTCAGGTTTTTATTCAAACAAAATGCGAAGTAGTCTGATATTCTTCGCATTTTTCGTGTCTGGCATTTTTGCCGGACTCTCTGGTTTATTGCCGGATGGATTTGATTTCAATAGATTTGGAAATTATGCCCTCTACCTTTTGATGTTTTTGGCAGGAGTCAGCATTGGAAGTGACAAGGATTCCTGGAGGGTGTTGGCCACCCACAATTACAAAATAGTCTGGGTCCCGGTTAGCATCGTCGTTGGGACAATGACTGGCTCTGCGCTTGTGGCAGCCATTCTCCCATCGCTGACTTTGCGAGAAACGATGGCGGTTGGTGCAGGTTTTGGTTACTATAGTCTCTCGAGCGTTTTCATCACCCAGCTCCACAGTCAGAGTCTGGGGGTCGTTGCACTTTTGTCAAACATCTTCAGGGAAGTAGCTACCCTTCTCGCAACTCCCCTTCTGGTCGGTTACTTTGGAAATCTTGCCGGAATTGCCTCGGGGGGGGCTACGGCGATGGATACCACCCTTCCCGTGATTAGTCGTTATTCCGGTCAATCCTATGCCGTTGTGGCAGTATTTAGCGGCATCGTCCTCACGATCCTGGTTCCCTTTCTGGTCACCTTCATCCTGACGGTATAACTGCTAGTTATTTTAATCTTCATCTGCCAGATGCTCCTGACTCAATGACTCTTCAAAGAATGCACTGGCTCCCGGATAATCAAAATCTGTCATTGCCTTTTCGAGCGGAAAAAGAAAAAATTTGCACTTCGCGGTAGCACAAACCGTTCCATCTCCGCTCAGGAGCCTTCCGTCCACAAAAGCCATTCGACTGGTTTGTTCACTGAGTCTGCCTCGCAGGGTTATTTCACCGTCACTGACCAATACGGCCTTGCGGTAACTGATTTCCATGGATGTTGTTACTCCAACCGTTTGACAGAGTGTCTGCACCACCCAGCTGCAAAGCTCATCCATCAAGGCAGCCTGAATGCCGCCGTGAAGCACATTTCTAAAACCTTCTGCCCATCTCTGCGGATTCCAGTGCGCCACTACTTCGTCACCATCCAGTTCGAATTTCAATTGCAGTCCTTTTTCATTGTCAGGAGAACAACCAAAGCAATTGTATTCTCTTCTTCCCGAATTCACATAAGGGTTGACTATTTTTTTTGCCATAAAACATATTTATTCCAAAACAACATTAACTACTTCGTTCATTTGCAGATACCATAATTTCCCCTCACAGGAGTGAAATCCCATTTTTTTCAGATCAGCCAGGTAGCCTCGCATCTGCCGCAGGTCTTTATCCGATTTTTCGCCCGTTTTGTAATCGATGACAACGGCACGATTACCTTTTAGCATCACCCGATCTGGCCTGTGTTTTGATTCTCTGACCCTGAGTATATCCCTTTCATTCAATACTTTCCATGTTTCGTCATACCATTCCGAGTAAGGTTTTGAGGCCAACAGCCCTTCGATACGGGATTGAATTTCAACTCCTTCCCCAACGGTTAGATTGCCAGTTGATACCATTTGGGCTACTGCAGGTCTGATGTCCTGAATGGTGACAATCTTCTCGAAAATCTGGTGCATCATGGTCCCCCTGTTGATCCGCTCAGACTGCTGATTGCCAGTCAACTGGAAATAATCCTTGCTGTGAAGCCTGATCTCCATCCGATTGTTGTTTGAAAGCAGGATTAACGGATCATTCGGACGTTCCTGCCTGTCAGATTGCAATTGGTTTCCGGAACTGTAGAGACTTCCAAGTTCAAATATTCTTTCTATTGGATCCCAGAATTTTTCCAGCGAAATATACTTTCCCTTGTCGATGCTGTCATCCAAATTTGGTTGTCCGAGGATGGTCTGCATCAGTTCGGCTACATTGCTGACCGTTTTGATCTCCTCCCGATAGGGCAGGATGACAAAAAGATTGTTCACAGCACGGGTCATGGCCACATAGAGCAGATTGAGGTTATCCATACTGGTGAAAAGCAACTCCTGAAAATAATCCCTGGAAAAAAGAGAATTCTTTAGTTTGCCGTCACATTTCAAAAGGACCATTTTCAGTTGATTAAATGGCTCCTTGTCAGGAAGAGCCCAGATATAGGGCGATTTATTTGAATTTATTCCTGTTTCCCAATTGCAGAAGGGAATGAAAACGGTAGGGTATTCGAGTCCTTTGGATTGATGTATCGAAGAGATCCTGATAAAATTTCTGACATTCGGAAGACTGAGGGTCTTGTTGCTACCATTTGCCTCCCACCACTCCAAAAATCCAGGAATCCCACCACAATCCTCCCTGCCGAACTCGAGTACCATATCCAGAAATACCTGCAGGTAAACCTTCTCTCCGGTTATCTCACCAAGTCCAAAATGATCGGCGATAGCAACCACCAATTCAAACAAAGGCAATGCCAAAAGAGCTGCCAGAAAATCAGGAGAGGCATCCACCTCCAGCCATCCGGTAAAGAGGTCAGGCAATGGAAGACTGGAATCAAAAAGTGTGTGTAGGTCAACAGAAATTTCCTCTACCGTGGATGACTTCATCGGCAACAAGATCCGATAATATCCGTACAAGATTTCGGCCCGAATCTGTTTCGTCTCCTTACTGGTAAAGAACTGCATAAAGTTCACTACAAACCTGACAACCTGCGACTGACCAACTTTAAGCGTATCGCTTGTAATCACATCGTATATGCACCCCGGTTGCGGATCTGATTTTTTACGTTCCCAAAGAGCCCTGGCGATTTTCTCCGCTTCGGAGTTTTCCCTGACAAGGATGGTCATCTCTTCAGCTTTTACACCTGCTTTTTGAACACTTTCCAATTGTTCTACAAGCAATTTCAGCGAACTCTCCCGGAAATCATTTTTACTTTTGGAAGCATCCGGATCTACAAAGGTGATACTCACAAAACCCTCTGATTGATTAATTTGCGAATACTTCTGGTACTGATCCCTGTATGCCTCTGCAATGACTCCATGCAGGTCTGAAAACTGAGGCTCAATGCATTCCGCCTCAAAGAGGTCATTCAATTGCTCCGAAGCATGACGGAACAAGGCATTGTTGAAATCAACGATATTCTTTTTGCTTCGCCAATTGATATCCAATGGATGGATGGCAATCTCCTGATGCAGAAGATCTGCCTGCAGTTGATTGGCTAGTAGGTTCCAGTCTCCGTTGCGCCATCGGTAGATGGATTGCTTGACATCCCCCACAACCAGGGATGAAAATCCCGATCCAATAGCATTTTCAACGAGCGGCCTGAAATTGGCCCATTGTTGCCTGGAGGTATCCTGAAACTCATCCAGCATAAAATGGTTGTAGATCATTCCGATCTTTTCGTATATGAAAGGGGTATCGTTTCCTTCAATCACTTTACCGATCATAGTGCCGGAATCACTGAGCAAGACGGTATCGTTTTCTTTTAAAACCTCCTTGATTTTCAAGGCTATGTTTCCCAGGAGGCCGAATGGATAAATATTCTTCAAAACCGCATTGGCACTATTTATTTTTACCTGCTCCGTTTCAAGGGTTGCGATGGTTTGCTTCAAAAATTGATTCAATCCGCTATGGTACAGATCCTCGATCAACTCTCTCGTGGTTGCGGAATCGGATTTTTTATACCAATTCTCGGAATGGTCGCAAGCCTCTACCATGGTTGCCGTGGGAGAATCGATTTTTCCGGCAGCCAGTTTGACAAAAAGATTTGCGAAGCTGTTTCTACCCCCTTTCAGCTGGTCGTATTGCAATCCTGATGCGGAAATCATCCGAATCCCTTCTTCTCCCATTTTTTTGAGCAATAGCTCAGATTCGGTCAAAACCAGCTTCATCTCCGCCACATACAAACCTAGCTTCTCCTTCCCCGCCAGGGTATCCACAAATTCATCCCCATGAACCTTGAAGGCCTCCTTTTCGACCTCTTTCCCGAATTTCATCAGCTCTTGCCTGAAATCCCAGCTTCTTCCCTCCTCCAGGTTATCTTCCAGAAACTGAATCATCCAACCCATCAGCAGACTGTTGTCTTCGATTTCCTGAAAAAGCAGGTCGATTGCCTGTTCCAGTGCCTGCCGACTGTCAATTTCTGTACGGAAGGAGGCATTGATGCGTATCTCCCTGGCAAATGATCTGATCACCTTTTGGAAAAAACTGTCTATGGTCATCACCGAAAACCGGGAATAATCGTGGAGGATCAATTTTAAAATGGAAGTTGCCTTCTCCCTGATCTTTTGTTCATTTCCATAGTCCCTCAGCAGGGTTGCATACCTTGATTCTCCTCCGTGCGAAAGGATGGCCAATTCCTTCAGTATGCGCTCTTTCATCTCTGCTGTAGCCTTGTTGGTAAATGTGACGGCGAGTATATTTCTATACGATTTGTGCCGTGCAAACAACATTTTCAGGTACTCCCCGACCAGCCGGAATGTTTTGCCCGAGCCAGCCGAAGCTTTGTAGATAGTTAATCCTGAAAAATCTGCCATCCCTACGATTTATTTCAATTTAAACCTGATTCTCAAGACTCCCCCCTCAAAACTGGTGGAGACCAGTTCAAAGTGTCCGATTTCTGAGCTATTCCGCACATGAGGACCAATACAGGGACCTTGGTCGTAATCCCCTACCGAAATAATCCTGATTTCATTGCCGTGATCGGCAGGCAGCTTGTTCAGATTAAACTTGATTCGCGCTTCCTCCAAGGGGATCATCTTCTCAGTGATGGCGAGGTTTGCTGCAATGACCTGGTTGACATTGTCTGTCAGATCTTGCTCTTCTGTCGTTGAAAGTGCCCTGTCGAAGTGGTAATCGCATTTGGACTTTTTCACCTCAATGTGACTCGAAAAAGATCGGTCGCAACCAAACATCCGACCCATGGTCTGGTTCAGAATGTGCTCTGCGGAATGCATACGTGGATCATAGCTCTTCATAGGACATGGTAAATCGGGTTGTGCTAAAATTAGCATTTAAGATTGAATCATTTTGCTTTACTTCCAATATCTGTTGCTTTTTTCAAGCTAATTTCTGTAATATTGAGTAAATTGGGGAGTTTACCTCCATGAATGAAAAATTCGTAAACAAGATGCAACAATTGCAAAGCAGCCGCGTCATTGTAACAAAAAAGAGAATTCAGGAACGATAAAAATGTATGTAAATCTTCATCAGCAGTTACTGGACAGATGTCTTCTAAACGACAAAGAGGCTCAGTTTGGTGTTTACAAGCTCTATTACAGATCGATGTACAACACCTCGCTGCGGATCGTCAACCATACAGATGATGCAGAAGATATCATGCAGGAATCATTTTTGACTGCTTTTCAGAAACTCAACAGTTACAAGGGGGAGGTCAGCTTTGGCATCTGGCTGAAACGGATCGTTGTCAACCGTTCCCTGGATTACCTTCGCAAGCGGAAAGTGGAATTTGAGGAGGTTCAGACCGAAATGCCTGTTGCGGAGGAGGAAAATGACGAGGAGGTACTCTTTACGGTGGAAGAGGTGAAAGAGGCTATCTCCCGGCTCTCAGATGGCTACCGAACCATTCTCTCCCTTTTGCTCCTGGAGGGATATGACCACGAAGAGGTCAGTGAAATATTGGGAATCAGCAATGTGACCAGCCGGACCCAATATTGCCGTGCCAGGCAACGTCTGAAAGAATTATTGACAGAGAAAAGAGATAAACAGCTGACATTTGTACAATATGGATAAACTGGAAAAATATTTCAATGAACAGCGAGACGCCTTTGAGGAGGAGCCCGGCGAGGGACATTTGAACAGGTTTGAAGCCAGACTGGATCAAGTTCACACTCCCAAAACGAGACAGTTCATCAAGGACCTGCCCTTCCTGAAGATTGCCGCCGTAATAGTCATCCTTCTGTTGGCGGCGAATCTGCTGACCTACCTGCTACCCCAGAGAACCGGGCATTTGATTCAGCCTGTTGCCAACGGTGAAATGAATGAAACGGCTAATTTCTATACGACAAGGATCAACAGCGGAATGTCGCAATTGAAACAATTGGCTGACAAGGGAATTGGAAGTGAAGCAGAACTGAATCAAATTAAAAAGGAGATGGATGAAATGGATGTGTTGCACCAGGACCTGCAAAAGGAGTACAGTGATAATCCCAACGATGAACGTGTTATCCATGCCATGATCGAGTACTATCAAACCAAACTCAATATTATCAATACCATTAAAAATGATTTGGAAAATATCAAAACCACTAAAAATAACAATCATGAAACCACAAAACTTTAGTTTGCTCCTTGTCCTGCTGCTGGTATTCAGTTTTTATTCGAAACCGGTATTCGCGTTTGCCGGCATCTATCCGATCTATTTCATCGTTGCAATTTCCGGCATCGCCAGGGCATTTCTGTACCCGGCGCTCATCGCGTTGATGTCACAACTGGTGCCGCGCCACCTGTATACGAATTCATCCACCTGGAACAGCACCATGTGGCATATCGGCGCCATCACGGGGCCGGCGATCGGGGGTCTGCTGTATGGCTTTTTCGGGGAAAAGGTCGCCTACTTTACGGTGATGGGCTTTATTGCCATCACGCTGTTGTTATTCAGTAATGTTCGCAGTTACCCTGCCCCGGCGATCGTTGAAAATGAGACACTGAAGCACCGCCTGTCTTCAGGTCTGAAGTTTGTGTTCAGCAACCAGTTGCTGCTGTCGTCCATGGCCCTGGACATGTTCGCCGTCCTCTTCGGAGGTGCCGTGGCCATGCTTCCCATCTTTGCCGCCGAAGTGCTGAGCGTCGGGCCCATCGGCCTTGGATTCCTCCGGTCAGCACCGATGGTCGGGGCCGTACTGATGTCGCTGTTCCTCGCATTCCGCCCGCCCATGAAGAGAGCCGGCCGTAACCTCATGATCGGGGTTACCGGGTTCGGGGTATCCATCATCTGTTTCGCATTGTCCAAAGATTTCTACCTATCCCTTTTCCTCCTGATGATCAGCGGGATGTTCGACAACATCTCTGTCGTGATCCGTGCAACCACCATGCAGCTCGTCATACCCAACGAGATGCGCGGCAGAGTGGCATCCGTCAACAGCATCTTCATCGGCTCCTCCAATGAAATCGGTTCCTTCGAATCCGGCCTTGCCGCCAAACTGATGGGGCTGATCCCTTCCGTGATTTTCGGTGGCGGGATGACGCTGCTGGTGGTGGCGATCACAGGGAAGGTGGCGCCGATGTTGAGGAAGCTTGATTTGAGGAAGCTCAGTAGTGACGGAGTGATGGAGTGACGGAGTGACGGATCCATCACCCCGTCACCCCGTCACTCCGTCACTCCATCACCCCGTCACCCCGTCACCAAAATTAATCCCCCCAACCTACCTCGAATCGCTACTAAATTTTTACATTTGTTTCTGATTTAACATTTACTTTTCTTCTAAAACTATGTACGGAAAATTCAAGGAACATCTGCAGAAACAACTGGATAACATTATCTCGGAAGGACTCTACAAAACGGAAAGAATCCTCACTACGCCGCAAGGAGTGGAAATAAAAACAGACAAGGGGCAACGTGTCCTGAATTTCTGTGCCAATAATTACCTCGGGCTTTCCAATGACCCGCGGACCATGGCAGGCGCCAACATGACATTTTTCAGGTACGGGTATGGAATGTCGTCCGTGAGGTTTATCTGCGGAACGCAGAAGGTACACAAGGATCTTGAAAGCAAGATCAGCGAATTCCTCGGCATGGAGGACACCATCCTTTATTCTTCGGCATTTGACGCCAACGGCGGGGTGTTTGAGCCTTTGCTGAGCGAGCAGGATGCTATCATTTCCGATGAACTCAACCATGCCTCCATCATCGACGGCGTTCGTCTTTGCAAGGCCCAACGGTTCCGGTACAAGAACAATGACATGGACGACCTGGAAGAGGTCCTCCAGGATGCCAGCGAAGCCCGTTTCAAATTGATCGTCACCGACGGTGTGTTTTCCATGGATGGCATCATCGCACAGGTGGATA
>Ga0118677_10008742_pt1 | contig 16101 bp, 12 predicted proteins | sample AliMusrvi5mmetaG_FD_86154 | JGI IMG/M metagenome (GOLD analysis project Ga0118677, IMG submission 86154) | reverse complement strand
CACTAAATATTTGGAAAACCACATTTTAACCCTTTATCTTTGTGGTACATTTTTTTTCATAAGTTTAGGTTTAGTTAGGTTAGTTAGTTTGGTTAGTTTTAGTAAAAGGATGGAACCGCCCGGTTCTGTCCTTTTCAATTTTACTGAAACAGGTCAAGAACCTCTTCACTCGAAATATCCCTGAATGGATCATTTGAATTTACAAAATCATTGGCCAGTTTAAATTTTTTCGCCTGTAATTTTTGAATTTTTTCCTCAATCGAATTTTCTGAGATAAACCTGTATACAAATACCTTCTTATCCTGACCAATCCTGTGGGCACGACTTACAGCCTGCATCTCAGCAGCCGGGTTCCACCAGGGATCAGTGATAAAAATATAATCAGCTGCTGTAAGATTCAACCCGACTCCTCCGGCTTTAAGCGAAATCAAAAAAATCTTCTTCTCAGGATCTTCCTGAAATTCCTCAATTACCTGCTTCCGGTGAGCAGTCTGACCAGTTAACAAACTATATTTCCATTGTTCTTTGGCAAACTCATTGGCCAATAACGTGAGGTGCTTTACAAATGAAGAAAAAACGAGTATTTTATGGTTCTCTGCAACAAGAATCGAAAGCATTGAAAGAATTTCATTGAATTTTCCGGATTCAAAAGTCGAACCTTCATCGACAAGCCGTGGATGAATGGCGATCTGCCGAAGTCGTGTCAAGGCCTGCAAAACAAAGAAGGTCGATTTTTTTAACCCTTCATTACTTAGGTTATCCAATAATACATTCCTTATTGCTGATTTTTCGATTTCGTAAAATTCGAATTGTTCCGGCGACATCTCCACTTCAATAGTCTCTTCTGTGAGTGACGGGAGATCTTTGGCAACCTCCTCCTTGGTTCGCCTTAAGATAAACGGATGGATTAATTTACGCAATTTTTCACTCGCCTCGGGTACTTTGTCCCTTTCAATGGGAAGAATGAATTCCTGCTTAAAAAAGTTTCTGCTGCCCAATAATCCCCGGTTCAGAAAGTTCATTTGCGCCCAAAGATCAGACAATGAATTCTCTATGGGGGTACCAGTCAGAACAATTCGATGCTGCGACCTGATTTCTGTAATCGTCTTATAAGTTTTGGACTCACTATTTTTAATGTACTGACTTTCATCCAGTATCAGAAAAAAGAACTCATACTGCGACAGTTCCTCTGCATCATTTCTGACTGTCCCGTAGGTTGTCAGAATAATATCAAAATTGAGGATAATATCAGTAAGCGAGCTTTTTTCGCGTCTTCTCGCGCCACTGTAAATGTAAACCCTTAAAGACGGGGCAAATTTTCGTATCTCCTTTTCCCAGTTATGTACAAGAGACACGGGCAATACAATAAGTGATGCTGGTTGCAGAGGCTCTTCTTCAGTGTCATCGTCAGCAAAAAGAGATAGTTGTCCCGATCGCTGGTGAGTGAACAGCGGATACAGCATCTCCTTTCTCTTTAATCTGATTAATAAGGTAAGCGCCTGAACCGTTTTTCCCAATCCCATATCGTCGGCCAGGCATCCTCCAAGTTTATTAATGAAAAGATGATACAACCATGAATATCCATCATTCTGATAATTTCGAAGTTCTGCACATAATCCTTCAGGAATTTCCTGTGGAATGATCTTCTGAAGAGTCAGACCTGTAAATTTCTCCTTAACAGATGAATCAGTTTCGTCTGCAATTTCATTGATTAACGTGAAATGATAATTCTGTAACCTTATTGATTGATCACCGACTTTCCCAACACTAAAAATAGTGCGATACTTTGCAAACCATTCCAATGGAAGGATGGCAATCTCCCCGTCAGGAAGTTTGAATTCTCTGATCTGTGCCAGAATATTCTTCCGTAAACGGATAAAAGGGAAGGAAAACTCACCAAATTTAACCGTGGCAAACACATCGAACCAATCATCACTCCTGTTAAAATGAACATCAAGTAACTGATCTCCAATATAATAAATCTGATCAAGTTGCTCCTGGATAATGAGAATACCCATTTCCTTTAAAAGAGCACTATTCTTCGAAAGCCAGCCAATAGCCTCATAAAGCGCCTGTGAGGGGTCATCCACAAGATAAGGAAGTGTTAAAGCATTACTCTCGCCCTGTAATCCCAGCTCCCGAAGCTTCGAGATCACCTCCGCCTCCCAGGTGAGATCTTTTGCAAAGCGTCGAAAAATATAATCTTTACCCTCGATTTCAAAAACTGCAACTTTCCTCCCTGCATCGTCTGCAGAGATGATCTGATCGTTATATTTATATACAGGAATAAAAATCGGAAATCCTGCAAGATTATTTGCCACTGACAGGATCGCCTCTTTGCGTGTCGGCACATCGATGATTTGGAAACCTGAATATATAATCTCCTGATTCTTAACAGCATTTAGGATGAAAGAGCTATAATACTTTTCCTCAATATTACCAGATATACTGATGTACTCCTTTTCGAAAAAAGGCTGCAATTTGGAACCTGAAATATCATCAAAAAAATAAATTTTGTTTTGATAAAGCATCCGGCAGGGCTCATTCACCAGTAAAATAATATTGCGATGCAGCAAAGAAAGTTGATTTAAACCTTGTCTTATGGTCAGATAATATCGAGTTTCGTTTTCAAGTCTGTGGAAATTAAAGACAGCACTGGTGTCTTCATAACACAATTCAATGAGATCCTCTTCATAAAGGTTGGTGTATTTAGCCCGTTTAAAATAAACCGGGATCCCTGCAGATTTAAGCAATTCAAGACATCTTGACATTATCTCTTCAACGTACGGAAACAGCTTTTTGGTAAAATCGTCCCTCTTTACGTTAACATAGAAATCGTTAAGCGTCCCTTTTTTATTGTATTTCTTCGCCAGATTCTCGTCTGCATACTTTTCGGTGAGTCTGACAAGTTCCATCTGTGCTGCCGAAAAATTAAATCTGGATTCTGCCAGATCGTGTATCCGAATGCGCTTCGATATTGAAAGATACTTATTATCAGGACCTTCCTTTGCAAGATAAGGCAAGATCAGAAATCCGAACAACCGGTGTTCAGACACAGCTACGATAAATTTTTGTTCCACTCGTATACTTTTGATTTCAACAATACCCTAATTATTAAAAGTTAATTTTAAAATTAGGCAAACCGCTAATGTAATACAAAATCAGAGAACACAGTACTCCAATGGAAAATATTCTAAAGAAAAAGGAGGTGTAAATTTTCTCATTTCATTTTGTAAATTTGCAGCTTCGCAGGCTGTTCTATCGCTCCGAGTTTATCGGGGAGGAAAGTCCGGGCAATACAGGGTGCCATGCTTCCTAACGGGAAGACGGGTGTAAGTTCGTAGTAGTGTAACAGAAAAAAACCGTCCTGATGAAAATCGGGGTAAGGGTGAAAAGGCGGGGTAAGAGCCCACCGGTAGTTATGGCAACATAATTAGCCGTACACCTCATGGATTGTAAGGCCAAATATATTACGGGTTCTTAGGAACACAGGGCTACCCGCCCTGGTTTTTGCTTCTTTCGGGTGGCAGAAAGCCGTAAGGGGTAGGCTGCTCGAGGCTGTTGGTGACAGCAGTCCCAGATAAATGATAGAATGAAAAACAGAACCCGGCTTACAGGCCTGCGATTTTTTTACATTAACCCAATATCGTCCAAATTCGTGTACCGGATTTACGGTTATTCATGAACCTGCCATCTATTGAAAAACAAAAAATCAAATGGATCACATTCAAAATATTTCTATTCAGGATTATACCTATACGCTTCCCGAAAGTCAGATCGCAACCTATGCACTTTCCGATCGTGACCAATCACGATTACTAATCTGGAATAACGGAGCTCTGACCGATGATCAGTTTTTTCATTTGCCCGGATATCTATCTTCCGGATCTATGCTGGTATTCAACAATACACGCGTTATCAGGGCAAGATTATTTTTCAAAAAACAAACTGGCGCTAAAATCGAAATCTTCTGCCTCGAACCTTTAATTCCTTCAGATTATGCAATATCATTCACGCAAACAGAAGTTTGTCGGTGGAAATGCATCGTCAGGAACCTGAAAAAATGGAAGAATGAAGTTCTGGTTCAAAAAATAAAAATGGACGGTAAACTGATGAATTTTGAGGCAGAAAAAATTAATACACTGACTAATAATGCATTCGAAATTGAATTCCGATGGGATAATCCGCTTTTTACTTTCGGTGAAATTCTTGAGGTTTCGGGTAATATCCCAATACCACCTTACCTCAACCGTGAATCGGAAGACGTCGATCTGACCAGCTATCAGACCATCTATTCCAAAATTAAAGGTTCCGTTGCCGCTCCAACCGCCGGTCTTCATTTTACAGAACCTGTATTTGATGCATTAAAAGAGAATAATATCACATGCGAAGAAATAACATTGCATGTCGGAGCTGGCACATTCCAGCCAGTAAAATCGGCAACAATTGGGGGACATGACATGCACTCCGAACAATTTGTTCTTACACGCGATTTAATCGACAGGTTGGCAAACTTTGAAGGTAAAATTATCGCTGTTGGAACAACGTCGGTACGAACTTTGGAAAGCCTTTATTTTATTGGTTGTAAACTAATCAACGATCCTGGAATAAATTCTGAGGAATTGTCAGTAAATCAATGGGAACCATATCAGGAGCCTAAGCCATCATTTCAACGCAGTGAAGCATTTAAAGCATTGTCCGGATATTTGCACCATCATAGGCTGTCGGAACTGAACAGCTCCACCCAAATTATAATTCTTCCGGGTTATGATTTTAAAGTGATCAGCGGGATGATCACCAATTTTCATCAGCCACAAAGTACTCTTTTATTGTTGATTGCAGCCTTCCTTGGTGACGACTGGAAGAAGATATACGATCATGCGCTCACCAACAATTACCGTTTTCTAAGTTACGGAGATTCAAATCTTTATCTGCGTGGATGATCCCTTGTTTTTTATTCTTTAATTTTCTCATTTCCAAAGTCTCCCCTGCCAGGTGTCCCTTTCCTGCAAAAGTTTCTCCACTTTTGCCACAAATTCGTAGTTTTTCAATCCCCAGCGAGGTGCAATTACCATATTGTCGGGTGCCGAGCTGACAAATCGTTCAACGATGATTGCAGGGTTGAGCAGCTCAAGATAATCCACCACAATTTTGGTATACTCATCAACTGTAAATAGATGAAACCGCTCCGGAAATAGGGAATATTCATATGCCATTGCTGTTCCTTTATGAATCTGAAGCTGATGAAGTTTTACATTTTCAACCGGAAGGGAAGAAATAACTCTTGCCTGTTCCATGAAATTTTCGTAATTCTCTCCCGGCAATCCAAGAATAAGATGGGCACAATTGTGAATTGCGCGCCTTGCTGTCTCCTTTAATGCACGCTCAGATTCTTCCCATGTATGTCCCCGGTTTATTCTCAATAGCGTATCTGGCTCAATAGTTTCAATACCAAGCTCTACCATCACATAATGCCTTTGAGAAATTTCTTCAAGTAAATCAAGCACTTCTTCACTTAAACAATCGGGGCGGGTTGCAATAACAATCCCAATCACTCCGGGATATTTAAGGGCTTCTAAATAGAGTTCACGCAAAATAGAGACTGGAGCATAGGTATTTGTATAGGACTGAAAATAGGCCAGATACTGCATTGTCGCATACTTTCTTGCGAAAAATGCAATTCCCTCCTCCAATTGCTTTTTGAGCAGATTATCCAAATCACAATAGGATGGCTGAAAGGTTTTGTTATTGCAGTAAGTACATCCACCAACACCTCTGCTCCCATCACGATTCGGACAGGTAAATCCAGCATTGACAGAAATTTTTTGAACACGGGTTTCGAAATAAAACCTGAAATGGGTAGAAAAATCGTTGTATCGTTTAAGGTGGTTCCACGGATATTTGAATAGCTCTGACATTGATTTATCTAAAAAGGCAAAAATAATATTTATTCCAACTGAATTACGAAGTAAAAGATTATTAACTTTTTGTTGAAAAATGTTAAGGTAAATTGGAAAGCATTATTATGCAGTTTTTCAACATTTATATATCTTTAGCCCATAAGAAATACAAAATCTATGTTTACTGAAAAAGATATTGAGCAAATTGAAAGCCGAGGCAGTTCTCTGCAGGTGATCGAGAATCAGATTTCCCATTTTAGGAGAGGCTTCCCCTATTTAAAAGTGCTTCGACCTGCCACAGTTGGTGACGGAATCATCAGACTCACTGATGATAAAATATCTGCTGCAGTAAAACAATTTACTCAAAAGGTACAAGAAGGACTGAGGCCGGTGAAATTTGTCCCTGCTTCAGGAGCAGCAAGCAGGATGTTTCAATCGCTTTTTGCATTTGCCGAAGCTGCCGATACAAACGAAAAGGCAAAAGAATTGCTTGGTGAACACCGATTTAAAGCCGTTGTGCAGTTTTTCGAACGCATCACTGATTTTGCTTTTTACAATAAGCTGTCAGCCGCACTAAACGGTATAAAAGATGCCAACGGGTCATTAAAATATTGCGAAATCATCGATTATCTTTTATCTGATAAAGGTTTGAATTATGGCTTCCTTCCAAAGGGGCTTTTGGACTTTCATATTTATCTCGAAGGTCCCCGCACCTCCGTAGAAGAGCATATGATTGAAGGAGCTCTGTATGGAGCAGATAGTCAAGGCAATGTAGAACTTCATTTCACGGTATCTCCTGAGCATCTCAGACTGTTTCAAAATAAAACAGCACAAGCAGCTCCTGCATTGGAAACAAAATTTGGCGTAAAATTCAACATTGATTTCTCGGAGCAAAAACCATTTACTGATACAATCGCTGTTGATACTGAAAATAATCCCTTCAGACTATCAGACAACAGCCTGTTGTTCAGGCCTGCAGGGCATGGCGCATTACTCGACAATCTGAACGAAGTGGAAGGTGATATCATCTTTGTTAAAAACATCGACAATGTAGTGCCCGACAGACTTAAAAAGGAAACTGTAAGGTACAAAATGGCACTGGCTCTTTTGTTGACAGAATATCAGGAAAGGGTTTGTAAATATTTAAAGTTGATCGAATCCGGGGCTCTTTCAGTTTCTGACGAGCAAATTAAAGAGATCTCCCTATTTATCGAAAAGGAGTTGTGCACAGAACCCGGAGAATATAAAACCGGCACAGATAAATTGTCTATGTTGGATTATTTTTATGATAAGTTGAACAGACCGATCAGAATCTGTGGAATGGTAAAAAATGAAGGAGAACCGGGAGGAGGTCCTTTCTGGGCAATGAACGGAGATGGTACCGTCTCTCTACAGGTTGTCGAAAGCAGCCAGATTGATAAAAAAAATCAGGCACAAAATGAGATATTACACCATTCAACCCATTTTAATCCGGTTGATTTGGTTTGTGGGATCAGGGATTTTAAAGGGGCAAAATTCGATCTACTGAAATACCGGGACCCGGAAACAGGATTTATTTCCCTGAAGTCAAAAGATGGTAAGACTCTGAAGGCGCAGGAGTTGCCTGGTTTATGGAATGGGGCTATGGCAGATTGGATTACCTTATTTGTTGAGGTTCCGATCATCACTTTTAATCCTGTAAAAACGATAAACGATCTTTTACGTCCCGAGCATCAACCATTATAGAACGAATTATTATATTTGTAGAATTATTAACACATATTGATATGTCAATGTGGGAAGGGGCAAGAGAAAATTCCGAAAGTAAGGAATTTGCCGGAGTAATTAAGCGTTACAAGAAGATGCTGTCTGAAGAACAGATGGGTTTCTTTGACGTGTCCGACTTCGAGCACATTGTCGATTACTATATTGATAAAAATCAATTAACCAATGCCTTGCAAGCTTGCGAGATAGCTATATCACAGCATCCACATTCATTGATGGTGAAGATTAAAAAGGCGCAGGTACTTATCGGACAACTCAAAACGGATAAAGCATTACAGTTGCTTAAAATACTTACAGAGATTGAAAGTACAAATCCAGAAGTTTTATTAATGCTGGGAAATTGTTTTAGTATTCAGGGCGATGAAAATAAGGCATTTGAGTATTACCGGAAAGCTGAGAAATTTTCATTTGATGACCGCGACGAACTACTGTACAATATCGGTGCCGGATATGTCCAGAATACCGACTATCGCAGGGCAGTATATTTTCTTGAAAAAGCATATCGTGAAAATCCCAAAAACGACAGTGTTCTTTACGATTTGGCATTTTGTTATGACAAAATGGGCGATGACCCGAAAAGCATACAGGCGTATAATGAATATCTTGATATTGATCCATTTGCAGAATCTGCATGGTACAATCTCGGAATCATTTATACCCGGCTTGAAGAGTACGATAAGGCAATTGAGGCCTATGACTATGCGCTTGCCATCGATGAAAATTATGCCTCAGCGATTTTCAATAAAGCAAATACCCTTTCAACAGTGGAACGGTATTCCGAAGCATTGGAATATTATCTTGATTATCTGCGGTTCGATAAAAATTCTTCAGATGCCAGGGTTTATATTGCAGAATGCTATTTTCAGCTTGAAGATTATGCAAAATCGTATCACTATTATAAACAGGCTATTCAGCTCGATCCCAATAATGCAGATGGGTGGTATGGAGCAGGAATTGTGCTGATGTTAGAAGAGAAACTTGCAGAAAGCTTGGTTTTCCTTAAAAAAGCAATAAAACTCGATGATAGTTGTGCCGATTTCTGGAGTGCATTCGGAAAGGTAAATGCGGCACTTGATCATTACGAAGATGCACTTATCGCTTTCAGAAAATCGGTAGAAATAGAAGATACTAACGCAGATTTCTGGATCGCTTTCGCAGATTTCTTCTATCATTATGATCAGACAGATCTTGCAATTCAGACACTTTCCGAAGCAGAAAAAACCGTTAATGAGAATGTTCAGCTTCTTTATAAACTCTCAGGTTATCTTGCCGAAAATGGAAATGAACAACTTGCCAAAATTTACTTAAAAAATGCACTCACATTGAATTTTCCGATGCATACTGAGATGTTCCTCGATTTTCCGGGGTTGCAATCAAAACGTTGGATTAAGAAATTAATTGGCAGTTTCAACGAGCAATAACTTTGGTTTAAGATGAAACGCAAATTTGGATTAATTGGCTTCCCGCTTTCCCATTCATTTTCGAAAAGATTTTTTAATGAAAAATTTTCAAATGAAGGGATCGAAGCTGAATACCTCAATTTTGAAATTGAAAGTATCTCACAATTGCCTCATATATTAACCGCCAATCACAACCTTGAAGGGCTTAATGTGACGATCCCCTACAAGGAACTTGTGATTTCCTTTTTGGACTATATTGATGAAGCTGCCGCACAAATTCAGGCAGTAAATACTATCCGGATAATCCGATCGGGTCATCATGTCTCACTCCGTGGATACAATACTGACATTCAGGGATTTCAGGATTCAATTAAACCTTTATTACAGAAATACCATCATAAAGCGCTTGTGCTCGGTACAGGGGGTGCATCAAAAGCGGTTGTTAAAGCACTGGAGAACCTTAAAATTGAAACCATCTTAGTATCCCGGAATCCTGAAGAGAAAGGGGAACTATCCTATAGTGATCTTGATGAAGATGTTATGACTAACTATAAAATCATTGTAAACACTACTCCCATCGGAACATTTCCAAATATCGAAGGATGTCCTGCTGTCCCTTTTGATTTTATTACTCCCAACCATTTGCTATTTGATCTTGTCTATAATCCGCAGGTAACAGAATTTCTGAAGCAAGGGAAACAACGGGGGGCAACAATTCAAAATGGCTTAGAGATGCTTCATCGTCAGGCACTTGCAGCATGGGAAATCTGGAACAAGAAAGACTTGTAAGAAAGATTTGATTTAACTCAGACTTGTCAGGCTACTTTAATGGCAGTGAAAAGTAAAAAGTCGACCCGATTCCAACTAAACTCTCCACCCAAAATTTTCCGTTGTTTTTTTCAATCAATTCCTTACAGATAATCAAACCCAATCCAGTTCCCTTTTCATCTTTTGTTCCCGGAGTCGAATTATTTTCATCGAGGTGAAATATTTTTTCAATTCTCTCTTTTGGTATTCCGACTCCATTATCAGTTATCGAAATGGTTAATTCGTTTCGTTGATCATTTGCCTTGACTACAACTGATCCTCCTGAATGCGAGAATTTTATAGCATTTGAAATCAGATTCCTCAACACTGTACTAATCATTGCTTTATCAGCATAAACCAGGACGCTGGAAGGTGATCTGTTTTCTATTACAACAGATTTTTGACCAGCAATATAATTTAATAAAAGCGTCACTTCGTTTATAAGAGTAACTATTTCGAAATACTGAGGTGTGAATTCCATTCTTCCCGATTGAGATTGGGCCCATTCCATCAGGTTCAGTAGCAAATCCATCGCCCTTGAGGAGGAGTTCAGTATGATATTTGCGAATTCTCCGGATTTCTCATAGTCTTTCTCATTAACTTTCTCTACCAGAAGCTCGCTAAAGCCCATGACAGAATTGAAGGGACCTTTCAGATCATGGGCTATAATAGAGAAGAACTTATCCTTTGTTGCATTCAATTCAATAAGCTTAAGTTCATTGTTTTTATTTTCGGTTATATCGTAACAAGAACCAATATATCCCAAAAACTTATTGTCTAAATCATAAAATGGTCGACCAAAATCCCTGATCCAACGATATTCTCCAAACTTATTTTTCATTCGATAGTCCATTGAAAATGCCTCCCGTTTATCAAATGCGGTGACATAAGTTTGTAAACAAAAATCGAAATCATCAGGATGAACCCCTTCTGCCCAGCCATTTCCAAACTCCTGTTCCATTGTTCTGCCTGTGAAATCAAGCCAGGTCTTATTAAAATAGTCACACAATTTATCCAGGCGTGATCGCCAGATCAATGCCGGAAATTCTTCGAATATTTTTAAATACAACTCTTTGGCTTCAGAAATGTCAACCTGATGTTGTTTAAGAATTGCATTTTCTTTTTCAAGTTCTTTAATTCTCTCCAATAAAAGTTTAATTTCATTATCCATCTTTACAGGCTATAAGTATTGGCCAAACCGGCAACAAATTGTATGTTTGGTTCAATCGATTATGTAAAAGTAATTATTTTTATGCATATTTTTAAATAATGAAACCTCTTGAAAGATTGTCAGGATATCCGATATCCGCAAGAAAAAGTCCCTTTGCAGGAACACTTGCCCCAGCGGCACACCTGTCCCGGGCTTCAATGATTTTACAAAAATCATCAATGTCAATTTTACCAAACCCAACATCCAGCAATGTCCCTACAATTGCCCTGACCATATTTCTTAAAAAACGATCAGCTTTAATAGTGAAAACATATCGGTTACCCTCCTCTGCCCATTCTGCCAAATAAATCGCGCAATTATTTGTTTTCACATCAGTCCCAAGACGACTGAAGCTCGTATAATCCTCATAATCAAATAATTTATTGGCTGCCTCGTTCATCCTTTTCAAATCGGGAATTCTTGACTCTTTTGCTGCATATTGCCTTGTGAAAGGATCCTTCGTTTTATTCAGATAATATTTGTAGGTACGACTCACGGCACCGAACCGGGCATGCGCATCGGGAGGTACCTTAAAAATATTCTGAATTGCTATATCAGGAGGCAGGAGGCAATTCAGATTATGAATAATTTTTTCATTATCAAGCGACAGATTATCAGTATCAAAATGAGCTATATAGAATGAAGCATGAACTCCTGCATCGGTACGTCCGGCCCCTGTCAACGATACAGTATTGCGGGCAACAACAGACAAGGCCTTCTCTACCACCTCCTGTACAGATACGCCGTTGGGTTGAATCTGCCATCCGTGATAAGCAGTTCCATCATAGGAAAGCTGAATAAAATATCTTTGCATAATTGTTAACGGTCAATTAATTTTCGTAATAGTAAATTACGGTTCCTTTGTCACTGATTTAAATTTGCCCATTGTCTTTGCAATAGTACTCCCGGCAAGTAACTGAAGTGCATGGTAAATCATCAAAGGAAGCAAAACAACCCCGAGTATTGCCTGGTCAGGAAATAATACTTTACCCATAACAGCTCCTTGTACAAGTGACTTTTTGGATCCGCAGAAAATTACAGTAATCCTCTCTTCACGTTTAAATCCCATCCAAACCGAAATCTGATTCATTAGTACAAAAACAACAAGGAAGAAAGTCAGCATCATCGCACCCAAGAGTAAAATTGCCGGAATTGAAAAGTTGTTGAAAAGTTTGCCGGAAAATGATTCACAGAAAGAGGTATATACTATAAGCAGAATGATCAACTGATCAAAGTCTCTTAGTGTATTTTTATACCCTGAAACCCAGTATTTCAGTTTGCGATGAAGAAGCAAGCCAAGTATAACCGGCAATAATACCTGCAGGCAAAGTTGAAAAATAGTGTGGCTGATATCAAAATCTGGTTGCGAATGTTTGAGAATACCACTCATCCAAAGAGGAGTAATGAAAATACCCAGGATACTAGATATACTTGCATTAAAGATGGCCGCCGCAATATTTCCCCCGGCAATGGAGACAAGTACCACCGATGAAGAGACTGTAGAGGGTAAAGCCGCAAGAAAAAAGATGCCCAATCCCAACGGAGTAGTAAAATAGTTCGGAAAAACCAGACGTACACCAATAATCGTCAGCGGAAACAAAACAAAAGTGGAAAGCTGTACTACAATATGCAAACGCCAATTGGTTATCCCCTGAATAAGGCTTTCAGGACTTAATTTTGCCCCATAGAAAAAGAAAATCAGAGACACACCAAATCCTGCAATTGCAGGAAGGTGAAGCGGACTTTCAGCTGTCCCGGGAAATGGATAAAGCCAGGCCAGGAAAATAGCTGCAATCATCAAAAAGAAGAATGCGTTCAATCCTACCCTCGAAAGTGTATTAATCAGATTTTTAATCATATACAGCACTTAATTCAGATTATAAATAAAAAAGGCTGCACAGTGAATGTACAGCCATAAATGTAATGTTTTTGGCAGGAAATTAACCAGTCAAAAAATTAACTGAGAAATTTCTTCCTTAGAGCCTCAATCTCCGGTTCGCCGATCGGTTTTAATTCGCCAATTGGTACACCCATCGTGAGTGATTTTGCACTAAACTCTGCAACCTCAAGCCGATCGAAAGTCTGAAGTAGTTTATCACCGGTAATCAATATGGAGTCATTTTCGATTATCACAGCCGGTGTGTCTTTGGATATCAGATTTAAAATCGTTTCCTCACCCGCAAAGTGACTACCAAAGGGGACGTTGAGAACATCCTGAAGAAAAATCCAGCTTTCGGGTATGGTCCGTACATCAAATTTACTTCCTGTAACACTAAAGGCCATTAAATAAGGTGATTGAGTCAATATTATTGAATTAATATGAGGATTTCGACGATAGATCTCCTGATGAAGCCAAGTTGCCCTGCTCGGAATTTTACCCGGCTCCCTTTTCCCGTCTCTGATCTGGACGATGTCATCTGCCATAATATTCCATCGAAGAACATTGGTTGGGGTAATCAGAAAATCATCGCCCCGCCAGCGCATCGATACGGTTCCATATGAGCTGATCATGAGCCCCTGGTCACATGCCCTTCTGACAATTCTTGTAATCTCTTCACGACGTTCACGTTCATCAGAGGGATGATTCACATCGGTCATTTCAGGCAAAAGTCTGGGAATCTGAGCTTCAAAAGCGTCAATTTGTTCATCTTTCAGGGAATTTACTTTCCCAATTGTTTTGGCATTAATAATTGTTCTTGCACAAAATTCCAGTGTCTCGAAACGTTGATATACATCTTTCATATCGGTTCCACCCACAACGGTGCCATGATTTTCCATAATTACGGCATCGTAACCTTTGGCAAATACTGCTGCAATCTTATCACCAAGTTCATCACTCCCCGGCAGGGCGTATTCTGCATAACCGATTGGTCCGCAAACATATTTTGCCTGTGGAATAACATTTGTATCCGGGATGACCCGTGCAATACTAAAAGAGACCAATGCAGGCGGATGGGCATGAATAATTGCTTTCAGATCAGGACGAATCTTGTAAATCGCCCGATGAAAGGGGAACTCAGATGATGGTTTGTGCTTCCCAAGAATTGTTCCATCAGCTTTAATACAATTAATGTCAGCAGAGGTGAGCGAGCCTTTGTCAATCCCGGAAGGGGTGATCCAGATATCTCCCTGATCATCAATGATAGAGATGTTTCCACCAGAGGTGGTTGTCATTCCATAATGGTAGATCCGTCCAATGATCAGTACAATCTGATCACGCGGATGCATGAGTTCTGTGTCAAGTAAATGCATACCAAAGATTTTAAGATTTTGCCAATTTACGACGGTAATTTTCGACTTCCCAGTTGTCAATAAACTCTATCTGAGCATTATTCATAAACTTGGGTCCACCAAAATTCTCAGATAAGAAACTAATTTTTAGTATATTTAAATAAACTTCAAGTACATTCAGTACCGATTTCAAATTTTCCTCAACCGCAATAACACCTTGCCCTTCCAATACCAGGACCTTTGGAAGGTAACCATACCTGTTCTGATAGCCGGAGATGAGTGATTTGGCTGTTTCTATTTGTTCAGAATCGTTGTCAAAGGGAGAAATAAAAAGATAATGTGCTTTACAATAGACAATATCATCGGGGGAAAAAGCGGTATCAGCCTTTGAAAAACAGGTGATGTCTTTTGCAAAATGGTAGATCAGCTTACTCTTAATTCCTTTTGCCACAAAAGATCCGAATCCCGGATTCAACTCCTGTATCCTTTCAATAATAGGTGATTCAAATGAGTGTGGTTCATCTTCCGGAAGTGCCACAGTTATTCTTTGATTTATCTTTTCCATCATTGCGGAATAGATCTCATTAATTTCTGTGATAGTGTTTGCCGCCACGAATACGCCATGGTTTTCAAGAAAAATAATCTTAGGTGCACTACCCCATGCAATAGTAAACTGAGCAATTTCAGTTTCAACTTTTTTGAACAGGATGTAACCAGGATCGGTATAAGGAATAAATAATGCCTGATCTCCAAACAATTCAAGACAAACACTTTCAGCCTTATTTGAACACATCACCGCATTTACTTTTGTAGGGTGAGTATGAACGACAAACTGATAGTCAATAATTTCATGCATTGAAGTTTCTACTGAAGGACGGTTATTCCCGGCAGATACGATAGCATCGGCAAGATCGGCTTTAACTTCAGCCTCACGTTGGGTTGCATCCTGACTGTAAGTTTTGGAGGAGACAATTTTAAGCTTTTCGCGTGACAGGCAAACAAAACCACTTTCTTCGATCGTCTCAAGGGACACGCCGCTGGCTTTGATCCAAATATGTTTTTCATCTTTATAGGAGGTATTTCCACCCCCTGCAATAACAAAAGTTTTATCCTTTCCATAAAACCTTGAAACACCCACTAATTCTGTAATGCTCTGATTCATTATTTGTAATTATTTATTATTTTTTGTTTCCCTAAGCGAAGCTGAATGATTCATTCATTCCGTATGCATCGTCCAAAAGTAAAATAAAATTGATTGATGAGTGTTACAAAAAGTGATAATTGATTTACACTATTTGTAACTATATTTGCACCTCATTTTGAGTTTAAACTCCGTGTGCTTGAACACCACGTAAAAAACAAGTGTAATGAAAAAGACCGTTTCCGTTTTATTTATGTTTGCAGGCATTCTGTTTGCAATTTGTTTGTTGATCTCCAATATATTAGCAACAAAAATTATACTAATTGGCTCCTGGGCCGCTCCGGCAGGAGTGCTTATTTTCCCTATTGCCTATATTCTTAATGATGTAATTGAAAGAAGGGTCGCACCGAAGAACGCAAATATTACTGCTGTTAAAGGTTTTGAAGGACCTTTTACCAATAAGGACGCAATTCCTCCGGCAAAAAGCAAAAAAATCCCCGCTAAGAATATGCTCATCATTTGTACCTTTGGCGGAATTTAGAATATTACGCAGCTTAATCAGTTCCGTCAGTAATATAATAACACTTTTAGTTTAAATGTGTACAAAATAGCGCTAACGGGATTCGAACCCGTGCCGCGGCCTTGAGA
>Ga0118677_10008741_pt1 | contig 16101 bp, 13 predicted proteins | sample AliMusrvi5mmetaG_FD_86154 | JGI IMG/M metagenome (GOLD analysis project Ga0118677, IMG submission 86154) | reverse complement strand
CAGGTCTCCCGGGCCGGGCGCAGGGTCTCGACCGGGCTGGGAATGGGCCGGTGGTAGTTGTTGAACACCACCCCGAACACCTGGCGGACCCCGGCCAGCTTGGCCCGCATGAAGGACTCGGTGCCGGGCCCGATGTGGCACTGGGCGCAGCCCACCCGCGAGTGGGGCGAGTCCAGGAAGGCCCGGTACTCGGTGATCATGGGCGTGTGGCAGGTCAGGCCGCAGAACTTGCTGGAGTCCATGTAGTCGACCCCCTTGACGGTGGCGGTGCCCATGACCACGATGTTCACCAGGGTGGCCAGGCCGATGACCCACAGCGCCTTGCGGATCCGGGGCGAGCCCAGGTCGATCTGCGGGGCGGTCAGCGGCAGGTGGCCTTCCTTGCGGAGCTTGTGGCGGCGCAGGTAGATCCCCAGGGGGATCAGCACCAGCCCCAGCACGAAGAACATGGGCAGCACCATGAACAGCACGATCCCCACGTAGGGGTGCACCTTGTGCGGGCTGGCGAATTCCAGGAACCAGGACCAGACCTGGGTGAAGCCGGCGCCGGTGGTGAGCACCACGCCCAGGATGGTGATCCAGTTGTCGGCGGCGCTGAACGCCAGCCTGCCAAGGTCCCTCAGCTTCTCCAGCAGACCCATAAGGTTGTCCCCCTAACTAGACATGAGCATCAGATGATAAACGCAATTCCGCCGCCGTGCCTGGGCGGTCAGCAGCATTACCGTCGATCCCCGGACTCTTGATCAAACGCGAAAATTGCTCCGGTGATCACGATGTGAACTGATTGGCCCAGATTCGGAACACCGAGATCGTTCGATTGGCGGACCGTCACGATCTCCCCATTCTCGAGAGTAACCACGACATGGACTTCACTGCCGAGGCGCTCAATCAAGGTCACGACACCGGCGATTCCTTGCTCAGCGAGTGAGACCGCTTCAGGGCGAAACCCTAACGTCAAGGGACCGCCAGCGGCGAAAACCTCGGGCCGAACAAATGCGCTGGTCACATCGTGACCGTTCACGGTTACCGAATGTGCCGTTTGATCGACCGTTGCAGTAACGAGATTCATTCCAGGGTTCCCTACAAAGCGGGCAACAAAGACATTGGTCGGGTTGTCATAGAGATCGCCGGGCGTCGCCACTTGTTGCAGCACTCCATTGTTCATCACTGCGATCCGATGTCCCATGGTCATTGCTTCTACTTGATCGTGCGTGACGTAGAGCGTGGTTGTCGCCATCCGTGCCTGGAGGGCAACAATCTCCGAACGGGTTTGAATCCGCAATTTGGCATCCAAGTTGGAAAGTGGCTCGTCCATTAAAAACACTGCAGGATCACGGACAATTGCTCGGGCCAAGGCAACGCGTTGGCGCTGGCCTCCAGAAAGCTGCCCCGGCTTCCGCTCAAGGAGCGCCGTGAGGTCCAGACTTTCAGCAGCTTGGGCAACGAGTCGAGCCCGCTCGTCTTTGTCATTGATCCGGCGGCGAAGAGGGAATTCAATATTGCGTCCAACGCTGAGGTGAGGATACAGGGCATAACTCTGAAAAACCATGGCGACATCTCGATGCTGGGGTTCTACGTTGGTGACATCAGCCCCCCCAATTTGAATGGCGCCGTCACTTACGTCCTCGAGGCCGGCAACCATTCGCAGTGCAGTGGTTTTTCCGCACCCTGACGGACCGAGCAAAACGAGGAACTCACCATCGTCAACGTCAAGCGTCAAGCCATTGACGGCCGTCACGTCGCCGTACTGCTTTGTTGTTCCTTGGAATGTAACCGTGGCCACGATGAAGACTCCGATCAGGTTTTCGAGAGTATTCCTAGCAAAGAAAACGACGGCAAGATTGCAGGATTGAAATAAGCGAGATTTCCTGCCTCAGCCGTGCTCTCTAGGCCGTGATTCGCAAGGTCCCGATTCGCTGTGCGCCGAGGGTTCCTGAACCTTCAAATGGAGAAACGGGCCGGCCGCGCAAGTCGATCCACCAACCGTGCTGACCAGGTATGGCTACGGTAACGGGCTCATCACTTGGGTTGAACACGCGTAGCTCAATGAGCCCGTCTTTGCGGCAGACACTTGAAACCTCTGCCCCCGTGACCTCGAGTGCCGTTCCTTGGTCCGAGCGATCGCCACCACCGAGAGCGGTTACGACTTCCAAGGGAAGAAGCACATCATCAGCCATGGCATAAGGATCGACATCGCCGACGGCGAGGGCATAGCGAGACACGATGGTCTTACCCGTGAGTTGCAAGCCTTCAACTGGCGTCAAGGGCCCGGCGGGAAATGGCCGATAGGTCATGCCCAGTCGAGACAACATCCCTGTCGCTCTCAACAGCGTGATGGCAAGTGCGGTGGCCTTACCAGATTCAATATCGACAAGTTCATATTCGTTGAGTCCTTCGTGGACAACCGTGAGCCCTCCCGCTTGAACAAAGCGACGTGAAGGGAATGTCGGTAGGCCAAACTCGTCAGGGCGCCCTTCTGCTTCGAGGCCGCGCTCAACGACCGTGAAAGCGCATTCTGCCGAGGACGTGGCGGACGGTTCGGGCAGCGGGAGGTGGACTCGGAGTCGATGGTCCCGCGAGGGATTCACAAACTGAGTTTGTACGTGCACGTAGGCCTGATCCGCCTCAAGTGATACCGACGTCACAACGGTGACGGCTTGGCTTCCCACTCGCCGATGCGACGCACCGTCGACGTATTCGGGCCATGTGTACTGCGCCGTGATTTCAGCAGTTGATCGGATTGGACCTGATTCAGTAACGCGAACGCTGACTGAGTCAGGGCTATCTACGACGGTGTCATTGGAGGGTGGGGAATAGTTATAACTGTCTCCGAGATCTCCAACGTCAACGAGCCGACCGAACCCGGCTATTCCGTTGATCGAAAATGTCCCCGAAGCACCGTCAATAACAACGCTGACCAGTGAGTTTGTAAGAGTGACCTGGCTATCCATCTCTGATGCTGCAGCATGATTCGAAATCTCTGCGGGCTGAAAAGCGTCCCATCCTAAGCCTTGAACAGTATTGGAGCGGGCGAGAACCCTTCGAATTCGTGGCTGATCAAGGGCAACGTGCACCATTGCTTCAGGCCGCGCCCCGAGCCGGGTGTAGATGTCCTGTTTAAGCTCAGCGATTGGAACGTCTTCACGTTCGTCGGAGCCGACGGTAATGGTGAGGTGTAACCCATCGTCAAGGTCTTCAATTTCGACCCCATGAACCCACGCGTCATTATCGATCCGTGGCCCTTGGAGTAAGCCGAGAATCGTCTTTACCGTGTTGGAATCAAGGACGAGTGAGCCAGGAAGGTTCGACCGCTCTGAAATTACTTGGACCCGGCTTTCGTCGAGATCGTCACCCGTGACGACAAGTTCTACAATCCCTTGTCGAGGGCGATGCGAGGGATTCACAACAAATGATCCGGCATTCTTCATCGAGCGGGCCAGCGAAGCGAGCGAGCGCGTTGCGACTCCTTCGGCAAGTTGCCGTGCTTCGTTGTAGCGATGAAGAACGGCATCGACCACGTCATCAACAGAACAAGCGCAGATCGAGTCATGAGCACTATTGCGAATCATCTCGAGCCAGGCGAGATCCAGAAGTCGCTTTGGATACTGTTGCTCGCTGAGAAAGAGCGATGCAAGCGGTTCAGCACGTCGTTCTAACATTCGCTCGGCGATGGCGACCGATCGCTTGACATCGACTCTGTTCGAAGCGACACCCATCAACACGTTTGACCGCGCGCCACTGCGCAACTCACCAGTCCACGTCTCGAGCCCTTCGCGAGGAGCAGTGGCGAGGAATTCTGGAAGTGAAGTGATCTCGAACTCGAGATCATCTTGGAGAGCATTCGCCTCAGCGACAACTCGACCAAGCCACGGCTGGGGGTGGAGGTGGTCCGAACCGTTCATGAGCAACAGATCGTTAATCAAAAAGGAGCTCGTCTCCTCAATATGATCTTGGACTCTGCGAACAAATGCTTTTGCGTCTTCGGGAAGTGCCGCACCATTGCCGTAGCCCACCGGCAAGTATTCGGCTCGCACCTGAGAGCCATCTGGTCCGATCCAGTTAAATCCGGTCTTCGTCACTTGTGAGGGAACACCTCGCCACAAGACGGTGTCGTGGAATCCGGCTTCAACCAATATCTGAGGCATTTGGGCGATGTGACCAAACATGTCGGGAAGGTAGCCAACGTTCATCACGCCACCGAACGCAGCTCCCCGTTCAATGCCAAGCTGCAAGTCGCGGATGATTGTTTCTCCCGAGACTAAGAACTCGTCCATCAAGATGTACCACGGACCCATGGTGAGGCGACCCGTCGCGGCAAGGTGGCGAATTCGCTCTTCTTGCTCTGGCCGTACTTCTAAGTAGTCGTCAACAACGGCCATCTGACCGTCGAGCATGAACTTCGAATATGCCGGATCACTATCAAGAAGGTCAAGCAAATTGTCGAGCATGTCGACGAGGTTCATTCGAAAGGTCTGGAATGGTTCGTACCATTCTCGGTCCCAGTGCGTGTGAGGAACGATCGAAACGCGGCGCTTAGTCATGGGAACAGATTAGGTCGCTGGATCGCACATGCGCCAGAATCGCCAGTGACCTCGCTTTGGCGAAGATTGCCTTAGCGCCGCTGAAGTCGAACTTCGAGAGCGTCTCTGAGGGCGTCACCGATGTAGTTCAGGGCGACAACAACCAGGACAATGCAGAGACCGACAGGGTAGATTTGCCACCAGTATCCGTTGGACGCGTAGTTCACACCATTAGAGAGCATGGTTCCCCAATCGGTCTGAGGCGCAGGTACCCCAAGGCCAAGAAACCCCAGCGCTGCAAGTAACAAGATTGAGTCAGCGACATCAAACGTGGCAAAGACCACGATGGTGCCAACAGAGTTCGGGACGATGTGACGGCCGATAATGCGCTTTCGTGTTCCACCCATGACTCGTACGGCCTGAACATATTCTCTGGTTCTTAACGTCAGTGTTTCTGCACGGATGAGTCGAGCGGGGACCAGCCACGAAACCGCAGCGATCACGACGATCAGCAGTGATGCTGTCGGTCGATAGATAGTGACCAAAGCAATCAACAAAAACAAGACCGGGATTGAGAGTCCAATATCAACAAACCGCATGAGCATGGCGTCAAACCAGCCGCCAAAAAAGCCGGAGAGTGCTCCGTAGATGACGCCCACGATGGTCGCCACCAAGGCAGCAGCAAATCCCACAATCAAAGAGATCTGGCCACCAAACATGAGGCGCCCTAAAATATCGAAGCCGTTTTCATCGGTACCTAACCAGTGACTGGCCGTCGGCCCTTGGTTCTGAGTTGAATTGAGGAGCGCTTCTTGGGCGTTGGTCTGGTTGGTGACATAGACGTGTGGTCCGACAAAGCAGAACAGTACGATAAAGATAAGGAATCCGAGGCTGACAACGGCCAGTCTGTTCTCGGCGAAGACTCGCAGCATATTGCGCAAGAAGCCACCATCGGCGACGGCTTCTCCTCCGTCAGGGACCAACGTCGCGTCGTCGGCGCTCAATGGTTCATCCATTGGCTGAATCTCAAACGGGTCCATCGGCATCAGTCATCACCTCCTAAACGAATGCGGGGATCTGCGGCGGCATAGAGCAAGTCAGCAATCAGAGAACCGATGACCGTTGCGACGGTCGCGACCAGGGTGGTTCCAAGAACAAGGGGGATGTCGTCATTCACAGCGCTCTGGACCGTCAAGAGGCCCATGCCGGGGTAGTTGAAGACATCTTCGGTGATCAGCGCGCCACCAACGATTGCTGGGAGCGTCAATCCAATCAGAGTCAGGATCGGGATCAGAGCATTCCTGAGCGCATGGCCATAGAGGACCCGCCGAGGACTAGCCCCTTTAGCTTTCGCTGTTCTGACGTAATCCTCCGTCAAGGTATCAAGTACGGACGATCGCATATAGCGGCTGAAAGCGGCGATGGTCAGGGCGGCAAGAGAAAAGACTGGGAGCACAAATGCCCGCGGATTAGTGAAGACCGCCCAGGCCGAAGCATCTGAAGGCGGCTGAGAAGGAAACCAGCCCAAGTTGAACGAGAAGAACAAGATGAGCAGCTCACCGATCAAAAACGCCGGCATGGCGTAAAGGAAAAACGAAACGGCGGTCATTGAGTAGTCAAAGAACTGGTTCCTTCGCACCGCCTGTCCCATGCCGAGTGGAATAGCAATAAAGAGCGCCAACAGTGTCGAGACGCCAACCAAGACGATGGTCTTCGGCAATCGGTTCAAGATCAGAGACGTGACGCCTTGGTTATTTCGGTAGGAATAGCCAAGATTCCCCTGAAAGAGACCGAGGAGGTAGTGCCAGTACTGAACCCAAAGGGGTTCGTTGAAGCCATTGAGAACATTGAAGTGGTGGATTTGGATCTGGGTGGCTTTCGGGCCCAAGGCCGCACGCGCCTGACCACCAGGAATGAGTTGGCTCAGAATAAAGACGATCAAGGTGACTCCGAGAATCACAATGACCGCTTGGCCGACCCTTCGAATCAAGTAGCCAATCATTAGATGGTCATCCTAACGAACCCCTCCAGAGCGGGCGAACCCCCGACTCCAATATGAGTCGGGGGTTCGCCACAATGGTTGATGCTCACTCAGAGAGTGGGCGACGACGACTTAGTAACGCCAGTTTTCTGGGTTGAGTTGTCCAAGCGGGTTTTGCGGCGTGACGCCGGTGAGTCCCTTTTGAATCTCAGTCAATGACATGGCTGCATTGGGTTGCCACACAACGGGAAGTTGCTTGGCGAGGTAGTTCTGGTACGTCGTCAAGTTCTGGTTCGTCGAAGTCGTCGCCATAATGTTGGCATCATTCGTTGAACTCGAATAACTTCCCGAGTTTGATCCAGCGCCGGTCTGGAAGATCGCTTCACCGGTTGGGTAGTAGTCCGGTGCGTAGATCCATCCAGCACCCCAGTTCTCCATCTGCCACGAGCACGAGGCATCCTTTGAAGTACAGGGGACTGCGTTGCCCAACACGGTGTTGAACGACGCTCCACTCAAGGTCACGTTGATTCCAGCTTGGGACCACGATGACTTCTCAGCGTTCATCAACTGTGTCGTTGCTGGAGAACCAGTGGCGTATTCCAAGTTCAGCGCGAGCTTCGCCCCTGAGGAGATACCTGCACCACACTGTCCTTTCCCGGAACCGGGCTTCACGCAGACTGACGTGCCGCCGGGGTTCACTTTCCACCCATTGCTCGACAGCAGGTTCTTGGCTTTGCTGACGTTGTAGGGGTAGGGGTTGTTCTTCACGTAGGACGAGATGAACTTGTTTGCAGGGATTACTGGAACAGGTCCATACCCGGCGACGCCGTAGCCCTTGTAGATCTTGGAGATGTACAACGACTGATCAACCAAGGTCTGGAAGGCCTGTCGGAAGTAAAGCTGGCTAAAGATCGGTCCAGCATTCCCATGGTCACCATTCGATTGGAAGTTATACGGGAAGTAGTTCACGCCCCATCCATAAACCGGGGCCAAGTTGTAATTCCCCAAACGAGAGTTGTTGCTTCCCGCCGTCGTGGGGTTGGGGGCGTTACTGGTCACATTCTCAGAAGGAAGGTAACCAACGTTGACCGAGCCGGAGACCAATGCATTGAATTCAGCCTGCGACGTCGTGAATGGAACTTCTTTGAAGGTGGTCAGCGTCGGCTTGATCGGTCCTGAGTAGGCCTTGTTTGCCGTCATCGTCACGTTGCCTGATGAGTCAAAGTTCGTCAGCTTCCAAGGTCCATCTACCACTGCCCAGATTGGGTTCGTAGCGTAGGAGGCCATGGCGTTGCTGGTGGCCTTCGGATTCGCTGGGTCAAAGCCTGACTGCTTCGACAAGAAGGTGTAGACCGCATCACACTGCGCGTCAGCCGTACCGTAAGCCGCAGCAGCACAGCCACCTGAGTTTGGAGCCCCACCAACAGCCGTGATGTCCCAAGCATTGGGCATTGGCGTGATTTGGGAGAGTTCGTTGTAGGTGAACCAGTAGGTGTTAACCGGAGCGGTGAGTTGGAACGTCAACTGCGTTGGGGAGTTCACCGTGATGGACTGGATATTGTCCGGAAGCGCTCCTTGGGAGTAATCCGCCCAGTTTTGCTTATCGGCGTGCAGCATGTTCATCCAGAACATTACGTTTTGAGCTGTAACGGTTTCACCGTTGCTCCACTTGTAGTTCTTGAGGTTGACGACAACCGTTTGTCCGTTGTTCGAATAAGTCGGCTGGTTTGCCAGCGACAGCGAAAGGTTCAAGTTCGGCGTTGAACCGAGACCGAACCAGTACAAGGGGCGGTACATCATGAATTGAAACTGGTTGATATTGGAGACGGAGAAAAACTGCAACCCCATGAACGGGAAGATGTAGTTGGGCGGCGTCTGCGGCGCCTGGGCCCACGTTGCCGTGGTCTTTGTTGATGCAGCACCAGCGGTTGCGGCTGCCCCTGGGAGCGCCACTAACGCTCCCGTCGTCAGGAGACCAGCGACCAGACCGGAAGCCACTACTCGTCGAAGTGAACCCTTCATTCCTACCTACCCTTCGTTGCGGCAGACTCTGCCGATTAGGTACAACAGCCCTCCCCCGAGGGTGGATGTGACTGTAGCAACTCCCATCAACGTCCGCCAGAGAACGCCCTAAAAGCAGGGAAAATCAGGAATTACTAACGACGGCTGGTGTCGAGAAGGTCGCTCAGTGCTTCGAGCACTGTTTCGTCAGCAAAAGAAAAATTATGACGGGTCAACTGTTCGGGCAGGATCCGGGTCGAGGCAAGGAGCGCTTCGTCGGCGAGTTCGGATCCGAGGGCGATCTTGAGGGCAAACCCTGGCACGGCTGCCACGGTGGGACGCCGCAGCACCGTGCCGAGCGCTTTCGTGAATTCAGCGTTCGTCACGGGATTTGGCGCCGTGAGGTTGACGGGCCCTGAAAACTCGTCGTGGTCGATCACCGCCAAAATTGCGGACACTTCATCACGAATCGAGATCCAGCTGAACCATTGCTTGCCGGACCCTAATTTTCCCCCGAGACCGAAGCGGAAGAGAGGGAGTTGTTTTGCCAGTGCTCCTCCGTTGGGATCGAGAACAATCCCAGTTCGAAGAAAAACTGTTCGTACTCCTGATTGTTCAATGGGGCTCGCCGCCCCTTCCCACTGTCGGCACACGTCAGCCAAGAAGCCCGCTCCTTGGGGGGATGCCTCGGTAGCCACCTCGTTCCCAGTGTCGCCATAGAACCCAATCGCGGATCCAGAAAGAAAGACAGAAGGAAGAACGGAAAGTTCAGAGCATCGTGTCGCCAGCAGCGCAGTTCCATCGACGCGACTTTCAAGAATCTCTGCCTTGCGGGCAGGCGTCCACCGCTTGTCGCCAATCCCAGCTCCGGCAAGATGGACGACAGCATCATAGGGCCCATGCTGCTCAAGGTCGCCACCGTTCAGTTGTTGTTTCGATGGATCCCAATGGATTTGGTTAGCGGTTCCGCTTGGTGACGACGTGCGAACGAGAGCGACGACTTCATCGCCTCGGTCGATGAGCGCCTTCGTGAGGGCAGTTCCGATTAACCCTGATGCACCGCTCATCAAGACGCGCATGATGGTTCCTCTCGATAGTGGTTCGCTACATCGCGAATCATTCCAGCAATAGATCCCGGATGGGAGAGATGGGCTCCGTGGCCCGCAGAAGCAATTTCTTCTGCGACACCGTGGGCCACCGTTTCAACGACAAGTGCACCACTTGGCACGTTATGCGTCATCGTCGTAGCTGTTCCCTGGCCGATCGTGACCGGCACCTCAAAATTCTGCAACTGCTCGACGGTGAACGGTGTTTCAAGTCGGATCACTGAAAGGTCGCCGACCAAACCGTTGCCATCGGCAATTCGGTCCTCTTTTTCTTCTTGGTTCAGGCGGTCCCATGCGTCGTCGGACATTATTCGGCGAAAAAACATTTCGGTTTCTTTTGCTGAAGACTCAGAGATCGGAACACCGCGATGAGGGTGTGCGGAGTCGATAAGCCACGGCATCGGTGGCTCGTAGGCGATGACGTGGAAAAACTTTTCTGGAGATTGGATTGCCGTAGCTAATGCAACGACACCACCGAAGCTATGACCGAAAATTACCACTGGCTGGTCTGGCGAAACTCGCGCAATCACTGCGAGGACGTCATCGATGTGGTCCTGGAGCCCTCGAGAAAGAGCGAGAGATCGCGAGCCCTGGTAGCCCCGTCGGTCAAAGGTAACGAGCGTGAACTCCTCGAGGCGGCGAGCAACGCGATTAAAACTTCCCCCTCGATCCAATGTTCCATGCACCATCACGACCACGGGACTGTCGCTGTCGGTTCCGGGCCGCACCGAGACGGCAAGACCACTAACTAAGGGAGGGTCTATGGGTTGGAATCCCGATTGGGAAGGGGTAGGAGATGCCACGGGATCAACTTACCTGGCGGCCCTCCTTGAGCGAACTGGTCATGACGGCAAGACCTGGATTCTTGAGAGCTTGGAGTTGGCAAACCCTAGGAGGAGGTGGAGTCTCGTGGGTGTCAGCGGGATGAGAAGAGGGGGGTGATTGACTTGAGGGTGATATGGCCCCTTTAAGCGTCGTTGTTGATGGATCAAATTTGGCTACCGAAGGACGGTCCCTGCCGAGTCTCACGCAGCTTGAAGAGGCGGTGCAGGCTTACCAACTTGAGCACCCAGAAGCGTCGATGATTGTTGTCGTTGACGCCACCTTTGAACACCGTATCGACTCTTCGGAGCGCGATCGGCTCAAGGAGGCAGAACTCCATGGGGAAGTCGTTGCCCCGCCGGCGGGAACGATTGGCCGCGGAGATGTCTTCATTTTGAAAATCGCAGAACGGCAAAACGCCGTGGTTCTCTCGAACGATTCCTTTCAAGAATTCCACGGGGATTTTCCTTGGCTCTTTGAAGAAGGTCGCCTTGTCGGCGGAAAACCCGTAACCGGCGTTGGTTGGATCTTCACCGAACGAACTCCAGTTCGCGGTCCGAAAAAACGCCAAAGTGGCCGCAACGCTCCAACACCTTCGTCGGCGCCCACAAAGCCAGTGAAAAAGTTGGCGGTGAAGCGCCCCGATGGTTCTGCTCCCAAGGTTGGAGATGTGTTGACGCTGTCGCCGTCATCACCAGCTCCAAAAATTCGGGCCTACGATCTGGCGAAAGAGTTGGGTATCGAAACGAAGTCACTCCAAGCATTGGCGGGCACAATAGGCCTCGAGATTGCGAGTCATGCCAGCTCTGTGCTGCTTCCCGATGCCGAGCGCCTACGCATTGCCTATGGCGAGAAAAAAATTCGTGCCTACGAGTTAGCCAAGGAACTTGGCGTCGATACGAAAGAGATCAAAGCCTTGGCGAAGACAGCAAAGGTTTCCCTTGCGAGCCACTCCTCGTCGCTCAGCGAAGCAGAGGCTGACCGCATTCGAGCAGCCAATGGACGTTCTGCCGTGATTGCCGATGTCCTTGCCAACTTGGAACAAGAAGTGCCGCGACCACGGCGATCGAAATCGAAGAAGAAGGCCGGCGACGATCTAGCGAAAAACAAGAAAAAGTCGAAGGTACAACAGTCGTCGATGGCATTGGGAGAGGCCAAAGTGGCCGAATCAAAACATCGGGGAACAAAAAAGCTGGCAAAAACGAAGGCTCCTGCGCCGACAAAATCGAAGAGCACTGCCAAATCAGGATCTATCCCCTCAAATGAGCCTCTCGACTTGGTGAGTTTTCTCGCGCATTACAAAGTGGGAGGTGCCGTCACTGGCGTGGTGGCTTCCTTCACTAGTCATGGGGCAATGGTGGATGTTGATCTTGGGGCCGGGCGGCAGTTCCACTGCTATGTCCGTACCGCACGCCTGGGTCAACCTGCTCCACAGCGGGCACGCGATGTGGTCAGCAAAGGCGAAACCTACAAGTTCAAAGTGGCTGCAATCGATGCCAGCCGCCGAGTCGCAGAGTTAGAACTCCGATAAAAGAGAGGACCCTATGGATCCGAAAGAACTCCTTCCTCACCGTGAGCCGTTTCTGCTCGTTGACGAAATCTCAGAAATAGTCCCGGGAATCTCGGCACGGGGTTCCTGGACCTTGAAAGGCGATGAATGGTTCTTTCCCGGACACTTTCCAGGTCGACCAACGCTCCCTGGCGTCTTGATGGTTGAATCGCTCGCGCAAGTGGGAGCTTCTGCCGTGCTTTCTGATGCGCGATACCAAAGCAAACTTCCACTCTTTGGGGGAATCGAGCGAGCGCGATTTCGGCGGCAAGTAGTTCCCGGTGATCGACTCGATCTCGAAGTGACGGTCACGAAACTTTCCGCTCGAGCAGGGAAGGGGCAAGGGCGCGCCACCATAGATGGAGCCCTGGCCTGTGAAGCAGACCTGTTATTTGTCATCGTTGATTCGGCTGAGACGTGAGATGAGGATCGCTACGTGGAATGTGAACTCGTTAACTGTCCGACTCCCGAGAGTCGAGGAATGGATCGGTCTGCACGCTCCTGATGTCTTATGCCTTCAAGAGACCAAACAATCCAACGAGAAATTCCCGACCGATGAACTGGCGGCGCTGGGTTACGAATCTGCTCACCACGGCGAGGGACGGTGGAACGGCGTAGCGATTCTGAGTCGCGTGGGCCTTGATGAGGTGAGGGTTGGCTTTTCGACCGCAGAAGATGAGTTCGGTGCTCGTTTGATTGCGGCGACGTGCAATGGCGTGCGCGTGATGAGTGCCTATGTCCCGAACGGGCGAACTCTTGATTCGGAGCACTTCACTATGAAGTTGCAGTGGCTGAAACGGCTCCATGAAGTTCTTGAAGGTTTTGACCCTGAAGATCAAGTGGCGGTCCTCGGAGATTTCAATGTTGCTCCGGTCGACGCTGATGTTTGGGACATTGCGGCCCTTGAGGGAATGACCCATGTGAGTCTCGAAGAGCGAGCAGCAATTCAGTCGCTAGAGCAGTTAGGTTTCGAGGACGTTTTTCAACGCTTCCACCCCGATGGCGGCGTCTTTTCTTGGTGGGACTATCGAGACGGAGCGTTTCACAAGGGCCACGGGATGAGAATTGATCTCATCTTGACGTCAATGGCGCTGTCAAAGCGAGCAAGCGACGCCTTCGTTGATCGCGATGCTCGCAAAGGCGTGAAGCCATCCGATCACGCACCAGTCGTTGCAGACTTCACGGACTAACGATGTACTACGAGGGTTTGTTTGCTTCTAGGGACGCTCTAATTTGAGCAATTCGCTCTAATGAGGATGCAGCTGGCCGATCACTCGCCTTCAGCATATTTATTGTTCGCTCGAAGGGTTCGAGAAATCGTGAGCGTTCACGGGGCGGGCGTGTTTGGTCGCCACCACTTGGCGCCGTAGCCCAAGTGACAACGAGTTGTTGTTCCGCTCGAGTCAGCGCAACGTACAACAGTCGCCGCTCTTCATCAAGCGCTAGGGCAGTCTTGGCACTGCGATACGGGACTAATCCTTCGCTCACGCCGAGAACAAACACGGTGGACCACTCCAGCCCTTTGGCGCGATGGAAGGTGCCGAGGACCACCGCATCGCCATCGGCGTCAGGAAGAGAGCCAGGCCGCTCACGATCCACTGGGTTGTTCACGTCACTTGTTCTGCTGAGATCTGGGGCCAGGAATTGGTGGGGAATCTGCGCAGCTTCCAGCGCACGGGAGATCACCGGCAGCTGGGCGTTCGTTCGGGCCAACACAGCAAACGACTGCCAACGACGACCTGGGGTATGAAGGAGGCGGAGCCGGCGAGCAATAAACGAGGCTTCAGCATCATCGCTCTCGAGTCCTGTCAGCTCTGGAATCTCGCCGGGGTGTTGCGTTGAGCGAACATCCGTCCGGTGCTGGTGAGAGAGAACGGACGCTGCACAGCTCACAATTTCCGGGCTTGAACGATGGTTGGCATCAAGAACGACAGTCTGTGTCCCTGGCAGCCGTAGTTCCAACGAGCGGAGAAGATCAGGGTCAGCCCCGTTGAAGCCGTAGATGGATTGATTTGGGTCACCAACACAGAAGAATGTGGAGTCGCGTCCCAAAAGTCGGGTGATCATCGCGAACTGCATTGGGTTCACGTCCTGGAATTCGTCAACTAAGAGGTGTCGACTTCTCCAATGGATCGCTTCGGCGAAGGTTGGATCATCAAGAGCGCGCACTGCTTCGTTAATGAGGTCATCAAAGTCGAGGCCACCTTGGCGCCCTTTCTCTGCCTCGTAGAGAGACCACAAGTGTTGGAGGTGAAAGGGAGATTGCGACGTTCGGCGCTTGGCGATCTTTGCTGCATCGACATAGCTCTCCGGCGTAAGGCCTTGCGCTTTTGCCCAGGTGATTTCGGTATCAACAAAGGCAGGGTTGCTAGCTGTGCGGCTGTTGTTGTCGGTGCTAATGATTTGTTCGAGCATTCGTCGACGATCACTGATGAGAACGAGAGGTCGTTGCCCCTGTTGTGCGCGATAGACCTCAACAAGTTCTCGTGCAGTTCTGTGGAAGGTTCCAGTGCGGATTCCTTCTACGCCGAAACCCCAGAGGCGTCGACGAAGTTCCTGCGCGGCTTTCCGCGAGAAGGTGATTGCCAAGACATGTGTTGGATCAATGCCGTCATCAACGAGTCGGGCTACCCGGAGGGTCAGTACTCTGGTCTTGCCGGCGCCAGCTCCGGCGTAAACGGCAAGGGACCGGTCATCGGCCATCACCGCTTCTGCCTGCGCCGGCGTCAATCGCGCGACGAGATCGTCAATGGTCTGCTCGCCTCGTGCCATAGAGCAACCGTAGCCAGGCGCTGTTCATGAGTGTGCCGGGTTTCCCTCTGGGGGCTCGGTAGGGTTGCCAGTAACGAAATAATCTGGAATCTCAAAAGCCTGGAGAACTACCCTGTTTTGTAGTCTGAACCCGCAATGCTGAGCGCCTTTGCCGACGGCACACTCTTTGGTGAGCGCCACGGAAACGCACCGCTGAAAGTCCTGGCGCTCCACGGGTGGGGCAGGACACATCGCGATTTCGATCGTGTGCTCGGTTCATCTTCAGAGTCCGCTCTCGCGGCCATTGCTCTCGACCTGCCTGGATTTGGGGCCACTCCGGGTAGCGAGAACGCAATGACTTCGCAAGATTTTGCTCATGCTGTGTCCCCAGTCCTTGGAGAAACGAGTGAGCCTATTGTCATTGTTGGGCACTCCCATGGTGGTCGAGTAGCGGTCAGTGTCGCAGCCTTGCACCCTGAACGCGTGAAAGCCTTGGTCCTCGTCGGGGCACCACTTCTCACTCGGGCAACCTCGAAAAAACCGTCCGTTCACTACCGGACGATGCGCTTTTTGCATCGAATGCGTCTCGTCTCTGACCAACGCTTTGAAGCGCTTCGACGACGTTCAGGCTCAGCTGACTACAACGCCGCAGAAGGCGTCTTGAGAGACACGCTCGTGACCGTGATTAATGAGTCCTTCGAAATTGAATTGAGTGCCCTGACGTGTCCCGTCGTCTTGGTGTGGGGAGAAAACGACCAGGACGTGCCCGTTGAAGTGGCTCTTCGTATTCAAACTCTGCTCGAAAAGAGAGAGATGCCAAACGCCGCCGTGCGCCTTGAGGTTCTCCCTGGCGTTGGACACCTCGTACCGACCTCGGCTCCTGCAGCCCTGAGAGCCGCTATTGATTCGGTGATGTCGTGAAGAGCGCTGCAGCGATGGTGGTGACAATCCTGGTCCTCATCGGGGGAACGCTCGCCTGGCTTCGCTGGCTCCGTGTTGTGCAGCGAGAGCACTATGTCCCGGGCTCTGCAACGCAGTTCGCAGTGCGGTGGTGGAAATCGAGGGTGTGGAACGAATTAGCGATTGTGCTCGCCGTTGGTGGACTGGTCGGTTCGTTCTGGCGTTACCCTCTCGCCCTTATTCCCGGAATCGTTGTAGCGGCTGGCCCGTTGGGCTTGGGGCTCAGAGGGAGGACGTCTCCGCTGAACTGGACCCGACGTCTGCGATATTTGGCCGTGACATCGGCGGTGATCAGTCTGCTTTTCGTGGTGGTTGGTTGGTTCGTTGGAATAGGCGTCGTTGTTACTGCTGCGATCGCACTGTTGATTCCGGTGATCATTGACCTCGCTGCTCTCCTGTTGATCCCCTTCG
>Ga0118677_10008739_pt1 | contig 16104 bp, 17 predicted proteins | sample AliMusrvi5mmetaG_FD_86154 | JGI IMG/M metagenome (GOLD analysis project Ga0118677, IMG submission 86154) | reverse complement strand
TGCGTTTCAAGGTCAATGCGTTTCAAAGCAACAGTTACCAACTCGCTGCCCGACGCTAACAATGCTTGCTCCATTAGCACAGCAGAACTGAATTTGCCTGTTCCGGTGAACAAACGAGAAGTAAACGTTTTTCCGGCAATAACTAATGATTGTGATTTATTCATAATAATTTTAAAAATTCTTTTGTTGATTCTGTAATGTTTTTTGTATGTGTAATGGCAGATGAAACAGCGATTCCATAAGCACCTGCTGATAAAAGATTTTTCACATCACCGCTACGAATGCCGCCAATAGCAATGATCGGCACATTAACATTTCTTCTTTTAAGTTCAGGAAACATATAAATATATCCGTTCAAACCTATGAGTGGACTGAGATTTTGCTTTGTTGAAGTATATCTGAATGGACCTAAACCGATATAATCAACATTCAATTTATTAAGATTAACAACGTCTTCAAGCGTATTTGCTGTTCCGCCGATAATAAAATTTTCGCCAAGAATTTTCCTCGCTTCAATCGGCGACATGTCTGTTTTTCCAAGATGCACGCCATCTGCATTGATTTCTTGTGCTATTAAAACGTGATCATTGATAATTAATTTTGCATTAAAAGCAGAACATATTTTTTTTGTTTCCTTTGCAATCACAAGCAATTCGGCATCTTTTATATTTTTAACACGCAATTGAATCCACGAAGCGCCGCCTTTACAAGCTTCTTCAGCATGTTGCGGATTTGTTGTAATATATTGCAGTCTGCTTATTTTCATTTTAAATTCGTGTGATAACCCAATAATGATTCATTGCTTGAGAGAAACTGATTAATATAGTTCTTCGCTAATCGGCATGATTCTTCCATCTCCACTCCTTTTGCAAGATTTGAAAGTATTGCAGCAGACAGCACGCAACCGCTTCCATGTTTTTCGCCATTTAAAATTTTTGGAGAAGAAATTGTAATTTTTTCCTTTTCAAAAAATAAAATATCTGAAATTATTTCTTTGTCTGAATGTCCACCTTTTAGGAAGACATTGCAATATTTAGAAATTTTTTCTGCGCTATTTTCAGCATCAGTAGATGGAAAAAGCTGTAATGCTTCAGGAATATTTGGAGTAATTAAAGTTATATTTTCATATATTTTTTTCATTCCATTTTTATCTATATTGGCATGAAAATTATATCCTGCACTGGCTTTCAATATTGGATCCCAAAGAATTACTGCTGACGGATTCACTGATTTTAGAAAAAGAATAAGTTGTTGTAATAAAAATAAATTTTCAATCAATCCAATTTTAAAATAATTCACTTTGAATCTTTTCAAAATAATCTGAACCTGCTCAATGATTGTATTAATATGAATCCACTCAACATTATGAAACTCTTTGTCATTCTGAATTGTCAATGCAGAACAAACGCCAAAGCCATAAACACCATTATTTTCAAATGTTTTAATATCAGCAAGCACACCAGCTCCTCCGCTTGGATCAAAACCGGCAATACTCATGGCATATGGTCTGGAATTAGTCATTGGTTATTCATTAATAATTTGTAATTATTAATTAGTAATTATAAGTATATTTCACTTCCTTTTTCTGTAAATTCTTTTGCTTTTTCTTCCAACCCTTTTTTCTGTTCTTCATCCAATTGACGGACTTCTTCAGTAATCTTCATTGCACAGAATTGCGGTCCGCACATAGAACAAAAATGTGCAGTTTTTGCATTTTCATTTGGTAATGTTGCATCGTGAAATTCCTTTGCCAATTCAGGGTCAAGAGCCAGACTGAACTGGTCATCCCATCTGAATTCAAATCGTGCTTTACTCATTGCATTATCTCTGTATTGCGCACCCGGATGGCCTTTTGCAAGGTCTGCTGCATGAGCTGCTATTTTGTAGGCAATCACACCATCTTTCACATCTTTTTTTGTAGGCAAACCCAAATGTTCTTTTGGCGTAACATAGCAAAGCATAGCTGTTCCGTACCAACCAATCATTGCAGCGCCTATCGCAGAAGTGATATGATCGTAACCCGGTGCAATGTCTGTTGTCAACGGTCCTAATGTATAGAAAGGCGCTTCATGGCACCATTCCAATTGTTTATCCATATTCTCTTTGATCAGATGCATTGGCACATGTCCTGGTCCTTCTATCATCACCTGAACATCATGTTTCCAAGCAATCTTTGTCAATTCGCCTAATGTTTTCAATTCAGCAAACTGCGCTTCATCATTAGCATCAGCAATACAACCCGGACGAAAACCATCACCCAGAGAAAAACCAACATCATACGATTTCATGATATCGCACATTTCTTCAAAATGAGTGTATAAAAAATTTTCTTTATGATGCGAAAGACACCATTTTGCCATGATTGAACCTCCTCTGGAAACGATGCCAGCAAGGCGTTTGGCAGTATATGGAACATATCGAAGCAACACACCGGCATGAATCGTAAAATAATCAACACCTTGTTCTGCCTGTTCTATCAATGTATCTCTAAAAATTTCCCACGTTAAATCTTCCGCTTTGCCTCCAGTTTTTTCAAGCGCTTGATAAATAGGCACAGTTCCAAGCGGCACCGGACAATTACGAATAATCCATTCACGGGTTTCATGAATATTTTTTCCTGTTGATAAATCCATCAACGTATCGCCACCCCAGCGACAGCTCCATACTGCTTTTTCAATTTCTTCTTCAATGCAGGATGAAAGAGCTGAATTTCCGATGTTTGTATTTATTTTTACCAAAAAATTTCTACCTATAATCATTGGTTCACTCTCTGGATGATTAATATTTGCAGGGATTAGCGCTCTTCCTCTGGCAACTTCATCGCGAACAAATTCAGGCGTGATATAATTTGTTGGAATATTCGCACCAAAATTTTGTCCGGCATGTTGTTTTTGTAAAACAGAATTATTCAGCATCTCATTTCTAAGCTGATTCTCGCGAATAGCAATGTATTCCATCTCTGGAGTAATGATGCCTTGTTTCGCATAATACAACTGTGTCACGTTTTTTCCGGGCTTTGCTTTCAATGGCTTTTCCTGATTTTTAAAACGTATACTATCCAAAGACTTATCAGCAAGGCGTTTCCGACCATATTCAGAAGTCAATTCGTTTAATTGTTCCACATCACCTCTTTCAGTAATCCAAGATTTTCTGATTTTTGGTAATCCTTTGCTGAGATCAATTTTAATATCCAAATCAGTGAATGGGCCGCTTGTATCATACACTACAACAGGTTCATTTTTTATCAAATGAGTTTCTCCATTTTTTTTCTGAACGGTATCATGCAAAGTGATTTCACGCATTGCCACCTTGATATTATGCAATTTGCCCGGCACATAAATTTTCTTTGATGAAGGCAATGGTGTTCGAGTAATTTCAGTCTTTTCTTCCGACTTTTTTTTATTCATTTATTGATTTCCTTTTTATAATATTAAAAATATTATCCGCCCTGTGTGGCACGAATAACAGTGATTTTATCATTTTCGTTTAAAATATATTCATTCCATTTTGCTTTTTGAATCACCTGATTGTTCACAGCTACAGCCATTCCTTGGAAAGAAACCAGACCTGTTTGCTGAAGTGCAGCCAAAAGCGCTGAATTTTCAGGTATGTCAAGAGATTGTTTATTTACAAAAACAAGCATATTATGAAATATTTAAAATAAAAGACTTTGGAATATTCAATGTGATGAAGAGGATGATCACTTGTTCCCTACGCAGGCATTATCCTGATCAGGTGAAAGGGTATTATCTCAGTTTCATTTTATGAAACACCCCTAAAGTTCTTTGACACAAAATTAATATATTTTTCAAATAACAGCTGTGATTTGCTTATTTGTTTTTAAAATGAAAAAATTTGAAGTATCAAAAACTACAAAGGATAAATTGGATTGACATTATAATTTTTCGCAAGCGCTTTTATTTGTTCGTTTGTTAATTTGTATTTGATTCCACCGGCTGACAAACATTTAAGATATATTGATGCTTCTTTCTCTGCAGTATCAATCAATCCAAAAGCAGTATCAGTATCTTTTCCAGCAGCCAACACACCATGAAATTGCCACACAACTAACCTGTGTTTTTCAAAAAGAGCAGCTGTAGCCGGAGCTATATCGCTACTGCCAGGCAACATCCACGGCAGATAACCAACACCATCAGGAAAAACAATAATACTTTCATTTTGAATTTCCCAAAGCAGTCGGGTTAATTTTTCAGAATCCAAAGAAAGTAGATTTGTCAACGAAATCAAGTTTGATGGATGAGCATGAACAACAATCTTATCAATTCCATTGGTAATTTTTTTTCGCAAAGAATGTATGGCAAGATGCGAAGCCAACTCAGATGTTGGAGATGAATTATTATTAAACCCTTTAATAATTTTATAGTTTTTCCCTTTATCATCTAGATGAATAATACCGGCATTTCCAAAAAAATCTTTTGATATATTTTTCAAAAAACAACCTGATGCGGTTACTATGAAAAAATCATTTGCAAGATTTTCATATTCTACATACAAAGAAATCCATTCAGATTTATTTATCTTATCACTATATTTCTCAACGCTTTCATGTGACATTCTCATTGAGATATTTCCTGCATTGGCTTCACACCAGCCTTTCAGCCACATGTCATCACATATATTTACAAAATCATTTATATCTTTAGAATGTTTACTCATTGTTTTTTATTAAAAATTTCAGCAATAATAATTAGAAAATTTAACTTATAAACTGAATTTATCTTTATTTTTTTTATTTTCAAACAAAGAAAAAAGGAATTATGAAGTATTTCATAATTCCCTTTCGTAAAATCAATAACATCCAATGGGATAAGACTTTTTACCAACTTTTTTTGCTATTAGACCTTTGATATAGCAAGATTTCGTATAACTGAACTATCTGATTCTATTTCTTTTCACGCCGTCTCTTCTTCTTCCAGAATCAAATCCGCTGCCTGAACGTCGGTCGTCCGAAGAACGTCTGCTATCTGGGCGTCTGCTATCTGGACGTCTATCACTAGAGCGTCGGTCGTCAGAACGATTAGATCTATCACTACGTTGATAATCGCCACCACCACGGTCAGATTTTTTATCTTGAGCAACATCAACAACTAATTTTCGTCCTTCAAAATTCACTTCTTTAAATGCTGTTAAAATAGCATTTGCAGAGGCTTCAGGCACTTCAAAGAAAGAAAATCTTGGCATAATATCTATGCGTCCAATTTCAATACTGCGGTCTGTAGTTGCATCATTTATAACACCTATCAAAGATGATTTTGTAATGCTGTCCATGCTGCCGATATTGACAAAAAAACGTGTAAAGTTTTTACCGTCTCTTGAACTACCTTTTCTAATGACATCAGAAGATAAAGACTGATTCAAATCCGGCGCATTTTTATAATAATCAAGTAAACGGCTGAATTCCATAGTAACCATTCGTCTGATAATATCTTCTTTCGTTAATAAAGCTAACTTCTGATTGATGACTTCTAAAAATGGATCTACACTGGTTGTATCTGCTTCTACTTTTTCAAATTTATCAAAATGTGTGAACAATTGATTTTCGCAGATTTCCTTTGCTCCGGGAACTTTTTTCTGTTCAAATTTTTTGTTCATCAGTTTTTCCAACTGTTTAATCTTAAATTGTTCTTTTGCATGAATGATTACGACTGAAACCCCATTCTTTCCTGCTCTTCCGGTTCGTCCACTTCTGTGCGTATAAAGTTCAGTTTCATCAGGCAAATTAAAATTGATAACATGCGAAATATCATCCACATCAATTCCTCGTGCTGCAACATCTGTTGCTACCAGCATCTGAAGAGTGCGTGCTCTGAAACGTTTCATTACAGAATCTCGTTGAGCTTGTGACAAATCACCATGAAGCGCATCAGCATTATAACCATCTTTAATCAATTTTTCTGCAATGTCCTTTGTTTCCTGACGTGTACGGCAAAAAACAAGTCCATAGATATCAGGATTTACATCAACGATGCGTTTCATTGCAAGATAACGTTGCTGACTATGCACCATGTAGAATATATGTTTCACATTTTCCGCACCTTCATTTCGTCTACCCACCATGATCTCAACAGGATCATTCATATAGTTAGAAGCAATGTTAGCTATTTCTTTAGACATTGTTGCAGAGAACATCAATACTCGTTTTGTAGCAGGTGTTTGAGACAGAATGCTATTCAAATCCTCACGAAATCCCATATTTAACATTTCGTCTGCTTCATCAAGCACAACTGAACGTATATTTTGGATGTTAATTCTTTTACGTTCTAATAAGTCAAGCATTCTTCCAGGAGTAGCAACAACAATATGTGCGCCTCTTTTGATGCTTTGTATTTGTGTATCAATACTGGCACCGCCATAAACAGGCACTACACGTAGTCCGTTAACATATTTACTAAATGCTAACAAATCATTCGTGATTTGAACACAAAGTTCACGCGTTGGGCAAAGTATTAATGACTGTACTTGTGCTTTGTTGACATCAGTCTCTTGTACCAATGGCAATCCGAATGCGGCAGTTTTCCCAGTGCCGGTTTGAGCCAACCCGATAATATCGGATTTAGTCTCTGCCATTAAAGGAATAATTTTTTCCTGAATGGGCGTTGGATGAATAAAATCCATCTCTTTGATGGCTTTCAGAACTGTTTCCGAAAGTCCAAATTCTTCAAATGTTTTCAATTTTTTTTTGTTTTAATTTTCTGTCATTGATCTGCGACAGGTTTATTGTGCTGCGACGAGCTCTAATGTCTGTTAATCAAGGAAAGAGATTCATAAATTATTATCTGAATTTCAATTCAGTTTGCAAAAGTAGTGAATTTAATTGAAAAATAATAATAAAATCATTGAAATTGAATATAAACAAGGCAATTAACAGTTTTTTTTAGCTCTAGTAAAATATTAAAAAACTAAAAGTAATTTTTTATAAAATCATTTTTAGAAATTCCTCTTCAGATAGAATAGTAATCCCAAGCTTTACAGCTTTATTATATTTTGCTTCGCCAGGCTGATCGCCAGTAAGCAGAAAACCTGTTTTAGAGGATATTGAACTGGTATTCACACCTCCATTTTCAATTATAATTTTCTTGAATTCATCTCTTGAATAGTGAGAGAAAACGCCTGTAATAACAAATGATTTACCTTCAAGTTTATTCGTTTTAACTAATGAATTTTGTTCATTAATTTCAAACTGAATTCCCTTTGATTTCAGCCGTGTGATTAATTCTAAATTTGAAATATTATTAAAATAAGCAATGATGCTTTCAGCTATTTTCTCTCCGATTTCTTCCACTTCAATTAAATGATCAAATTCTGCTGAAGCAAGTGCATCAATCGTTTTAAAATGAGTTGCCAATTTTCGAGCAACCGTTTCCCCAACATATCTGATACCAATAGCAAATAAAGACCTTTCAAAAGGAACTGTTTTTGAAACTTCAATACCTTTAAAAATATTTTCAATGGTTTTTTGTTTGAATGAAATAGCTCTTATTTTTCCTGTTTCTTCATTCGAAATTTTTTTCTCAATACCAATCAACTGCTCGTAATGCAGGTCGTAGAGGTCAGCAATATTTTTTATCAATCCATTATCAAACAAAATTTCTACTTTACCTTCGCCGAGACTATCAATATTCATCGCCTTTCTGCTGATGAAATGCTCTATCTTCCCTTTTATCTGCGGTGGACAGGTTTGTTCGTTTGTGCAATAAAATAAAGTTTCACCTTCACTTCTGTACAAAAGCGATTCACAAGCCGGACATTTTTCTGGAATCATTATAGGAGTTGAATCCGATAAACGATTAGACAAATCAACAGAAACAATTTTAGGAATGACTTCTCCACCTTTTTCAATAAACACGCTGTCTCCAACACGCACATCCAATTTTTGAATAATATCAAAATTATGTAAAGTGGCTCGTTTTACAATGGTTCCAGCCAAAAGAATCGGTTCAAGATTTGCTACAGGTGTTACAACGCCCGTCCTTCCTACTTGGTAGCTGATTGACAATAATTTCGTCAACACTCTTTCAGCTTTAAATTTGTAAGCTATTGCCCAACGTGGCGATTTTGCTGTGAATCCAAGCACTTTTTGTTGCTTATATGAATTCACTTTAATCACAGCTCCATCAATGTCAAAAGGAAGACTGTGGCGGTGTTCATCCCATTCATTTATAAAATTAAATATCTCATCAATGGTTCTACATTTTGCCATATATGGCGAAATTTTTAATCCCCATTCTTTTGCTTTTATAATATTATCATAATGCGTCTCAAAAGGAAGTTGATCGCTATAAATAAAATATAAAAAACAATCCAGTTTTCGTTTTGCAACTTCTGCTGAATCCTGCATTTTCAAGCTACCTGCCGCCGCATTCCGAGGATTGGCAAAAGGATCATCACCAATATCTAATCGTTGTTTATTCAGCTCATCAAATGCTTTTCTTGGCATATATACTTCACCGCGCATTTCAAATTCATGAGGAAAATCATCACCTCTCAATGTCAAGGGAATGCTTTTAATTGTTTTAATATTCGTTGTTACATCATCGCCTTGCACGCCATCACCGCGGGTTACAGCCTGTGTGAGAATTCCATCAATATATGTTAAACCAATGGCAACCCCGTCATACTTGAGTTCGCAGATATATTCCAAATCATCTCCAATCGTTTTTTTTACTCTTTCGTCAAATTCTATAAGTTCTTCTTTTGAATATGTGTTGCCAAGAGAAAGCATAGGAAATTTATGTATCACTGATTGAAACACCTTTGTTATTTCGCCTCCAACACGCTGCACAGGACTATCTTTCAATGCAAACTCAGGAAATTCTTTTTCCAATCGTGTAAGATTTTCAAGTTTTATATCAAAATCATAATCACTGATGCTTGGATTATTCAAAACATAATATCTATAATTGTGTTCTTTTAATTCTTCGGTCAATGCTCGGATGAGACGCTGTGCTTCTTCTTTTTGCATATTCTTAACTATTCAAAAAAAACTGATGTACTTCTAAAATATAGTAAATTTAAATAAAGATTTTTATATTTGCATTTACTGCACAACAAAAATACAGATGATATTCACAAGAAATAAAAAAATCTTTTCTATTTCTTTTCTTCTTTTAATTTTGATAATAATTGCTTCCGGCATCTATTATTTAAATCAAAATAAAAAAGTAAAAAAAACGATTTCTATTGATTTAAAACAAATAAAAAAACGCGGAAAACTAATTGCTATCACTGAATTCAATTCAACCAGTTTTTTTATTTATAAAGGTGCAACCATGGGGTTTCAATATGAATTGTTGCAACAATTTGCCAAACATCTTGGATTGGAATTAAAAGTTGTTCTTTGCAATAATCTTCATCAAACCTTTGACAGTCTTGCTCTTGGTAAAGGCGATCTAATTGCTTTAAATCTAAATGCCACTCCCGAAAGATTGACAACAATGAATTTCACGCTTCCTTTTTCTAAAACAAACCAAATATTGGTTCAAAGAAAACCCGACAAATGGCTGGAAATGTCAAAAAAGGAGTTGAATAAAAATCTTGTTCGTCATCTTAAAGAATTAAATTATAAAAAAGTATATATTCAAATTAATTCTTCATTTCGCCAAACACTTAAGCATTTGTCTGATTCATTAAAAATAAATATTTTCATCAGAGATACTGCAAAAACGACAGAAGAACTAATTTCATTGGTTGCTGATAAAAAAATCAGTTTCGCTGTTTGTGATGAAAATGTAGGTTATATGATTCAACGTTCTTTTCCATCAATTGATATTAAAACACCGGTTTCATTTGAAGAAGGCTTATCATGGGCTGTTCGCAAAAACTCAACTCATCTTCTTGATGATTTGAATAAATGGCTAAAAGAATATATTAAGACTTCTGAATACGCTTTTATTTACAATAAATATTACACAACTCCTGATTGGGTAGCGCAAAGAAGGAAGACAGGTTATTTCTCTGTCAACAGCAACAGGATTTCTGCTTATGATGAGACTATAAAAAAATACAGCAAACTTATTGATTGGGATTGGAAATTAATAGCATCATTAATGTATGAAGAATCCAGATTTAATAACGATTTGATTTCATCTCATGGAGCAATTGGATTGATGCAATTGGATCCTAAAATTGCAAAAAAATACAAATTGGATAGTCTTTCTTCACCAGCAAACAATATCCGTTCAGGCATAAAACATTTAAAAGAAATCAATGACATATTTAAAAAAGATATTAAAAATAAAGATGAACGAATAAAATTTATTCTTGCTGCATACAATACCGGCATTATTAATATTATTCATGCAAGAGATAGAGCCAAGAAAAACCATGTGAATCCGAATGTTTGGGATGAAGGCGTTGCATATTTTATTTTCAAAGACCATAACCTTAAAGAAATGACAGATTCAACAAAAGATCATGTTCTCAAAAGCTATACATTTGTTAGAAATATTTTAGAACGATTTGAGCATTACAAAACCACTATCAAAGAGAATGATGATAGTAAGTTAAAATCCAAAAAATAAAAGTGCTGTTCCAACAAGCAATCCGAAAATCAAATTGAATATTTTTATTTTCAAAGCATCGTGAAATGAAAACCCTAAGATTGGAAGCATTCCGTGACCATCCTGAACAATGCAATTGGTAAGCAATACAGAAAAAGGAATACTTCCTTGAGCAAACATAAAAAAGAATATTGTTCCTGGTCCTGACATAGGAATCAAACCTATTAATGCTGCCAACAAAATCATAACCAATGGATGAGCCCCCTGCCACGTAATATTCCCAATAATATCTTTTGAAAAGCTCATCAACAAAAGAGTTGCAAATATCCATGCAAAAATTTTCCAAATATGTTTTTTAATAATATGTTCTAAAATATGATGCCTGAAAAAATGATAAAAAGAAAATGAATGATCAATTTCATGAATTTCTATCAAACATTTATCACTAAATTTTAATTTCATTTTTTTTGCAATCCAATCAGCTGAAATTCCACCAATAATGCCTAATACAAATAAAACAAGCAACAAAATACTTGAGCTATGAACAGAAATATCTCCTCTGATAACAAGTGAAAAGAGTATAGCAATCTCATCTCCAATGGAAGCAAGCATAGTAGAAACCAGTCCGCCGAAGCTCAACAATCCAGCCATATATAAAGAATCCATGGCAAACATTCCCACGCAACCAGGAATAAAACCAAAGAGCGAAGAAATCACATATGCATAATACCGATTGCGAACACTCAAGTCAATCAAATTCTTTTTGAATCGCAACACAAGCAATTCAATGCAGACCATCAACAAAAAGATGATAAAAATAATCAGCAAAGATTCTTTCAAACAATCTGTAAATACTGAAAAAAAATCATTCATGCCTGCAATCTAAATATTTTTACAAAATTAAAATATTCGTCCATTAATTCAATTAAATAAAAATTTAACCTTTAAGACTTTGTAATAAAGTTTAAATTATTATCTTTGCAGTCCTGAATTTTAAAAAAATATTAAAAAATGTACGCAATAGTTGAGATAGCCGGACAACAAACTAAAGTTGAAAAAGATCAGAAAATATACGTTAACCGCTTAGAAAATGAAGTTGGTTCATCAGTTGTATTTGATAAAGTTTTACTGATTGACGATAATGGACAAGTAAAAGTTGGTAAGCCCACTTTACAAGATGCAGCAGTTTCTGCAACTATTATCTCACATTTTAAAGGAGAAAAAGTTCTTGTTTTTCATAAAAAAAGAAGAAAAGGTTATAGAAAACTAAATGGGCACAGACATTTTTTAAGCGAAATCTTGATTTGTGATATTGCTGAAGATAAAAATTCATTAACTATTCCTGAAAAAAAAGCGGAAGTTAAAACAGAAATAAAAGCGACTAAAAAAACAAGAGCGACTAAAGCAAAAGAAGAAGTTGTTGCTGAAAAAACTGTAAAAACTAAAAAAGAAACTACAGCGAAAACTACAAAAAAAGAAACTGTAGCTAAAGAAGAAAAAAAAGCACCAGCAAAAACGACACGCAAATCAACAAAAACTAAAAAAGAAGAATAATCTTATTCAATTAAAAATATAATATTTAAAAATTAACTGATATGGCACATAAAAAAGGTGCGGGTAGTTCATCGAACGGTCGCGAATCACACAGTAAACGTTTAGGTATAAAAATCTATGGCGGACAATTAGCAGCTGCCGGAAATATTATTCTCAGACAAAGAGGAACAGTTTACAATCCTGGAAAAAATGTTGGTATTGGCAAAGATCATACTCTTTTTGCATTGACAGAAGGTATTGTTACGTTTAAAAAAGGGAAAAAAGATAGATCATTTATATCTATTGTTCCCAATGTTGCTGAATAATAAGCTAAAGAAAAATATTTTTGAAACAACCGAAGTATTCTCGGTTGTTTTTTTATTTTCTGAAATGCAATAATTTAAAATATGAAAAAATCTTTATTCATCATTGTACTGATTTTTTTCATTCCTTTTTTATCATATAATCAAACTAAAAATTCTTTTGAAACTACTGAAAATACAAAAGAATATCAAATCCAAAAAAAATATCTCATAGGAGATTTTGATCCTGCAACTGATTCTGATTTTGTTTTAGTAGACAAAAAATATACTCCTCCCAAAAAAACATTTTACTTGCGAAAAGAGGTTTATCAAGCATTTTTAAAACTTTATAAAGCTGCAAAAAAAGATAGTATTCAAATAAAAATCGTTTCTGCTACACGAAATTTTGATTATCAAAAAGACCTCTGGGATGAAAAATGGAACAATGCAAAAATAATTAATGAAGGTGATACCACAATTCCCGATACAATTACGCGTGTAATGATGCTGATGAAATATTTAAGTATGCCCGGAACTTCCCGTCATCACTGGGGAACAGACATTGATCTAAATAGTGGCGATCCTGATTATTATTTTACTGATGAAGGTGATAAATTTTATAAATGGATGAAAGTGAATGCCAATAAATTTGGCTTTTGTCAGCCGTATGTTCAGAAAAGATACAATCCATTAAGTGTTCAGGAAGAGCGCTGGCATTGGTCCTATCTTCCAGTAGCTCACAAATTTTTAGAAGAATATATTAAAACAGTAAATTATGAAGACATCAAAGGATTCAATGGCAGCGAAAAAGCTGTTACACTTGATGTTATTAAGAATTATGTTTTGAATATTAATGCTGGATGTTATTGAAAATGCAGAATTCAGAATAAATACGAATAGAAAACTATAAACAATATGTTACAAGCTGTAATTTTTGATATGGATGGTGTGCTAATTGACAGTGAGCCTTTTCATTATTTCATTGAAGGAGAAATTTATAAAAAATTAGGTCTTGATATTCCTGAAAAAATTCGAGTAAATTTTGTAGGACTGAGTAATAAAAAAATGTGGTCTTTCATCAAAGAAAAATATAATCTCTCTCAAAAATTGGAAGAACTTATTTCGTTCAATGAAGAAGAACGCGCTAAATATATGGCTTCTCTGACAAATGTTGTTCCTAATTCAGGTGTTGCTGAATTACTGCAAACGCTGAAAGAAAATAATATTGCTCTTGCTCTTGCTTCTTCATCAACAAGAAAAGTAATTGACATATTAACTAAAAAAACGAATCTTCAACAATATTTTCAATATATGGTGAGTGGAGACGTTGTAAAAAATGGGAAACCGGCTCCTGATATTTTTCTGCACACAGCACAGCTACTTAAAACTGATGTAAAAAATTGTATAGTTGTAGAAGACTCAACAAATGGAATGAAAGCAGCAAAAAATGCAGGAATAAAATGTGTGGCTTACAAAAATAAAAATACGAGAGGACAAGACGTAACGCTTGCTGATCTTGTCATTGACGACTTCAACAAATTATCTTTGGATGATTTAAAGCATCTGGTTGAAACGAATCACAAATAATCAAATCCATTTTAATATCATCGTTTGTTGAAGGTATTTTATCTAAAAGCTGAAAGTCAAAACAAACGCCAACTTTAAAAATAAATTTATCTTTTAAAAAATTATCATAATAGCCTTTGCCCCTACCCATACGGTTTTTAAGGTTATCAAAAGCAACACCGGGAATAATTGCCAATTCAATTTTTGAATAATATGAAAATATTTCTCCTGCAGGTTCAAAAATGTTAAGCTGCCCTTGTTTCATGTACTCAACACCTTTAAATTCTTTGAGAATCAAATTTCCTTCAACTATACATGGCAATAATATTGTTTTCTCTTTCGCCCATTTAATGATGCTTTCATGTGTATTGACTTCATCAGGAAGCGACCAATATGTGAAAATTATTTTTGCTTTTTTAAAAACATTCAGTTGTTCAATCTTTGAAAATATTTCATTTGATCTATTCTTTTTTTCTTCAACAGTTAGATTCTTTTTTAAAGATTTTATTTGTTGACGAATGATATTTTTCTTTTCCTGAATGTTTTCGTTGTGCATTATTTTAGAAATAAATATAGATTAAAATTAAACTGTTAATTTCCACCACTAGCACCAACAAAATACTGATCTTTATCTTTAAACAAAACATTGAATGTTGTCAAACTACCGTAAATCCTGGTGATGTATTGCTGCAAGTTCACTTTATCTTCATCAATTAATTTCGGATGACTATTAATATTTTGTTCAAGCACACGCAAGCGATCGCGCAGCATCACAATTTTATGAAAGAAAATTTCAATAGGAATTTCCTTTGGTTTAAGTTCTTTATTTGCCGGTTGAAGAATCATTGTACCGCCATTCCAACGTTCGCCAAGGTCAACAGATTCCTGCAACATAGCATATTTATCGAGCGTGTAACAAATCATTTTTTCGAATGCATCCAAATCAATTGATGCCGAGGAAGATGATGAATTTGTATTATTTTCAGATTCATTAAGCACATTGAATTCATCACTGGATTTGAGTATCTCTCTTTTTCCACCCATTGCAAAAAACACATCATAACTCACTACATTCACTTTGCTAATTAGCCCTTCGCCATATTTATCATGATCTATGCGGGTTCCAATACTTAATTCTTTTATCATAATTTTAAAGTTGAATTTTTCTATAAAAATAATAAAATCTAAATTGCTCTAAAGATTTTTTACAATAAAAAAGGGTTGTTGAAACCAACAACCCTTAAATAAATTATTTTAAAAACTATTTTTTTTGTTTGCTGAGATAATCAGAAACGCCTTCCTGTGTGGCTTTCATTCCTTTTTCTCCTTTGTGCCAATTGGCTGGGCATACTTCGCCATGTTCTTCAAAGAACTGTAATGCATCCACCATACGAATTGCTTCATCAACATTTCTACCTAATGGAAGGTCATTGACCAGTTGATGACGAACAGTGCCTTGTTTATCGATCAAAAATAAGCCGCGATAAGCCACTGGTGCACCTTTGAATTCAGATACACATTGACATTCTTCATCATCGCAATCGCAACATGAATATTCTCCCGCCAATACTTCATAATTCATGGCAATCGTTTTTGAAAGATCAGATACTAAAGGAAACTTCACCCCTTTGATTCCGCCTTTGTTGACTTCTGTTTGCAACCATGCCCAATGAGAAAATTCAGAATCTACTGAACATCCAATAACTGCTGTGTTTCGTTTTTCAAATTCAGAAAGTTTATCCTGAAATGCAATAATTTCTGTAGGACAAACAAATGTAAAATCAAGCGGATAGAAAAACAATACTACATGTTTCTTTCCAATAAATTGTTCAAGAGAAAAATTTTCAACGATTTCTCCTCCATTGATAACAGCTGTAGCTGAAAATTTTGGAGCTTTTTTACCTACTAATGACATATCTTTAAATTTTTAAGTTAATACTTTTTTATTTTTTCAATCAGGACAAAATTAGAATTAATAATAAGAGTTTCGTTTAAAATTGCTATGATATTTATCATAATTTTAAAAAAATACTTTTTCATTTCAAAACCATATTATTTCACAATTAAACATGATTCATTTTAACAAAAGATTTAGTATTTTTGAATAGAAAATTATTTCTCTCAAATAGAAAAAAATCAATGGATAATTTTATAGTTTCAGCAAGAAAATACAGACCGGCAAC
>Ga0118677_10008737_pt1 | contig 16106 bp, 15 predicted proteins | sample AliMusrvi5mmetaG_FD_86154 | JGI IMG/M metagenome (GOLD analysis project Ga0118677, IMG submission 86154) | reverse complement strand
GAACACGATCAGCGTGATGACTTCCTGAATCGTCTTGAGCTGGGCCCCGTCGAAGCGGCCGTAGCCGATGCGGTTGGCCGGCACCTGGAAGCAGTACTCCGCGAACGCAATGCCCCAACTGGCCAGGATGGCAATCCAGAGCGGCGAGCTCTTGTACCGGAGATGCCCATACCAGGCGAACGTCATGAAGATGTTCGAAATCGTCAACAGGATGATCGTCGGCATCATGGGCTCCCGAGTTACACTTCGGTGAAGAAACGCGACGATGTTACTGGAAGTGCCAAGGCGTTTCAACGCCGCGGGTTGGAGTTGGAACTTGAACGGCCCGCGGTTTCCTGACACCATCTTTCACCATATCTGACACAGGTTAACCCGATGAATCGAATTCTGGCCAAGACACAACTGTCCGACGACGTCTTCATGATGAAGGTAGAGGCTCCCCTGATCGCCCGTGAGCGACTTCCGGGGCAGTTCATCATCCTTCAGATCGACAACGATTTCGGTGAACGGATCCCGCTGACGATCGCGGATGCCGATGCGGAGCAGGGTTGGATCATGCTCATATTCCAGGCCGTGGGCAAAACGACCCATCTTCTCGCGGACAAGAACGCGGGCGATTGTATTGAAAGCGTGCTCGGACCGCTGGGGCAGCCGACCCATATCGATCGGTTCGGTACGGTTGTCTGTGTGGGCGGCGGCATCGGTGTCGCCCCGTTGCACCCGATTGTCAAGGGGATGAAGGCGGCGGGCAATCGGACCATCGTGATCATGGGCGCGCGGACAAAGTCGCTCCTGATCCTGGAAGCTGAGATGCGGGCGTTGGCCGACGAACTCGTCATTTGTACCGACGACGGATCCTGCGGTCGCAAAGCCCTTGTCACCGAACCGCTCAAGGAGATTTGCGGGCGCGTCCCCAAGCCTGATTGCGTCGTGGCCATCGGCCCTCCGATCATGATGAAGTTCTGCGCCGAGGCGACGCGGCCGTTCGGCGTGCGCACGCTCGTGTCGCTGAACACGATCATGATCGACGGCACCGGCATGTGCGGCGGCTGCCGGGTGAACGTGGGCGGCGAGACCAAATTCGTGTGCGTGGACGGCCCCGAGTTCGACGGGCACAAGGTCGATTTCGACAATATGATGAAACGGTTGAAAGCGTATAGGGGCCAGGAGGACCATGCCCATAAGCAGTGTCATCTGGAGCAGGCGGCCCGCCAGAAGGGGGCGGCCGGGGCATGAGTCACATGACCCTCGAAACCCTGGGCGCCGCTGCAGCGCGCGACCTTGAGGCGATCGAACGCCGCGAGAAACCGTTGACGCCCAAGGAGCGCCTGGCCGTGGTAGCGCAGGAGATGCCGACCCAGGACCCGCAGATCCGGCGGCGCACCATGGGCGAGGTGGCGCTGGGGTATACGGCTGAACAGACCCGGCTGGAATCGCTCCGGTGTCTGCAGTGTCGCAACGCGCCCTGCGTCGATGGCTGCCCGGTCCGGATCGATATCCCGGCGTTCGTGAAGGCCGCTGCGGATGGAGATTTCCAGGGGGCCATCGGTATCATCAAACGTAACAGCCTGCTGCCGTCAGTCTGTGGCCGGGTCTGCCCGCAAGAGACCCAATGCCAGGAGAATTGCACGGTCGGCAAGGCATTGAAGGATCCCGCCAAGTCGGTGTCGATCGGCCGCATCGAGCGGTTCGTGGCCGACTGGGAGCGCGAGCAGGGCAAGGCGCTGCCGCCATCTGTGAAACCGGAGACCGGCCGCAAGGTCGCTGTTATCGGGACCGGCCCCGCCAGCATCACGGTGGCCGCCGACGTCCGTCGCGAGGGGCATCAGGTCGTCATGTTCGAGGCCTTCCACAAACCAGGCGGCGTGATGGTCTACGGCATCCCGGAATTCCGTCTGCCCAAACGCATTGTGGAGGCTGAGATCAACGCCTTGAAGGCCATGGGCGTGGAGATTCACACCAACTTTGTGATCGGCCGCACGCGCAAACTCAAGGATCTACTCGATAAGGACGGGTTCGATGCCGCGTTTGTCGGCACCGGCGCGGGGTTGCCCAAGTTCATGGGCATCGAGGGCGAGAACCTCGTGGGCGTGTTCTCGGCCAACGAGTACCTGACGCGCGTGAACCTGATGAAGGCGCACGATTTTGAGCGCGCCGATACGCCGATCTTCCGCTCGCGGGTCGTTGCCGTGCTGGGCGGTGGTAACGTCGCCATGGATGCCGCGCGCACGGCGGTGCGGCTGGGCGCGGAGGCCGTGCACGTGGTCTACCGCCGGACGGAAAAGGAGATGCCCGCGCGCATCGAGGAAGTGGGGCATGCCAAGGAAGAAGGCGTGATCTTCCATTTGCTGCAAAATGCCAAGCGCATTGTAGGCGACGACCAGGGACTGGTCACGGGCATGGAGTGTTTGCGCTATGAACTGGGCGAGCCGGATGCCTCCGGCCGGCGCCGGCCGGTGGAAGTCAAGGGCAGCGAGTTCATCATGCCGGTCGATACGGTCATCGTCGCGATCGGCAACGATTCCAACCCGCTGATTCCGCGCACGACCGGCGGCCTGACCGTGACCAAGTGGGGTAATATCGTCGTGGACGACACAGGCAAGACGTCCCTCGACCGCATCTATGCGGGCGGCGATATCGTGCTGGGCGCGGCCACGGTGATCCTCGCCATGGGCGAGGGCCGGCGCGCCGCCGCGTCGATCAATGCGCTGCTGAAGGGCTAGCTACTGCCGGTAATCCTTGGGGCTGACCCCGAGGTGTTTGATCCGGTAATTGATGATCCGCTGCGTGGTCTGCAGGTGACGCGCCGCCGAGGCGGCCACGCCGCGATGGCGTTTCAGCGCGTCGATGATAATTTCCCGCTCGAACGATTCCACCATCGTCTCCAGGCTGGCGCCTTGCTCCGGCAGGATGCCCGTGTTGGTGGCGTCGCTGGTCTGCAGGGAGGGCGGCAGCGTATAGCCGTGGACGACATCGTCGGTCGTGGTGAGGACCGCGCGTTCGAGGCAGTTTTCCAGTTCGCGCACGTTGCCGGGCCAGTGATAGGCCATCATCATGTTGATCGCCGTGGTCGAAATGCGCTTGACGTGCTTGCCATACGAGGCGTTGTACTTTTGCAGAAAGTGATCGGCGAGCAGCAGAATGTCGGAGCGGCGTTCGCGCAACGGGGGCAGGTGGATCGGGAAGACGTTCAGCCGGTAGTACAGGTCTTCGCGGAAGCGACCGGACTTGATGGCATCCTCGAGATTGCGGCTGGTGGCGGCGATCATGCGGACGTTGACGGTGAGCGTCTTATCGCCGCCCACGCGCTCGAACTGTCGCTCCTGCAAGACGCGCAGCAGGCGCACCTGGACGGCGGGCGAGATGTCGCCGATTTCGTCCAGGAACAAGGTGCCGCCGTTGGCCAATTCGAAACGGCCTTTGCGCAGGGCCGAGGCGCCGGTGAACGAGCCCTTCTCGTGGCCGAAGAGTTCGCTTTCGATCAGGTTCTCGGGCAGGGCGGCGCAGTTGACGCTGATGAAGGCCATGTTACGGCGCGGGCTGCTGTAGTGGATGGCGCGGGCGATGAGCTCCTTGCCCGTCCCGGATTCGCCGCGGATCAGCACCGTGGCCGTGCTGTCGGCGACCTGGGCGATCTGCTCGTAGATCGCCCGCATGATCTTGGAGTTGCCGACGATGTTGTTCGGCTGGTAGCGGTCGTCGAGTTGGCGGCGCAGGCGTTCGTTTTCAGCCTTCAGACTTTCCCGTTCGGCAATCTGTTCGCGGATGCTGCCCACGGCTTCAGCCAGCAAGTTGGCGACGAGGCACAGGAACTCGCAGTCCTTGGCCAGCGTCTCCTCATCGGCGGCGGGCCGATCGATGCTGATGGTCCCGATCGTCTGGCGCTGATTTACAATCGGAACACAGACGAAGGCGGCCTTGGCGCCTTTGCGTGACCGGGTACGATTGAGGAAGCGGGCATCCTTGCTGATATCCGGAACGATTTCGGGCTTGCCTGTCTCGGCAACGGCGCCGGTGATGCCTTCGCCCACGCGGTACTGGCCGCGGCGGAGTTCGTCGGGGCTCATGCCGCGCGCCGCCTCGATGACGAACACGTCGGTATCCGGGCGCCGCAGGGTGAGCGTGCCGTAGGACATGCCCATGTCCTTCTCCATGATGTCGAAGACTTCCTGGAGCATGGCAGTGATATCCCGCCGATGGGCCATGGCCTGGGATATCCGATACAGGACGCTTAACTCGAGCGATTCGCGTTTGTCCACGGGGCCGTTCCTTCCCAAATCCGTCCCGCGTTCACGTGCGCTGGGTCAGGATGCGCTGGATCTCTGTCTCTATGGATTCCTGGTCGACATTGTCGAAGTCTTCTTCGCCGGCAGGAAGCGTAATCAACTGGCGGATTTCCTGGATGAACGTGCCGGGCTTGTAGGGGCGCGTCACGCGACCGCGGATCTTGAAGACATCGCTCGACAGCCCGACGGAATTGCCCGCCTCGGACGCCTGGATGATCTCCATCTTGCGCAGCTTGGGCAGGAGAGGGATCATTTTCAGGAAGTCCGTACCCGTGAAGTCCGGCATGTGCATGTCGAGCACGAGCACGTCGGGCATGACATCCGTGAGGCGGCGCAGACCGTCGCGTGCACCCTTGGCGAGCAGAACGCGGCAACCGCCCTGCTGGTGCAGGGCGGTGCCAGACACGAGCAACTGCGGGATTTCGTGGTCGACGATCAGGACCGTCAACTGCGCCGATTCCCGCGCCTTTTGTCCGTGCCGGAGGATGCGCCGGACACGCGCGATGAAGGCCGACGCCGGGAACGGCTTGATGGCATAATCGTTGGCGCCCAGTTCCAGGGCGCGTACGATGCTGGCTTCACCGGTGACCAGCATGACCACTGGAACACGGTTGTAGCGCGGCATGGCACGGATAGCCTGCAGGACCCGGAACGCGCCGTCGCCGGGCGTTTCATCGTCAAGAACGATGAGGTGCAGACGCTGGTTGGGCAATTCGCGGAGCGCGTCGTCGGCATTGGCGAACGACTGCACCTCAAAGTTGTCACGCTCGAGGAACTGTTGCATGGCCCGCAACATGTTCGGGTCCGCGATGCAAAGCCCCACATGGTCCGTCCTGCGGATGGCCTGCGTGGCATCCGACACAATGGGGCTCACCGTGGAGGGGCCGGTGTGCATGTAGTGGGCGGCATACAGAAAATGATCAGCACGCTCCAGGGCCTCATCGACCGTGGGCGTACCGGTAACGACCGTTAGCCCGGCGCATACGGACACTGCCACCGCTTTCCCGCCTGGTGTCGTAACTTTCTGGCGGTTGAGCACGGCCAGCACTTTTTCGATGGCGCGCGTGCCCCCGTAGTGATCCTCGCCCGGCAGCATGACGGCGAACTCGGAAACGCCCCAGCGCGCCACGATATCGGTGGTGCGGAAGGACGCCGAGAGGACCGACCCCAGTTGGCGGATGAGTTCATCGCGCACGACCGGGCCACACTCCTGTGAGAGTTCGTCGAAACGGTTGATCCCGAGAATGGTGAGCGTCATCGGCTCGTTGGGGTCCGGCCGGTTTGCCAGGATTTCGGCGTAGGTCTCGCGGAATGCCGCCCGATTGAGCAGGCCGGTCAGCGGATCACGGCGCGATTCGCGGCCGCGTTCGTGACCGCGCTTGAGGCGGAAGGTGAGGAAGTCGACGACTTCGTTGGGATTGACCGGTTTCTCGAAGTAGCCGTCGGCCGCCTGGACGAGGCTCATGTCTTTGACACCCTCGAGGAGTTTTGGCACGACGGCCGCAATGGGGAGGGCGGCGGTCTGCGGGCTGGAGCGCACGGCTGAAATGAGGCCGCGTCCGTCCTGGCCGGTGAGCACGAAATCGACCACCATGTGGGCGATATCCTGGGTGGCGAGTATTTGAAGAGCCTGTTGCGTCGTCGCGGCCGGAACGACGCGCCGCGCGCGGGCCTCAAGCGCGGTGGTGAGGCCTTTGACGAGTTCCACGTCCGTGGACACGACGAGCACGGTTTGGACGCTGATGCCCCGGCGGGATATTTCGAGCCGCATGAGAGTGATCAGCTCACGGAGGCGCGTGGGCAACTCGAAGGGCGGGGATTCCTCGGCCCGCCGCGCCGCGGCCGCCAGAGCCGTCATGCCGTTCAACTCGCTCGACGCACGGATCGACGCCACAAGGCGCCGCGCCATGTCCGCGGTCTGGGGGTCGTCCTCCAGATTCTTGAGGGCAATGGAAAGCGCGTCCAGCCGGTGGCCGAGGTTACGCGCGTAGTCGCGCGTTTGCCGCGATTCCTTAAGCTTGTCGGTTTCGTTCATGGTGCGAGTCCGTGTTGCGCCCCGTCCTACGATTCAATCACGTGCGGTTGACTGTGGCAAAACCCGCCCAAAAGACAATACAAAAGAGTAAGTTTGGCAAAAGAAGTTTTCGTCCCTTGACGGTGGGGGGATGCAGGTGATAGCTTGCGGCCCTCACCTGAGATGTCGGGCCGTAGCGCAGACTGGTAGCGCGTTTGCTTGGGGTGCAAAAGGTCATGAGTTCAAATCTCATCGGCCCGACCAATTCAACCCCTCTGAACACACTGATTTTATTGGATCAAATGCATATTTGTGGCGTTTTCCGTAACCGGACGAAACTAGGGGAATCCGGGGGGAAGAAAGCACACACAGCACACACGCGGGCGCCCGGCGGGGCCATTGAAATAACCTTCGCGTTTCGCGGTGCCGCCGATGTTCCCTCACACAAATCAGCCAGCGGCGGGGGTATCCATACGGTTTCCGGGGCACTGTACCTCGTAGCGTGGCGCGGGGGATGTTGCGCGCGGGGAGAACGCCTTGTTAGTCGCCCCACGAGGCCCGACCGTCGCCGGGGGCGAGGCACGAGCGGGGTACCGTTCGGGGCGTAGCGTGGCGGCAGGCGGGGGCTGTACGGCTACCGGTAGACTTCGCTGCGGTGTCCGATTCGGACAACAAGAACGTAGAGCCGCCCATCCTCGATGGTGTAAACGGCGCGATAGTCCCCGATCCGGATGCGCCATTCCGTGCCCTCGCGTCCCTGCAACTTTTTCGTGCCGGGCGGGTGGGGGTTCTCTGCCAGGGCTTCCAGCCGCTCCCGGATGCGCGCTTGCATCACGCGGTCAATGGCGGCCAGTTGTTTCCAAGCCGTGGCGGAAAGTTCGACGGTGTACGTCATGGCCCCGGAAAGGCGGACAGGGGAAACGTCTTCTCTTTTCCCGCGCGGATGTCGGCAAGCACGCGGTCGGCTTCTCGGATGTCTGCCAGGTCTTCCAAGGCTTCCAGCATTTCGGGCAGCACCATGACGGCCACAGCCTTGCGACCGCGTTTCACGATAACCGCTTCGTGTCCCGCCTCCATGCGGCGCAAAGTTCCCGCGAAATCCCGCCCTGCTTCCATGACGCTTACCGTTATCATGCACTCAGTCTCGCACGATCCGGCCGGGGGCGTCAATCCGGCGGTTTCCGCGATTCACCCGGACCGCTCACCCGGTTGTGGCGGCGGTCGGGGGTGCCGTTAGCCCGCTACAGCGCCACGGGGTGGCAGGGCGAGTTAAAAAAGCGACTTCCAGCCGGTCTTGCGAAACCCTTCGATCGGTCCGCCGGTGCCACAGAGTGCAGCGCGCGAGTAACGGGTCGGGGTGCGGTGCCGGCGCGCGCGGTCGGTTGCGTTCATGGCGGCAGGGTAAGGCATGATGACAGGCTCGACAAGCCTGCGAAAAGTGGTCATATTCGGCGCTATGGCACTTTTGACCTGTCCCGATTGCGCGGCATCGGTATCGGACCGTGCTGCGGCCTGCCCCAAGTGCGGCCGGCCCGTTTCATCTTTTGGCGAAGCGAAGATTATCAGAACAGCGTCCGGCAAACGACTACGCATGAAGGGGGGCATGAAGGCCACGCCAGCCAAAGGTTGCCCAGTCTGCCGCACGCCGCTTATTGCCATTCAGAAGAAACGCGGCCCCGGTTGCATAGTGACAGGGTTCGCGGCGGTCATGATGATTGCAGGCATTTGGGATATGGTCGCGGGTCTGTTCGGCGGGATCATCACGGGCGGCGTTATGATGGGCGTTGGACTTCTTGCACTCATTGCTCAGGTTATGTTGCGTGGCAGTGAAACGGTTATGCACTGCCCCTTGTGCAAGAAGGACCGTTAGGCCGGCTCCGCTGCGTCGCGTGGCGCTGGGATGAATGGACAATGACAGGATACATACTGACATTCCTGCTAGGCATTGCGACTGGAGCCGCTGGCGGATACTTCGCATCCAAATTCACAGACCAGCGGCGAGATCAGGAGAAACGCAAGAAAGCGCGCCGCCGTTTTCTGGCCGTCAAGGAAACGATTCCTGTTCTCATTGCGGAAATGCAGCGCGACGTGCGACTTGAAGGATACAACCTCGTGCGGGAGTTCTTTGTTCTCCAAACAGCAACAGACTTCGAACGCCTTGCGCCGCTCCATTGTGAAATGGATTACTCTGTTGCGCCTCTTGGCTCTAAGGTATTCCACTATGACCTGAACAATTATCCGGATTTACACAACCAGATTATCGTGTTGGAGAATAATGGCTATGTGACCAGATTACCCGTTCCTGATGGTGGAGTGATTGCGGAAAGGTACAGGATGTCCGAAGAGTTCGTCGAAAAACTTTTTGAAGTAAAGGGGCGGGCGTAGACGATCAGGACGGCGGCCGCGTGGGGTGTCTACACCTTGCCGGGTGCCCGGTCGGGGCGTGGCGGGTGAAGCCGTGGCGGCCTTCGCGAAGATTCCGGCTTGGCAACTCCTGAAAACCCGTTTCTTGCGACGTTGCCCCAGGTGCCGCCGTTGCCGCCGGGGTATCGGCACAAGGACGGCGGCATATTCGCCACTGGACGGTGGCGCCAATCGGGGCGGCGATGTTTGTCGGCTCTTGACTAGGTGAAGAGATTCGTTATTCAATGTACCTATGATATCCATGCCCACTGTTCTTATTCTCGGTGCTGGCGCAAGCAGACCCTTCGGATTCCCCACCGGCAAAGACTTGTTTGAGCGAATCGCGGGCATGGCCGGCATGGGTGTGATTGGTGATAAACTCGGAAAGAAGCCTGATACACTGTTTTCGGGGCTTAAAGTCCATGGCGAATACTCGGAAAGCACTATTCGGAAGTTCGCAAACGAGTTACGCAATTCGGGACTGCTGTCTGTTGACGAGTTTCTAGCACGTAGGCAGGAGTGGGACGGATTGGGAAAGGCAGCCATGGCAGAGGTTCTGCTTGAGGCTGAAAGAACGTCCGATTTGTTTGGCGACGTGACACACGGAGAAGCGGAAAACTGGTATAGGCTTTTGTTTTCCAAACTGAACAGGTCATTTGAGGACTTCGGCGGAAATCAGATCTCGGTTATCACATACAACTATGATCGTTCCCTTGAGAAGTTCCTTGTAACGGCGCTTGGCGCCTCGTTTAACAAGCCCCCACGAGAAAGTGCGGCGATGGTGTCAACGTTAAGGATAATTCACCTTCACGGTCAGTTGACGCCCCTCCGGGAATTCGACGAGAAAGAAGGGTTAGAATACGGGGTCAAGAGTTGGCGGCAAGTTCTGACCCAGTGTGCATCGGACATGAAGATCATCCATCAGGCGGACGAGGAAGAACCGGCGTTTCGAGAAGCAAGGGAACTCTTAGGGAAAGCCAAGCGAGTGGTTTTTCTAGGGTTTGGGTACGGTAGATCGAACCTCGAACGCCTGAAAATAAGGGAGTTGGAAGGTTCTGGAGAGCGATTCATCTTTGGGACATGCTTGGGGTTTTCGGATGCAGAGAGAAGTGAAATAGAGGCATATCTGCGACCTGCTGGCGCTGTCCGTCTTGGCGGCCCCTCCACGGGTATTTCATCGTTCCTGCATGAATGTGGCGCACTGAAGTTGATGGACTATCGCTATTAACGGGAGATGGTCGGCTCTTCATGTGGCCGTCGTGACGGAAGCAGCGGCATTCACGGCGGCCGCGTGCCCCTGTAGCGCAACCTTGACGCATTCATTGAGCAAACCGGACACGTCGCCAGCGGTGAAGGTTCGCCGGTTCGGTCTTTGTGCCGATCGTTTCACGGCACGCCCCGGCCGGATCCACCATGGTGCCCCGGAATAGGGCGTTGACGGTCTCGACGGCTTCCCGCGCGGCGTACCATGCCCAAGACTCGACGCGGCGCGCGCCGGCGGTCGGGTCCGCCTCAAAAACGACCGGGCAATCATAGCGGACTTCAAACGTGGCCAGCGTGCGCAGGATGGCGGCGGGGCGTATCGTGCTTTGGCATGTGCCCACTCTCAGTACAATGCCTTCTGAATTCGGGCAGTCGTTGTGTCGCGTCTATCGGTACACCTCCCGGCGGTTTCCGATGCGAATGACGATGACAACAAGTTCGCGGTCCCGGATCGCGTAGACAATGCGCCAGTCGCCCACACGGACGCGGTAAAGGTCTTCCGGCCCCGCCATTTTTTCTACGCCGAAGGGGCGGGGATTCTCTTCAAGGGCGTCCAACTTGCGCATGACGCGTCCGTGCAGGTCGCCGGGCAGCCGGTCAAGGACCTTGCGCGTGCGCGAATCCATGCGGATGGTGTACTTCATGCCCGCGTTTGCCTTTCGCGCTTATACTCGGCAAGCGTGGCAAAGGCGGCTGGGTTCCGGTCGTATTCCTTCAGAACCGTCGCGGCAGCCCGGAGGTCTTCGGCGTCTTCAAGTCGTTGAAGCAAGGCCAGGTCGTCGGGCGATACCAGGGCGGCAACCGGTTTCCCGCGACGGGCAAAGACAACCCGCTCGCCCCCGTAGGATACGCGGTTGATTGCTTCGGCAAGGCCGTTTCGGGCTTCTGCTATGCTCAGGGTAGTCATGTTGGTGGTGCTCCTTTCATGTCCATAATGTACAAAATGGCGTCTTGCGGGTCAAGCCTCCATCGTCAGACTTTCTCGGCCGGCAGTCGCAATCGCATCTTCTCCGCCTTCCGTTAGGGTGTCATCATTCGCGGTCGCAACCAACCGTTCCTGAATCGTGCTTGTGGTGCGCATGCGCCATGGTGTAGCAAATGGCGCGTAGTTTGTTCCGCGCCTTAGCCTCCGGCTGTGCCAGAGGTGTCTGACAGGAAGGAAATCCGGATGAAACGTGTTGTGGGACTTGGCCTCGCAGGTATCGTTTGCCTGCTTTTGTGGTTTGGCTGCGTCGGTTGTGAATCCGACAGTACGTCCGCAACCGGCGATGTGTCGGGTTCATGGTTGTACTCGGACACCACCGGCAAGCAGTCCACCTGGGCGCTGGTGCAGGAATCCGATGGGACCGTCTCCGGGGCGGGCACGACCGGCGAAACGATCCGAGGCGCGGTGAGCGGCGATTCCATTTTTATGTCGCTTACGTATTCGTCGAGCAACTCGACGGCAGGCCTGAGCGGTACCGTCTCGGGGACCACCATGAGCGGCAGTTTTACAAACTCGATATCGGGCAACGGCTCGTGGAGCGCCGTAAAAACGAATTGAGAAAGCAGAGAATCTGGGAATGGAGCCGTTATGAACCAGCGCGTTGAACCGATCATCAAGGATTTCCCGCGAATGTTGCATGGGGGCGATTACAACCCCGATCAATGGCTTGACCGGCCGGACGTGATTGACGAGGACTTTCGTCTGGCGAAACTTTCCGGCGTCAACACCTGGTCCGTCGGTATTTTTTCATGGGCGGCCTTGGAACCGGAGGAAGGCCGCTTCGAATTCGGTTGGCTGGACCGGATCATGGACCGCATGGCCGCGAACGGTATGAAGGCTGTGCTCGCGACACCGAGCGGCGCCAAACCGAATTGGATGGCAGCGAAGTATCCGGAAATCCGCCGGGTGCAGCCCATTGGCGAACGTGAGCATCAGGCCGGGCGGCATAACCATTGTTTCACGTCACCCGTGTACCGGGAGAAGGTGACGATCATGAACACGCGGCTGGCGGAGCGCTACCGCGGGCACGCGGCGCTGGGGCTCTGGCATCTGTCGAACGAGTACAGCGGCGAGTGCCACTGCGACCTCTGCAAGCGGGCCTTCCGGGAATGGTTGAAACGGAAGTTTGGAACCTTGGATCGCCTAAACAAGGGGTGGTGGACGTCATTCTGGGCGCACACGTATACGGACTGGGACCAAATCGAGTGGATTGACAGTGCCGTGCATGGGCTGACGATCGACTGGAAACGGTTTGTTTCGGACCAGACAACGGATTTCATTCGCTGCGAGGCCGCTCCACTGAGGCAGTTGACGCCGGGAGTGCCGATCACGACCAACCTGATGGGAACGTTCGTTGGTCTCGACTACCGGCGACTTGCCACGGAATTGGACGTGGTGTCGTGGGACAACTACCCGTCCTTTGACGACCGCGCCGACATGCCGTCCACGGGGTCCTACGTGTCCTTCGTGCATGACCTGAACCGCGGCCTGAAACATGGGCGTCCGTTTATGATGATGGAATCAACCCCGTCAGCCGTGAACTGGAAGCCGATCAACAAACTGTTGCGTCCCCGCATCCACCGGCTCAAATCGTTGCAGGCCGTGGCGCACGGGTCGGACAGTGTGCAGTATTTCCAGTGGCGCAAGGGACGGGGGAGTTGCGAGAAGTTCCACGGCGCGGTCGTGGATCACGTGGGGCATGAACGCACACGCGTGTTTGGCGACGTGGCTGAGGTCGGTCGGGATCTTGGCAAGCTCGCGAGTGTGGTCGGCACGACGGTACCGGCCGAGGTCGCACTTGTTTACGACTGGGAGAATCGCTGGATTCTGAACGCCGTCCAGGGGCCGCCGAAAGAGAACGGATTCTGTCGTTTGTACGAGGACTGGGTGCAGCGGCACTACCGGGCGTTTTGGAAGCAAGGCGTTTCCGTGGATGTGGTGGCTTCCACGGACGACTTGTCGCGTTACAAACTGGTTGTGGCGCCGATGCTCTACATGCTGCAGCCCGGGGTGGCTGAGCGTCTGACGGCTTTCGTCCGCGACGGCGGCACGCTGGTCGGCAGCTTTCTCTCCGGCATCGCGGACGAGAACGACCTCGTGTTCGAGGGCGGCTGGCCCGGTCCGTTGCGACCGGTATTCGGCGTGTGGGCCGAAGAGATCGACTATCTGTACGCCGACGAATCCAATCGCATGGTCATGGTGGCGGAGACTGAGTGGGCGGGGGCTGAGTATGGGGTGACGGCGGCATGTGACCTGATTCACGCGGAAGGGGCGCGGATACTTGCCACGTACGGGGCCGATTTCTATGCCGGGCGCCCGGCATTGACGGTCAATGCGTTCGGACGCGGACAGGCCTACTACATGGCGGCATTTGCGGACCAGGAGTTCCTGGACGACTTTCACGCAGCCGAGGTGTCGCGGCTGGGTATTCGGCGTGTTTTGGCGGCTGAGCTCCCCGAGGGCGTTACGGCCCAACTCAGAACCGACGGGACCAACGAGTTCGTCTTCGTGATGAACTTTACATCCGCAACGCGGACGGTGGACATCGGTGATGGTTACCGGGATATGGTGCAAGAGTGCCCGGCGGACCCCGCGCTGGAACTACAGGGCTATGCGGTGGCCGTGTTGTCCAGGCCTTGTCAGGCCTTCAAGCCGGCGAAGTAGGCAATGGCCTTCTTTAGACCGGCTTCCAGATCCACCGTGGGCTGCCAGCCGAGTTTGGTGCGGGCCAGGGTGATATCGGGCTGGCGTTGGCGTGGGTCGTCGGAGGGCAGGGGCCGGAACACGAGTTCCGACTTCGAGCCGGTCAGGGCGATGACTTTCTCGGCCAGTTGCCGGATCGTGAACTCGCCGGGATTGCCCAGGTTCACCGGCCCTGTCAAGTCCTCGGGGCTGTTCATCAGGCGGATGAGCCCTTCGACCAGATCGTCGACATAGCAGAACGAGCGCGTCTGGCTGCCGTCGCCGTACAAGGTGATGGCTTCGTTGCGAAGCGCTTGCATGATGAAGTTCGAGACGACCCGGCCGTCCTGCGGGTGCATGCGCGGACCGTAGGTGTTGAAGATTCGGGCGACCTTGATGCTGACCTTGTTCTGGCGGTGGTAGTCGAAGAACAGGGTTTCGGCACAGCGCTTGCCCTCGTCGTAGCAAGACCGGATTCCGATCGGGTTTACGTGGCCCCAGTAGTCCTCTCGCTGCGGGTGAATCTGGGGATCGCCATACACTTCGCTGGTGGAGGCCTGCAGAATTCGGGCTCGTACACGTTTGGCGAGACCCAGCATGTTGATCGCCCCATGCACGCTGGTCTTGGTCGTCTGGACGGGATCGTATTGATAGTGCACGGGCGAAGCGGGACAGGCCATGTTGAAAATCTGGTCCACTTCGACGTAGAGCGGGAATGTGACATCGTGCCGCATGAACTCGAAGAACGGGTGACCGAGCATGTGGCTGATGTTCTTCTTGGTGCCGGTGAAGAGATTATCCAGGCAGATTACCTCGTGCCCCTGGGCGAGCAACCGCTCGCAGATGTGGGAACCCAGGAATCCCGCGCCGCCCGTAACCAGAATACGTTTTGTTTCGCTCGTCCGCATGATCGTTGCCTCCGCCTGAAGCGTACTTGTGTCAACTGAACCGCATTGTCGCGATACACGCGGTCCACGTCAACGCGGGAGTTGACGGTGCGCAGCTCAACGCATGGACCGGGGCTATTTCGGTCCGGCGAGGCCGCGGTTGACAAGGCCCAGTGAACATGGGACTTTGGTGGCAGTTGCGGTTGGACGGCACAGAGCGTTGCCATCGAAATAAGCTGTAGAAGAGCGGAGCGAGGTAAGCTATGGAAATCGGAGAGAAAAGGCAGATTCGTTGGTACGAAGTCATCTATGTGGTCGTGTTGCTCGCGCTGCTGGTTATGAGCGTGCTCTACATGAACCCGCACAAGGTCGTTGTGCTTGACGTGGACAGGGTGGTCAAGGAAGTCGGTCTGGTCGATCGCATCGATGCCGACCGTAAGAAACTTGACGTCTATGCACGGGGCCAGGCCATGGTTCAGGCTTACAACACCCGCATCACGACACTGAAACCGAAGCTGGATGAGGCCAAGACAGCGGCCGAGAAAGAAAAGATTGAGGCGCAGATTCGGCAGGCCAACGAAATGTTCCAGCAGAACATCGCGCCCATTCAGGCTGCCCTGCAGACCCATGAGCAGAATGCCATCGCCACGTTCCGGCGGCGCGTGCAGCCGTTCATCGCGAAGGTGGCGCAGAAGCGGCGGGCCGACATTGTGATTACCGGCCCGACAGTTCTGTACGCCAACGTCGCCAAAGTGGATATCACGAGCGATGTCGTGGAAGCCAGCAAGGCGCTTTTCACCAAGGATCTTCCGCTGATCGATCCGGCGTTCGTTGCGAAACCGGCGGCCGTCGGAAACGGGAAGAAGTAACGCCACGCCACCCGCGGCAGTCGCCTCATGGAACGGCACGGACGCGGCAAGGGTAAGCAGGCGCTCCTCGGAAACCATCAGAAATGCTGGGTCTGGGGCCGCAATGCGGTCCTCGAATGCCTTGCCGCAGGCCATTGGCCTGTCCTTGAACTGTATCTTTCCGCAGCCCTTCCGGCAACGCCGCTCGATGCTGCCTCTGCGCTGGCGCGGCAAGCCGGGTTGACGGTGCACGTGGAGCCGCCCGAGGAATTGGTGCGGCGCTGTCACACTACCGAGCACCAGGGGTACCTGGCACGCATGTCCGAATTCCCTTACGCGGACGAAGCGGTCGTGTTGCGCGAGGCCGGGCAGGCGGGTGCTTTTGTCATCCTGGACGGCGTGCAGGATCCTTATAACTTCGGCGCGATGGTAAGATCGGCCGAGGTGTTCGGCCTGAACGGCGTCTTTATCGGGGAACACGGGCAGGTGGGGGTAACGAGCATGGTGGCGCGCAGTTCGGCGGGTGCGGTCAACCGCATTCCGATTGTGCGCGAGGCGGCGTTGGAGGGTCTGGCGGCGCGGTTGGCGGCACGGGGGGTGCAGTTGGTGGCGGCCAGCGAGAAGGCGACCCGTCCACTGATGACCTGTGACTTCCGGGGGCCTGTGGCGGTCGTGATCGGCAACGAGGGCGTCGGGATACGGCCAAGCCTCTTGACCGCGTGTGACGCGGTCGTGACG
>Ga0118677_10008736_pt1 | contig 16111 bp, 8 predicted proteins | sample AliMusrvi5mmetaG_FD_86154 | JGI IMG/M metagenome (GOLD analysis project Ga0118677, IMG submission 86154) | reverse complement strand
ATTCCCGGATCACGTTTAACAGTAACTGCGGTGTGAGCGGGACGATCACGGCCGGGAACAAGAATCTGGAGCTGTATATGAACGCCTCCAACTATAAGACCGACTTCACTGGCGGCATCAATCTGGGCACGGGCGTGCTGACGCTCAACAGTATATCAGGTGGCGACATCCAGAACGGCGACGCGATTGGGCTCAATGCGGCCAACACCTACTCCGGCGGCACGGTCCTGACCAACTACGCGACCGTTCGACTGGGCAATGCGGGGGCCTTGGGGAGCGGCGTGGTAACGCTCTATCCGAACACCCGTTTGGACCTGTATACCTACAGTCCCACCATCGGCGGCCTGAGCGGCACGGGAGGAAGCATCACCGACCCCGGCGCGGCGGGCACCACCACGGTGACCGTGGCGCAATCCGGTAACACGACCTATGCCGGTGTGATCAGCAATGGCGTCAATCGTGTGCTGGCGCTCACCAAGTCCGGCGCGGGCACGCTAACGCTTTCAGGCACGAATACCTATAGCGGCGGAACCGTTATCTCCGGCGGCGTCCTCCAGCTTGGTGACGGTGGGGCGCTGGGCAGTGGGGCGGTGTCCAACGCGGCGGTGCTGTCGGTCAACAATTCCGGGGTCATGGCGCTGGGCAACAGCATCAAGGGTGCCGGCGGTTTCGTCAAGGCGGGCACGGGCACGCTGGCGCTCACCGGCACGAAAACCTACAGCGGGGTAACGACCGTCAGCAACGGCACGCTCCTGGTCAACAGCGCGCTCACCAGCTCGGCGATCACGGTGGCAGGCGGCACGCTGGGGGGCACGGGCGTGGTCGGGCTTGTGACGGTGAATGGCGGCGGTGCCCTTTCCCCGGGCACCGCGACAAACACTATCGGGACGCTGGTGGCGACGAACCTCACGGTCCAGGATGGGGCGGCGTTGACATGGAACTTTGACGCCACCACGGTGGCGGATGCGGTCAATGTCACCGGCCCGGTGAACGTGGGCACGAACTGCACGGTGAACCTGGCGTCCCTGGACGGCTCGACGCCGCCTGGCAAGATGACCCTGTTCACCTTTCCTTCCGGAACCCTGGTTGGCGGGGCGAACCTCGCGAGCTGGACGGTGCAGGGGGTGGGCCCGAGATACACCTGCAAGGTCAATTCAGATGCTACCAGCGTGTATGTGCAAATCAACGTGGTGGCGACGCTGATCTCGGTGTACTAAGGTTCACCTGAGGAGTAGCTGTCCAATCCACTGGGCACTTGGAAGCTCGGACTTATGCTGGGTTAGGCCTGGTAGCATCAACCACGAACAATAAGCTAGGAGTATTATTGTGGGAACGACAAACAAACTCACAACCTTCATTCTCGCTGCCCTGTTGCTGACGCTGCCGGTGGCGATCCATGCCGCGGACAAAGGCGGTGCGCTTGCGACTGCTGGCGGAGCAGCGGTCTCACAAATGGTGGAGGCGAATCACGTCGCTGAAATCACGCTGGACTCCGGGAAGACCTACCAGAACCCGTACATGGAGGTGGAGCTCGACGCGGTGATCACACAGCCGGATGGCGCACAATTCCGCGTGCCGGGGTTCTGGGCCGGCGGCAACCGGTGGTGTTTCCGCTACGCCTCCGCGGCGCCGGGCTTGCACTCCTGGAGGAGCGAGTGCTCGGACAGGGGAAATCCCAAGCTGCACGGCCTTTCCGGGGTGATCGAGATCACTACGTATCATGGCGGGAACGCGCTCTACCAGCACGGTCCGGTCCGGGTCGCCAAAGACCACCGCCACTTCGAGCACGCCGACGGCACGCCGTTCTTCTGGCTCGGTGACACCTGGTGGAAAGGGCTTTGTGGTCGGATCACCTGGGAAGGGTTCCAACAACTCACGGCGGACCGAAAGGCCAAGGGGTTCAGCGTCGTCCAGATCATCGGCGGCGGGCCGTTTCCGGACGAACCGTTGTTTGATGACCGTTGGAAGAACGAGGGCGGGATGCCTTACGAAAGAGACTTTGAGCGCCTCAATCCTGCCTATTTCGACTACGCCGACCGCCGGATCAGGCATCTCGTGGAAAATGGAATTGTACCTGCCATCGTGGGCGGTTGGGGGTGGAACACGAAAATGATTTCCAACGAGATCATCGGCGGCCGGGAGAAATGGTTCAACCGCCACTGGCGCTATCTGATCGCGCACTACGGGGCTTACCCCGTCGTCTGGATCGTTGCGGGCGAGATGCGGCATCCCTACTTGAACGATCTCGCGAAGTATGTCCGGGAAAACGATCCCTACAAGCGCCTGAAGACGATGCATCCGCCCGGCGTGCCGGAACTGCAGTCTGGCCGGAAGGTTGTGGCTGACGAGGCGCTGGTGGATTTTGATTTTCTCCAGACGGCGCACAACGAGTGGGCCTCCGCTCCGATCACTGTGTCGCAAGTCACCATGTCCTACTCCAAGACGCCGCCCATGCCGGTGGTCAATGGAGAAGTGACCTATGAATGGCACAAGAACCAGAGCCGGCATGATCTTCAGCGTTTTATGTTTTGGACCGACATACTCAACGGGTGCGCCGGACATACCTACGGGGCGGGCGGGATCTGGCAGATGAACTCCGAGGCCGTGCACGGCAGCACGGGTTACGAGGCGATCCCCTGGCATGTGGCCATGCATTACCCCGGATCGGCCCAGCTTGGCTTGGGCAAGAAGCTGCTGGAGGAATATCCGTGGTGGCGGTTCGAGCCGCACCCGGAGTGGGTCGAACCCCACAGCACGACGCTCCTCGAACCGCATGCTGAATGGTATGACAATCATAAGAAATGGGCGGAGCTGAAAGGACGTTGGGATCTGCCCTATGCGGCGGGGATTCCCGGCGAGGTGCGCTTCATCTACATTCCCGGAAACAATACCTATCAATTAAAAGCGCCTACTGTAATGCGCCTGGAAAAGGATGTGGCCTACCATGCCTACCTGTTCGATCCGACTTGGGGAAAACGAGTTGACCTTGGTGCCGTTCAAGGTGTGGAATATCAGCCTCCGCAATTACCGTCACCCCAGGATTGGGTCCTGGTGCTGGAGCGGGTACGCGGCTAAGAACAACGACCCCAACCCGGCGGTCGAGGACGCCCGCCCTCCAAAAATGCGAACAGGGTGCGTTTCCACCTGGAGGGCGGATGTCCCCAGCCGCCGATGCGGGTAGAGAGAAAGTGAGGAAGGACGAAGTCGGATGAAAAAGATGTTTGCCATGTTGTTTGGGGTGAGCCTGATGGTTTGCTCTGCCACGATGGGTGCAGAGAGCAGGCAGTGGGACGTGTTTGAAACCAGCTTTGCGTCCACAAAGGATTACACGAACGCCTTTGTGGACGCCGAGGTGGATGTCGTCTTCAAGCAGGGCGAAAAACAATGGAAGGTTCCAGCCTTCTGGGCGGGCGGGAAGACATGGACGGTCCGCTTCGCGCCGCCGGCGCAGGGCAAGTACACGTATCGCGTCGAATGCACGGACAAGGAGAATGCGGGCCTGAACGGAGAGGAACAGTCCCTTCAGGTCGCCGGATACACAGGCGTCAATCCCTTGCTGAAGCATGGTTTTGTGAAAGTAACCGCAGGCAAGGGGTATTTCGAGCACGCCGACGGCACGCCGTTCCTCTGGCTGGCAGACACCTGGTGGAAGTGTCTGTGTAAGCGGATGACATGGGAAGGCTTCCAGGAGTTGACCTCCGACCGCAAGGCCAAGGGCTTCTCCGTGGTCCAGATCGTCTGCGGACCTTATCCTGACGAAAATTTCTTCCAGCCAAGCCTGGAGAATGAGGGCGGCCAGCCTTACCTGGCGAAAGACATGAGCGTGCTCAACCCTAAGTATTTTGATTATGCCGACAGGCGGCTCAAACATCTCGTGGACTCCGGGATTGTGCCGGCGATTGTTGGCGCCTGGGGGCGGGGCGACTGTGACAGCATGCAGGCTTTCGGCGCTGTCAATCTCAAGCGGCACTGGCGGAATCTGGTGGCGCGGTATGGAGCCTACCCGGTGGTCTGGATTCTTGCGGGCGAGATCCCGGATGGAACCAAGTGGGGGGAGGGGGCATGGGCCGAGGTGGCCCGGTATGTGAGAGGGATTGATCCCTATCGGCATCCGCTCACCTGCCACACGGCTCCAGGCAATGGGCGGCGCGGCAAGAGTGGCGACGTCAACGTCATTGACTACGATATGGTCGGTGGAAACCACAACGAAAGTGCCGCCACTGCGAGCGGGACGCTGGCCATTATCACAACAGCCTGCGCGAAGAAGCCCGCCATGCCCGTGCTGTGCGGCGAATCGTGCTATGAGGGTCACATGCAGCAGGGATTCGGGACTGTCCAGCGGCATGTTTTCTGGAGGAATCTGCTGAGCGGTGCCGCCGGCCACACCTATGGCGCGGCGGGAGTCTGGCACGCAGGCGTGGAAGGCGACCACGGGAACTGGGGCGCCTGGGGCAGGCAACCCTACGACTGGACAACCTGGAAGGAAGGAATGAACTATCCCGGCTCGACCCAGTTGGGGATTGGCAAGAAACTACTGGAGCAATACCCGTGGTGGCGCTTTGAGCCGCATCCGGAATGGGCGCCGGGCTGCTTTGCCGCCGGCATTCCGGGCGAGGTGCGGTTTATCTACCTGCCGCTCCGCAATATCTATAACTGGGCCGGCCCGGAGGTGAAGAATCTTGAGCCGGATGTGGACTGGCACGCCTACTACTTCGACCCGGCGACGGGCCGAAAGTTTGACCAAGGCACGATAAAGGCCCATTCGGCAGGCTCAGGGCAGGCCACGGCGAAAGTGGGCGACAAGGCTGCAAAACCTGTCAGTTTCAAAAAGAATGTCCCCTCCCCGCAGGACTGGGTCTTGGTGCTGGAGCGGGTGCGCGGCTAAGAACGACGACGCTAACTCGGCGGTCGAGTATCCCACTTCGTCCCGGAAATACGGGACTACGGCTCCTCTGTCCTCTGACCTCTAATCTCTGATCTCTCCCCCTGTATCCCCCCCAAACATGCGATAGGCGGACTTATTGGGATTCCATATAGTGTCTTCAATCTCTCATAAAGGGCGTAAAGAGGGGTGTATCTTATGAAAGCGACGGACACATTCGCATGCTTACTCCGGATCACTCTGGTGTCGGCGGCTGTTTTGATGGTTGCTCTGGCAGGTTGTCTGGGGCCTTCCATCGGGCACTGTGTCGCCAAGAATGGATTCAGCGCGCCCCTACCAGCGGCCTTCCAGGTGCGGCCTTTACCGGGCCAGTCGAATTTTGTATTCACGATGTATCACACGCCCGGTAAACTGGATGAGTTGAAACAGTTGGTCCAGGTGATGCGCGACCAGCAACTCGGGAATGGTTTCGACCCCGGGCCAAGCCTGCACGGATACAACAAGCCGCTTTTCGATTACCTCGCCCGCGTCGGCTGGCCGGTCGTCTGTATGCCCGGCGGAGATATGCAGATCAAAGGCGGGCGCTGCGTGCTCGGTCCTGAAAATGCGGCGGCGCTGGAGGCCATGGACCGCGCCGGTGTCTTCAGCGCCATCCAGCTCGGCGAATGGGGCTATTATTTCCACAACCTTTCCTGGGTCGAATCCTGGTGGCGGGGTGTTTACGGCAAGGATTTCGAGCAGTTCCAGCACCTCATGAAGCCGAAGGGACTGGCCGGCTACGACCGGATGCCCGCCAGCAAACAGGAGTGCTACGACGTGGTCAAAGATTACTACGTGAGCCGCAGCCACGACTTGCTCGACCGCGTCATCAGCGTAACGCACCATGACCACTATGAGGCGTATGTGGGTGAGTGGGGCGCACTCTGCATCGGGCTGGAGTTGGGGGAAAACGTCGCGTTCACGCAGTCGAAGCTGGCGTTCGCCCGCGGGGCCTCGCGTCAATGGCGGAAGCCCTGGTCCGTGCAGGTCAGTCCGTGGTTCAGCGGCGCCTGCACCACGAGCGGGCCGCTCCGGAAGGAAGGCCGCGACGCCCTGGGACGCGACTGGCGGGGCCTGGAAGCCGGCCACTCGCTTAGCTTTTACGAGCGGATGTGGCTGCACGCCTGGTTCGCGGGAGCGGCGATGGTGACGCCGGAGAACAGCATCGCCATCTTTTTCGAGAAGGCCTCCGCCCCCTGGACATTGACGGAGCATGGCCGGAAGGCGGCGGAGGTGTTCAAGTTTACTCAATCACATGATCGCGGCGTGCCTTATACACCGATGGCCATCGTGCTCGACCACCTGGCGGGATACAACGGCTCCAGGGACAAGCCCTGGGGCATCCTGAAACCGACTGTGGGCGACCGCCAGTTGCGTGATCTGTTCGACTACCAGATCTTTCCGGGCAGCGACCACATCCACCAGAAGCCGGATCCCGACAACCCGGAAGCCAGTTACCTGAGGCCCACGCCCTACGGGGAAATCTTCGATGTACAGCTCACCAGCGCGTCCGCGGACATGCTGGCCAGCTATCCGGTCATCCTGCTGGCCGGTGACATCACGTTCGACGACGCGCTCATCGCCAAACTCACGTCCGCGCTGAAGCGGGGGAGCAAAGTGCTCCTCTCGTCGGCTCAACAAACCGCCATGGATCCGAAGTTGTTTGCCCGTCTGGCGAAATACCCCGGTATCGAGATCTTGGAGCCGTGGATCAATCCCGCCACCGGCCGCCCTGCCGCCATCTCCAACTCACGGCTCCAGCGACTGGCCAACGAGGCCCTGCCGGTCACCGTCTCGGGAGATCCCATCCAGTATCAGGTCAACCGCACGGCAAACGGCTGGGTGGTCGAGCTTGTCAACAACGCAGGCGTCGCCAAGAAGCCCAACCAGCCGCAAGTCATTACTCCGAATGCCATCGCTCGGGTGGTTCTCAAGCCGAAAATCCGATGCGCTTCAGCCAGGGAATGGCGGTCAAACAGCGCCTACCCGAATCCAAAAGAGATCCGGGTGGAAGTAGGTCCCGGCCAGAGTGTGTTCGTGGAAATGAAAAGGAAGATATGAAGAACTGTATCATGAGAAGTGTGGTCATGGGCGCATTTTCGATGCTGGTGCCTGTCTATTGCGGCAACGCCGATGAGGTTCAACCGTTACCGAAGGTCCAGCCAGCCCACCAGCCGCTTTCGCCGCGGATCAACGGCGCGTCCGTTGTGGGCAACCGTCCGGGAACGCCCTTTATTTTCACGATTCCCGCCACGGGGCAACGCCCCATGGAGTTCACGGCAAGGGGCTTGCCTGACGGCCTCGTGCTGGACGCAAAGACCGGCATCATCACCGGCAGGGTTGACAATGCAGGTGAATACCAGGTTGCTGTGCGCGTCCGGAATACCCATGGCGAAGCGCGGCGCACGCTGAGGCTGGTCATCGGCGAACGGTTGGCGCTCACGCCTCCGATGGGCTATAATACTTGGAACGTCATCGAGAGGGATGTGAGCGATACGGTGCTCCGCGAAATGGCCGACGCCATGGTTAACCTCGGACTCCGCGACGTGGGCTACCAGTACATCAATATGGACGACTGGTGGGCGGAGTCGGAGCGTAACGCCGAGGGCCGCCTGGATCCAGACCCCAAACGCTTTCCGCAAGGGGTCAAGCCCGTGGCCGATTATATCCACTCGCTCGGACTGCGGTTTGGCCTCTATTCGAGCCCCGGCCCCAAGATGTGTGCGGGCAGTAGTCCGGGAACGCTGGGCCACGAGGCGCAGGATGCGCGGATCTGGGCCGGCTGGGGCGTGGACTACCTCAAGCACGACCGGTGCAGTTGCCCGAAGGGCCGCGAGATCGAGCTATACAGCCTGATGGGCCGGGAACTGGCTTGCTCGGGACGATCAATCGTCTACAGCATCGGCGCTGGAGCGGCCGCCTGTCACCAATGGGGCGCCCTGGCGGACGGGCATCTGTGGCGCACCGCGGGCGATATCCGCGACACGTGGACACTCCCGAAGCATCAAGCCGGCATTATCGAGTGTTTCGAGAAGCAAAGAAATCTGGACGAGTATCAGCAGCCTGGGGCGTGGAACGATCCCGATCTGTTGGTGATCGGCATTTACGGCAAAGGCCGTTCGGCCAATGACCTCGGGGCCGCTGGCTGTAACGATGTCGAGTATCGTAGCCAGATGAGCCTTTGGTCGTTGCTCGGGGCGCCCCTGCTGGCGTCCTGCGACCTGCGCCGGATCACGCCTGCCGCCTTGGAGATCTTGTCGAATCCCGAGGTCATTGATATTGACCAGGATCCCCTCGGCAAGCCGGCCCGACCCTGTGCCGGTTCCTGCGAGACAGAAGTCTGGGTGAAGGATCTGGAGGATGGCTCGAAGGCGGTTGGTCTGTTGAACCGCGGTCCGAAGAGTGCCCGCATCACGGCAAAATGGGTTGCCCTTGGCCTCTCGGGCAAACAGCTCGTGCGCGATCTTTGGGCTAGAAAAGACGTGGGCCTCTTCGATACGGAATGGGGCTGCGAGGTGGCGAGCCGCGAGACCATCTTTCTGCGGATTTCGCCCGCGGTGGAGCAAGCCGTCTGGCAGGGAAGGCGTCGGGGAAGTCAATGAAGGACCCCCTCAACACAGGAGGAGTGGGCGTGACGAATGGAAGAAGGCTTCTCGCTTTTGGATTGGCTGTTTTGGGCGTTGTTTCCACGGGCTTTGCCGGCGAGTCCGTGGCGCGAGAAACGGTTCCCCTTGCCGTGTGGGAGTTCACGCCCGACATGGCCCCCATGGGCGCCGCACCCATTCCGCCGGCGCAGGCGCACTGGATCCCGGTAACAATTCCCCATATCTTCCGCCAGTCGGGCTTGCCGGATGATTCCGCCGGCTGGTATCGCGTGGAGATTCCGGTGGGCCAAACCGAGAAGGGTAAGCGGTTCTTCCTTCGCCTGGACGGAGCCGCCACAGTGAAGGATGTCTTTGTGAACGGGCAATTTGTCGGACGGCATAAAGGGGCTTATACGGCTTCAGCCTTCGATCTCACGCCGGCGATCAAATGCGGCCAGTCAAACACGATTGCCATCCGGGTGAGTAACCGGTGGGAGGAGGTGGGGGGCGCTTTTGCGCGCGTTATCCTCTACTACATCAACGGGGGCCTCTTCCGGAAGGCCTGGCTGGTGAAGACCGGCGGGGTGGGCATCTACCCGGATCAAGGCTCCTGCGGCCACTATCTCACGCCCGGAAACCTCACGGATGGAGCCGCAGACCTCGGCATCGAGACCTTTGTCCAGAATTCCACGGAACGCGCCCAGGAGGTCGAGGTCCGGAGCGTCGTTACGGATCCGCAGGGGCATCCCGCAGGCACGGCCATCGCCCGGACAACGCTCGCTCCCGGTGCGATTGCGCCCGTCTCGACGTCGTTGAGAATCACCAGGCCGCAACGCTGGGATGTCGGCCGGCCGAACCTTTACACCGTCCACACCGAGGTGCTGGCGGGGGGGCAGCCGATGGACGCCATCACCGAGCACACCGGCTTCCGCACGATCCAATGGAACGGCAAGGCCTTCCAGTTGAACGGGCGGGAGGTGCAGTTCCGGGGCGTGAACAAACATGCGCAGACCGAGTACGCGTGGAACGCCGTCAGCGACGACGATTTGCGCCTCGAATGGCGCTGGCTTCAAGACCTCGGGGTGGACACGGTGCGCCTCGCCCATTATCCGCACAGCCATCTCGAATACACGATTGCCGACCAGCAGGGGATCGTCATCTGGGCGGAAAACGGTTTCACCACGCTTCCCCGTAACGCCGGGCCGGAAGACAAGGCGGCTACCGCGGATGGCGAACGGCTCACCCGTGAGATGGTGCGCCAGCTCTGGAACCATCCCAGCATCCTCATGTGGAGTTGCGGCAATGAGACTGGGAAGGACATTGGGGCCGCCTCCCGGTACGCCGCTATCATCCGCGGCGAGAAGGACCCCAATCGCCTCGTCACTTACGCCTCCGACGGTGTGGAGGCGGAGCGATGCGATTTCGTGGCCCACAACACCTACAAGGGCTGGTACAAGGGGAATTACCAGGATTTCCTCAAGGACCTGCCGGAGGAGTCCACGGTCTCGGAAACCGGCTGCGGCGCCTGGCCCAGCCATCATGTCCCTTACCACACGACTGATTTCAAGGTCGATGCTTTCGAGCCCGAGGAATACGGCGAGACGTTTACGGAATACCGGCTCCAAACCGTCTGCGTGGACGATGTCAAACGGCGCCCGATGTTCCTGTGGTGGAACTTCCGGGAATTCTACAACAAGAAGTTCAAGGACAACCGCAACACGAAGGGACTGGTGACCCTCGCCGGCATGCCCAAGGACATCTACTATCTGTTCCAGGCGTTCCTGAACCCGCAAAAGCCGGTGCTCCACCTCTGCGGGCGGCATCACTTCTTCCGCCGCTTTGCCCCGGATAACGGTATCAAGGTCTATGCCAATTCGCCAACGGTGGAGCTCTTCATCAATGGTGTCAGCCAGGGCTGCAGGAACGATGGGGACTACGGCTTACCGGCGATGACGATGACCCGGAAAGGTGTTGCCACCCAGATCCCTCCAGCGCCGCGTATCAACCATGTCTTCTTCTGGAAATCGGCGCTCGCGCCGGGCCGCAATGTGGTCGAGGCGTCCGACGGCGCGGGCCACCGCGACCGGATGGTCGTCTACCAGCGGACTGCCGATGGCTCGATGCCATCCGACCCCAAGGCCCTTGTGCAGGACCTGGCCAGCTCGAACCCCGCCTCGCCGGCGTTGTTCGTGGACCGCCCGGTGGAGGCCCAGGCCCCGTTCTACACCGAGGTTGACGGCTCGTCGGACAACACCTTCGACGTCTTGCCCGCGGCGGTCAACGGCGCCTCCTGGATCGGCACCCGGCGGTTGGGCGACAGGAAATGGAAAACCGACCTCTCCTTCCGCATCAATCCCGGCTCGGAAGGAGCGACTGTCTTCGTCGTGTTCTCGACCGGGACATTCCCCGTCGTGACGCTGAAGAAGCAGGACCAGGACATCGAGAAGACGGCGGCGGCTTTCACCAAGGCGCTTGCCGCCGCCGGTTTTGTGGACAGCGGGGAAAAGGCGGTGTGGCGCGACCACAACCTGGAACGTGCCGATGCCGCGCTGTGGAGCAGGGATGTAAAAGCTGGCGAAAAGGTAACAATCCCCGGCCAGACGTTCGACTATGTCGTTATGGCCAAAGGCTTTGGAACCTGCCAATTCCAATCGTCTTTGTCGGAAACCGTCCACCAAAAAACAAATATAGAATCCCGATGAAACACCTGAACAAACTCGCATCATTGACCCTCATCGCCCTGCTGCTGGCGCCGCTGGCGTCGTCGTCCGCTTCGTTGCGCTGGATTTGCAGCACCGGAAACGAACCCTGGAAGGAGATCGCGGTGGCGCACGTGACGGAGCCAGTGGCGGCCACCGCCGCCCTGACGCTGGACGCCACAACAGCCTATCAGGCCATGGATGGCTTTGGCGGCTGTTTCAACGAGCTGGGATGGGAGGCGCTAACCTCCCTGCCGACGGAAAAACGGGAGGCGGCGCTCAAGGCGTTGTTCGATCCCGGCGGCGCCAACTTCACCCTCGGCCGCGTTCCGATTGGCGCCAACGATTTTTCACTCGGCTGGTATTCGCTCAACGAGACCCCGAGCGACTTCGCGATGAAGGACTTCAGCATCGAGCGGGACCGCCACGAGTTGATCCCCTTCATCAAGGCGGCCATGAAGTACCAGCCCAAGCTCGGTATATGGGGAGTGCCCTGGTGCCCCCCTTCGTGGATGACCACCAGTGGCCGTTACCGGCTTGGCCGCATGAAGCAGGATGTCCGGACCCTGGCCGCCTACGCGCTCTATTTCTCCAAGTATGTGCAGGCCTGGCGTGCGGAGGGCATCAACCTCTATGCGGTCCACCCGCAGAACGAACCCATCTACAATAACAACATCTATCCCCAATGCGCGTGGAGCGGGGCCGAACTGAATGTTTTCCTCCGCGACTATCTCCTGCCGCAGTTGAAGCGGGACAAGGTCGCGGTCGAGGTCTGGATGGGGACGATCGTAAGCGGCAACCTGGCCGACTACGTTGACCCGGTCCTTGGCGATCCCGTGACGGGGCCCGCCATCGCCGGGGTGGGCTACCAATATGGCGGCCAGACGGCGTTCCAGGCGACACACAAAAAATATCCCGGCAAGAAGCTCGCGCAGACGGAAACCGAGTGCTACGGAGGCGCCAACACATGGGGCGAGGCGATGGGCACTTTCCGGCATATCATCGAGGACACCGTGAATTCCGCCGGGAGTTATTTCTTCTGGAACATGGTCTTGGACGAGTCGTCGCTCAGCCGCTGGAACTGGAGGCAGAACAGCCTGCTGACCGTGGACCGCAGGGCCGAAAGCGTGCAGTACAACCCCGAATTCTATTCCATGAAGCATTTCTCCGCGGCGGTTTTGCCGGGCGCCCGGCGGATTGCCGTAAGTGGCGGCCCCTTCAAGTCCGTGGTCGCGTTCCAGAACCCGGACGGGCGCAAGGTCCTGGTTTTCGCCAACGAGACCGACAAGACCGCACCCGTTGTCATCGAGGCCGGGAAGTCAAAAGTTCAGCTCGATGTTCCGGCCAAGTCCATGAATACGGTATTATTATAGTGTAAACGGATTTTGTCCGGCCCGTTTCTATCGAGGCGCTTTCCGGTAGGCGGAGGCGGTCTTGCCAGTGAACGATCGCAAGACGTCGGCGAAATTCTGCCCTTTGCCCTCCGGCTTCTGACCTCTGATCCCGTCCCCCCAAACATGCGATAGGCGGACATAGGGGGATTCCGTATAGTGTCTGGAGTCTCTCATAAAGGGCTTTAGGGGTGATATTGTGAAAATTAACATCATGACGCAGTTCGTTCTCGCGCTTTTCGTTGCCGCCGGTTATGTCCAGGCCGCCGGGTCTGAATCCGAGCGTTATCCAGAAAGCGCCCGGCTCACCGCCTCTCCCGGCGACACCACCTATTTCATTGATCCGGTCAAGGGGGATGATTCCAACCCTCCGGGGAAACCGTGGAAAAGCTTCCAAAAGATCAATGCCCTGAAACTGGCGCCCGGCGACACGGTGGTGATTGCGCCCGGGCGGCAGGAGGAAACCTTCAAGCCTTCGGGCGAGGGGACATTGCAGAATCCCGTGCGGATCCAGTTCCTCCCCGGAGTCCATGTCGTCGGATCGCAACATGTGGCCCGGCTCCCCCTGTTCGTTTCAAATTCAATTGATTCAGAGGAGCCCAAGCCTGTTGGAATGTTGCTGCAAAATGTGCGGCACTTCCGGATCGAGGGCGGCGGGGTGGATGGCCCTGGAAAGACCATGATCCTCTATGATGGCAGGATGGTTGAAATATTCAATGACCATGCGGAGGACATTATCTTTACCGGCTTGGTATTCGACCTCAAGCGCCCGACGGTCTCGGAATTCCGGGTTTTGGAAGCTGGCCCGGCCCACGCGGTTATCCAGGTGGCTGAAGGCTCCGATTATGCCGTGGAAAACGGCAAGTTCATGTGGAAGGGCGACTGGGGCACAAAATTCTGTATCGCCCAGGAGGCGATTCCGGAGGAGGGGCGGTGTTGGCGGCTCAAGGAATCGCCGCTTGGCTGGAATGGGCAGGAGCAGGCGGAGGCGACCGCTACGGATCTGGGCGACCGCAAGGTCCGGCTTGATTACGGCGCCAAGAAAACCGGCCTGGTTCAGGGCCACCAATACCAGTTCCGCAATGCATTGCGGGACAGGGTTGGAGTCCATAACGCCCGCAGTAAGGACATCGTTTTCCGCGACTGTGATTTCTACGCGCTGACCGGGATGGGCTTCGTGAGCCAGTTCACGGAAAACATCACGTACCAGCGGGTGAATGTGGCCCCGCCCAAGGGAACCCTCCGCACCTGCGCCGCCTGGGCGGATATCTTCCAGTTCTCCAATTGCAAAGGCGATATCCTGGTGGACTCCTGCCGGCTCTCGGGAATGCAGGACGACGCCATCAACTGCCACGGGACCCACCTGCGGATCATCGGGAAAATCGGTGACAACCAACTCCTGATGCGTTTCATGAATCGGCAGACCTACGGCTTCGCCGCTTTCCAACCCGGCGATGAAGTCGCCGTCATCAGCCATTTCAACTTGCGCGAATATTCCGGCAATCCGCGTCGCAAGGTGGCGGCGGTGGAACGGAAGACGGACAAGGATTGGCTGTTGACCCTCGACGGCCCCGTCCCGGCTTTTAAGAAGGACGATGTGCTCGACAACATCACCTGGTATCCCAACATCACCGCCCGCAACAACCAGATCAGCATGGATCCGGTCCGCGGCTTCCTGTTGACCACCCGCGGAAAAGTCGTGGTCGAGGGCAACACCTTCCACCGCTGTGCCATGGCCGCCATCCTGATCGAGGACGACGCCGAATTCTGGTTCGAGTCGGGCCCGGTGCGTGACATGCTGATACGCGGCAACACCTTCATTGGTTGCGGCATTGTGATCAACCCTCAAACCAAGTCCAGCAAGCCCGAAGAACCGGTGCATGAGAACATCCGGATCGTGGATAATGTTTTTGAAGGCGAAAGCGGGATCTCGGCCAAAAATGTGAAGGGGCTCACCGTGACGGGCAACCGGTCTTCTAAAGGTCCCCTCCAGGTCAAGCTGGCACCGTCCTGTTCGGAGACGAAAGTTGAGGGAAATCTATGAATTACCGAATGAAGTTCGCAATATTGGCAGTGGTTGGATGTCTGGCTGGTGGAGCTATGGCGAAAGACCTTCCTGACGAACTGGTCCTGAATGGCAAGGATTGGACTGTGGCCGCATTTGAGCCGGGGCAGGGGACCGCCCTCAAGGCGTTCGCCGGGGGCTACCCGGTCCGGGACGCGCTGGCCGCAATCGTCCCGGGCGATGTGCATTGGGACCTGGAGCGGGCGGGGAAACTCCCGCCCCTCTTTTACGGGGAGAATTCCAGGGAGCAAAACATCGCATGGGTCTGGAAAAAGGAATGGTGGTATCGCAAATGTTTCAGCGTCCCGGCGGAATGGCAGGGGCGGGGCGTCAGGCTTCAGTTCGGCGGGGTGGACTACGACTGCGATGTCTGGCTCAACGGCCAACCCCTGGGCCGGCACGAGGGGGCGTTCCTTCCGTTCGAGTTTGATGCCTCGAAATACCTGCGCTTCGGGAAGGAAAACATCCTGACGGTGCAGGTGCATCATCTTCCTTCCGACATGGTCAAGTGGGGGAAAAGGCCGGCTTATGGGAAGTGCGAGAGTAACACCGGCTGGGACTTCAGTGCGAAAATCATCTCCATGGGGATTTGGAAGGATGTCAAAATGGTGGCCAGCGATGGCGCCATCCTTGCCAACCCGCTTGTGTTCCCCAAGCTTTCGCCCCCCTACGATCACGTGGAATTGCTGACCAAGGTGGAGGTCCGGGCGGACAGTCCCCGGAAACTTGAACTGCGTTACCGGGTGAGCCTGTCGGACAGCGGTGTGCCCGCTGTGGTGGCTTCGAAGACGGTGGACGCCGGAACGGGTCCCCGGCAGATCGCTCTCTCCATCGAACTTCCCAAGCCCGAACTCTGGTGGCCCAACGGGTATGGCGCACAGCCGCTCTACGAACTTGAGATTTCCGCCTGCGAACCAGGCGGCACCCGGGCATTGCACAACGTCAGGACGGTCTTTGGCGTGCGTGACCTCAAGATGCTGCCCAACCCGATGGCGGAAGGGTTCGACAACTACTGTGACTATGGCAAGGGCAAGCTTGTCAAGATGCCCGATCCGATGCCCGACCTGCGTTACCTGATCCAGATCAATGGCCGCAAGATTTTCGCGCGCGGTTCCAACTGGGTTCCCGCGGATGTCCTGCCCGGCCGGCCGGACCGGTCGTTCTACGAGCACCTTGTCCGTTCCGCCGCCGAGGCGAATTTCAACCTCCTCCGCCTCTGGGGCGGAGGGGTGTTCGAGACGCCGGATTTCTATGAGTTGTGCGACCGCCACGGGATCCTGCTCTTCCAGGAGTTCTTCTGCGGCGGGAGCCGTTTGAGGCCGCCTGAGACGGACGAGGGCCTTGCCGTTGCCGCCCGGGAAACCCGTGAGATGTTGCCATTGATGGTCAACCATCCCTCCATTGTCCGCTACTGCGGCGGCAACGAAATGTATCTGGACCAGGGAAATAGC
>Ga0118677_10008735_pt1 | contig 16111 bp, 13 predicted proteins | sample AliMusrvi5mmetaG_FD_86154 | JGI IMG/M metagenome (GOLD analysis project Ga0118677, IMG submission 86154) | reverse complement strand
GAACTCTGCCGTGTCGATGCTGTATTCCTGGCCGGTAATCACCGCCTGCTGGCTAACCGCCGTTCCCGCCGCGTTGCTGATGTCATAGCTGATGCTGCTCAATGCCTCGGAGCAATAACCCTGCAACTGAATCAGCGGCACCGCCACCGTGCCATTGGCCGGGTTCGTGATGACGAGCGTGGGCGGCGTCCAGTCCAGCTTCAACCGCTTCCACCGCCAGCTGGCCCCTAGCGGCGCATCGGCAAACCCGCGCAACCCAATCATGATTTCATGCCAGCCCTGATTGAGGCCCAAGGGCACCACCACATTGGACGAGGTGTAGGCAGTCCAAATTGCATCGCTCAGATAATTCGTGTCATCCACGGTTATGGCGATGGAATATGGTTGCCCGTTCACGTCCAATTGCACCGTTGGCGAACCGGTGTTGACATAATTGTTTGACACGATCAAACCGTTAAAGGTGTAAACGGCTGGCGGAAGGTTGTTGTTATAATCATAAACCAGCATTTGGCCGTTGGCATCCAGATTGGTGTCCGACAAGGCCGTGGTCCCGTAATATTCCCACAACCACCAATCCGGCACCGTGTTTCCATTCTCCGTCACACCCGTCCAGTCCATCGCCCGGAAAAACAAAATCTGCCGGCCATAATTTTGCACCGCGAACGGCTGGCAGTTGGTGTCTGCCGGCCTTACTTCGGTTTCAATGGTCCAACTGGCATCCAGCAGGTTCGTCTTGGTCAGGATGACATAAACCTGATTGGTGGCATGGTGCAGGTTCAAATAGGAACAGCCGTTCGAGACATTGGTGATTTCAAGCCACAGTTGATTAGTGTCAAAGGTGTAGCCGGTATAACCGTAGGTAGAACCGCCGCCGCTGCCACCGGTATTTCCGCTGGTCAAACTGAAGGATCCGGCGCCACCGCCACCGACGGCGACGAGAGGCCCGAAGATGGAGTTGGTCCCGTTCCCGCCCTGCGAATTCCGGCTTGTCGAACCCGCGCCGCCGCCACCCACCGTGACGGTGTAGTTGCTGGCCACGACCGGATACGAGTTGCTGTAAATCATGCCGCCGGCGCCGCCACCACCACCTGTTTTTCCGCCGCCGCCGCCGCCTGCCACCACCAGCACATCGACGATGCCAGTCGAAGTAACCGAGAAGGTGCCGTTGTTTGTGAAGGTGCAGATGTAGTATCCGTTGCTGGTGACGACGGATGCGCCTGGCGCGGTGGCCTGCACGCCTTTTGTGGTTTGCGCCAGCGCCAGGGTCAGCGCGACCCCGATCGAAATGGCAAAGCGTTGTCCGAGTTTCATTGCCTGCTTCATGATCATTCCCCCTTGCGTCATCCGCCTGCGCGTAGACTGTCCACCATCGGAATTGGCCCACCTGGCTCAATCCATAGGCACATGATAGGCACAAAGGCTTCTTGGCTTCTACAGCTATTTTACGTATATCGTTACGTAAACTAGGGCTATGCCATCCCGCTCATCGATCAAAATGCGGCCGCAGGGCGTGCTTGCGGGAGTTGCGCGCGAGTGGGAGGGATTGAACACCAAGCGCACAAGATCATGTTCGATTTTGTGCTGAAATACAGACACGAATGCAATCCTGCAAAGAACATGTCATGCTGGTGATGCGCGTGAAAAATGGACGCCGGATCGCGTTGTAAACTTCGGGAAGGAAGCACATCATGGAATCGATCGACCACCGTAAAGCCATGCATTTTGACCACCCGGAAAACATTCCGGTGCGCCTGGGCGTTCTACCCGCGGCCTGGATCAAGTACCGGGAGAAGCTCGACCAAATCGCGCGCCGGCACCCCGTGCTGTTCGGTGCACCGCAGGAAGGTCGGAATTACGATGCTGTCTGGCGCGATACCTATGTCGCAGGCCGGCACGTGGACGGCTGGGGGTGCGTTTGGGAAAACATCGCAACGGGCCGGGAAGCCATGGTCACCGGTCATCCCGCTCCCACACTGGAATCCGTTCACACGCTGCACCCACCCGCCACGGACATCGGCCTGCCGCATGGCTTCCTGTACCTGCGCCTCGGGGACCTGCGCGGTTTTGAGGAATTGATGATCGACTTTGCCGAAGAACCGCCGGAACTCCAGCTGCTCATCGACATGGTTTTGCAATACAACCTGACGCAGCGCGACCGCTGGCTCGAACAACATCGCGGCGATGGCGCCCTCTTCGGCGTGGGCGACGATCTTGGCACCCAACAGGCCCTCCCCATCAGCCCCGCAAAATGGCGTCAATACCTGAAGCCCTGCTACCGGCAACTCTACCAGCCGATCCGGCAGGCCGGACATGAGGTCTACATGCACACCGATGGCCATATTTACGAGATCATCCCCGACCTCGTCGAATGCGGCGTGACCGTCATTAACCCCCAATTCCGCGCCAACGGATTGGACAATCTGGTGCGGGTTTGCAAGGGGAAGGTCTGCGTGGATCTGGATCTGGACCGGCAGATGTTCCCCTTCGGCACTCCCGGCGACATTGACCGGCATGTCCGGGAAGCCGTGGCGGCACTGGGCAGTCCGGCAGGCGGATTGTGGCTGAGCGCCGAAGTGGATGACGGCGTCCCGCTGGAAAACATTGAAGCCATCTGCCAGGCCTTGGAAAAATATCGCGGCTATTTCCGGAACCAGTGACCCGCGCAGCCCGTTGAACAACGGCTCGCACGGAGGCTCGCACTCCAGTGTATGAAAAATCGCCCTGTTTTGGCGGCGCGTCGTCGCCGCCGGGTTTGTATGGATTTTAACGGGGTGCTCGCGATGACTGTTTTATGAATATTGTTACGCAATCGAAGTCTATGCTACTGTTTCGACTGCCCTGACATGAATGCCACGATACCACCCCGGCCAGTCACAATACGCACGATCGCGCAGGCGGCCAATGTGAGCATTGCCACGGTCTCGCGCGCCTTGCGCGGCGTGGCCGGCGTCTCGCCGGCCGAACGCGAGCGCGTCCGCGCCGTCGCCCGCCGCCTGGGGTACAGCATCAACCCCTTTGTCGCCGCCTTCACGGCGCAGGTGCGCATGTACCGCCGCCGGCCGCAGGCGGCAACCATCGCCCTGCTCGACTGCTGGCCGAACGAGCGCCCCGTCTGGGCGAACTTCGACGACAGCCTCGACTACATGAGCGGCATCCGGCAGCGGGCCGAAGCGCTGGGATACCGGGTCGAGCGCATCCGGCTGGCAGACCTGGGCCATTCCCTAGACCGTCTGCAACGCCTGCTGGCGACGCGCCGCATCCATGGGCTGCTCGTGCTGCCTGTGCCGGAAGATACCGACTTGGGCGGACTCGACTACACTGGGCTGGCCTGCGCCACGATCGACTTCAGCCTGCAGCGCCCCGCGTTGATGCGACGGGCCAGTTCCAACTACTATCAGAACATGGCGCTGACGCTTTCGACCCTGACGGCGCGCGGCTACCGGCGCATCGGTTTTGTAATGACCCGTTTCGCTTCGCAGGTCCAGCAGGATCTCGGCTTGGCCGCCTTCCTCTCCTTCCGGCTGATCCAGCCGCATACCTGTGTCAAACCCTGCCTGGCTGCCAATGCCTCCACGCTTCCGCGGGATCTGGCGGCATGGCTGAACCAAGAGCGGCCCGACGTCGTCATCACGTCCGATCTCACCCTGCCCGATGACCTTGAGGCCACCGGCCGGCGCGTGCCGGAGGAACTGGCCTGCGTATACCTCGCAACCCCCCCCGACAAAGGATGGAACGTGGCCTATCTGGACGAGAACTACCACATGGTCGGCGCGCAGGCCGTCGACATGATCGTGGATGCGATTCACCGCAACGAATTCGGGCTGCCCTCCACACGCGTCGTTCATTTCGTGGACGGCTTCTGGCAGGAAGGCGTCACGGTCCGGCCGATCGGCAGGACGTAATGCACCTTCGTGGCAGAATCCTCGCGCGTCGTGATGTATCCGGCGATGACGCCCTCCTCCTCGGCCACGAATACGCCGCGCGGATTGGCGTCGAGATCCGCATGCAGCGCGCGCCGCTTGCGCCAGGCCCAGTCATGGCCGTCGATCAGCCCGAACCGCTTTTCAATGCTACGTCGCGATTGACAGGAATACAGGAATACGGTTATCCTGCCCGCATGAAGGCAACCATCGAGATTCCGGACGAACTCTACCGGCGCGTGAAGGCCAAAAGCGCGCTGGAAGGGTTGGCCGTGCGCGAGGTGGCAACGACGCTGTTTTATACCTGGGTGGAAGACAAGCCCGGACGGAAAAACACACCGGCAACGGATCGGGCGGAGGATCGTCCCACGCCTGTTTGGTTCGGCGCGGCACGCAAGTATGCCCGGCGCGTGAGCCGGCATGACATGGAATCCATCCGGCGCAGCATCGCGCGCGGGCGCGCACAGGAGGCGCAATGAACGCGGGGCTGGACACCTCGGTGGTGCTGCGATTGTTGACCGGCACGCCGGAGAATCTCGCACAGTGCGCTCTGGCCGAAATGCAAAAGCGGATCGCCCGCGGTGACACGTTGTTCGTCTCCGATCTGGTGGTCGCCGAGACCTATTTTGCGCTTCAACATCACTATGGCATGCCCAAGGCGGAGGCGCTGGAGTTGCTCGCGGGGTTCCTGCGCGAACGCGGGATCGAGGCCATGGGCGCGGCTCCTGCGGTGCTGGCCACGCCGAACCTGGCAACAGCCAACCCCGGCTTTGTCGACCGCCTGATCCATGCCGAATACCGGCGTCATGCCGGCGAACTGCTGACATTCGAGAAGGCCGCCGGCCGGCTGTCGGGCGCCCGTGTGCTGGCATAAAATCGCACGCCGTGCGATTTTATTCCCGTTCTGTGGGAGCGCCACCCCGTGGCGCGATGGCGGTCAGCGTGACGTCCGGGGTCTGCAGCGACCCGCAGGGGCGATGCAGCACCCCGTGGTTGGGCTCCCATCATACGACTTTCAGATTTGGATGCAACCCGTTCACTTCGACTTGGCGTTGGCCGTGGCGTTGGTCTGTGGGTTCCAGATTGCAGTCGGGCGTCCGCAGAAGGAGTTGCTCCAGCCGGTGGTGTTGGGGAGGTGGTAGACTGTCACCTCGTCGGCACCATTGAACGCATTCGCTCCGATTCTAGGAGCATTGCCCGTGAAATAGACGTTCGTCAGTGTGTTGCACCCGGAAAACGCCCAATCTCCAATTGCGCTGATGCTGCCAGGGATCGTGATACTGGAAAGCTTCGAGCAACAGAAGAATGCCGCATCCTCAATATTCGTGACTGTTGCGGGTATCAACACGCCAGTTAAATTATCATGTGTGCAGAATGCACTGGGCCCGATGCTAGTGACAGATAGTCCATTTATGTTATTTGGAATGGCCACATCTCTACCCCAACAGCCACTGTTGAGAGTAACCGTGTTGTCATCTTCGGTGTTGAATAGCCACACCGTGTTGTCGCTGTTGGTTACGTAACTCCATTGGGTCTTTCCTGCTTCATGCACGTTGCGGCAGCCCGTGAACGCCGATACCATCCCCGCCACCGCCACAAACATAATCGCGTGTAGTGTGATTGTCTTTTGAATCATCCATTTCATCATCATTCTCGTTGCCCAACGAGAGTGTCGAAAAACTCCAACCGATTCAGTCTTGTCGGCTGGGGTCTCAAACAACTGGGTTGCCAGCACGAAAATGGCAGGATTGACGTCCGCGGGGCAAGCGATTTTTCGCTCCGCAAGTGGTTCGTTTCGACCCGATTCCGGACCGCCACGTTTTTCGACACTCTCAACGTCAGGCCTGTGCTGCCGCTGCCTTCTTGGCCTGCAACTCCTAGCGGTCCAGTGCTGGCAGCGGTCAGCACCAGGCCATTGTTGGGCAGTATCACATGAACTTCCTGCGCCTGAATGTCTGGATGTGCTCCCGACTCAGATCGAACCATTCGCCTCGCATTCGTCGTTCTGCGAATCGCTGGTGCCAATATGCTTCGATGCCAACAGGATCATCCGTCTTGATCTTGTGGACCAGTTTCAATTCCTGTGGGAGTTGAAGTTGTATTTCGTACGCTCGCTTCTCAGCCGAAACACTGCGTCCGATTTTGTAGTATTTGCCCGACTTCATCAGGTAAACAAATCCAACGACGATTGGTTGCGATGCATCAGTATCAGCATCATCCGTTGTTGGTGGTGACGCTAATGGCTCGACGATGGTCGCAACCTCATCAAGATTACCGTCCGATGCACAATACTTCAAAACATGCCAAGCACGTTCGCTCTTCGGGCCAAGACGATTGAATGTGTTGTGACTGGGGAAGTCTGGATCGGACCTAGCCTTTAGTTTCAGATCAGCTGTCGTCGGAAAGCGACCCAATTCGCGAATGAGGGATGTCAATGCCCGCAAGAGGCGTTCTACAGGGATCGCGTCCTGCAATGTGTTAGGGTTGAAGCCGGCCTCGCGAACGGCATCATTCCACTGGCGCCAGAATCGCCCCAACCAGTCTGATTCTTTGATCCCTGTCGCTGTCTCAAACCGCTTCCGGCCCAGCGGCGAACCGTCGATGGGCGTGCGTCTGATTTCAGCAAGGATATGCTCTTTCGTGATCATTCTTTTCTCATGCCCAACGTCACGGATCAGCCGCTGCGATTCACGGTCCTGTGCTCCTACTGTCCACGGATAGTAGCGGCTGCATCCGTTGGTTCGCATTTTGTTATGGTTTTGCGTGAACGGGTGTGCCGCCAGCAAATGACCGAAGGTGGTCCATCTGGTCTTTGATCACAAATTCAAGGTCTTCTTTGAAACGCTTTCTCTCAGCCTGATACTCAGCGAATCCAAAATACGTCAATTTGTCCTCAGGGTCAAAACGCGGCATCACATGATAAGGGTCAAAGTTTGGGTTATTGGATTCTCGCGCTTCCCGGAGAATGAGTTGATGTCGTTCCTCCTCAAGTTGTGCAATTTTGTCGAGAAGGTGCAGAATTCGATCGTCCACAACTTGGGTCTCCGATGAATCCTCCGCTGTTCGGAGTTGTCTGGGCTGAACTCGCCACAGATTAGGCAAAGGGTTCTTGTCGCGGGCATTGTCTACGCGTTGTGTTGTGGCACAAACGGCGAGTGCGCGGTCGGCTAATGACCTGTCAGCTTCACTTGTCAGAGAGAGCAAGCTGAGATTCGGATTATCCAGAATGCTTCTGATCAATGGATTCGCGACGAAGGCATGTGCCTCTCCACGCAGCACCAGCACCACGTATATCGTGCTGCCTGAATATTGGATGCCATGTTTCAGCACATATGAAGCCTCGGCGAGCGAGGATCCCTGTCTGCATTCGTCTCGAATTTGCGAGAAGATGAAAACGGCAACATGCTTGTTTGTAATGTCGGTCACAGCATTTACGCCGTTCACGACGGCGTTACTCGCAAGGGTGATCTCGACCGCGATGGTGCGCAGTTCAGCCCGGCATGTGGAGGCGAGCATTAACAAGAGGCCGATGAATAGTCTCTTCATTGTTCATCTCTTCAATGCGAACGTGATTTCGGACTCCATACAGAATTGCCGGAATCCTGTTAGCAATCACATGCTGGTCGCCGATGGAGTAAGAGTAGGTTCGGGATGTGGCAGATGTCAAGGATGTGTGTAACCCATTCGGTGGCAAGAATTATGGGATCATGGGTGTGGTGGGCTAAAAAGTGGCGACGCATATCCGGGTCATTCGGATCGGACGCAAAAGCTCGTTATTGCCGTGGATAGGTTTGATGGCGATTAGCGAGGCGTTGATATGCGTCGGGTGGGCGGGCCGGACCGAAGTTCCGGCCGTACGGATGGAGCAGATTTTGAACGCGTGATGGAAAGAGGCGGGTTCTCGAACCGCAGATTGACGAATATCCAACCGCAGATTTTTGAAGGCAATTTTGTTTGCACAGGAGGCAACAAAGCGAGCGGAGGGGGCAGCCACGGAACAACTCCGTTTTCTCCGTTCTCTCCTGTTCAGCATTCCGTTCGTGATTCTGAAATCTGCAATCGTCAAGCTGCGGTTCGATACGCGGCGCGCAAGGGACTGCGCGCCCTACCACTCATGCATCTACTTAATCGTGAACTTATCGCGAGCTTAATCGATAAAGTTCCCGACAAAGTAGCCGGTCTTCCTGAACCCCGAACCCTGCTCCCTTGCCGCTACGCCCGGAACAGCGCGCCGAGCTTCTTCCCCAGCAGGATGCTGCTGCCGACGATGGTCACGGCCAGGAAGGCCATGGCCCAGGCGCCGAGCGCCGCGGCGAGGTAGCGCCCCACGCCGATGAGCTGGAACAGCTCGAAGATCGTCTTGGTGATCGGGTAGTACTCCATCTTCTGCGCCAGGATCAGGCTGTCCGAGACTTCGAGCATGCTGAACGCGAAGACCAGCAGCACGCCGGCGATCAGGTTGGCGGCGATCAGCGGCGCGGTCACGCGGCGCAGCACGGCCAGCGGCGGCGCGCCGAGGTTGGCGGCCGCCTCCTCCAGCGTCACCGAAGTCTGGTGCAGTCCGGCCACGGCCGCGCGCACCATGAACGGCAGGCGACGCACGGCGTAGGCGATCACGAGAAACAGCGTGGGGTTGGTCTGCACGTCGAGCAACCCGGCCAGCGCAGGGTGTGCGCGCACGGTCGCGAGGTTGCACAGCGTGCTGCTGAGCGCCAGGAAGCCGAACGCCATCACCAGGCCGGGAACCGCCAGCGGCACCATGGAGAGCGTGTCCAGCGCGCCGCGCACGGGCAGGCGCGACCGCACCACCACCAGCGCAATGGCAATGCCGAGCGCGAGGTTCGCCACCACGGCCATGGACGCGAAACCGAGGCTGTTGCGGATGCCGTTGAGCGTCATGGCGTGGCCGAGCGCGCCGTCGTAGTTGGCGCCGGTGAAGACCGTCGGCAGCGCGGTGCGGTACCACGAGCCCGGTTGCGCGAAGCTCGTGAGCACCACGCCGGCGTGCGGCAGCAGCGCCAGCGCGGTCACCACCACGAACGGCAGCAGCGCCAGCGCGGCGCGCCAGCCGCGCAGATCCTGCGCGGTGTGCGCCACCGCCGCCTTGGCCTGCATGGCGTAGGCGTGGCGGCCGAACAGCAGGCGGCCGCCGGCGTAGAGCAGCACGCTGGCCACCAGCACCACGGAGACCAGCGCGAACGGAAAGGGACTGGCGCTGATCTCCTTGAGCTCGTCGTAAATCTGCACCGCGGCGCAGCGCGTGTAGTTGAGCATCAGCGGCGTGCCCAGCTCCGTGAAGCTGGCGATGAAAACCAGCGTGCCGCCGGCGAACAACCCCGGCATCATCAGCGGCAGCGTGATGCGGCGGAAGGTGCGCCAGCCGTTGCCGCCCAGGTTGGCGGCGGCCTCCTCCATGGCCGGGTCGATGTTGGCCAGCGCCGCGGCCACGTTGAGGTAGAGGATCGGATAGAGCGCCAGCGCCTGCAGGATGATCACGCCGAGCACGCGCGACTGCCCGAGCCAGTCCACCGGGCCGAGGCCGAGCAGCGCGTTCAGCGCGCCATAGGGACCGAGAATCTGCAGCAGGCCGATCGCGCCGACAAACGGCGGCAGGATCATGGGCACGAGGATGAGCGCGCCGAACACCCCGCGCCCCGCAAAGCGGTAGCGGTGGTTCATCCACGCCAGCGGCACGGCCAGCAGCGCCGCGAGCAGCGTGGAGCCGGCGGCCAGGGCGCAACTGTTGCGCAGCCCCTCGGCGTAAATCGGGTTGCGAAAGACATCGGCTAGGTACCGGAACGTCCAGTGGCCGTTGACCCGGAAGCCGCCCGCCACGACCTGGCAGACCGGTCCGACGAACAGGATGGCGAGCAGCGCCGACAGAACGGCGAACAGGATCCAGGCTGTGCGGTTGCGGAGCATGATTGGACGTGGAGAAGACGGTACACCGGCGCACGGGACATTTCAACCGTCTTCACGCGCGCGAGGCCTTCTGAAACTGGCGCGGCGTGCGGCCGGCGATCTTGCGGAACTGACGCGCGAAGTAGTTGCTGTCGTGGAAGCCGCATTGGAACGCCGCCTCGGTTACGCGCACATCCTCGTGCCGGAGCAGTTCCATGGCCTTGCCGACGCGCACCCGGATGACGTGGTCCAGCGGCGACGTCCCCATGACCCGCCGGAACGCGCGCAGCAGCGAACTCTCGGACATGTGCGCCAGTTGCGCCAATTGCGACACGTGAATCGGCTCGGCAAAGCGCTTCTCGATGAAGCTCAGGACCTGCCCGATGCGCAGGATTGCGCCGCCTTCCGGCGCGCCGGTTCGGGTGTAGCAGCGCGAGAGGTAGAGGATCAGGTCCATCAGGCAGGCGCAGGACGCAAAGCGGTAGCCGGGTTTGCGCTCGCGGAGCTCGGCCTGCAGCCGTTCGATCAGTTGCGCCGCCACGGCCAGGGCATCCGGCGCCAGTTGCAGCCGGCTGCGCAGCCGGTTCTGCGAACGCAGCCGGGGCTCGACGCGGAAGAGCGCCTGGTATCCCGGAATGTCGCCCACATCGGCCAACGGCAGATGCAGGCGCTGCGGGTCGAACAGGATGTTCACCAGCGCCAGGTCCTGCGTGTCGGCATAGCCGTGCGCTTCCGCGCCGGCGAGCAGGAAGGCATCCCCCGCCGAGATCGTGTAGGTTTCGCGCGGCGTGATGTGCCGGCCGTGGCCGGCCAGAATGACGACGAGTTCGTGGAACTCATGCTGGTGGAGACCTGCCGGGGCGTGCCGGGGCATTTTGAGGACGACCAGCGGGAAACGCCGGTCCTCAAACACGGACGCCGCGCCGATCACTCTGCGGGGTTTCTTTGGCATTGACGGAATCGTGCTATTTTTTGCCGGATTCGTCAAGGCAGCGCGGCATGTCGCCGCGCTATCGTGGTGTCAATTCACAGGCCGGAACAGGTCCGGCCGGGCGCAGGAGGCTCAAATGGCGAAGAAGGCGGAAGCATCCAAGACGTTGCGGGTGGGCGTGATAGGCATGAGCGGCATCGGCAACGCGCATGCCACCAGCCATCAGAAGGATCCGCTGGCCACGCTGGTCGCGGTTTGCGACGTGGTGAAGGAAAAGGCGGACACGGCCGCGGCCAAGTTCGGCGTCAAGGCCTACTACAGCCTGAAGGAGATGCTGGCGCACGAGGAACTGGACATCGTCGACGTAACCACCGGCGGGTACGAAAACGGAAGCTGGCACTTCGAGCCGGCCATGGAGGCGCTGGCCGCGGGCAGGCACGTGCTGTGCGAAAAACCGCTTTCCAACGATATCGGCGAGGCGCGCGAGATGGTGCGCTACGCCGCGGAGAAGAACCTCTACCTCGGCTGCAACCTCAACCACTATTTCACGCCCACTGCCGCCCGCGCCAAGAAGTATATGGACGATGGCCAGATCGGCGAAATCGTGAACCTGCTGTTCAAAGTCGGCTTCCACGGCGGCGAGGAGACCTACGGATTCAACAAATCGCCGCGCTTCAACCAGCCGTACGCGCACATGAAGGCGTTCCTCACGCACCCGTTCAGCGTCATGCGCTACTTCTGCGGCGACATCACCCACATCCAGAGCTTCTCGACCAAGCCCGGCTTCCGCAAGAACAAGGGCGACCTGCTGCTCTCCGTGAACAGCGTGCATGTGAAGTTCGCCAACGACACGGTCGGCTACCTGATGAGCCAGCGCGGCGACGCCGTCTGGGGGCTGGGCGGCTGGTGGAGCTGCGAGGTCGCCGGCAGCAAGGGGACGTTCTGCATCGAGAACTGCATCGAGCGCCTGACCTATTGGCGCGCGCCCAAGCCCGGCGAGAAGTTCGGCTTGGGGCAGGCGCCGTCGCCGGAGGTGCTGGACACCGGCATCAAGGACTTCGGCGAGACCTTCCCGCTGCGCATCCACGCCTTCCTCGAGGACGTGACCAACGGTGTGCCGCGCGAGCATCTGCGCGCCTCCGGGCGCGATGCGCTGGCCACGATGGAGTACATCTTCGCGGTGATCGAATCGTACGAAAACGGCGGCGCTCTGGTGCGTCCGCATCCGCTGCCGACGGTGCATGGGGATCCGCGGGTGGAAAAGATCTAGGACAAGCAAGTGCGCAGTCATCAGTGACCAGTGATCAGTAACTGCTGACTGATAACTGCTCACTGATCACTGACCCAACAGGAACCAACCATGATCAAACTCGGTGTCAATTCTGTCCTCTTCAGCGGCCTCGACTTCCCCACGGCGGCGCGGCTGACGAAACTGTGCGGCTATGACGGGATCGAAATCTCCGCCATTGCGGGGATGTGCGAGCACCTCGTGTTGGACCGCTGGCAGGAACAGGCGGAGACGATCCGCTCCGCCGCGGCGAACAACGGCCTGGCGCTGCTTTCGATGGAAGTCGCCTCGCTGGACGAGGCGCGTCTGGAAAAGGCCTTCGCAGCCGGCCAGGCGATCGGCATCCCGCTGATCAATGTCGGCCCCGGCGGCAAGGCGAATGCGCCCGGCGCGGTGGAGCAGTCGATCGCCACACTGACGGCGCGCGCCAAGCTGGCGGCGAAGTACGGCGTCACGCTCTGCTGCAAGGCGCACGTCGGCTGTGCCGTCTTCAACACGCCCACGACGCTGGAAGTGATGAACGCGATCGCGCTGCCGAGCTTCGGCGTGGACATGGATCCCAGCCATATCTGGCGCGCGGCCGAGGTTCCGGCGGACGCGCTGCAGCAGGTGGTTTCCCGCGTGAAGCATGTGCACATCCGCGATTGCAAGGGGCGCGGCCCCTCGCCCGGAGAAGCCCGCGACCAAGCCTGCGGCCGCGGCGACATCGATCTGCCGCGCTATTTCCGCACGCTGACCGAAGCGCAGTACGACGGCCCCGTCTGCCTCGAAGTGATCGGCGCCGCAAGTTACGATTTGGCGCAAAAGATGGCCGTGGCGGCCGAAAGCTACGGCTACATGAACGCGTGTTTGAGGGCGCTCAAGGCGCGGTAGGAAAAGTCATGAACCCTCTCCCCATCGGCATCCTCGGTTTCGCACACGGACACGTGGGCATGTACTGCACACGCTGGCGAGAGCATCCGGAACTGGGCGTACGCGTGGTGGCGGGGTGGGATCATGACGCTGCACGGCTGACAGAGGCCGCCGCGAAAAACGGCGTCGAGGCCAGCGCCACCGCAGAAGCGCTGGTCGCACGGCCCGACATCCAAGCCGTGGTCATCGGCGCAGAGACCTCCCGGCATGCCGAACTGGTCGGGTTGGCGGCGGCCGCGGGCAAGGCCGTCGTGCTGCAGAAGCCGCTCTCCCTGACACTGGCGGAAGCGGACCGGATCGTGGCGGCGGTGGCGCGCCACCGCGTGCCGTTTACGCTGGCGTGGCAGATGCGGGTCGAACACCACAACCTGCAAGCGCGCGATCTGCTGGCGTCCGGCAGGTTCGGGCGCGTCTTCATGATCCGCCGCCGCCACACGCTCAACACGCAGGACTGGCCCGATTTTGAGAAAAGCTGGCATGTGCAGCCGGAATTGAACCGCGACATCTTTGCCGACGATGCCGCGCACCCCATGGATTTCATCTATTGGCTGCGCGGCCTGCCCGAGAGTGTGACCGCCGAGATCACCACGGTCGCAAACCCGAAAATCCCCAACGACAACGGCATTGCCGTCTTCCGCTATGCGGACGGAACCCTGGCCGAGGTCTCCTGCACGTTTGTGGCGCGGGCCGGCGAGAACACGCTGGAGATCGTGGCCGAGAACGGCGTGATCATCGGCAACTACGGCGACGGCCCGAGCGCGGCGGCGCGTCCGGCGGGCGCGCCGCAGCTCAAGTGGTGGCTGCAAGGCGCCGGCTGGACAACCAGCGAACTGCCGGAGATCAAAAGCCAGGGGGAGCGCATCTGCGGGCTGGCCGCGCCGCTGGCGGATTTCCTGCATGGGCGCCGGCCGCCGATCGCAACCGCGGAGGAAGGGCGCGACGTGCTGCAAATGGTGGATGCCAGCCTGCAATCGTCCGCCGAAGGGCGGCGGGTAAGGATCGGCGCCTGAAATCATTGGAGGGGCGTGCTCCACGAGCCCGGTTTGGCGTCGCAGCGCTCCGCTCTCCACTTTGATGACAGATGATTGGCAAGTAGAACAAACCGTAACCTGGAGTACGCACAATGAAAGCACGCAAACCCAACCTGATTCTCTTCGGCATCGACAGCCTGCGTCCGGACCACATGAGCCTCTACGGCTACAACCGTCTGACCACGCCGCACATCGCCAAGTTCGTCGCCAACGGCGCGGCGTTCTCGAACACCTTCAGCCCGAGCATCCCGACCACGCCCGGTTACTCCTCCATGTTCACCGGCATGGACGTGTTCGGCACGGACGTGGTGGCGCTGCGGCACCAGGGCGGACTGGGCAGCCACGTCACCACGCTGGCGGAAATGCTGGCCGCCGAGGGTTACACCACGGTCTGCGTCGGCTTCAGCGGCAACCCCGCCTCGCGTGGCTTCCAGAAGTATCTGGACTTCTCCGGCTGGGGCTCGTGGGAGGCAGGGCGCAGCCCCAAGGCCGAGAACCTGAACGCTATCACCATTCCCGAATTGCGCGCCCTGGCTGCAGCCGGCAAGCCGTTTTTCCTCTTCCTGCGTCACATGGACCCGCACTCCCCCTACCTGCCGCCGCAGCCGTTCGAGCGGCTGTTCTACGGACGTAACGAGTGCGATCCTGCGAACCACACGCTCGACCCGGTCTACAAATTCAAGCCGTTTTGCGACTACCTGCGCAGTTGGTTCCCTCCCAACTGCACGGACAAGGACTACGTCATCGCGCAGTACGACGGCGCGCTGGCGTACATGGACGCCTGTATCGGCAACCTGCTGGAGGAGATCCGGTCGCTGGGAATCGAGGAGGACACGCTGACCGTGTTTGACTCCGACCACGGCGAGACGCTCTACGACCATGACTGCTACTTCGATCACCACGGCCTCTATGAATGCACGCTGCGCATTCCGCTGGCGTTTGTGATGCCGGGCAAGGTTCCGGCCGGATTCCGCAACGCCGACATCTGCCAGATGAAGGACATCTGTCCCACGATCCTGGATCTGATGGGCGTGAAGTCGAAAATCAAGTTCGACGGCCGCAGCCTGACGCCGCTGCTGCGCGGCGAGCCGCGGACGGTCGAACCGGAATTCTACATCACCGAATGCACCTGGATGCGCAAGCACGGCTGGCGCACGCCGCAATGGAAGATGATCCACGCGCTCGAACCGGACTTCCATTTCAAGCCGGAAGTCGAACTTTACAACCTCGTGGCGGATCCGGACGAGAACAAGAACGTCGCGGCCCAGGAGCCGGAGGTCGTGAAATTGCTCGAGGCGCGCATGCAGGCGCACATCTCCCGCCGCGAGAAGACGACCGGTCGCAAGAACCCGATATTCACGAACCTCGACTGGCATGGCAAGGGCGCGACATTCAAGACCTCCCAGGAGGCCTACGACTCGCTCTACATCGGTTCGCCCAAGACCGCACAGTCGCTGCAGGCGAAGGATAAGGACGCCAAGAACCTCAAGGAGCTCCAGACCCAGCGCGGAGCGGCAAAATTGTAGTCGAAATCGTTCTTGGTTCTTCGTTCTTCGTTCCTGGTTGGGATACAAAGATCTGTACTCTGTCGCTGTTTCTCTCCTCTCAACCAAGAACAAAGAACCAGGAACCAAGAACGACCATCCCTGACTTTAACTCGTGAAGCCAACCCAAACTCTCATCACCGTCATCGGCCGCGGCCATTCGGGCACGCGGGTCATGTCGCACACGCTCTCGCAGAGCGGCGTCTTCATGGGCGAGCCGCTGAACGTTTCCGGCGACCTGCTGCCCCCGGAGGACATGTACGAGGCGAGTCGCATGATCGCGCGCTATATTCCGTGGCGCGGCGGGCTGGAGTGGGATTTCGGCCCGGTGCAGACAATGGAGATTCCGGCGGAATTCAAACAGCTCATCGAACGCTACCTCCAGTCCGTGCTCGCCAGTCCGGCGCCGCACAAGGGGTGGAAGATTCCGGAAACCACGCTCTGCTATCCGTGGATCAAACGGCTGTTTCCGGAGATCCGCTACATCTTCTGGGTGCGCAATCCGCGCGACTGCATCACCGGCGGCCACCTGACGGATGACCTGCGCGACCTGAGCGTCACCGAACCGGTCATCACCATCGACC
>Ga0118677_10008734_pt1 | contig 16113 bp, 12 predicted proteins | sample AliMusrvi5mmetaG_FD_86154 | JGI IMG/M metagenome (GOLD analysis project Ga0118677, IMG submission 86154) | reverse complement strand
GCACGTCGAAGCGACGCCCGACACGCTCCGCCGCCCGGAAATCAACGTTCGCCTGGGGGCGGCGTACCTGTCCCGCCTGGTCAAGGATCTGCACGAGCCGCTGCTGGCCATCCCCGGTTACAACGCGGGCGGCGGCGCCGTCGAACGGAAGCTGGCCGAAATGCCTGGCGTGCCGCTGGACGAACTGGTGGAATCGATCGGCGCCACGGAAACCCGCGACTACGCCCGCCGGGTGTACGAGAACTGGGCGGCCTATCGATGGCTGTATGCAGGCGGCAAGGATCGGCTGCCCCGGGTGAAGTTCGAGCGCGGCAAGGGCACCGACGCCGGGCCGAAAGCCTCGTCGAAGACGGCCGCATCCAGGCCGGCGTCGAAGGGCGCGCGGCCCGCGAAGGCCTCCAAGCCTCCCGTGCCGTCGAAGTCGGCGAGTCCCGCGAAGCCCCTGAAGCCCAGGGCGCCAGCAACGCCGGTTCGCGGCACGCGCGGGCGCTAGGACCACCGTGTCGGGAAACTAGCCGGTGCAACTGGGATCGGACGCGCAGTCCGGGTCCTGGCAGTCCGTCAGGCCGTCGCCGTCGTTGTCCACGAGGTCCCCGCAGCAGAGTTCCAGCGTGCCCACGCAGTTCCCGTCGGCGTTGCAGGCGTCACCGTCCGTGCAGGCGTTCCCGTCGTCGCAGGCCCGGCCGGGGACCGGCGTGGAAACGCACTCGCCCGACGGTTCGGTGCAGGCGTCGTCGGTGCAAGGATTCCCGTCATCGCAGGCCGGCGCCGTGCCCGGCACGCACGCCCCGGTCACCGGGTCGCACGACTCGGCACCGTCGCATGCCAGCCCGTCGTCGCAGTTCACCGGACGGTGGAAGACCTGGCCCGTCATCGGGTCGCACACGTCGGTCGTGCACGGGTTGAAGTCGTCCACGCTGCGGGGCACGTGAACGCACGCGCCGGTGGCCGCATCGCAGTGATCGAGGGTGCACGCGTTGCGGTCGTCGCAAAGGTTCGGCGTGCCCGACACGCAGTGGCCCTCCGCGCACGTGTCCCCGACCGTGCACGGGTCGCCGTCGTCGCAGGGGTCCTGGTTCGGGCGATAGACGCACCCCCGTCCCGGCTCGCAGGCGTCCGTGGTGCAGGGCTCGTCGTCGTCGCACGCCTTCGTGCCGCGGGCCGTGCACACCCCGCCCACGCAGGTGTCGCCGATCGTGCAGGGATCGAGGTCGTCACAGGGCTTGCCCTCGTTGACGACCGTCACCTCGCACTTGCCGGTGACCGGGTTGCACGAATTCGCCCGGCACGGCTCCGGCAGCACGGTGCACGCCACGATCGTGGCCGGGTCCACCTGGCACGAACCCGAGTCGCCGGGGTTGACACACACGAGGGTCCCGTTGCACAGGTCCCCGTCCTCCTTCGGCGCGCAATCCAGGGTGGTCGCGCAGGCGCAGCGGTTCGCTCCGGGACGGCAGGCCCCCGCCCGGCAGGCGTCCCCCTCGGTGCAGGGGTTCCCGTCCTCGCATGGCTCGTCCTCGGGAGCGTTGTCGCGGATGCAGGCGCAGGTGTCCGGATCGCAGACGGCCCGCTCGCAGGGACCCAGGGCCAGGAACGCGCTGGCACAGTCCGCGTTGGCGGCGCACTGGCAGACCACGTCCGAGCCAGCGTCCGCGTCGCGACGCGCGTCCGGTTCGAGGCCGTCATCCGTCGCGGCATCGGGCGCGACCTCGCCGGGGTTGTCCCCGATCCCGTCGGCGACCGCATCCCGGGTCGCATCGGCCGCCAGGTCGGCAACCGCATCGGCGCCCGCATCGTGCGCCGCCCCCCCCCCGCATGCCGGTTGGGCGACGGCCAGCAGCAGGGCGATCCACGCGGTCGTGATCGAACGCATCCCCAAGCCTCCCCGTGAACGCGACGCGGCGGGCGCCCGCGCCCTTCGGCGACCCGCAATGCTAGTCCTCGGCGGCACCGGATTCAACGACACCGGCCCACGGAGGGCGGCAGCGGCGAGGGGAGCGGGGGAATCAACTCGCGATGGCAGCGGGGCCCGACACCGCCAGGCGGTCCATTTCCAGACGTACGCCGATCGTGGCCAGGAAGGCCGACACGACCTGCGGGTCGAAATGGCGGCCGGCGCCGCGCCGGATCTCGGCGACCGCCTCCGACGGCTCCATCGCGGTCCGGTAGGGACGATCCGACGTCATGGCATCGTAGGCGTCCGCCACCGATATGATGCGCGCCACCAGCGGGATCTCCTCGGCCTTCTGCTTCGACGGGTAGCCGGTGCCGTCCCAGTGCTCGTGGTGGTGCAGCACGGACTCCAGCGCCTCCCGCAGGAACCCGACCGGGTGCAGGATGTTGTCGCCGATCACCGGGTGGCGCTCGATGATCGCCCGCTCTTCCTCGTCCAGGCTGGCGGTCTTCAGCAGCACCGAGTCCCGCACGCCGATCTTGCCGATGTCGTGCAGCAGCGCTGCCTGCTCGAGGATCTCGATGTCGTGGGGCGACAGTTCCAGCAGGCGCGCGATCTCGATGGCATAGGTCCGCACGCGCTCGGAATGGCCGTGGGTGTAGGAGTCGCGCATTTCCAGCGCCTGGGCCAGCGCGCGGATCGTCTGGTAGAAGGTCTTCCGGTTCGTTTCATGCAGCCGGGCATTCTCGATCGCCGCCGCCACCTGGTGCGCGAAGGTGGCGAACAGCTCCAGGCTGGTGTCGTTGAACGCATGGGCCTTGGGGCTTTCGGCCGACAGCACCCCGACCACGCCCTTGGGCCCGTGGATCGGCGCCACCATTTCGCAACAGGCATCGGACAGGCCGGGCGCGTGATCGGGATCGGCCGCCACGTCGGGGATCAGGATGGCTTCGCCCTGCTCCGCGCAACGCCAGGCAACTCCCTTGTCGCGGGGGATCCGCAGCCCGCTGCCGACCCCTTCGCCGAAGCCGTAGTGGCCCCGGACGATCAGTTCGTCGCCGTCCCGCAGCAGCAGCGCGCACGAACGGAAGAAGAGGGAGTCGCGCGCCAGTTCCATCGCGCCCTCGACGAGGCTGGCGAGGTCCGTGAAGGTCGCGATGCGCATCCCGATCTCGTTGAGGGCCGCTAGGTCGCGGGCCCGCGTCTGCAGGCGGGCCGCGTCGGCGTTGGCACGCTCGACCAGGCGGGCGTTGTGCAGGGCGGCGGACACGTTCACCGCGAACAGGCCCAGCAAATCCAGTTCCTCGGCGGTCAGCGGGTCGGTCCGCGACAGGTCCGCTGCCAGCACACCCACCGCCCCGTCGTCCGTCACCAGGGGCACGCCGACCCGGATCCCCTCGATCACCGCGCACTGCAGCGTGGCCCGCTCGGCAAAGGCACGCCCTTCGAGCCCGTCCCCCGGGCGCAGGCACAACCGGACCGCGTCGGACGGCCGATACCCCCGGGACTTGAACATCCGCAGGACCCCGGCCTCGTCGTCCAGCAGAAGGACGGCGCAGGATTTCAGGCCGAAGATGCGCTCGGCCCACCAGAGCCCCTTTTCCAGGACCCCGTCGACGGTGCGATCCGACTCGAAGTCGCTGCCCGCCGCGGAAATCAATCGCAGGTGTTGCATCGTCGCAATCGCTCGACAGTACGCCGGGTTGACCATATCACCGCGCCCGGGGCCCCACCAAGCAGACGACGTCGCCCCGGGCCCATCCATGCCCGAGGTTCCCTCGCGACGGCCCTCTCGGGGAGGGCTCGCGTGCCGTTTCACGGAACACGCCTGCAACACCTCGCCCGACGACCGGACTTCGACTCGCGCTGATGGCCCGGGCATCACCCCCGCTTCTTGCTGGCGGACGCTTCGCGTGTCCGTGGCGTTGACGCGCCTCGGGGTCGTCGCGTATCCTCGCTGCCCGCGCTTCCCCGGGAGAGGCGCCGACCGCAACGGACAGGACCTGGCAGATGACGACGCCTCCGAACCCTTCTCCGGTCCGCTACCCCGAGGCCCTCCGGGTCGTGATCGACGCCTTCGAGACGTCCGGCTGCCGGGCCTACCTGATCGGGCCGCGGGCGCGAGACCTGGCCCAGGGCCACCCGATCGACGAATCGACATCGTTCGACCTGACCGTGGACGGGTCGCTGTCGGCCATCGACGCGACGCTGCTGAGCCTGTTCGGCGTCACTGCACAGGACGCCAAGGAGGATCGCCCGCGCCTGCTGACGTTCAAGATCCCGCGGGGCGAGGGCCACGTGACCTTCAACATCGGCCCGTTCCGCAACTACCTTCCGCCGCTGCGCTCGCTGCGCGGGCAGAACCTTTCGGGCATCATCCTGGACCTCGCGACCCGCGAAATCACGATGCAGGCCTTCGGGTACGACGCCGACGGCGTGCTGGTGGATCCGTTCGGAGGCACCCTGGACCTCGCCGACCGGGTCGTGCGGCCCGTGTTCCCGGTCGAAACGCTGTTCCGCGAGAGCGCGTCCTGGCTGCTGAAGGTGGCCCGGTACGTGTCGCGCTACGGCTTCGACGCCGCCCGCGAGGTGCGCCAGGCCGCCGATCGCGACGCTGCGGGCATCCTGGACGTCCCGCGCGAGATCTGGCGCAAGGAAATGGAAAAGATCCTGTGCGGGGCCTTCCCGGCCAAGGGCCTCCAGTACATGGCCGACACCCGGGTCCTGGGGTTCCTGATCCCCGAGGCGGCGGCGCTGGTGTCGTTCGGCGAAAGCGCCGGCGGCCAGCACAAGGACATCTGGGCGCACACGAAGCAGGTGGTCGCGAACGCCGAGGCCACGCCCGTGGTCCGGTGGGCGGCCCTGTGCCACGACATCGGGAAGGTGTGGACCCGGCAGGTCTTCCGGGACGAAAAGGTCCACTTCTTCCGCCACGAGGACATGAGCGCGATGCTCTGGGAGGCGGTGGCCGCGAGGTTCGACATTCCCGGGCCCGAGGCGACCCGGATCCATTACATCATCCAGAGCCACAGCCGCGTGAACCTGTACCGCGAGGAGTGGACCGACAGCGCGGTGCGGCGCCTGATGCGCGAGGTCGGCGAGCACCTCGACGACCTGATCGCGTTCAGCCGGGCGGACCTGACGTCCAAGCGCACCGAGCGGGTCGAGATGGTGCGATCGCTGCTGACCGAACTGCAGATCCGCGTGCTGGAAATCCGCGAGGCCGACGCCCAGCAGAGCCCCCTGCCCAAGGGGATCGGGAACGCGATCATGGAACGCTTCGGCATCGCGGCGGGGCCCGAGGTCGGGCGCCTGCGCGACGTGCTGCTGTCGGCGGTCGAATCCGGTTCGCTGCCCGGCGGGGCCGAGGCCGATGTGTACCTGGAGTGGCTGGCGCCGATGGTTTCCGACCGGCCTCCCGAAGGCGTGGCCTGAACCGCCCTTCCCTTCCGCGCACCTACATCGACATCACGACGACGTCGTACAGGAAGTGCGTCCAGGCCGCGACGGCGAAGCCTCGCGACAGGAACAGCGAACTGAAGAACACGCCAGACAGGGCGCGGTACCAGAACGAGTAGGCACCCGGGACCTCTTCGCCGCCCACGTAGTGCAGCGCCGAAAAGATCACCGACGAGGCCGCCACCGCGAGGAACCCGACGATCCCGACGCGAAGGGCCTTCGCGCCGCGCTCCTGCGAGCCGAAGCGGAGGGCGGCGTAGACCGGCAGGCCCACGGCGGCCAGGCGGAAGACCAGTTCCTCCCAGTACCCGGCGCCGGCCGACAGCACGATGGCGCGGAACAGCGGCACTCGGGGCGCGGCCTTCGCGACCACGCCGGCAGCGTCCCCTGCGGCGGTCGTCGCGGCGCCCGCCCCGGCGACGACGGCGCCCGCGGCCGGCGAGGCGGCGCCCGCCACCGCCTGCGCGGCGGCCTGCACCACGTCCAGCAGGTGCGCCTGCCCCAGGATCCACTGCACGCCCAGGGCCATGACCACGCCGTAGACGATGCCTTCCAGGCACAGCAGCAGCCACCACGACAAGCGGAACATGCCCCGGTGGAACACGATGCTCAACAGGATCAGGGAAACCAGGGCCAGCACCGCGTTGGCGATCAGCACCGCCTTCAGCCCGCCGAACTGGGGCACGATGCGCGTCAGCAGATCCGCGGCGTTCATCGTGTCGTTGCCCGGGACCAGGAGGCCCACGTTGTAGATGAGCAGAAGGGGCAGCGTCACGGCCACGCCGACCAGCGGCGAACGCGTGGCCGCCCAGTAGCCCTTCATACCGGGAGCGGTTCGAACCGATCGCCCGACTCCGCGACCTGCCATGGCTGCACCGTCACCCGCCCGTCGGCGATGTCGTACACGTTGAAGCGGCCGCGCCTGCCCTTTTCGGGCGCATACAGCGAGGTCGAGCCGCACCCGATGACCGGCACCGGGCGCCCGTCGGCGCCGGGCAGGTCCATCCGGTGTGGATGGTGGTCGTGGCCGTGAAGCACCAGGCCGATGCCGGACGTCCGGACTAGGTCCCGCACGCGCCGCTTGTCCAGCAGGAACCCGGTGATCTCGCGCCCGCTAGGCTGCACGTGCAGGTAGTGATGGATCGCGAGGACCGGGAACCGGCCCAGGCCCAGCGCCTCGCGGGCCAGCGCGGCGATCCGGTCGGCCTGGGGCGCGCCGATCCGGCCGTGGGCGCACAGGGGCCACGGCAGGATCGCGCTGCAGGCCAGGATCAGGCGGATCCCGCCCGGCAGGTCCTTGAACGCCGGGTAGTCGCCGGTGCCGGTCGGCCAGACCCAGCGGCCGAACCACCCCTCGAAGCGGCGCGCCGCGATCGACTCGGGCGTGTAGTAGTCGTGGTTCCCCGGGATGATCGACAGACGATCGGGGCCGCCGAGGGGCGCCAGGACGTCGGACGCCAGCACGAATTCAGGTTCCAGGGCGAGGTTCGTCAGGTCCCCCGTGACGATCGCGTGGTCGATGCCCAGGTCGCGCACCGTCGCCACCGCCAGTCGCGCGACGTCGGTGGAATGGGCCCGTTTCCGCATCAGCAGGAGGTTGAGCGCGCCCACGGCCCGACGACCCAGCAGGTCCGCAGGCCGCAGGGCGCCCTCCGGATACAGGTGGAGGTCGGACAGGTGGGCGAGCCGCATCGAGTTCCCCCGCAGGCCGCGCGAGGATAGCACGCCGGGTGGCGCCAGCGGAAAGAGGCGACCGCACCCCATTTGCCGGGGTGCGGTGTGGCATCCGGGGCCCGTTTCTGCGATCCTCGCGCCGTCGGCGACCCGAGGGCCGTGCGGACCCGTGAGCGATGGCCCGAAGCAGGAGTGATTCCCATGAAGCGCATCGGCATCCTGACGGCCGGCGGCGACTGCCCCGGCCTGAACGCGGTCATTCGCGTCGTGACCAAGGCGGCCCACCAGGGCGGCATGGAGGTGATCGGCATCGAGGACGGCTACCTCGGCCTGGTCGAGGGACGCATGAGGCCCCTGTCGCAGGATGACGTCAGCGGCATCCTGACCAGCGGCGGCACCATCCTGGGCGCCTGCAACAAGACCAACCCCGCCGCGCACCGCGTGATGGTGGACGGCCAGTGGGTGGTCCGGGACATGCGCGACGAAATCGTGGCGCGATGCGCGGACGCCGGCATCGAGGCCATGGTGGTCATCGGCGGCGACGGCACCATGGCCGGCGCGGCGCTGCTGCTCGAGCGCGGGCTGAACGTCGTCGGCGTCCCGAAGACCATCGACAACGACCTGTGGTCCACGGACGTCACCTTCGGGTACGACACCGCGATGACCACCGCGGCCGAGGCCCTGGACAAGGTGCACACCACGGCATCCAGCCACCACCGCATCATGGTCGTGGAACTGATGGGGCGGTATGCCGGCTGGCTGGCCCTCGGGGCCGGCGTGGCCAGTGGTGCGGACGTGATCCTGATCCCGGAAATCCCCTTCCAGTTGGAAGCGGTCGCCGAAAAGTGCGTGTACCGCAGCCGCCACGGCCGGCGCTTCACGGTCATCGCCGTGGGCGAAGGCGCGGCGCCCCTCGGCGGGCACGTCATCGTGGATCACGTCGACGAGTCGTCGGCCGAGCCGATCCGCCTGGGCGGCGTCGGGCGCTGGGTGGCGGACGCGGTCGAGAAGATGACCGGCATCGAAAGCCGTTCGATCGTGCTGGGCCATGTCCAGCGGGGCGGCATCCCGACTCCCCACGACCGCCAGCTGGCGACGTCGTTCGGGCACCATGCATACGAACTGCTGTCCACGGGCTGGTTGAACCGCGTGGTCGTCCAGCGCAACGGCGTCATCGACTCGGTGCCGATCGACGAGGTGGCCGGCAAGATCCGCACGGTGCCGCTGGATCACCACCTGATCCGGGCCGCCCGCGCGATCGGCACGTCGTTCGGTGAATGACCGGGGGATCCCCGGTACATGGGGCTGCCCGGGGCGCACACCAACAACGCCGTTCCCCTTGCGATCCCGTTGACTTTCCAAGCCCCCCAAAGTACAACGCCGGACCGTGGCGGCAGACGACAACAACGGGCAGGCGGCACACCTCGACTGGCGCGACGGCCGTCCGGCCACGCTGCACCTTTCGAAGGTCAAGCTGGTGCTGGAGGATTCCGCGGGCGGGGTCCGCGAGTACATCTTCGACCAGGACGTGATCACCGTCGGGTCCGCACCGGGCAACGACCTCGTCATCGAGGACGCGCGCGTCAGCCGCGAGCACTGCCGCATCGTCCACGAACCTTCGGGCTACCTGGTCGAGGACCTGGGCTCCACCAACGGCACGGCGGTGAACCGCGTGCGGGTACGGGAGGCGTTCGTGCGGTCCGGGGCGGTGCTGGGCCTGGGCGGCGTCGAGGTCCGCTTCCAGACGTTCGACGAGCGCGTGGAACTGACGCCGTCGTCGCGGGACTCCTTCGGGCCGGTGGTGGGCCGCAGCCGCAAGATGCGCGAGGTGTTTTCGGTGCTGGAGCGCATCGCGCCCACCAACGCCACCATCGTGCTGGAGGGCGAAACCGGCAGCGGCAAGGAAGTCGTGGCCCGGGCCCTGCACAGCCGCAGCGCCCGCGCCAAGGAGCCGTTCGTGGTGTTCGACTGCGGGGCCGTGCCGCGCGAATTGATCGAAAGCGAGCTGTTCGGCCACGAAAAGGGTTCGTTCACTGGCGCGATGCAGGCGCGCCAGGGCCTGTTCGAGATCGCGAACGGGGGCACGCTGTTCCTGGACGAGATCGGCGAGATTGACGCGTCCACCCAGATCAAGCTGCTGCGATTCCTGGGCGAGCGGACGTTTGAGCGGGTGGGCTCGAACAAGACGCAGACCGCCGACCTGCGGCTGATCGCGGCGACGAACAAGGATCTGGGGGAACGGGTGAAGGCGGGCGCGTTTCGCGAGGATCTGCTCTTCCGGCTGCGAGTGGTGGAGCTGCGGCTGCCGCCTTTACGCGAGCGGTTGGAGGACATCCCGCTGCTGGCGCGGACGTTCCTGCGCGAGTTCAGCGAGGAGAACAGCAAGCCGATGAGTGGTTTCACCGCCGAGGCGGCCGACCTGCTGTTACAGTATCAATGGCCGGGCAATGTGCGCGAGCTGCGCACGGCCATCGAGCACGCTGTGGTCTTGTGCCGGGGTGAGAAAGTCGCCGCGCGCGACTTGCCAGCTTCGCTGCGCGAGACCGTGACCAAGGCTCCGGGAGAGAAAGACCCCAAACGGCTGTTGACGCGCAGCAGTTTGACCCTGAAGGAAGCCGAGCGGGAACTCATCATTAACGCCTTGAAAGCCACCGAGGGCAACCGCACACTGGCCGCCCAGAAACTGGGCATGAGCCGGCGCAATTTTCACCGCAAACTGCATCAGCACCATCTCGAAGGGTTCTAGCCATGCTGTTCACGCAAGAGACATTGCACAAGCTGGGAACGGGACGCGGCATGCGCTTTTTCCGCGTGAGCCTGGCGGCGATGGCCGTCGTGGTACTGATCGGGGGCTACAACTGGCTCGCTTTCAGAAACATGGCGACGCAGGAGGCGATGGACGCAGCGCAAGTGGGCCGTAACATTGCCCAAGGCAGGGGCTACACCACGCTATTTATTCGCCCCTTGAGCATGTTCCTGGTGAAGAAGCACAACCTGGAAACGCGAGGCGTATCACCAGCAGGCAAGGTCGCCGATCTGGCCGAAATCCGAAGCATGCATCCCGATCTCGCCAACCCGCCGGTCTATCCGGTGGTGTTGGCGTGCCTGATGAAAGTGCTGCCGTTCAATTACGAGATTGATCTGACGCACCCGTTTTGGAGTGTTCCCAGCACCGTTGTGCCGGGCAAGCGAGTGTTCTGTCGCTACGAGCCCGATTTTCTCATCGCCCTGTTCAATCAGATTCTCCTGCTGGTGATCATCGCGTTGGTCTTCTTGCTGGCCCGGCGCCTGTTTGATCCCGGGGTAGCCTGGCTCACGGCCGGCCTGCTGCTGGGGACAGAGCTGCTTTGGCGGTTTAGCGTATCAGGGCTGTCCACGATGTTGGTGATGGTCATTTTCCTCGGGCTGGCCTGGTGTGTGGTTCTGCTGGAACAAGAGGCGCGCGCGCCCAAGCGGGGGCTATTGGGCATCCTCGCCCTAGCCGGTGCGGCTGGTGCGGCGGTCGGTTTGGGTGGGTTGACACGATACGCCTTTGGCTGGCTGATCATTCCAGTGCTGGTGTTCGTGATCCTGTTTGGAGGAAAGCGGCGGATTGTGTTAGCATTGATCGCGCTGGCCGCGTTTGTGGCCGTCATGTCGCCGTGGATATTCCGCAACTACAGCGTCAGCGGCCGGCCCTTTGGCACCGCCACCTACGCCGTGCTGGAAAACACCCTGCTCTACCCCGAGTTCCGCCTGCAGCGCTCGTTGGAGCCGGACCTGAACCGCCTCTACCTGGGCGTTTTCTGGCTCAAGCTCAACACTAACCTGCGCCAAATTGTGACGAATGAGCTGCCCAGGTTCGGCGGCACCTGGATTACGGCGTTCTTCCTGGTCGGACTGCTGGTCGGTTTTCGCAACCCGGCCATCGCACGGTTGCGCTACTTCCTGCTCGGGTGCGGTCTCGTGCTGATCTTTGCGCAAGCCTTGGGCAAAACCCAGCTTTCCGAGGAAGTGCCCGAGCTTAACTCCGAGAACCTGCTCGTGCTGCTGGCACCGTTGGTGTTGGTTTACGGGGTGAGTCTCTTCTACCTGTTACTGGAGCAGATGGCGATGCCCTTGCCCCAGTTGCGCTATGTCGTCATCGGCCTCTTCAGTCTGGTCGCCTGCCTGCCGATGGTCTTCGTTTTACTGCCTCCCAAGACTAGTCCGGTCGTTTACCCGCCTTACTACCCACCTGCCATCCAAACGGTTGCCGGCTGGCTGAAGGAAGATGAACTGGCCATGAGCGATGTCCCGTGGGCCATGGCGTGGTATGGACAACGCCAATGCGTTTGGCTGACGCTCAAATGCACCCCGGATGCCAAGGACCCGCACAACCAGGAGAACTTCTTCTCCATCAACGACTACCAGAAACCGATTCACGCCATTTACCTTACGCCAGAGACCATGGATGCGCGGTTTGTGACCCAATGGATCAAGGCGGGCGAACAAAGCTGGGGCAGCTTCATTCTGGAATGCATCGTGAAGCAGAAGGTGCCGGATTACTTTCCGCTTAGCAAATCACAGGCTGGTTGGCTGCCCGAGCAACTGGCGCTGACTGATTGGGAGCACTGGCCCAAGATAAAGTGAGCCGCGTGAGGGCGGCGGTTGACAGCGCTCCACAGAGCGCGGATGATTGTCGCATGAGCGAGATTATCTATCCCCGGAGCCCGCGCGAAGTCATGTGCGGCTGGATGCACCTGCCGCGGTTCATCGACAAGGTCCGCCTCCACCTGGCGAGCAAGCTGCATCCCGATTACCAACCCAACCTCAGCCAGGGCTTTGACGGCCTTTGGCTGGAGACCGCAGGCGTGGACGCCAAACAGTTCATCGAGGTGGTGCGAAACAGCGTCACGGACGGCGAGGTCTGCGACTGGGTGCGGAAGAACGTGAACCAGCCGGAAGCGATCAAGGCGGCTCACCGCGAGCGGATGTTAAACTACCCGAGAAAGGACGATGCCGAGATGCAGGCGCGGCTAAAGCTGCGCAAGGAACAAGCAGGGATGGCACACCGCGAAGACATCCAGAACTTCGTGGACTTCATTGACGCCGACGAGAAGCGCCTTTAATCCGCAGCCTTGTGCCCCATCCACGGCGGCATGAAGACAAAGCAGAAATTGAGAAAGCAGAAAGCAGAAATCCGCAGCCACTCGACGAACCAAACCACGGCCGCGGCAAGCAGCAAGGAGAATCGCTTAGTTCGGCTCCTTGGATCCCGGGAAAGCCGTCTTGGCTTCGCTCAAAGTCACAACGTACTCCCGGCCGCTGATGCATTCCTTCATCCAACGGTTCCAGACCCGATGCGGTACTAAGTCGTTGCTTAAGCCGACTCGCTCATCACTGAGGATCGCATCGCGGTCAACCATAGGGCGGAGGCGCCAGGCCAGGGCTTCGGCGCCCTTGGGCTCCTCCAGGTAGTCCAGGATCCTGCCCTCCTCTCGGCAGTAAACCAGCGCCCGGACCAACTCACCGCGATCCACATCGGTCGCACACACATAGAAATGATTGGTGGCATGCGGCGAGAAGGCCGCCGTCCAGTATTGAAGGCTACGATCCATGCCCGGCGAGTTGAAGCTGGACGGGTCAAACTGCCTGGGTCGATGGTGGGCGCAGCCGACGAGCACTGGAATAAGCAGCAGCAGCAGCGCGCGCATGGCCTGAGCGATTCGCTTCAGCATGGTTTGACCTACGGTTTGAGCACCACTTTGCCCGCGAGCGCGCCGGTCTTATTAACCGTGCTCTCTTCCTGCAGGCGATGCGCCTGGGCTGCTTCGGAAAGCGGCAGGACCCGGTCAATCCGAGCGCGCAGCTTGCCTTCTGATACCCAGCGGTTGATGGCATTAGCCGCGGCACGCTGCTCGCGCGAGTTGGCGTTAAACATCGCAAACCCATGCAGCGAGCAATCCTTCACATAGAAGGGGCCCACCGGGAAAGGCGGTCGCGCTTCGCGACCAGCCATGAGGACCATCCGGCCGCGCATCGCCAGCAGCGAGACTGTCTGGTCAAAATCCGGCTCGCGAACTGTCTCCCACCAAACATTGACGCCGTTGGGCGCAAAGCCCTTGATGGCGGCACCCACATCCTGCGTCTTGTAATTGATTGCCAGGTCAGCGCCCAGGTCCCGGCACGCAGCGACCTTCTCGTCGGTGCCCGCAGTGGTGATGACCCGCGCGCCGAGGATCTTGGCCATCTGCACTACGCACGAGCCGACACCGCCGGAGCCACCACTTATAAACAGCACCTCGCCTGCCTTCAGGTTTGCGTAGCGCGCCAGCCCGAGCTGGGAGGTAACGCCGACCAAAGCCAGGGCAACAATGTCCTCGTCGCTGACTCCCTCGGGGATGGGATGCAGCCACCGGTGATCCACCGCGGCAAATTCGGCAAACGTGCCAGGGCGACCGTCCGAGCCCTGGCTGGTTGCCCAGACCCGGTCCCCGACCTTGAAATCTTTCACGCCTGCACCAGCCTCGATTACCGTGCCCGCGAGATCGCGCCCGAGGATGAAGGGGAAGGACAGCTTCGCCGGGATGGCGCCGTTGCGGACGTAAACGTCAATCGGGTTTACATCAACTGCGGCGACCTTGATCAGGCACTGCCGGCGGTTGGGTTTGGGTGTGGGAAGGTCGCCGTAAGTAATAACGTCAGGCGTTCCCGTTTGCGTAATGTATGCGGCTTTCATCATTTTCCAAGTTTAGTCGCGGGCAGTGTAAGTCCACGTGCCCGGGGCTGCAAGCGCCGCGACAGCGCCGAAGGCGGACCTGTCGCACAGCGGACCAAGGCGGCGGCGCTGAAATCCTCCTGGCCATAGACGTGTGCGAGGATCGAATAAATTCCTAGCATCGGTACGGCGGCCATCAGGATGGCCGCCATCTTCATGTCGGGCGGCAACGCCGGCATGCCAAGCAGCGGCAGCAGAGCCACCGCCAGGAATACCGCCAGCGGGTGAAGGACGAGTTTGCCGATGACGACCGGCATGACTTTTCCGACCATCCCGTGCATCGGCAGCCCGGCCAGCGTACAGCCGATGAAGAACAGCGACAGCGCGCCGGTGGTCACGGCGAACATGCCGACCGTTTGCGCCAGCGGCCCCGGCAATTTCCAGCCGAGCAGGGAAAAGACGATGCCGCCGAGCATGCCGATGATCATCGGATTCTTCAGCAGCCTGAGCAGCGACTTGCCGATCAGGGCGTACCAGCTCGCCGACCTTAGCCGCCCGCTTTCGGCCAGGGCGAGCATCAGCGGAATCAGGACGAAATTTTCGACGATCATGTTGAGCGCCATGGCAACCCCGGCAATCGGCGCGACGGTCAGCAGCAGAACCGGGTAACCGATGAACACGCTGTTCGAACATGTTATGCCCATGGTATAGAAAGCGCTGGTCGTCGGGTTCAGCCGCGCGACGCTTCGGCACCAGAACAGTCCCACGCAGGCCAGGAACAGCGTTCCCGCGAGGTAGGCCAGCATGTAGCTGGCGTTGAGGACTTCGCCGATGGGACGCTCGGCCATGGTCTTGAAGATCATTGTCGGCACCGCGATGTTGATGACGAATCGGCCGAACACCTGCTTGTCGGTCTTGGCGAACAGGCCAAGGCGCGTGGTCAGGAAACCGACGGCAATGCTGAAGTAGATGGGGCCGGTAATGGCCAGAATATCGAGCATGGGAGGCTGTTCTGAGAATAGTGTCGAGAGGCTTGTCTTCGAGCAGCCTTAGTCGGACTTAACCCGGTCGGCTGCAAAAAAAGTGGGAAGACGGATCATTTTCGCCGTATTTCCGCGCGAATAGAATAATTATTCGGTGCGCCGTGCCAAGGCGCTGTCTTCGGGCGGGTGCGAATCGTGTCCGGTAATTTTCGTTCCGACCGGTAGCAACTGGAGCATTCGTTGAGGTAGCGAAGCGGCAGAAGCCAGAGGTGGCCCCAGAAATCAGGACTGGCAGATCAGTGAAGACTCTGCTCTTATGGGTGCCATTTGGTGCCATTGGGGTAGCTTCGATTTATTGTTTTAAATGTCATATTCCCTGCGCGGAATGCGTGGCATGGCGGCTCCGGAGCAAATGCAAAGACGACCCCTTTAGCTCGCTTTGGCTTGCGAAGCGGTCTCGCACTCTCAGCAAGCGATCTCCGTCGAAGTGAGGGCTCAGGCTTTGGCGAAGAAATCGAGCATCAATCGCGCGAGTTCTTCCGGTTTTTCCTCGGGGATGTAATGGCCGCAGTCGTCGAGCACGCCTCCCTCCAGGTTCTCGGCTAGCGGCTTCATGGCTTCGTGGAGGTCGGGGGCACTGCCCATCGAGCCGCCGAGCGCCAGCACCGGGGTCTTGAGTTTCTTGCCGCGCAGGCCGGCGTTTTGCGCGATGTCCTGGTGCACGGCCCGGTAGTAGCCCAGCATGCCGCGCATTCCGCCCGGCGTTTGGTAGACCCGCTCGTATTCGGCGATGTCGGCGCGAGTGAAGATGCCCGCCTTGTTCGATGACTTCTTGCTGAAAAACCATTCGATCAGTACGCGCTCGTTACCCCGATACAAGGCTTCGGGCAGGTCGGGAACGATGTGAAACAGGAAGTGCCAGCTCTTCCAGTTCTCGGGGCCGATGTTCAGCGTCGGCCTGAGGGTGACGCCCGGGATATTGCCGTCGAGCAGCACCAGGCGGCGCACTTCCTCGGGGCGCCGGGCAGCGTACGGGTAGGAAATCCAGGCGCCGATGTCGTGCCCCGCCAGGAAGTACCGCTCCAGACCCAGCACGCCCAACAGCGTGTGGATGCGTTCGCCGGCCGTCTGGGTGTCGTAGCCGTCCAGAGGCTTTTCGGAGTCTCCCTGGCCGGGCAGGTCGATGGCGATCACGCGGTAGTTGTCGCTTAGTAGCGGCATCACCTTGCGCCACGCGTACCAGCTCTGGGGAAAACCGGCCAGCAGAACGATGGCCGGGCCTTGTCCGCCCTCCACGACGTGGAAGGCGATGCCGGCGGCCTCCACCCGGCGATGGCGAAAAGGCTTGCCCGCCAGGGTGAATGAGCCGTCTGGGGAAGTGGGCTCGGTCGAGTCTTCGTCGTTCGTCTGCAAGAGAGATCGGT
>Ga0118677_10008733_pt1 | contig 16115 bp, 12 predicted proteins | sample AliMusrvi5mmetaG_FD_86154 | JGI IMG/M metagenome (GOLD analysis project Ga0118677, IMG submission 86154) | reverse complement strand
GGCCAGTTGCGGGTCGGCGGCGAAGAGGCGCAGGGCCGTGGTTCGCGCGAGTTGCATTAGCTCTGTGTCGGCCAGCACGTCGCCGATTTTTAGCGGCGGCAGTCCGCTCTGGTCGGTGCCCAGGATGTCGCCCGGCCCGCGCAGGCGCAGGTCGGCTTCGGCGATCTCGAATCCGTTGGAGGTGGCTTCCAGGGTGCGCATTTTCTCCAGTCCCTCGGGGGTATCGGCGGCGTGGATGAGGACGCAGTAGGATTTGTGAGTGCCGCGTCCCACGCGGCCCCGAAGCTGGTGGAGCTGTGCGAGCCCGAAGCGTTCGGCGTTTTCGATCAGCATGAGGGTGGCGTTGGGAACGTCGATGCCGACCTCGATGACCGTCGTCGCCACGAGCACCTGGCTTTCGTTCTTGCGGAAGCGCTCCATGATGGCGTCCTTCTCCTCCGGCGCGATGCGCCCGTGCAGCAGCTCGCAGCGGTGCGGCGCGAAGACCTCGCGCCATTTCTCGAACTCGGCGGCGGCGGCCTTGGCTTCCAGCTTGGCGGACTCGTCGATGAGCGGGTAGACCACGTAGGCCTGCCGCCCTTTGGTAAGGTGGTCCTTCATGAAGGCGATCACATCCGGTAATTTGGAGGCGTCGCGGGCGGCGGTGATGATGCGTCCCCGGTTGGCGGGAAGCTCGTCGAGTGTGGAGACGTCGAGATCGCCGAAAAGCGTCATCGTGAGCGTGCGCGGGATGGGCGTGGCGGTCATCACCAGCACGTCCGGCGCGCCCGCGCCGCGTGTGAGTGCCTCGCGTTGGAGGACGCCAAATTTGTGCTGCTCGTCGATCACCGCCAGACCGAGCCGGGAGAAGGAGACGCCTTCGTAGAGCAGCGCGTGGGTGCCGACTAGGATTTGCGGTTCGTCGCCGCTCCCCTTGAGCAACGCGGCGCGGCGGGCGGAATCGTCGTCACGGACAGCAGCGCTCCATGCTTGCTCGTCGAAGAGCGGGAGAGCCGTCTCCTCCTTGCGCGAGCCGGTGCGCAGGGCGATGCGCACGCCCAGCGGCTCCAGCCAGCGTTTGAAATTGAGGTAGTGCTGCTCCGCGAGGATTTGCGTGGGAGCCATGAGCGCCGCTTGGTATCCGGCTTCCACAGCCAGCAGCATGGCGGATAGGGCGACCACGGTTTTGCCGGAGCCGACGTCGCCGTGCAGAATGCGGTTCATGGGCCGGGGCGAAGCGAGATCGGCGCGGATTTCGCCAATCGTCCGCTGTTGCGCGCCGGTGAGCGGAAAGGGCAATTCGCGGTGGAACGCTTCCAGCAAGCGGCCCGGTCCGCAGTGGGCTTCGCCGGGGCGCAATTGGAGTTCCGCCCGTTTCGCCGCCACGAAGAGTTGCATTTGGAAGAACTCCGCGAGCACGAGATCGCGCCGCGCGGCGTGGAGTGATTCCCAGTCTTCCGGGAAATGCACGGCCCGCAACGCCTCGGCGTAAGGAAGCCCCGCGAGCCCCTCGGGAAGCGGGCTCGGCACGTTGGGCAGATCGGCCAGGACGCGATGAATCCAGCTGCGCAGCATCCGCGCGGTGATCCCTTCCGTAGCCGGGTGGATCGGCGTGATCCGCCGCAAATGGATGGAGGTTTCGGCGTCCGGCTCCAGCACCTCGAACTCCGGGTGTTCGATGACGATCTGTTTGCCGCGCCGCCGGGGGCGTCCGAAGACCACGAGCCGTTGGCCCGAGGCGATCATTTTTTTGACGAAGTGGACGTTGTACCAACGGCAGACGATCTGGCCGCTGAGGGCGTTGGCATCAGCCTCCGCGAGCGTCACGTCGAACATGAACCGCCAGCCTTTGAAGCGGCGCGCGGCGGTTTTGATGACGTTCCCGCAGATGCAAACCGGCTTCTCCATTTCATCGCGCGGAAAGCGGTCGAATTCGCGCCGATCCTCATAGCGGCGGGGGAAATGAGTGAGCAAATCCTCAATGGTGCGCAACCCGAAGCGTTCGAGCGCCCGGACCCGCTGGGGCGGCAGCCAATCCAGCGAGCCAAGCGGCGTCTCAAGGTAAGCCAGGCCGGCGGCAACCGGGCGGGATGAGAGTTCGGGGTTGGGCATTGAGATGGGTAAAATGCGCCGGATTTCTACGGAGGACGAGCCTGAAATTGCAGAGACAGGCTTCCGGGACGCGAACTTATTACTGACTACGCACAAGCTATTCGTAGTCCATTTTTCACCAATCCAACGCGTAAGGCGGCGATATTCCACCCACGCGCCAAGCGTGTTTTAAAAGCACCGCTGGTTTTAATGCGCGCTCCGGGCAGAGGGCAGCGTCCCGTGGTAGAGCGAGAAAATCGGCACCCGCTCCAGGAACGAAAACTCGTTGCGACCGGTCGAGTTGACCACGCAGGCTACGGCGGTGACTTGCACCTTGTGGAGAGAAAGCGCCGCCATGGCTTCATTGAGGCGGATGAAATTTTTACACTCATCAATCACCAGTACCACGCGTTCTTTGGGAACGAGATGGTGGCGGGTCATTTTCGGAACGCCTTCGAGCACCTGGATGGAGGCGAACCGCGATCCGGCAAGGTAGGCGAGATGGGAAGCTAGGACCAGAGACTCCGGGCAGGCTGCGGCGACCATGCAGTCCGCCTTGCCTTCGCCGAGTTGGTCCGGGTAGAGACGCATTAGTTCGCGGGCGAAGAAATCCATCACGCCAGGGAACTGTTCGGCCTCCCCGACGGTGCCTCCGCAGTTGGCGAGGGTCGCAGGAATGTCGCCGGGCACGATGAGTTGCCGCGGTTTAAGATGAAGAAGTGAACGAAGGTTGGAGATGAGATCCATGGTGTGCGTCTCTAGGCAAGGAGAGCAAATCCGGTTTCAGGCGAACAGTAAATCTTAAAAGAACAGTCGGGCGTGGAGGATATCCAATCCAACGCATTTTTTGGACTAAGCGAACAACCCGGTGGCGAAGTTCTTTTGCCACTCGCGCGGGGTCATCCCGAACGCGCGCCGGAACAAGGCGCTGAAGTGTTGGGATGAACTGAAGCCGAATTGCAATGCCGCCAGCGTGATGTTGAAGGCCGGTTGTCGCAAGGTGGCGCGCGCGGCGTTCAGGCGTAGCTGTAAGTGGTAGGTGGCCGGTGTTGTCCCCACCTCGCGCCCGAATCGGGTGCAGAATTGTGGGGTATGCCGGACAGTGGCCACCGCCGCCAGTTCCGACAGCGGGACGCGGCGGTCAAGGTGGGCTTCCAGGTAAAACACGGCTTTTTGCACCGCGTAGGAGTAAGGGAGGGAGGGCGGACGGACGGTCGCTTTTCTCCGTTGTAGGTTGTGGGTCTGCTGTTCCAGCAACTTACAGAGGAGTTTCAGATAGGCGAGGATGACTTCCCGCTGTTGGGGAAGATTCCGCGCGATCTGCCCCACAATGGCGCGCAGGATCGGCTCCGCGTCCTGGCAGCCTTGCAGCAGCCGCGCTTTCTTTTCCCGCAGAACGCGGCTCAGGCGACGTCCCTCGGCTCCCAGGTTGTCGAGATACAACCCGATCCAAAGCTGGTGGGTTTCCTCGGATGCTTCCCCTTGGGTCGAATGCCATTCGCCGGGGTAAAACACCATCAAGTCGCCCATCCGCTGTTGAACCGGGGTCCCGTTTGCCTGCCAGGCGATGGTTCCGCGCGAAAGATAGAAGAGTTCGAAGACGGGATGCCGGTGGCGCCCGAGTTGGTGTCCCCGCGCGCAGAGCGCCTCACCGCAATGCGTTACGGCGGGAAGGGTTTCCATGGGGTTCTCATACAGGAAGCCGGAGAGAAAAATGTGGTCGCGTAGAATTTTCACAAAATTCGGAGATGCATAATTTTCTATACAATCTGGCGTAAGATCGTGAAAGCGCAAAACGGAGAGACGGCAGAAACTCGCTCTCATCACTATGCCCCTCAAAACCATTCATCTCGTTTTCAACGCCCACATTGATCCGGTCTGGCTCTGGCCGTGGTCTTCGGGTCTCGATGAAATCCTCAACACCTGCGAAAGCATGTGCAACCTCCTCGACCGGCACCCCGATGTCATCTTTACCCGGGGCGAAGCGTGGGTGTATGAGCAGGTCGAGAAAATCGATTCCGCGCTTTTCCAACGCATCCGCAAACATATTGAAGCCAGGCGCTGGGAAGTCGTCGGCGGCTGGTACGTCCAGCCCGACTGCAACCTGCCCGGCTGGGAGGGGCTGCACAAGCAGGTGGAGTTGGGGCGCGATTATTTCCAGAGCCGGTTTGGTCTGTTCCCCGAGACCGCTTACAATGTCGATTCGTTTGGCCATACCGCCTTTCTTCCCGAGTTGATGGCGGCCCACGGACAGAAAAATTATGTGATGATGCGCCCGCAAGAGCACGAGAAGGAGCTTCCCGCCCGCCTTTTCCGTTGGCGGGCGAAACCGGGCGGCGCGGAAATCACCACCTTCCGCATCGCGGGCTTCTACAACGGGGAAAATGTGAAGCAGGAAATCAGACTCGATGTGCTGCAAAAGAGCCTCACCGAATTGCCGTCGGGAATCACCCATACCATGTGCTTTGCAGGCGTTGGAGACCACGGGGGCGGTCCCACCGAGGCGATGATCGAATGGTGCCGCGCCAACCGCGACATCATTCCCGGCGCGCGCCTCGAATTTTCCTCCCCCGCCCGTTTCTTTCGAGCCATCGCCGCGCAAAAAGCGAAGCTTCCGCTCGTGACCGGCGAATTGCAAATGCACGCCGTCGGCTGCTACAGCGTGCACCGCGCAATCAAGCTTGGCGTCCGCCGTGCGGAACATCTGCTTGCCCAAGCCGGGGAGGCGGTGAAACAGGACGCCGCTTTAGCCAAAGCCGCGGCTCCAGAACTCGACAAAAGCTGGCGATGGGTCTGCTTTAACCATTTTCACGATACGCTGGGTGGCACCTGCCTCCCGACATCGTATGCGCAGGCCGATGCGCAACTTGGCTACGCGCGGGCCGCTGCCGATGAAGTCTTGCAACATGCGTTGCGGAGGAGATCGGCTGGAGAGGTGCCCGACATCCGGCAGCGATTCGCCATCGCCAACTTCAGCGGCTCGGATTTCGACGGCTGGATTGAGCATGAGCCGTGGATGGAGGGGCTCGAACATGGGGCACGGTTCCGTCTCTTGGATGAGCGGGGCAGAGAAGTTCCCCATCAGCGGATTGACCACGAAGCCATCGTTTTCTGGCGCATTCCCCGGCTGCTATTCCGTCTCAAGGTAAAGCCCGGAGCGCATCGCATCCTACGGTTGGCGACTCGCGAGGACGAGCTTCCCGACTGGGGCAAAGGAGCCGCGCTGACCGTAAAACGGGACGCGCCTGGCCTGCGCCTGCATTTCTCCGGTCTGCGCTGGACGGCACCCGCGTTGCAACTCGTGGAGGACCCCAGCGATACGTGGTCGCACGATGTCCATACCTACGACGGCAAAATTGTGGGCGAGGTGAAATGGAGCGAATCTGAACCGTTGGAATCCGGTCCCTTCCTGCAAGCATGGCTGGTGAAAGGGAAAATCGGCAAAAGCTCCGTCATTGCCGAGTGGCGGCGTTATGCGGGAGAAGATTTCTTTGAATTACGGCTCCGGGTAACCTGGCTCGAAACGCACCGGTTGCTCCGGCTTAATTGGCGTCCGGGTTCTCTCATCACTTCACGGGAGGAGGGTGTTTCCGGCGGCAGCCTGCGCCGTGAAAGCGACGGTCGGGAAAGGCCTGTCCGCGATTGGACCCTTCTTTCCCTAAAGGACGGCCAACGCGCAGGGGTGGTTTTTCCAGACACCTTTTCCCTGAGCGCTACCTCGCGCGATTTGCGGCTGACCCTCCTGCGTTCTTCCATCATGGCCCATCACGGTCCCTATCCCAAGGCCGATATCCATGAAAAGAGGCAAGTCATCAGCGACCGGGGCGAGCAGACATTCCTTTTCCGTTTCTATCCTCCCGGAAAAGTGACGGCTGCCACCTTGGAGCAGGACGCCCTCACACTGCAACGCCCGCCCCTCATTGCCGACGTCACTCGCGGCATGCCGGGTCTCAAGAAATGACCTGCGCTGCGCGACGCGGTTACGCGGTTTTTGGGTAACTCCCCAACACCTTTACCAGCGTGCAGCTTTTATTGAGCTCGTCGAGGGCTTGGATGACGCGCGCGTCCTCGGCGTGACCTTCGATGTCCACGAAGAAATAGTATTCCCAGGCTTTGCGCTTGGAGGGGCGGCTCTCGATCTTGCTCATGGAGATGCCCAGCCGCTCGAACGGTTCCAGCGCGGTGAAAAGCGCGCCCGCCTTGTCCTGAACAGCGAACATAAGGGAGGTTTTGTCGCTGCCGGTCGGTGGGCACGACTGTGGACCGATGACCAGGAAGCGCGTGGTATTGAAGGCGCTATCCTGGATGGCTGATTCGAGAATATTCAGGCTGTAGAGTTCCGCGGCGAGCTTCCCCGCGATGGCTGCCGTGCCCGGTTCCTCGGCGGCGTGCTGTGCGGCGCGGGTGTTGCTGGAGGAAGCGATGATTTCTGCCGCAGGGAAATGGGTGCGCAACCACTGGCGACACTGGCCGAGCGACTGCGGATGGGAGTAGATTTTTTTGATCTCTTCGCGCGGGCACTTGGCGAGAAGGTTCTGCTCCACGCGCAGGAGAATCTGCGCGCAGATTTTCGACTCGGAGTCCATGAACTCATCAAGCGTATGGGTGACGGCTCCTTCGCTGGAGTTCTCAATCGGGACCACGCCGAAATCTGCGTTGCCTTTTGCCACCGCGGCGAAGACGTCGCTGATGCTCGCCTGGGGAACGTATTCCACGCTGGCACCAAATTTGTTGCGGGCGGCCTCGTGGGTGTAGGTGCCCGCCGGTCCGAAGTAGGCGATGGCGAGCCCTTTTTCCAAGGCGTAGGAGGCAGACATGATCTCCCGGTAGATGGCACGAATGGCGGCAGCAGGCAGACGCCCGCCAAGCTGCGCGTTGCGTTCTCCCAGCGAACGCAGGAGGGCTTCCTCGCGTTCAGGGGCAAAGATGGAACCGCCATTTTGGCGCTTGATCTCGCCGACTTCGTGAACGAGGTCAGCCCGCTGGTTGAGCAACTCCAGGAGTTGCTCGTCCAAGGCGTCGATTTTCTTACGGATTTGGGTCAGCGGCATGGTCGGTTGGGGAGGATTCGGCGGGAACGTTTTCCGCGTCGGCTACCGTTAAAGCAGTTTCCTCGGCAGGGGGCAACTCGGATGCGGACTCCGGCTCGGGCGTTTCCTCGTCGTCGGAAACGAGTGCGGCAGGCGGGAAAAGTTCTCCGGTGGTGGGTAGCGTGGAGGAAGGGAGGCGAACCCGGCGCAGTTCGTCCACGTTGGGGAGTTCATCCAGCGAGCGCAGGCCGAAGTGCTCCATGAAAAGCTGGGTCGTCTCATACAGCAACGGGCGGCCAGGCACATCGGCGCGTCCGGCGATGCGCACCAGCCCACGTTCCAACAGGCTCTGCATCACCCCGTCCACGGCCACACCGCGCACCGCCTCGATGTCCGCGCGCGTGACCGGCTGCCGGTAGGCAATGATGGAGAGCGTCTCCAGCGCGGGGCCGCTAAGTCGGGCTGGCTTGCTTTCCGGGTAAAGCTGGCGGACCCAGACGGCAAAATCCGGCTTGGTCATGATCGTCCAGCCGCTGACCTGCTCCACGAGTTGAAAGGCGCGGTTCTCGTGCTGGTATTCAAAGCGGAGTTGATCCAGAAACGCCACCACCTCGGCTTCCTTGAGCTTGGCAAGCACGCGCACCGGCTCCTCGTCGGAGTCGTCCAGCGCCGAGCGCAGCGCGTTGACGATTTCAGTGACGGTAAGCGGCTTCTGGGAGGCGAAGATGAGCGCTTCGATGACTTCTTTGAGGAGCATGGGATTCGGTGAGATTACACCACACAGGGCACGGAGAGCACGAAGGAAATTAAGGGGAGAGATAGCTAATTGTTAAAGTGAAATCGCCAATGGAAAAGACATACTCGCCGATGCTCGTAGGAAGACAGCATTACCGGGCCGAAATAGAGTGTTTTTAAGAGGTAAGGCGTTGCATCCTGGCTGGAAATGGATTTGATAATACGCCCCTAGCTCCAGTAACCCCCAAATGAAAACCATGACCCCCCGAGAACGCGTGCATGCGGCATTGAAACGGCAGCCGGTGGACCGTGTCCCGGTTTATATGTGGTTTAATCCGTTGACCGCTGAGTTGTTGGCGAACCTGCTGGAGATTCCAGCCAACCGGGTGGGCGAAGCGATGGGGAACGACATTTACCAGTCGTGGGTGAACAACAACTACGCGATGGAAGGGATTGTCCATGAGCGCGACGGCGACTCGCACACGGATTACTGGGGTATCCAATGGACCAAGGATGGGCCGTTCAATCAAGTCACCCATTCCCCCTTGGTCGGAGCCGACGAAGCGGCGGTGCGCGCCTACCAGTTTCCCTTTGCGCACAAGGATGACCTATTGAAGCAAATGGAGCCGGTGGTCCAGAATGCCGGGGACTGTTTTATCGGTTGCGATGTCTCGCCGTGCGCGTTTGAAATGTATTGGCGTCTGCGCGGCATGGAAGACGCGCTGATGGATTTCGCTGCCGAACCGGAACTCGCCACCGAAATGGTGGGGCGCTGCGCAGATTTTGCCATCGCCTTGGGAGAAGCCGCCTGCGATCGCTTTCCGCTTGATTGGCTTTGGACGGGGGATGATGTCGCCAGCCAGACGGGAATGATGATGAGCCCCGAGACCTGGCGGAGCATTGTTCGCCCCCACTTGCAGCGCGTGTTTGAGGTCGGCAAGAGCCGGGGATTGTGGGTGGCTTACCACAGTTGCGGCGCGGTGAGTTCGATCATCGGCGACTTGGTGGAAATGGGCCTGGATGTTCTCAATCCCATTCAGTGCAACTGCCCTGGAATGGACCCGGCGGACCTGAAGAAGGAATTCGGGGCGAAGCTCGCTTTCATGGGCGGTGTTGATACCCAGGGTGTCCTGCCCAACGGCAGCGCCCTCGAAGTGCGCCGTGCCACGAGGCATCTCCTGGATGTCATGACCGGCGATGGAGGCGGTTTTATTTTAGCCGCTTCGCACACCATTCCGCCGGAAACCCCTGAAGAAAATATCTTCGCCATGTATGACGAAGCGGGGATCAGCCGCGAAGAGATCATGGATCGCGCAGCGGGTATTCGAGCTACTTTGGCAAGGCGGGTATAAGTCCCGATTTCTGCGCTTTCCCAGCGGTATCTCATGGGGTATGGTATAGGGCCATGCCGCTAAACATTGATTTGCATACGCACTCGTTCTTTTCGGGCGACGGCGTGAGCACCCCCGAGGAAATGATCTCGGCGGCGCGGAGCCGGGGATTGCAGGGATTGGCGCTGACCGATCACAATACCTGCGCAGGGGTGGATTACCTGGAGCGCAAAGGGTTGATTCGTCCGGACGGCTTGCCGGTGGACGGTTTTCTGGTGATTCCGGGTGTGGAGGTTTCCACTGCCGACGGCCATTTGCTCTGCCTGGGCGTCACGCTGCCCAACATGAAGGGGGAACCGGCGTCGGTCGTTTGCGAAGCTATTCACGAACGCGGCGGACTGGCGATCCCGCCGCATCCCTTCGATTATTTTCGCTCGTGCATCCGGGGACCGGTGCTCAAGACGCTACCTGCTGATGCGGTGGAGGTTTTCAACGCTGCCACGACGTTCCCGTATTGCAACCGCAAGGCGTTTGAATACGCCCAGGCGAACGGGTATCCGATGATTGCAGGCAGCGATGCCCACCATGAGGATTCCGTGGGAACGGCTTACACGATTTTGGAGACGGAGGAGCTGACGCTGGAGAACGTGTTGCGCCAGATCGTACAGCAGGGGAATCGGCTGGTGCGGAATCCGTTGAGTCCGAAGGATAAAATCCGCAAAACGTGGAACAACTGGATGCGCCTGCGCTGGCGGCATCGGATGAAGCTTAAGAAGTTGTAAGCAGAGCGAGGACTATAGGGAGACGGAAAGCCTGTTGCGGACGCAGGGGTGAGTAATAAGGCTCGCTTCGCTCGATGTGCTTTGGGTATCGCGCCCGGAGGTCGCGATCCACCCTGCGATTCGTTGGCGTGCTGTGCTCCTGCGTGTCGGGTCGTGATGCGCGAGAGGCGGTCTAACTCTGCGGTGGATCGCGATCTCCGAGCGCGATGGGACGACGCCCGCCATTTGCTCCGCCCTACCCGACGTTCGCCGCGATCCATTCCAGGTAGGCGGGCAGGCCGCCAGCGGGCCGCACAGCGACGATCTCTGGCAGTTCGTAGGGGTGGAGTTCCTTGAGCCGGACTTCGAGGCGCGGATAGCCTTCCTCGGTGGTCTTGAAAATCGCGAGGACTTCGGAGCTGCTCTCGATGACGCCTTTCCACCAGTAAAGCGACTCCGCGCCGGGGAGGAGGTTGGCGCAGGCGGCAAGGCGTTCCTCCACCAGCGTGCGGGCGATGGTGCGAGCGACCTCCGCATCGGGAAACGTGCTAAGGACGAGAAGTGCGGTCATAATGGGCTCCGTGGGTTATCGTTTGTGGAGGCGCTAGTAGATATCCTTCTCATCGGGCAGAAGCTTGGTGATTTTTAGCAAATACAATCCGAGGTGATCGTATTCTTTAAATTTGCGGATTTTCGTAACATCTATTCCGAGGTTATCAAATAGCTGAGTGTTCTTTTTATTTTTTTCAATTTCCTTATCAACAAACCTTGGAGACCAAAGATCGAGCACCGAATAGTCCTGCTGGTTTAAACGCTCGAATATCCATCCGGCACCATCATTACCTGACATCATAAAAATCTCGAAATCATTAAGAGATTTCCAGAAATCCGTGCCTTCGATGATCCGTTGAATTTTTTCAAATTCGTCCTTTGTCAGCTTTCTCGTTTTATCATGGCTAATTGGGCCGGGACCTAAATCGGGTTGTTTGGCCAAACACACTCCTCGGATACGATATTCGTTTCCCTCACGCCAGATGCGAATCGCAATCGGCTCATGGAAAGAGCGCAACCATGTGAAACGGAGGGCAAAGGCATTTGCGGTTACTTGTTGCGGCATCAGCGAAGGCTCTTTCATAGCTGCCAAAAAGCAGGTATAATAACTTTCTTTGCCTTTTGGAAAGTAAGCGCGTCCTGAGGGGTCTGGAATAATCTTGAATGCGTCATCCGAAGCCTTCAGTGCTGGATCTTCTTTTGGTTTCTCCTCGGCTCTCGCGGAACCATGAGGTAAAGCGCAAAGCGTTATGCTCATGGCAATCAGAGCAAGAAAGGAAAGCATGGGGGATTTGTGAGGTAACATTTGGAATTTATAAAAGCTGATACGGGTCCACATCCACCGTCACGGTGACGTCTTCCGGGAACGGGAGTTTTTGCAGGACTTCGTTGAGCACGTGCGTGAGGCGCTGGATGGTGCGGGTGCGCAGGATCAGGTGGAAACGGTAGTTGCCGTGGCTTTTTTCCAACGGCGCGGGGGCCGGTTCGCCCAAGAGGGTATCGGGCGGCAGCACCTCTTTGAGACGGCGATGGAGGGTTTCCAGCGAGAAGCTGGCCCGCTCCTGATGAGCCGAACGGGCGGTGACGAGGATCATTTTGCTGAACGGCGGGTAGTCCCACTGTTTGCGCCACTCGGTTTCCTGTTCGGCAAAGCCGTCGTAGTCGTGGTGCCGGGCGAACTGGATGGCCGGGTGGTGCGGCGTGAAGCTCTGGACGAAAACTTCGCCTTCCACGTCGCCCCGGCCCGCGCGTCCGGCGACCTGGGTGAGGAGTTGGAAGGTGCGCTCCCCTGCGCGGAAGTCGGGCATGTGGAGGCCCATGTCGGCGTTGACGATGCCGACGAGCGTGACGTTGGGGAAGTGCAGCCCCTTGGCGATCATCTGCGTGCCGAGTAGGATGTCGATCTTGCCGGTGCGGAAGGCGGTCAGCACTTCCCGGTAGGATTCCTTACGCGTCATGGTGTCGGCGTCCATACGGCGGACAACGGCTTTCGGGAAGAGTTTCACGACGATTTCCTCCACGCGTTCCGTGCCGAACCCGGCGAATTTGATTCCCGGCTGGCTGCACTCGGGGCAGCGGTTGGGGGCGATGGCGGTGTGGCCGCAGATATGGCAGACGAGGCGGTTCTCCGCCCGGTGGAACGTGAGCGAGACGGAGCAGTTGGGGCACTCGGCGACGTAGCCGCACGCGGGGCACGAGAGCGAGGTGGAGAAGCCGCGCCGGTTCAAAAAGAGGATGGACTGTTCCTTGCGGGCGAGCCGCGCGTCGATAGCCTGGCGCAGTTTTTCGGAGATGATCGAGGGGGCCTCGCCGCCGTTGGCTTCCATCCGCAGGTCGATGATGCGGATGAGGGGCATCTTGCGGTCATCCACCCGCAGGGCCATGCGCAGGAGCTGGTATTTGCCGGTCGTGGCGTTGTGGAAGCTCTCCAGCGATGGCGTGGCGCTGCCGAGCAGCACGGCACAATTCTCGAAGGAGCCGCGCAGGACGGCGAGGTCGCGCGCATGGTAGCGCGGGGAGTCCTCTTGTTTGTAGGAGTTCTCGTGTTCTTCATCCACCACGATGAGGCCGAGGCGCTCTAGCGGGGCGAAGATGGCGCTGCGCGCGCCGATGACGATGCGGGCCGCGCCATTGTTGATCTTGTGCCATTCGTCGTGCCGCTCGCCCTCGGAGAGATGGCTGTGGAGCACGGCCACCTCTTGCTGCATCGCGGCGAACCGGCTCTTGAAACGTTCCACCGTCTGCGGCGTGAGCGCGATTTCCGGCACGAGCATGATGGCGCTCTGGCCCCGGTCGAGCACGCGTTGGATGCCTTGCAAATAAATCTCCGTCTTGCCACTGCCGGTGACGCCGTGGAGGAGGATCGGTTTTTCGGGCTTGTCGATGGCGGCGCAGACCTGCTCGAAGACGGCGATCTGCTCGGTGTTCAGTTCATGCGGCGCGGCGAGGACGAACGTCTCGCCCTCGTGGGGATCGCGCGCGACGGTTTCGTTCTCCGTGAGGACGAGCCCTTTGCGCACCAAGGCGCTGAGCGCGGCGCGGTCGGCTCCCGCAGCCTTGAGCAGCGCCGATACGGGGATCGGGCCGGTTTCCCGGAGCGTCTCAACGATGGCCGCCTGCTTGGGGGCGCGCTTTTCCAACTCGGCCAACAGCGCGGCGTCGATCTCCCGCGTGAGCCGGGCCGCGAGCCGCTGCTTGAAGCCGAGGTTGCCCTTGCGGATCACCTGCGGCAGGACGGCGCGCATGGCGGTTTCCACCGGGCAGCAATAATAGACGGCCATCCAGCGGGCCAGTCGCAGGAGGTTGGGGCCGAGGATTGGGCGGTCGCCGACGACCTTCGTCAGCGGGCGGATGCCGGGGACGTCGGTTTCGTCCAGCAACTCGATCACTGTGGCGAGCGCCTGCCGCTGCCGGACGGGGACGGAGACGCGCGAGCCAGTTTGCACCCGCGCCTCCCATTCGGGCGGAATCGCGTAATCGAGGGCGGTTCCCCCCGATTGATCGACGATCACGCGCGCGAATTTCATGGTGACAGGGTGGCGTGAATGTCTTTTGAGGTGAAGTTTTTTTAATGCGTTCTAAAGTAAGGCAATTCCCCCGCTCATGTTTCGACTTCTGGGCAAATTTCTTATCGTGATTCTGCTGGCCGCCGCCACGGCGGGGACGGTTGTTTTGCAGCGCTCGGATGATCCGCTTTACACGGTGGCGGATTGGCTCAGCGTGGGGCGGTTCCAGCGCTATGACGCCATGATCGCCGACGCCGCGCGCAAAAACGGGATCGATCCGCTGCTCTTGAAGGCGGTGGTCTGGCGGGAGAGCGAATTCAATCCCGGCAAGACCGGGACCAGCGGCGAACGCGGGCTTATGCAGGTGCGGGAGGCGGCGGCGAGCGATTGGGCGCGGGCGCACAAGGCGGAGACCTTCCTGCCGACGGACCTGTTTTCGCCCCGGATGAACCTGGAGATCGGCGCGTGGTATTTGAAGCAGGCGCTTGCACACTGGGCCGCGAAGGACGATCCGGTGCCTTTTGCGCTGGCGGAATACAACGCGGGCCGCACGCGCGTGGATCGCTGGATAGCCCAGACTGGGCTCGGAGATGCCGCGACTGGCGCCGATCTGCGCACGCACATCGACTTCCCGCGCACGCACGCCTACGTGGAGACGATTCTCAAACGCCGGGCTTTTTACGAAAAGCGGGCGCAGGAGTAAGCGCGATTTTCGAAAATAGCCCAGCACTTTAGTGCTGGGTCATCGGAAAGTTATGCAGCAAGTCCCGAAGGGACGGCAGAACCGAGCGTGCAACCGCCGGGTTCAGCCAAGCAAGCGAGGCAAGAATTCTTTCGTCCCTGGCGGGACTTGTTTCGCGTTGCACGGTTTACCCAGCGCTAAAGCGCTGGGCTATTTTCAGAAAAAAACGAGAGGAAGCCGTTTCGTGAACAGATCCTAATGCAGGTTGATGTGTTTGTTGGGATACAGCGCGCGGAATTGCTGCGGCGCGAGGCCCGTTGCCGCTTGGAAGCTCCGGGTGAAATGGGCGGCGTTCGCGTAGCCGCAGCGTTGGGCGATTTCCTTGAGCAACAGGTTGGACTCGATCAATAGCGACCGGGCTTCCTCAATGCGGCGTTCGCGAATGAATTGAGGGATCGTCTTGCCCTTGGCCTTTTTGAAAACCCGGTCGAGGTAGTCCGCACTGTAGCCGAGCTTTTTCGCCAAGCCGCCCAATCGCGGCTGGCGCGTGAAATCTTCGGCAATGGATTCCTCGATCGAGGTGGTGAGCCACGAGGCGGTATCTCCCCCCGGCAAGGGAGGCGGCTGGAGAAGTTCTTCGAGCAAAAGCAGGACGAGGCTGCGCGCCCTTGCCTCGCTTAACAGGCCGTTCTGCTGGTCGTCCAGGAACCACTGAAAGAGTTCCACCATGCGGTGGGGACGGATGGGAACGGCGTGATGGGGCAGTTTGAGCGGCGCGGCCCACCGTGCGGGCAGCCGGAAGTGGAGCCAATAAAACGCCAGGCCCGCAGGGTAGCGTTCCACCCCGCGATGCCAGAGACCCGGATGTAAGATCAGCATTTCACCTTGTTTTGCAGAGAGCGTTTCTTTTCCCTCGTGCAGGCGCAGGTGTCCGCTGCGCACGAGGATCAGTTCAAAGCTCCGCAGCTTTCGGGCGGCGTGTCGACCTTCCCCGGAGGAGATAAAGAGACCCGCCGTTTCCACCCGGAGCGCGGGCCAGAGCGCAACGAGACGAGAAGAGGCAGAGGGCGACATTGAGAGCGGGATAGTGCAAGTATTCACCCGGTTTATGCAAGCGTTGTCTTTTGCAGGAAAACCGGCTCCGGGGAGGATGAAGGACGTTGTTTCCATACCTCCCCTTCCACTTTATGTCATCCATCGCTCCTCTCCTTCTCGACACCACGGTCAGCCCGCATGCGCAAGTCCAGTTCGCTCCGGTGAACTGTTGGAAACCTACCGGGCCTTTCTGGACCACGCTCTGCAGGGAGAATCTGCGCGGGATGTTGGTGGAAGAATACCGGCAAATGGTCGCCACTTCGCGGATCGAAAACTTCCGCATCGCCTCGGGCCGGAGCGAGCGCCCCTTCACGGGCATTTTTTTCAACGACTCCGATGTTTATAAATGGGTGGAGGCGGCGTCTTGGTTCAGCTTGGCCGATCCTGACGGGGAAGTGACGCGCGCCTTGGAGGATTGCGTGGGCGAGATCATCGCGGCGCAGCAGCCCGACGGCTATTTGAATTCCTATTTCACGACCGGGGGCCGGGAGGGCGAGCGTTGGAGCAACCTGCGCGAGAAGCATCAGCTTTATTTGGCGGGGCATCTCTTCCAGGCCGCCGTGGCGCATTACCGGAGCACCGGAACCACGCGCCTGCTCGACGCCGCGCGGCGGTTCGCCGATTGCATCTGCCTCCAATTCGGCCCGGCTTCGGAAGGGAAGCAAGCGGAGACCGACGGGCATCCCGAGATCGAGTTGGCCCTGGTGGAACTCTACCGCGCCACGGGGGAGAAGAGGTATCTGCGGCAGGCGGAATTCTTCGTGGACGTGCGCGGACAGGTTCCCGGCCCGGACGAAGGCGTGATCGATCACGCTCCCTACCGGGAAGTGCGGGAGCTTATCGGGCACTCCGTG
>Ga0118677_10008730_pt1 | contig 16117 bp, 12 predicted proteins | sample AliMusrvi5mmetaG_FD_86154 | JGI IMG/M metagenome (GOLD analysis project Ga0118677, IMG submission 86154) | reverse complement strand
TCCCCCGCCAAGGGCAGGGTCGCAGATCCCGAGCCTGCCGAGGGGTGGGGGTTCTCTCCCCGACCAAGTCCCGGTCACTGGTTCGAGATCACAAAGGTTATCAAGCTATGAATATCCGTTCCATCCTCCTACCACTCTTGCTCTTGCTGTCCTCGCTGGTGGCGTTAGCGAAGAGCCCGGCGAAAACTTATTGTGACTATGCCATCAAGCAGTGCGATCTGATCGAACAACGCTTGCCTGACTTTACCTCTGTCGCGGAGGTCGTTGCACAACGCCACCTGAAGGGTGGGGTGATCGGTTTCGCGCCTGCCAACTACCAGCCGCTGGGCGAGGAGATGACGGGGCGCGCCGGCGGCATGGTCAACCTGGGTTTCGACCGGGTGTGGACGACAGTCCGCACCGCCGAGCAGAAGGCGAACGATGTCGCGCTTATCGGATGGGAGCGCCCGCCCGGACCGAACGAACTGGCGCAGATGCAGGAGTTGAAGAAGCAAGGCATGTATATCATCGGCTTCGGTCCGAAAGCCATGCCCGAGTTGGCCGAGCATGTGAAGCTCTGTGATGCTTTCTTCGATACCGGCAAAGTCGATGACCGCGTGGTCATGTTGCCTGACGGCAGCAAGGCGGGGCGCAGCAACCACATGATCAACGCGCTGCAGGGGTGGGTCTTCATCGCCGAACTCGTCTCCGCTCTCACCCGCCAGGGGAAGATGCCCACCATGTGGAAGTCCTACTTCTGCGCCGATGGCCTCGAATGGGGGGATAAGTACTTCCGAAAGAAGCAGTTCCATGATGACTACACCGTCGCCCCGATAGCCGCCGGCATCCTGGGAAAAGCCTACCTGACGCAAATGCGCGGGATCATCAGCCAGTTCAAGCAAAGCCAGTTGAAGACCGTGGATAAAGCGGTCAGTATCTTTTACCGGCAGGCCAAAGCGGGAAAGAAAACGCTGATACTGACCTATGGGCACATGCCCTACCTCTATATCGGCAAATACGAAGATGCGCGCTGGGCGAAGCTGGTGGATTTCCAGGTGCCACAGCAGTTGCCTGCCCTGCAGGCAGAGAAACCGGAAGGACTGCCGGTACTGCGCCTGGGCTATTACGGCGACAAGCCGGAACTGAAAGAGGCGTTGCGCAGCCAGAAGATGCGGCTGATCTATATCGGCGCCGACAACCCGCGCGAGGGCTGGCAGGTTCCCGAGGAGCGGGAACTCTATATCAACATGGGCATCCCCTTCGGCGATGCCTGCGTACCCATCAAGGACTATCCCATCGCCCTCTTTCCTCCCAGCGGCATCATGCAAATCGTCGCGTATGAGTCGGTGAATGTGGAAATGCTGGCGAAGCTGGCGAAGAAATAACGGTTTGCTGTGATCGGACCTATTTCCCGACTTTTCCGGGGAAAAGGGCCCCTATCCCCGGCCCTTCCCCCGTTGCGACAGGGGAAGGGAGTTCTATAGCAGTTACCCTCCCCTGTCGCAACGGGGGAGGGCAGGGTAGGGGTCCTTTCCCCAGAGGGGGGACCGTCCTTCCCCAGAAATCCAGAGATTAGTTCGATATTAAGACGATCAAAAGCTATCATGAGGTTCAGATAATGAAATCCCGTGCTGCCATTCTCCTGGTCATTATCTTTTCGTTGCAAGGCCTGCTCCTTGCCGCCGATGCGTTGAAAGCGCCGTTCCCGTATATCTGGGCGAAGGCCTACCATATCCTGCCCGGCATGACCACCGATGAATCCGGCTACTTCTCCCTTTGCGAGGGGAAGGATGGACGGATCTACGTGGGGGCGGCCGCATATGGGCGCGATGCCTACCTGGGCGAATTCGACCCCTGGTCGGAAACCCAGCGCATCGCCATCGATGTGAACAAGGTCTGCGGTCTGTCCGCCAGGGGGTACGCGGCGCAGGCGAAGATTCACACGCGTAATTACGTCGGTCCCTCCGGGAAAATATACGTCGGTTCGAAGCAGGGGTATCGCACCGACCCGAACGACAAGTCGGAATATCCCGGCGGCTATCTGATGATCTACGACCCGCGCACGGAGAAGACCGAGAACCTGGGCATGCCCTATCCGACGCAGGGCATCATCGACGTGGTGGCCGACGAGAGCCGTAAGCTGATTTACGTGGTGACCTGTGAGGACCAGCACTGGATGCTCTACGACATGCGCACGAAGCTCTACCGCGAACTCGGCCCCATGCTCACGCCCTACGCCACTACCCTCATCGATGCTCACGGGCGTGCCCATGCCATCACCAAAGATTTCAAGATGGCTACCTATGACCCGGGGACGGAGAAAGTGACACTGCAGGACATCAAGATCGGCAAGAAGCTGTGGACGCGCGCGAATACCTTGAGTATCCCCGAATGGGTGCTGGCGAGTGATAATCGGACGGCTTACCTCATTCTGCTCAATGACCCATCGCTGTTGCGTTTCGACTTCTTTGAACGCGGCAAGGTCATACGCGCCACGGACCTGGGCAAGATGATCGAGGGAAAGAACCCCGATTCGCGCAACGGGATAGCGATGGGCGCCGACGGCGATGTCTATACCCTCATCCGCGTTGACAATACCACCGGCTTCGGCAGCGGCTACCTGCATCACCTGACGCGTTATAACCCGCTGACGAAGGTGCATGAAGACCTTGGCGTGCTGGCGGTGAAGAATCCCGACTTTTTCGACTGGGGTCCGGGACCGGATGGCAAACCGAAACCGTGGACGCATGGCTACCATAAGCTGCCGGATGGTACGCTGACGCCGTTGCATGCCCATCAGGCACTAACCATTGCCGCCGATAACACCATCTATGCCACCATCCTCTACCCGTTCACCCTGCTGCGCATCGATGCGTATAAGCTGCCGAAACCGCAGGTGCAGACGCCGGCGGATCTGTACTGTCAATTCGTACAGCAGACCTGTACGAAGATCGAGCAGCACATGGCCGATTACACCGCCGTGGCGGAAACGGTCGCCCAGCGGCATCTCAACGGCGGGCTCATCGGGTTCCCGTGGAATTATCAGGGACTGCAACAAGAATTGATGGGACGTTCCGGCGGCATGGTCTGCACAGGCTTCGAGCGTCCGTGGAAGAAGGACCGCACCGACGCCGAAAAGGCAAACGACGTGGCGATCATCGGTTGGGACCACGCGCCGTATGATTGGGAACTGAAACGCCTGCAGGATCTGAAGAAGCAGGGTGTCTATATCATCGGCTTCGGTCCGAAGGACTTCCCGGCTATCGCCGAGCATGTGAAGCTCTGCGATGCTTTCTTCGATACCGGCACCGCGGCCCAGGGTGTCATTCCCCTGCCCGATGGCAGGAAAATCGGTCGCGCCGACCACCTCATCAATGCTCTCAACGGCTGGGTGTTGACCGGCGAGATCGTCGGCGCCCTCACCCGCCAGGGGAAGATGCCCACCATGTGGAAGTCCTACAGCTACCCGGACGGGCCGGAATGGGGTAATCACTACCTGTTGAAGAAGCAGTTCCACGACGAATATGACGTGCCCGCCATGCCCGCCGGCTACCTGGGGCGTTGTTACCTCTCGCAAATTCGCGGCCATGTGGAGCGCTTCCGCCGCACGCAACTGGACACCATACGCCGGGCAGCCGCGCTCTGCCTGGACGAAGTGAAGGCCGGGCGCAAGGTGCCGGTGCTCTCCATGAGTCACATGCCGTGGTGCTATCTCGGCAAATTCGAAGATGCGCAATGGGTCGCGCCACTCGATCTTGAAGTGAGCTACGCGCCGCACATCAAAGATTTTCGCGCGAAGGTGAAAGAGGGTTCGCTGGTGGTGCGCCTGGGCTACTTCGGCGTCAGCCCGACGGAAGAGTACCTGGTGAAGGAAAAGAAGCTGCGCGTCATCTATCTGGAGAACGAACATCCTGATGCCGACTGGCAGTTGCCGAAGAAGGAAACGATGCTGAGCATCGATATGTGCTGCGCCTTCGGCGATGCCTGCCTGTCGCTCGACGGCTACCCGATCCGCATCCTGCCGCCCAGCGGCATCATGCAGGTGGTCGGCTACGAAGCGCTCAACGTGGAGGTGCAGTCTGCCTTACCTAAGCCGGATAAATAATCGGTGATAGCCACGGTAGTGAGTCGGTAATCTCTAATTGTCGTATATTAACGACATCCAAAGGGGGAAAAACGAGGAATATCCTGATTAGCATGGTATATGGATGATAGAGAAGCTATTTCTCCGGTCTGCATGACTATGTACTGCTCACGGAACCATACCCTGTCTTTGCATTATGTAAGGAATCAACATGGCTGTCGTGTCTTCTGAAGTCACTGCATCGGAAAGGGAACACGCAAATATCTGGCAATTTTGGAGCGCTCGCTTTCTTGAGGGTTGTCCGGGAGAGGTTATTGAACGCCAGGTTATTGCTTCGTTGTCCACCTTGCATCGGGTCAATCTTGAACTCTCACGTATGGATTCTCCGGATACCCTGTGCCGTTGTGCGATAGAACTGGGGATAACGCATCTGGGTTTTGACCGCATGGCGATCTGGATGCTCGCTGGCGCACCGGATCGAGTGGTCGGCACGTATGGCGTAGATGAGGATGGGCGCCTGCGCGATGAAAGGGGCTGGGGCCTTACCTTCGAACCGGAATCGCCTTTCGGCCAGGTACTGGCGCGACGTACGGTAGTCCATCGCTCCGGTGTGCTCTTGTCCACTCGCACGGAGATCTCTCAACTTGGCGAGCACACGGTAGTACCAATACGTAATATCGACCAGATTATCGGCTTTCTGTGCGCCGACAACTTACTCTCCGGATTACCGCTGACCACAAGCCAGAGTCAATTTCTCGAATTATATGGGGATATTATCGGCCACCTCTATGCGCAGAAACGCGCTTTGTCCGACCTTCAACTTCGCCAGGAGTATATTCGGCTCATAGAAAACAACATCCGTGATGTGATCTGGGTGTCTGATCTGGACCTGCAGCTTGAGTATATCAGTCCCTCGGTGCAACGATTACAGGGTTTTTCCGTCGAAGAAATGATGCGCGTTCCACTGAATACATCGCTCACGCCGAATTCTTTCGATCTGGCAAGGGCAGTGCTGCAGGAAGAATTGGCGCAGGAAGCCGGAGGGTACGCCGACCCCATGCGTTCCAGAAAACTGGAAGTCGAACTGTTTCATAAAGATGGCTCGACACTCTGGGCGGAAGTCAACATGACCTTCCTGCGGGATACCGATGGTGCACCGCGAGGGATTCTTGGCGTCACCCGCGACATCTCCCGACGCCTGCAAGCAGAGAAGCATTTCCGGACCAGCGAGGCAAAATTCCGCTCGCTGGTCGACCACTTGCCGGCGGTCACCTATATGGCGGTGCTTGAGGACGATTGCCCCACGTTGTATGTCAGCCCACAGATCGAGTCGATGCTGGGATTTACACCGGAGGCATGGACCGGTGATCCTTCCCTTTATTTCCGGCAGATTCATCCCGACGATCTGCAAAGGGTGCTGGATGAGATTACCGTTTGTCAGCAGACCGGCAAACCGTTCACGATGGAATATCGCATCCATGCGCGTGATGGCCTGGTGGTCTGGGTACATGACGAAGCGGTTTTACTGCAGACTGATGAGGGGGATTTTCACCAAGGCGTCATGCTGGACATTACCGCGCGAAAACAAGCTGAAGAAAGCGAACAACTCTTGCGCCACATGCAAGAAAGCGAACGGCTGAAATCGGAGTTCCTCTCGCTCACCTCGCATGAGCTGAAGACGCCGTTGACCCCGATTCGTGGTGCGATCGACCTGTTGCGTGACGAGATAGTGGGACCGTTGAACGAGCAGCAACGCCTGGTCGTCCAGATGGCAGATCGGCAAACCCGCCGTCTACAGCGCCAGGTGGATGACCTGCTGGTCCTCTTCAGCATCGATAGCGGACAACTCTCGTTGGATATCGGTCCCGTCGATCTTCGCCGGACAGTCACGGAAAGCATCAGCGCTTACCAGCAGCGGTTTACTGAGAAGGGCCTTTCGCTGTGCTACAAATTCCTCGATGAGATACCCATGATGCAAGGCGATGCCCAGCGCCTCGGACAAATCCTGGATAACCTACTGTACAATGCGCTGAAATATACTGAGCACGGCACGGTCACTGTGCATTTATCAGCCAACGCGGATTTCATTCTGCTGTCTGTCGCTGATACCGGGATAGGTATTCCTCCGGATCAATTGGCATCGATTTTCCAGCGTTTCTATCAGGTGGACGGACTCAAGGAGGGGGCCGGGTTGGGGTTGGCAATCGTCAAACATTTCGTTCAAGCACACGGCGGACAGGTTCGAGTCGAGAGCGCATTGGGAAAAGGGAGTAACTTTAGCGTGGAATTGCCGGTTCATCGTGAGGTGAGTTCGGCGAAATAACGGTATGGTTTCGAGTTGTTCTCGGTCTTTTGCCGTACCCTGATATAAGCACCCTATAACTCTCGTCCTCGCTCAGTCAAATCCTTCTAACCAATCAAGGAGTGCAGTCTGGTGGGCAAGATCGGCGGTGAGGGTACGTGGATGCCTGAATATGCGGAATACGCGAAGGCCATAGATGCTGAATAACTGCAGCGGATGCATGATATAGAGAAGAAATAAACGCGGTGACGACGATGGGCAGTTATACCGATGCGCCAGGGCTGCTTTAGAGAGAAATAGTTTGCCGCGGAGGATGGCTATTTTTTCATGCAATCTGCGGTGGCCGAGGAGCCGCGCCAGGTGAACAGGCAGATTATCCGGTATATCGCCCTGCAGAACCGCCTGCTTTGCATAGGCGATGAGCGCTGTTCCACGTTCTCCTTCGGGAAAAACCGAAGAGTCTAAGATGATGGAGGGGATTTGCGGGCAGCACCATTCCCGGACGATATGAGTAAGAATGGCCACAACTCGTTCGATTCGCCAGTCCGCCGCGCGCTGCCGAATATTTGCCCAGGCCTGGTCATCGTACTGATACTTCCGCACACACTCTGCCAGATCAAGGAGGTGCCGCAGGCGCACGCGCAAACCATGGAAATAAATATGCTGGCAGAGATAAACGTACAGGTCTTCCGGTGCCAGCACCAGCGTTTCGACGCCTGCGATGGTCGCAGGATGCGCGCGGTCCCAAACATCGTCTAAATCGAGTAAACTCACCCGACCATCGTGTCGATTGAGGGTCCAGTGCATCTCGATACCCACTCGCATCAACGGGAAGTCGTAATGCTCGTGATGCCATCCACTCTCTTCCTCCAGGGGAAGGCTATGTTGTTGGCAACCGATGCGAAATAATGCCTCGCGTGCCGGCCCAAGATGCTCGCTGCGGATCAGCAGGTCGACGTCGACCATCATTCGGTAGGCCGGTTCGCGATACACCAGCGACGCCAAATGCGCACCTTTCAGCACGATCACCGGAATTTCGGCGTCGCGCAAGGCTGCCAATACCAGCGCGAGGCCATGGAAAATGCGCGCGTGGCGGGCTACGCTATGCAAATAGGTGGTGCGCAACCGCTGTAGGATCTCCGCCGGGGGGTGCAGTGGTGACGGTAGCAGACGCGCCTGTCCGTAGAGCAAGGGAAGGATTTCCTGTATGGCTGCCTGTTGCAGTAGTCGCGGCCAATCCAGCGACCAATCGTCCTGTTCGGGCATTATCGCGTTTGCCGGCGAATACCGTAAAAGCCTAAATAACTGCAAATAATCAGCTTCAATCATATCGCTTGTGCCTGCAACATGCGGAAATACCATCCATCGACGTGACGCGAGTGGTGATGCGCGCCGAATTCCATCACATACCTCCGTCAGGGCATGGAATAGTGATCGACGTTCAGAGTTTAACCCATCCCCGTTGGGAGTGCAAATGCCATGTCGTCTTCAGTTGTGATCCTGTGCCGCTCACAGGGTTCTCCGTCCGGTAGCCTGCCCCGTATTCGTCTGTCATCTTTCGGCGCAATGACCGCTGGCATGGACACGACTCTCTCTGAACTTCCGGTAAGATGATGGCGAATCACTGTTATCGGAGGTTAGAGAGCGCGCGCTAATCCGCCCGCCCGATTCATCTATCGGATCATGGATTTATATAAGATCGTCCATTTCAACCGTGAAAGCGGCGGCGTGGCTTTTCCCTGGTTCAATGCATTTGACGAGGGCGATGCCCGCTTGATCCGGGTTGAGTTCGGCATGAAGATCGGCACACCGGATCGCCATCCCGACGATGCGGAGATCTATCAGACGCTGGCGTCTGTTTGGAACCGGGTACCGGATACCAATGCCAATGATGCCGATTTTCGTCTGTCCCGCATCCTGCACACGTATGGCATCACGCCGTTGAATGAGGTATATCTCGATTGGGCGGAAGATGAAGATCGTTTTGGCGCCACACTTGACGAAATGCGATTTGACGAACTGGACAAACAATTCGGTTTAATCTGGTACCCTGACCTGGATGATCTGCTGCTCTTCGATGATAATTATGACTGGGCTTGCGAAATCAATCTGCAGGGTCTGGTCAATATAGCCACGATCAAGAGTAAATAGTAGGCCGGTCTCCGTGATCTCCCATCGTGTCGACCCTCTCCAACCAGCTTCCGTCTCACCCTCCGCCCTTGACGTTCATACTCGCCATGGGTAGACTATAAGCGTGACAACCGAGCAATTGTCTGATGCGTTTTCTTCTATTCACGACTGTGTTCCCGTTCATCCATCACACGCCCCGTACGTGATTCGCTGCGCTTTCAGACCTGCTGTTACGGCCATGCTCCCTCTCCCGTATTCGAGAGGGTTTTTCGATATATATTGAGAGGAAGTCATCATGCCCACAGGTGGAGTGCCCATCCTCATTACCGGGACCGAGTCCGATAATCCCTTTGCCATCGATATCGCTGTTTTTTGCCGGCAGGAAACGGATATTGCCGATGTGCTCTCATTGAAGACCTACGCAAATACCGAATTTTGCCCGCGCTTCATCAGTGACGAGCAGGATCTACTGGAGGTCGGCAACAAGCTGCAGGGGATCACGGCGGTGATCGTCTCGACGACCTCGAACATTCTCTCGCGCAACGAATTGGCCTGGCGTAATATGTTGATCGCGCGCGCGGCCAAAGACAACGGCGCCGCCCGCGTGGTGCTGGTTGAACCCGATTTGTTTTTCAGCGCGCAGGACCGCGGACCGCGACCGGAGCACGGCGAAGTCGATTTTCCGCGTGCCGAAGCGGATTATAAGAAATTCGACGGTCAACCTTTCAGCAGTTATTTCTATGCGCAGTCGTTGCAACTGGCGGGCGTGGACATGGTGATCACCGTGCATAATCATTCGCGGGCCGTGCGGAAATTGTTCAATGGCATTATGCCGAATGGCATTGTCAATTTGAGTCCCGCCGAGGTATTTGCCGACTATGTCCGCAATTCCGATGTCGCCCCCAGCCTGCACACCGGCGCCGGTATATTAGTCTGCGCGCCTGATAAAGGCGCACGCGAATTTACCGCCGATGTCCATCGACAGTTAGGCCAGGGTTCGGCGGACCTGCTGTTCATCGCGAAGCAGCGGCTGGGCGAGCGTAGCGTCTCCAGCTTCATCGATCCGTCGTCCCCCTGTCAACTGGACGGCGTGGCGGGGAAGGACGTGATCGTCTTTGACGATATGGTTCGCACCGGCACGACCGTGAAGGAATGCTGTCGTTTGTTGAAACAAGCGGGCGCCGGGCGCGTGATCTTCTGTGTCACGCATTTTTACCCCTCATCCGAAGGGCGGGAAAATTTATATACGCCAGAACTGGACGAAATCGTCACCACCAATACCCTGCCGTCGGTGCTCAATCGTGACATGCAAGGCCGCCTTCGGCGCAAGCTGACGGTCTTGAAACTGGAAAAATGGGTTTCGCTGCATATCCTGCAGCAACTGGGTAAGGATGCCGGACATCTCCACGCACCCTATTATACGGTAGACATGTCCTCGAAAAATCCGCGCTGGGCTACCCGTGCCCGCCACGTGGTGGGGCATCTTTCAGCGTATGCGTAACGAACAATCGTAAACGTCCCGATAGCAAAACTCATGCGGTACATCGATTGTCTCGTGCCAACAGTGCATTATAGCGATTGCCAGTCATCAATTTGCAGGCGAAGCGCCCAGACGCTGTTGATTTCCGGCGAGTCGTCAGGTACGCCGTTCCAGCCGAGAGGAATGCGGTCATAGATGCACAGGAGCGTCTGTGCATCGAGCGCGATCACCGTGGTATAGGCGGTCGTCTGGTATCCGGTAAACTCTTCCGAGTATTCGATGCGTTCATCGGGGTGGAATCGGTTATGGAGGGTGAGCAGATCGATGTGATCCCAACCGAATCCCGTGCCGTTGCGGTTAATCCAGCATGACAGGCCCGGTCGGCCTCCGGAAAGCACGGCGGTGCCATCGGGCAGTGTTGCCAGACTGGGCTCTACCGAAAAAATGCCTGGCATCGATATCGGGGTCGTCCAGGTTTTTCCTTCGTCGCTGCTCCACGCTTGCCCATAGGACGTGCCTTTTGGGGCCATGCCCATGCGGAAGATACACATAAGGCGCCCATCGTTCAACCGACAGAGCGCCGCTTCACAGGGACCTTCCTCGCCTGTGAGCTTGCACGTTTCGTCAGCGATAATGGAACTGATTTCCCATCGCACGCCATCGGCTGATGCGCCGGCTACCAGGGCATACCGACTCGTGCCTTCGAAATTCCCGTAATAGGTGGTCAGATATCGGCCATCTTTCAACCGGACCCACTGACGATTGCAAACGAAGCCGGCGTAGCCCGTTTCCGGCGTAATGATACTGAGCGGTCGTGGCCATCCGGTGACGACGACCTTTTCATCCAGAGGTTGTGGATCAGCGTTCCCCGGCGACAGCCGGTATCCGGCGCCCTGCATGCCCTGCGGGCACGGATAAAAATAATAGGGCAACAGAAGGGCTTCACCTGACGGTAAAGGCAGGTGAAGCGAGACCGCGCTATGATTATTGGGGCTGAACGACTGCCAGGAATTGCCGTCATCACTGGAAGTCGCCAGCATCCAACCCGTGACAGTCGTGTGGATATCGGCATAAGTCTGCATCACCGCGACCAGGTCACCGTCAGCCTGGCGGAATACGGTGGGAAACCAGAGGAAACCTTTCGCGCGATGCACCGGCACCGGGGATGTCGCGGTCGCTTTGTATCCAGCGAAATAGACTATCTCTTCGGATAATGTCGATGTACGCATTTTTATCCTCCAGTCCCGGTGGTTCAGGCCTGATTTTCATTGCGGCAAAGCCGGATAAACTGATAGAATAATACCTGTGAGCGTTCGGACATATCTCTGGTAAGAGTATGCTCGATGCGCAATTCCTTCGACCCATCACCGATAGATACCTGCAATAAGGAGTCGCTTCATGTTACGTATTGTTACTCTCGGCGATTCAATCACGCGTGGAACTCGTCCCGGCGTCGAAGAATCGGAGAACTTTTCTTCCCTCCTTGAAGCAGGGCTGCGCGCAGACGGACTTGATGTCGAAGTGACTAACTGTGGTATTGGTGGGGAAACAACGACAGGCGCGTTGAAGCGGCTGGATGATATCATTACGCTTCACCCGGATTATGTCATCGTCATGTATGGCATCAATGATTCCATAATCGAGCCAGGGGGAGAAAAATCGGCGCTCACGCGGGAGAAATTTGGTGCGAACCTGACAGAGATCGTCCACCGTTTACGGGCAGCGGGCATACTGCCGGTGCTGTGGACCTCAAGCCCGATGGCGCCTTTTGGAATAACGAAGGATTACTATGCCGATTTCCCACCTTACTCCACGCATGAAGATATCAATTTTTTATTAGTCTCGTTCATCGCCGAATTGAAGCGGGTCGGCGAGGTTGAAGGTGTTCCGGTACTCGATGTCAACAGCGCATTTTTGGCGAAGGGCGAGGCTGAAGGCAGCTTGGAAGGATATCTCACCGATGGCATGCACCCGAATCCCGCCGGGCATCGCATTATCGCCGACATGCTGATCGCGTTCTTCCAGCAACAACGCGCGAAGGATACCTGCTGCTCGGTGACGCGTATCGTCACAATGGGAGATTCCGTGACCCTGGGAGTCCGCGAGGGTGTGTCGGAAGAGGAAACCTATTCCGCTGTTCTCGAAGCCGAGTTACGCTGCAGGGGCATCGCTGTCGAAGTGATCCGTCGCGGTGTCGGCAGCGAGACAACCGCCGGCGGATTGGCGCGTCTCGACGAGATCATCGCCCTGCGTCCCGATTTTGTGACCATCATGTACGGACTTAACGACGCCTACCTGGACCGGCAGGATGACGAAGAGCCGCGCGTATCGGTCTCGCAATTTGGGGAGAACCTGAATAGTCTCATTCGACGATTGCGTACCGCCAGTATTCAACCGATCTTATTGACTCCAAACCCGCAATCGCCGTTCGGTTCCGACACCGTCGCCGACGCCCTCCGCCCTCCATACAGTACGCATGGCGATTACAACTTCATGCTGGAATACCATGTCGCCGAGGCGAAGCGGGTGGGGGAGGCGGTCGGCGTGCCGGTGCTGGATATCTACGGCAGGTTGATTTCCCTTGGCATACACGAAGACGCGGAAACCCGCTGGCTCACTGATGGCGTGCACCCCAACCCCGCCTGTCATCGCGTCATCGCCGGGGTGCTGGTCGATTATTTTTACGTCAGATTCCAGACAGTTTAATCGTAGATCGGAATGGAACCGGGGCAGTAAGATTAGTTGGTCGAACAATCTGTAAAGGATTGACTGCAGATTCAACCTTATCCGCATTTTCTGAATATTCCACACACTGTGTAGAATTTTCAAAAGCCAGGAAGAACTGCCTGAAAGAAAACAGGTAAGACACGCTGAAGCCTTTGCCGAATTCTGAAGTCAGCCGTTCAGACAGGCTCCGAAGCAATGCCTCCCCGTATTCCGCCTTTTCCTTCCCCTGCTGCTCCTCTTCAACGATCATTCGCCCGATGTTCCAGTACGCTTCGACTATCACGAAATTGACAGCGCGGTAGGCATTGGTGCGGGCCGTGCGCAAGAGCTCCGCGATGGAATCGAAGAGATCAGTGCGTACAGCCCGCTGAATTGGGAACTAATGGTATTTTGAACGAGCTTCCTTGGCCTGGTTCAATCCCCTTATCCGGGCAGTTGCCAGCGCGACCAGAGCAGCGCGCATTTATCTTCCGTGCGTGTTGGTTTCTGATAATAGATCGTCAGAATGCTGCCGTCGGCGAGTTCGGTAGACGCCGGATAGCCGAGATCCCAGTCTGGGGCGTCATCGCGCAGGATGAGGTTATGCTGCCAGGTGGCGCCGTCGTCGTAGCTGAGGGCGATGCGCTCGCCGTAGGGTTCCAGGCGATAACCATAGCTCATTACCAGCGCGCCTGAGGAGTGGCGAAAGATATGCGGCGGCGAGCCGTGGAAACCGAGCGGGCAGGGAACGCTCCAGGTTTTTCCGCCATCGGTCGATTCGGTTTGCAGGATACTGAACTGCGGAATGCCGGCATCTTCAAGTCTGGTGCCATCCCCGGCATTCTCGATGCGGATCATGCCGATAAGTTTGCCGGAGGGCAATTCGACGATGTGCGGCTCGTGATATTGTGCGGCATGCGTGCCGGGTGTCAGCGGCACCGCGCCGAGGAGTTGCCAGGTTTGTCCCTTATCTTCGCTACGCATGGCGAGGATCTGGCCAAGACTGGCATCAAATTTCCCATCCTCGCCGACGAAATCCTTGCCGAAGTATAGCAGGGCGCCATCCCGCAGGCGGATGGGGCCGTGCGGAGTGGAGACGCGTACGCGCACCGGCGGGTTCCAGGTGTCGCCCAGGTCATTGGAGGTGCGCACCCAGGCGCCGGACCAGCGCGTGACATTCTCGCTGGTGATGCGAGCGAAGCCCTGTTCCCAACGCGTGCGCGAAATCGGGTCGAGGCTGGCGAAAAATTCATCGTTGAAATAGCGGCTGACATCAAGGGTGAACCAGGAGACGAGCAGGTCATGGCCACCCAGACCGACGACGCCGGCATCGCGGTCATCGAGCGGGGTGTCCGTAATCACCCGCGGACTGGTCCAGTGGCGTCCCTCATCGCGACTCACACTGAACACCGTGCGCCCGAAGGGACAGACGTGATTCGTACGCATGCCGGAGGCGACGGCAACGAGCAGGCCGTTATCCAGACGGGTCACGGTCGGCCAGCCAAAGTAACCGAAGAATTGATCGGTGAGCGAGCAGATCTCGCCATGTTCGGCTTGGATTTTATTAGACATTTTTCGTTCTCCAATCGTAATGCCGGGTTAACATTCGCGGTCCCGTATCGATGGCCACGTCATCATCGATCATCTGCCGGTAGTTGCTTTTTATTGATGCGTGGTAATACTCAGTGTTCATTCACTCCGTTAGTCTGTTTTAGCTAGTCATCCTGAAATACCTGCCGGTCAAACGATTATTTTGTTGATGACAGAACTTGATATGCGGGGCCACATCGCTTTGACAGCGTTGTTGCCCTTCGTTATGCTTACGAGATGCAGATACCGGACGAGAACATGGGAAGAGAAATATCAGGAACCCGGATGTTGCCGATCAAGTATCGGATGGCCCCAACTGGCTGGACGCAGGAAGATCCGAATCCATTCACGGCTGACGGCAGTTATGGTCCGCAATGGAGTGGTTTTCGCATTCGCGATGAGGCGGATGCCTGGGCGGTGAATCGGCGCTGGGCCACGGGCCTGTATGCCTTTGTCGTCGGGCGTGATTGGCGGCATGACGAGAGTCGGCTGGCAGCGGACCTGGCGGATTTTCTACGGTATGAGTCCATGCACGAGCGCCAGGTTATTATCAGCGTTCCGCCAGATCTCGACGCCGATGTGCTGGTACAGCGCGCCCTCGCGGAGACGCCGGTATGGACGGTGGTGCGGCCGTATGATCCGAAATGGCTGATTCATTCCACCACGGCCCGGAACTGGACGGCGATACAGGCCTGTGGCGAGTTGCGCTCGCTGGCACGCTTGCGCCGGGAAAGATACCCATCAGGTGGCATCGCCTTTGCGGAGTTGGGGGAGCCGGAAGACTATGCCGAGCACGTGATGCTGGGGAATGCCGGCGCCATGGCTCCCGAGTTCGTGGTCGCGTCCCAGCACGCCGGGAAGATCATCACGGAAGAAGACACCCCCTATCAACCGGGCGTGCGCCTGTTCTTTGATGGGCATCGATTAGTCCGCGACGGGTTGATCGTCCACGATGGGCTGCACATCGCCAAGGTATATGACCATCTGCCGCTTGACCCTTACCTGATCGCCGGCGTCACCCCGGAAGAGCTCGATCCGGAGGGGGCTGTCGAAGCCTGGACCCCGCGCACCTTCTGCCTGGCGGCGCTGGAGTATTTTTCGGAGATCGTGGGTGAACCGGTACCCTACGAGCATTGGATTTGAGGAGGACGCATTGGAGATTCAACAACGGGATGAGCGAGTACTTGCCGATGCGGTGAAGGGCATCCGCCGGTCTTTTTGTATGGTGCCGGATGAGTTCGGGCTAACGCCGGCGACTAGTCGAATGTTCGCTTCAGCAACTCCGCGCTTGCAGTACCACCAGTGCATTCCTATTCACGCACGCTGATAACAACAGTGCAATTGCCTTCTGGCCCGCATGGGGTTGGACACTGGCCTTTATACCGATCACGGGCGTTCTGACAGGATTCAATTCGAATTCGGTCAGAACGCCTGGTGAAGCAGGTGCACATATTCGGACCACCGAGCGATATAACGGAACGTTTACGGTCCTGGTTTATTGGAAGCACAGCGGAATCCATCTTCAAAATAGTAGGAAGTCGGGAAAGAGTTATGGCGGCATGCACCGCGACTGGCCTGGTCACCGGTATCGCCCCAACCACCACCACGTTCTACGCGTGTGCCAATCGTTGATGATGTCGGGCCCGTTGGATCTACGGCTGGGGAGTGTGAATAGTAGTCGTCCGCATATAAATCCGCGCACCATTCATTCACATTTCCCGCCATGTCGCGCGCACCGCACCAACTCTCTCCGCCCCAGAAACTGCCTACCGGCCAGGTGCTCTTATTCTCGTAGTAGGAATTCTCGCTGGTCGCGCACCTTGCCACATCCCAGCCGTTATACGGG
>Ga0118677_10008729_pt1 | contig 16120 bp, 16 predicted proteins | sample AliMusrvi5mmetaG_FD_86154 | JGI IMG/M metagenome (GOLD analysis project Ga0118677, IMG submission 86154) | reverse complement strand
TGGTCATCGTGCTGCATTGCACCGACACCCGCACGCCGATGCCAGGCGCCACCACGCCGCTGCCGTTCGATGCCGCCTCCGCCACCCCGTCCACCAACCCGAGCGACTGCGCTCCCGCGTGCAGCGCCGACGTAAAAAACGCCGGAAACGCCGCGTACACCATCTCGGAGGACGCATCATTAAACAAACTCGTCAGCCCCAGAAAAAAGATATTGCGCGGGAGTCCGAGAATACGGTCTTTCTTTTCGGTAGTCATACCTGATTATAAATGTATCGCCGCGAGCATCAGTTGTGCGAGGTTGGTCAAAAAGCCGAGCACTTGGATGATCAAGTGCATGAACAACGCAAATGCCTGCAACACCAGCGCGAAAAGGGAACTCAAAATTTTGAGCAGGGCTTCCATAGAGATAGTATAGCAGAGAAAATATCGGGGGAGCATATTGCACGGAATAACGCTGGTCTGCCCCTTCTCCCCTCACGGGGAGAAGGCTGGGATGAGGGGTGAAGCCTGAGGATTGCGCAAACTTTTATCTTTTCCGCCTATCCGGACATTCACCCCTCACCTCAATCCTCTCCCCGTGAGGGGAGAGGAGGCAGCCCCCCGCTCCCTGCCACCCTTGACAACCTGTCAACGAAGATATATCTTGAACTTAGAGTTCTTGGGCGTAACACGCAACCGTGCCTGCGGGCACAAAATGGAGGGCTCCTATGCGCGAACTTTCACCAATCGTCCTTTTTGGTCCGAAGCACATTACGCATCCGTTCACAAAAATTCGTTCTTGGTGCGTGGTATTTTTCTCAATGCCATTTGTTGGGCTTTTATATCCCTATGAGTCAGGAGGGTGATTGCGTTTCTTTTCTTTCCAACGGAAAGTCTTGTGGCACTGCAGAAAAGCTTGCTCGCCAGTGTGGGCGAGAAGTTAATATATTGTTCGATCAGCTCAGTAGAGTCCCATTGAATGCACGATTCTGGGTTGTTCAGGGCGGTATTGTTGGACAATTTTCGGAAGGAGAAGAGTGCAATTTCGACTCGATAGTTTCGACCATCAAAGCCGCAATGAGCGCAGCATTCGGGGAAACCGATTTCTGTGAAGTTCCGGAACAAGAGGTATTGATACCTCAGCGGGTCGGCGGAACTCTTGAGACTGCTTTACTGTAATAGAACGCGCCTGAATAGACAAAGCCCCAGCATCTTCGGATGCCGGGGCTTTTATTTCGTAAACCTATCGCACAATCTCCACATCAATCGTCCTGGCGATGATGTCGGCGCCGACCACTTTTACGCGCACGCGATCGCCGAGAGTGAGTTTAGTCTGTGTTCGCTGGCCTACGATGGAATATTCTTTTGGTTTGTGTTCGTAGAAGTCGTTTTTTATGGCGGACATTCGGGCGAGGCCTTCGGCGCCGCTGGTTTCGTCTTCGACGTAGATGCCCCAGTCGGTGACGCCGGAGATCATTCCTTCGTACTCGGTGCCGATGCGGGCGGACATATATTCGACCTGCTTGTAGCGGACGCTTTCGCGCTCGGCGCCGGCGGCTTTCGCTTCTTTTTCGCTGGCATTGAGGCAGAGTTTCTCCAAGCTCTCGAATTCACCCTTCGAAATGGGGTGGCCGTCCAGGTGCGACGCGAGGATGCGGTGCACGAGGATGTCGGGGTAGCGGCGGATGGGGGAGGTGAAGTGGGTGTAGAACTCGAACGCCAAGCCGAAGTGGCCGATGTTCTTGGTGGTGTAAATTGCTTTCGCCATCGAGCGCAGGGTCGCGAGGCGGATGAGTTTTTCTTCGGGTGTGCCTTCGATGTCTTTCAGGAGCTTGCGGATGTCGCGGGCGCGGTATTTGGTGACGCCGTTTTTATTCGGATGACCGAATTCGTAGCCCATCGCGCGCACGAAGATGGAAAGTTCTTCGATGCGGTCGGGCTTCGGCTCGTCGTGAATGCGGTACAAAAAGACGAGCTTCGCGTCCGGCACTTTCGCGGCGCGGTCGGCAACGAACTTCGCGACCTCGCGGTTGGCAAGGAGCATAAACTCTTCAATGAGGAGGTTTGTTTCGATGCGGGCCTTGCGGGTAACGGCGATCGGCACGCCCTTTTCGTCGAGCGTAAATTTAAACTCATTGTCGCCGAAGTCGATCGCGCCTTCCTGCTCGCGCACGCCGCGCATCAGGCGGGAGAGTTTTTGGAGGACGAGGAGCTCGGAAATATACTGCCCGGCACCGTCGTTGAGAATTTGTTGTGCCTGTTCGTAGGTGAAGCGCTTGTCGGAATGGATGATGCTGCGGGTGAAGCGACGCTCGAGGATTTCCGCTTTGTCGTTGAGTCGGAACACCGCAGAAAAAGTAAGACGATCTTGGCCTTCCACGAGACTGCAGACGTCGTTGGAAAGCTCGTGGGGGAGCATTGGGATGGTGGCGTCGACGAGGTAGACGCTCGTGGCACGTTGCGACGCTTCGCGATCGAGCGCGGTGCCCTCGGCGACAAAGAACGACGCGTCGGCGATGTGGATGCCGATCTCGTGCGTGCCGTCCGGCAATGTGCGCACGGAAAGCGCGTCGTCGAAGTCCTTCGCGTCGGCCGGGTCGATAGTGAACGTGGTTACAGTACGAAAATCTTCGCGCTTGCCGGCGGCAGCTTCGGCGGCGATGATGTCGGCGTGGCGCGCGGCAATGTCGGCAGCCTCGGCAGAAACGTCTTCGGGGAAGGTTGTGGAAAAACCGTGTTCGAGCACAATCGAATTCATCTCCGTGCGATGTTCGCCGGCGGCACCGAGCACTTGCACCACGTGCCCGCGCGGCTGGTCATTCTCGAATGAGTCGAGCTGCACGACCACTTTGCTGCCCGGGGTCGCGTCCTCAGGAATCGCGCCTTCGAGAATCATCGGGTGATAGAAACGCGCGTCATCAAGAATCGCAAGGTTTGCTTCATTGGTAGAAATCTTCGCCACGAACTGCGTGCGGGCGCGGGAAATGACCTTCGTGATAATGCCGCGCGGATGCACCGGCCCCCGCTGCGGTCGCCCCTTCGGCGGCAACACCACCCCGCGCACCTCGACCTCCACTTCGTCGCCATTGAGCGCATTGTTCAAATCCTCCGTCGCAATCTCGATATCCTCATGCCCCTCCCACACCAAAAACCCCTTCGCCTTCCGCGTAACCTGCAAGATCCCCGTAACTGTAGCCTCTGCTTCCTGTGCCGCGCTCTTCCCCTTATATATAGATGTATGCATTGTCCAAATATTTAAACACAATCACAGAAATATAGCAATTAAACAAGAAGGACCCTCTCACACCTTGTGGATAATGCCGGAAATACATAGGCGAGACCTATGCCCGAAACCTCGGTTTGAACTTGGTCGAGGCGCTTTGGTAAAAATCTTGTTTGTTGCATAGGTCTCGCCTTTGTATTTTCTGGGGGTGTGAGGGGTTGCCTTTTTCGCCATTGCCCCCACCCTCATTCCGTGTTATTTTTACTGTATGAAATTAAGTCTTGGAATTGTGGGGTTGCCGAACGTGGGGAAGTCGACGCTGTTTAATGCCATTACCCGCAAAAGCGTTCCGGCGGAGAATTTTCCGTTTTGTACGATCGATCCTTCGGTGGGAGTGGTGGCGGTGCCGGATGAGCGGCTCGACAAGTTGGCGGAGTTTTCCAAATCCAAGAAAAAAGTGCCGGCGGTCATCGAGTTTGTGGACATTGCCGGTCTGGTGAAGGGTGCGAGTCAGGGCGAAGGGCTCGGCAACCAATTCCTCTCGCACATTCGCGAGACGGACGCGATCGTGCACGTCGTGCGCATCTTCGACAATCCGAACATCCTGCACGTGGAAGGGGAGGCGAATCCGCTTCGCGACATCGAGATCATCAATCTCGAGCTGGTGCTCGCGGATATGCAGACCGTCGAGAAGCGGCTTGGTTCGCTTGAGCGCGACGTCCGCGCCGGCAAGAAAGAAGCGATCGCCGAGCAGGAAGGACTCCAAAAGGTGAACGAGGCGCTTCAGCAGGGGAAGCTCGGCTCCACCGCTGCGCTCACGCCGGAAGATCTTGTCGCGATCCGCGGCCTACATCTCCTCACGCTCAAGCCGATGCTCTATCTGCTCAACCGTCAGTCCGGCGGACACAATATCGACGAGATGCGCGACGAGGAGCGCTGGGCGAATCTCCAGACATTCTTCGCCGCCACAAAAGCGAAATGGCTCACCGCCGACGCCGGCCTCGAAAGTGAGCTGCGCGAGCTACATACGGAAGACAAGACAGAATTCCGCCGCGAGTACGGCGTCTTCGACGACGGCATCAACGATCTCATCCGTGCCGGCTATGAACTCCTCGGTCTGATGTCATTCTTCACGACCGGCGAAGGTGAGACCCATGCCTGGACGATCGAGATCGGCTCCACCGCCCCCGTCGCCGCCGGCGCCATCCACACCGATTTCCAAACCAAATTCATCCGCGCCGAGGTCATCGCCTGGGACACCCTCCTCGCCGCCGGCTCCTACGCCAAAGCCAGAGAGTTAGGAAAAGTCCGCACCGAAGGCAAAGAATACATCGCCAAGGATGGTGATGTGATGGAGTTTCTGCATAGTTAGACAAGTAAAGGGGCACCCGCTTATGCGCGGGTGCCCCCAGTGAAGCACTCTTTATTTGTCACGAACCAAAATTGCCCATCTTTGCGGTTCGTTGATCTCCTGTTCTGGAGAGACAAGTGCTGTTGATGAATAGACTGCGGTGACGCACAAGTCTGCGACTGTGTGTTTGCGGATTTGTTCGACAACCATAGCTAAAAGTTTGTCTACGGAGCTGTCTTCGCCAAGTAGTGTTTTGGCAAGTTCACGCAATGAGATCTCTTCTTTTTCTCCAAACACAATCACGTAATTGCCGGTCTTTCTGAATACTATGTTCAATAAGACAGGCACTAGCCCTGTGGGATTAATGGTATCTTTGAGATAGAATTTGTCCCAGCCTTTTTCAGTCTTCTTTTTGCGCCAGATTTGCATAGTACCCTCCGCCCGTAAGAGCTGTTGTTCTGTATAATAATATATCACTCAAGTATTTATTTTGTCAAGCATCCCATATGCTATACTTCAACTATGGAACCTCTTGCCTCTAAAATCCGGCCGCAGACCTTGGATGACTTTGTGGGGCAGGAACATCTGGTTGGTGCGGGGAAACCGCTCCGCGAAGCGATGGATCGGAAGGAGTTGTTTTCGTTTTTGTTGTGGGGGCCGCCGGGGACGGGGAAGACGACGCTTGCGCGGATGTATGCGCGGGCGGTCGGGGCGGATTTTCGCGAGCTGTCGGCGGTGGATGCGGGGAAGGATGAGGTGCGCGCGATCGTCGGCAAACCGGGCGGGATGCGTTTTGAAAAAGCGACGGTGCTGTTCATTGACGAGATCCATCGGTTCAACAAAGCGCAGCAGGATTTCCTGTTGCCGTTCGTGGAAAGCGGCTCGGTCATCTTCATCGGCGCGACGACCGAGAATCCGTCGTTCGAGGTGATCTCGGCGCTGCTCTCGCGCTGTCGCGTGTTCAAGCTGCGCGAGCTTTCGGCGGAGGATATGGAGAAGATCATCACGCGCGCGGTCGCGAAGCTGAAGATAAAGTTGTTAAAACCCGCGCGGGAATTCCTCTCGACGGTCACCGCCGGCGATGCACGGCAGGCGATCTCTCTGCTGGAAAACACGCATCGATTCTACGACGCCGTCACCGTCGAAACCCTCAAAGAAACGCTTCAGTCCCCGAACGTCCGCTACGATAAAAAAGGCGAGGAACATTACAATATCGTCTCCGCGTTCATCAAAAGTATGCGCGCGAGCCAGCCGGATGCAGCGATGTATTATATGGCGCGGATGGTCGAGGGCGGCGAAGATCCGCTGTTCATCGCCCGGCGAATGGTGGTGTTTGCGAGCGAGGATATTGGGCTCGCACAACCGACCGCGCTCGTCGTCGCCAACGCCGTCTTCCGCGCCTGCGAGACCGGCGGCTATCCCGAATGCGCGATCAATCTCGCCCACGGCGTCGCGTATCTGTCCCAATGCAAAAAAGACCGCCGCGCCTACGACGCCCTCCGCGCCGCCCAAGAAGAAATCCGCCAATCCGGCGCGCTGCCGGTGCCGCTCAAACTCCGCAACGCCCCGACGAAGTTAATGAAAAATGAAGGCTACGGCAAGGGCTACCAAAAATATGATACGGATGATTATTTGCCCGACAAACTAAAAGGGAAAAAGTTTTTGCAATAGTGGAGTGTGGTATTGTTATGTAATATGGACATTCGCCCGGACTATCTTGAGTGGATACAAAAGGAACCCGCGGTGTTTGCATACCTGGATTTGACCAATATGTTTCATTGGCAAGACATGCTTGGTTGGAGATTTAGGATCGAGGATGTTGTCGGACAACTCCACGCATTGCCGAATGTAAAAGAAATAAAGGTGTACTATGGGTGCAATGAAAGAGACAAGAAGAATGCCGATGCCTTTCATAATCGCATCACGAAAGCCGGCGCTATTCTGAGAACGAAACCGATGAAGTTTATCCAAAAAAACATCCATAACGGTATGTTTTTTCAGCGTCGCTCGCTGGCGTCATTCGATATAGGCATAAAGGGAAAGATCGATGAGTTGGTCGCCGAGCTTCAGAGATCGAAAATAATCCTGGAGGAACCAAAATGTAATTTCGATGTGGAAATGGCGATGGATATGCTGGATGATGCGGACAAGATGACCGCTATCCTGCTCTATTCGGGGGATTCAGATTTGCGAGGGCCGCTTGAGCGATTAAAAGCGAAAGGAAAACAAGTTGGCGTGGTTGGGATCCGCGGAAGAGTCGCTGCGGAATTGCATCAGATAAAAGATCGGTATTTTGACTTTGGTCACTTGTACGCCGGAAAGCGGACGTATATCGTGGCCGAAAAAGCGAAAATCCCGCTTGTGGCGGGACCGCGTGTTTAGTAGGATTGCTCCTACGCTAAGACTATAACATATATGCAATCGGTAATCAAATATGGTGTGGATAGTGGTGTTGGTGGAATACACAGCGAAACGATCGTGTTCGGCGGCGGGTGCTTCTGGTGCACTGAAGCCGTATTTACGATGCTCACGGGGGTGGTGTCGGCGGAGCCGGGGTATGCGGGCGGGGACGCGGCGACGGCGAACTACGAGCAGGTCTCGCGCGGCGACACCGGGCATATCGAGGTGGTGAAGATCGTGTACGATCCCGACCGGCTGGCGCTCGAAGAGTTGCTCGGCGTGTTCTTCGCGACGCACGATCCGATGCAGATGAATCGCCAGGGCGATGACGTCGGTCCGCAGTACGCGTCGGTCATTTTTTACACGACCGATCGCCAACGTGAAAAAGCTGAACATTACCTCTCCGTCCTGCGCGAAAAAGCCGGCGTGCCGGCGGTTACCAGAGTCGCGCCTCTCCGCGCTTTCTACCCCGCCGAGGATTACCATAAAAACTATTTCGCCGCGCATAAAGATGCGCCGTACTGCCAACTCGTCATCGCGCCGAAGGTCGAGAAAGTCGCTCAAAAATTCAAAGGGCTCATAAAATAAAGTATGAATCCGGAGCGTTTTGAAGAGATTGTGGCAGAAGAATTTCCGAATGCGATTCCGGAGCGGTTTCGGGCGGCGCTGCAGAATGTGGCGTTCGTAGTGGAAGGTGAGCCGTCGGAGGAATTGCGCCGGGCGCACGGTCTGGCGGAAGGGGAGACGCTGCTTGGGCACTACCAAGGCTTGCCGATCACTGCGCGCGGCGACTTGTACGGCGTCGGCGACGCGGTGCTGCCGGACTGTATCATCATCTTCCAACATCCGACCGAGGACGAAGCGTTCTGCTTGTGTGAAGACTTCGGCGAGAACCCCAACGACGAAGCCGCGTTCGAATCCCGTGTCCGCCAAGTAGTCCGCGAAACCCTCTGGCACGAAGTAGCCCACCATTTCGGCATGGACGAGGGGGAGGTAGAGAAAAGGGAAGGGGAGCGCGGGAAGGAATAAAGAAAACCCCGAGACACATCGTGATGTGTCTCGGGGGTGTTGCAAGAAACTTCGATTTCAAGAATTGCGGAAGTTTCGCTGGCACTTAGCCAGTTGTACTTCGTTGGTGTTGATGTCGGCGAGCGACAGGCCTCCGGCTTCGAGTTCGGCGCGGATGCCGGCCACTATGGATTCATAGTGAACACCCCCCCCCACGCAGCCGTTCCAGCTCGGATTTTGCGCGTAGTTTGTGCCCCTCAATCCGAAGCGTCTCCAGCTCGAGTTCGTTGGTGCCGATCTCTTCCAGGGTTAGCCGACAATCCGCGACATTGCTCCTCAGCTGATTGAGAAGTGGGTCGCACAGTTTAGGGTCGTTTCGGATGAGGTCGAGTTTCCAGAGAGCATCCTCTCGGGAGGTGTTGGATCTGGTTCGTCGCCGCATGGCGGATCTCCTTGATGGGTTTCGGTGCAGCTGTTCTCAATTGTACACCCAATGGCTCTATCTGTCAAGCACTTGTGCAAGCAAAAGAGTTGTGATGCTAAAAAGCTTTCATTTAAACGCTTTTTGTGGTACAGTGGCTCGTATGCAGAAGGACTACTATTCTATCTTGGGGGTGCAGAAGAATGCGTCGGCGGACGAGATTAAGAAGGCTTTTCATAAACTGGCACACAAATATCATCCTGACAAGGCGGGTGGGGACGCGGACAAGTTCAAAGAAGCGAGCGAAGCGTACAGCGTGCTCGGCGACCAGAAGAAACGCGCGGAATATGACACCTACGGGCAGACGTTTGGTGGCGGCGGAAATGGTGCGGGCGGCTTCGGCGGATTTAGCGGCGCGCAAGGCTTCGACTTCTCGCAATTCCAAGATATGTTCCAAGGTGCCGGTTTCGACTTCGGCGATATTTTCAGCGGAGCGGGCGGTGCCGCACGTACGCGCCGCGGCCGCGACATCTCCATTGACCTCGAGCTCACGTTCAAGGAATCCATCTTCGGTGTGACGCGCCGCGTGCTCATCACGAAGGTTGGCGCGTGTGACACCTGCCGCGGTTCCGGAGGCAAGCCGGGCGCGAAGCTCAATCAGTGCAAGAACTGTAACGGCGCCGGCAAAGTACACGAGACGATGCAGTCATTCTTCGGCGCAGTCACGACCGTGCAGCCGTGTAAGGTCTGTCACGGCACCGGCAAGATTCCGGAAGAGAAGTGCGCCACCTGCCGCGGCGAAGGCGTCTTGCGCAAGCAGGAGGAAATTTCCATCGCAGTGCCGCCGGGTATCGATCGCGGCGAAATGATCCGTATGTCCGGTTCCGGCGAAGCAGTGCAAGGCGGCCACCCGGGCGATCTCTACGTGAAGATCCATATTGCCGCCGACAAACGCTTCACGAAAGACGGCATCAACATCATCACCGACCTCTCCGTTAAACTCACCGACGCAATCCTCGGCAAAGAATACACGGTTCCAACCCTCGACGGCGACGAAGAAGTCACCATCGCCCCCGGCGTCTCCCACGGCGAAACCCTCCGCATCAAAAACAAAGGCGTCCCCACCCGCGCCGGCAAACGCGGCGACCTCTTCGTGCGAGTCAATATCGTTCTTCCGACCAAACTTTCCAAGACGGTAAAAGGATTGGTAGAGAAGTTGCGCGAGGAAGGGGTATAAAGCAGCTTTTAAGTAAAACCATAAACCAAAAGCACCGCCGGATTTCGGCGGTGTTTTAATGTTTCTGTTCCCGCGTCTATTTTTGAGGTTCTTTTTCGAGCAGTTCGCTTACTTTGGTTCGTAGACCAGCGTCGCGGGTTATGGACTCAGTGGTGTAGTGACCGTTTCGGATACCCTCAATGATTGTATGTTGGGCTTTGTAATCTTGTTTGAAGCTACCGTCATATTCCTCCAGTACTTTATAGAGTTCTTCAAATGAAACAATGTTGGCGATACGGCGCATCAGCCTGTGTTCTACTTGTGCGGCGACATGTTCGGAAGTGCGTGCCGGCACTGAAGCTTCATCTGTCTGCATGGTCGATGGTACGCTAGCCGATTCGACGGCCGGTTTGGGTGCAAGTAAGCCTTTTGCCACTTCGCGCAGATTATGTGTTGATGTAACGCCACCGAGGCTCCCACTTTGTCGTGCCGCCTCTATTTGCGTGATCCAGAAGTCGGCGGATTTTACCTCGCCGGTGGATGTAGGTATATCGCCGATCTCCCGAAGGGTATCGTAGAGTGCGTCAAGCGTTCGCGCGTCGGCTATCATGCCGCGTGCCGCTAGATCGATCGGCGGTTTTGGTTGTGATTCCATGGTCATAGAGACATTATACCCCCAGTACCACCGGAATAACTATCGGGCGCTTGTTTGTCTTCTCGAAGAGGAAGCGGGCGACGGCGTCGGTTACGTTGTTTTTTACGAAGTCGAAGTTGATGGGGTTCATGCCCTTGGTGGTTTCTTCGATCGTTTTCTTGACGACGATGCGGGCTTGCTGGAGCAGCTCCTGGTTCTCGCGGAGATACACGAAGCCGCGGGAGATGATGTCGGGGCTCTTGCGGAGCTGGCCGGTCTGGTGATTGACGGTCGCGATTATGACGAACATACCTTCGGCGGCGAGCATCTTGCGGTCGCGGATGACGACCTCTTGAATGTCGCCGATCGAGAAGCCGTCCACGAGGCGCAGGGAATTCGGCGCGGTTTCTTTCAAGCGCACGAGCTTGGTGCCTTCTTCCTGAATCTCGATGACGGTGCCGTTGTCGGGAATGACCACATCGTTTTCGCCGAGTCCGCAGGCGCGGGCTATTTCCGCGTGCGTACTGAGCATATAGTGGTAGCCGTGCATCGGCATAAAGAATTTAGGCTTGATGTGCTGATGGATCCAGACGGTTTCATCGCGGTTGGCGTGGCCGGAGGAGTGGATGTCCGCCATACCGCGGTCGATGATTTTTGCACCCTGGCGCGAGAGATTGTCTTTCAATTTCTGCACCGCGCGTTCATTGCCCGGGACGACCGAGGACGAGAGCATCACCACGTCGCCTTTTTTGAACTGAATGAATTTGTGCGACTTGGTTGCCATACGCATAAGGGCGCCGAATTCTTCGCCTTGGGAACCGGTCGCGAGAATGATGAGTTTGGAATCGGGGACGCCTTCGAGTTCGGTGGGGCTGATGAAGGTGTTGTCCGGGACTTTGAGCATACCGAGATGGCGGACGATCTCGATGTTGGTCTTCATACTGCGGCCTTCGACGAGAATTTTTTTGCCGATGGAGGCGGAGTGCTCGATGAGTTGCATCGCGCGTTCGAGCTGCGAGGAGAACGTGCCGATGAAGAGGCGACCGGTGGCGTTGGAAATAATTTCGGCGATGTTTTTACGCACGACGCTTTCCGGCGTGGAGAAACCGGGCTTCTCGACGTTCGTGGAATCCGCCATCAGGAGCAGAACTTTTTTGTCGTTGAATAGCGCGAATGACTTTTCTTCTTCCTTCGACGGGACGCCGTTTTGGTGGTCGAGCTTGAGGTCGCCGGTTGCCACGACCCAGCCGTGTGGGGTGTCGATGATGACGCCCATCGAGTCGGGAATCGTGTGGGATACCGCAAAGAATTTCAGGCGGATGTCGCCGAGCAAAATGCTGTCGGTGGTTTCCACTTCGTGAATCGTGAGCGGTTTGAGATGGGGGAATTCTTCCTGACGCTTCTTGATCATTACTGCCGTGAGTCGGCGGGTGTAGAGCGGCGGATAGCCGATGCCGTCAATGACGAACGGAATGCCGCCAATGTGATCCAAGTGGCCGTGCGTGATGACCATTGCCTTGATCTTGTCTTTGCGGTCTTCGAGATACTTCGTGTTCGGAAGAATGTAGTCGATACCCGGGGTTTCTTCCTCGTGGAATTGGAAACCGCAGTCGATGATGACGATGTCGTTGCCGTATTCGATTGCGGTCATATTGCGGCCGACTTCCTCCACGCCGCCGAGCGGAATGATGCGGATGTTGCCGGCACCGAGTGCGGGGATTTTTTTCTCCGCTTTTACCTGCTCGTTTTCGTTGTCGCCGGATTGGGAAGAGGCTTCCGGCGGACGGGCGCGGAAGGTTTGGCGAACGTGGCGGTTCGGGCCGCCACGGCCACCGGAGCGTGGTGCGCCACCCGTGCGAGTGCCTGCGCCGGTGCGACGAGGGGTGCCGGCGGCGGAAGGTGCGCCGGTGCTACCGGTGCGCGAACCCTGGTACGCCGGTCGCGGTGCGCCTGCGGGGCGGGGTGCGGATGATGCGGGCGCGCCTGGCGTGTGCGGACGAGGTGCGCCGCCGCCCGGTCGCGGGGCGTTGTTGGTAAATTGACGACGCGGCGCGCCCGGATTATTGGGACGCGACCCTTGATACGGCGCGCCGCCGGTGCGGTTAGGTTGTAATGCGGAATACGAACGCGAACGACGCGCGGGTTGATTATTGCCCGGCGTCGGCGTGGCGCCCGAAGGAACAGAAGACTGATTGTCCATATATAACTTTTCTAGAACGAATAATGAATAATTGTTGTTGGTTGCTTTTCCGCCACCCCTCACCTGCCCTCCGGGCATCCTCTCCCCCTGAGGGGCGAGGAGCTTGAGGTTTGCGGTGTTGGGTTTTGAGCTGCCCCCTCGCCCCTCAGGGGGAGAGGGTTGGGGTGAGGGGTGGCGTTTTTTACACCGCCTTCGACCCAAAACCCCTGATGTTACAACACATCTCAAAAACAACGGCATTGGCAGTTATCTTTGAGATACGTTCTAAAATTATTGTGTCGAAGCGGCGTGCACGAATATTGGCCAGATGTGGTCGGTGCGTATGTACCATTGATTGATGGTGGCGAAGCGGTCGCTCGGGTCTTCCATTACGCCGAACGTGGCGCCGTGAATGGTGTTCGGGAGCACGTAGACATATTCGGGAGCGTACAAAAAGACGGCGGGGACGTCGGCGATTATCTGTTGGTCAATGGCAGTATACCATGCGGCGCGACCGGCGTCATTCGGCGCATTGCGCACTTTCGCGAGCAGTGCGTCCACGGAAGAGTTGGCGTACAGCGCAATGTTTAATCCCGGGTCATTGCGCTGGCTTGAGTCCCAGAATGCGAACAGATCCACGCCGCGGCCGATGACTTCGCCGAACAACAGTGCGTCGTATTTGCGCGGTCGGATTGCATTCTCCGACAGGTCGCCCGGCTCGTACACGGCGACCGTGGCTTGCACGCCGATCTGCGCCCACTGCTGTTTGAGGTAGTTGGCGACGGTGACCAGCTCCGGAATGTTGCCGGTGGAAATCGTGAATGAGAGCGGCTGGGTTTGGGTTGTCTTGCCGACGATGGCGGTTTTCTGGAGGACGCCGTTGGCATCGGGCTGCCAGCCGTCCGCGATGAGCTGCGCTTTGGCCGCGGTAAGATTGCCCACATGCATCCGCCCTGCCGCCGCACCGCTGCCGTTCGTCTGAAGCATCGCCGGAGGAATGGGTCCGTCCAGCGGTTCGGCATATCCGCCGAGCGTCGCGTTTACCAGCGCCCATTTATCCACTGCAGTATTGAGCGCGACGCGTACGGCACGGTCGCGCAGGACGGCGCTTTGATTTTGATTGAAGAAGACGCCGAACACGCGGTTGAGCGAGATGGAAACCACGTGCATACCTTTTACTTTGGAAAGATTTGCAGGTGAGATGCCGCCGCCGCCCATCACGTCTCCGCCGCGAAGTGCCGCCACGAGCGCGTCTTCGTTGGCGTAGCAGTTGAGCGTGATATGCGTGATGAACGGCTCACCCAATTCGTAATCGGAGAACGCCGAAAGTTTGTAGGCACTCGGCAGACCGGAGGCATCGTGCGCGACGCTGTCTATTTGATACGGACCCGCGCCGACCGGCTGTTCGTTGAGTGTGCTGAACGGAAATTCGCTCGCGGTGACGCTTTGCCAGAGATGTTTCGGCAGAATGCCGAGCGTGAGGTTTTCGGTAAACGGCGCGTACGGTTTCGGCAGGATAAAGCGCACGGTGTGCGAGTCGATGATGGATGCCGCGATGCCTTGCCAGTTGGCGCGCAACGGGCTTTTCAGTGCCGGGTCCTGTGCCTTGGAGACCGTGAACACGACGTCGTCGGCAGTGACCGGTGTGTGATCTTGGAAGCGCGCGTCGGGGCGGATATACACGGTGTAGACGGTGCCGTCGGCGGAGACGTCGTAGCCGGACGCGAGCGCCGGAATGAGTGAACCGCTCGGATCTGTTTTCAAGAGGCCGGCGTAGACAAGCGCCGTGAGGTCGTGGTCGGCGGACGAGATGGCGAGCAGGGGATTGATGAATCGCGGCGTGCCGACGATGCCTTCGGTGTACGTGCCGCCGCGCGCCGGCACCGCAACCATGATGCGCGTGTTAATGAAATAGATTGCGCCGAGTGTGCTGGTGACGAAGGTTGCCAGAAGAACCACAAACGCCACTCGTCCAAACGGGCCGAGCGAGCGAATGAGTTGTATGAGGGTCTGTAGGCGTAACGGCACAGACGCAAAAAAATCACGGAACATAATGAGGTGTGAGAGGGTCTGCCTCCTCTCCCTAGAAAGGGAGAGGATTGAGGTGAGGGTGTCGGGCGAATGCTTAATGCACCAGCAATGCAACAAACGAAGAAAGCACAAAGAGTACGGCAAGGATGATAGTCGTCCAGAAGAGGGTGCGCTCCAATCCGCGGCGCGTGTGATACCCCGCGCTGAAGTTGTCCGCGCCAAAAGCGCCGCCCAACGACGCGCCCGTCTGTTGCAGCAATATCGCCGCAATCAGCAATACCGACAACCCAATCTGTATATACGGCAAGATGCCAACGATGTGCATTACCGACACTATAGCACGGATTGCAAGGTTTGCGCAAACACGCGGACAAAAAACAGCCCCTCAAGCGGGAGGGGCTGGGAACAGTTCGGATTCGTGTTCGGTGCAATGTTCGTGCAAAAGCCGATAGAGTTCCGCGACTGTCGGGTCGATTGAACACTTCGGGCCTTTGTACGCGTGGTGCTCTGCGAGTGTGGTGCCGATGAGGTGGTTTGTTCTTCCGTTATCGTCTACCACCAGTAGAGAATCAAGAAATTTATCCGCCGCATACACTAGGCGTTCCTCGGCGGTTGCGCGCTCATTGTAGGCCGTCAGTGTTTTGATAAAGCCGGGGAAGATGTCCCCGATGGCCTCTTCAAGATTTCGCATACCAATCGCTTCCCGCCGCTCCTTTTCCTCGTTTCGTTTGATGGGATCGTTTAGTGGGTGATCGGGCTTGAAGAATGCGGCAACGTCACCGCCCGGCGCATGCCCTTCGTGGCTATCGTGACAAATAGCTGCACGAAAGAGGCGCGCAAAGTCATACCCCAGTTCGAATCGTTCGTTTAACCACCAGACGAACACCGCGGTGCGCCATTGGTGTGCGGCGTCCATATCCGCTTCGTCCACGCCCTTGACCCATAGGGTGCGGGTAGCATTGCCGGACACGTTCAGCATTTGGACGATGCGGAAACATTCTGCCAAAAGTGGGTGCATATTCGCCTCCTGTAAACTTCTGCCTCAGAATATAGCACACGAAATCACCCGCGGATATATTGACCGCGAGCGCGAAAAAACCTATAGTACAGATACATATTATGACTACTGATGAAGATGAGATCGTGATGGAGGACGAGGCGGAGGCGACTCCGACGGCGCTTGCGAAGTTGCGCGAGAAGCTCAAGAAATGCGTCGCCGAGAAGCAAGAATACCTCGACGGCTGGCAGCGTGCTAGGGCGGATTTCGCCAACTACAAGCGCGAAGAAAGCGCACTCCATGCCAGCAAGGAAGAGCGCATCAAAGCCGAGTTTGCCGAAGCGATGGCGCCGGCGGTGGACGCAGTATGGTTCGCGATGCAGAGTCCGGCGTTCAAAGAAGCGTCCGCGCAGTGGCAGGCAGGATTGCAGACCGTCGCCGATAATCTCAAAAAATCTCTCGCGCAATTCGGCATCTCATACATCGCGCAACCGCCGCCGGACACCAAAGTAGATTTCGCAAAGTTTGAAATTATTCGGGAAGTCCCGACCGACGACGAAGCAAAAGACAATACCGTAGAAACCGTACACCGAGTCGGATTGCAAATCGGAGATCACGTCATCCGCCCCGCGCAGGTCTCGGTGTTCGCGAAAAAGTAGAAAGTTTGTAAAGTTATAAAG
>Ga0118677_10008728_pt1 | contig 16120 bp, 11 predicted proteins | sample AliMusrvi5mmetaG_FD_86154 | JGI IMG/M metagenome (GOLD analysis project Ga0118677, IMG submission 86154) | reverse complement strand
GGAGTCCGGGCCTTCCAGCGGGGCAGCATCTTCGGGTTCTACGGCCGCGTGCTGGACAATCGGACGACGACGCTGGTGGAGGACGCCCCGTTCGACGCGCCGGACGCGGCCCGTGCCCGCCGCGACGAACTGGCCGCCAAGACGGGGGCGGGGACCCTGGAGGTCTTCGAGGAGGTCGTGGAGCGGCCCCGGGGGACGGTGCGGGTTTCGTGCACGGGCGTCGAGGCGCTGCTGGCGGTGCCCGGGATGGTGATGATCACGCCCTCGGACGGTTGGCCGTTCAAGCTCCGGTCCGTGGAGTTCGGGAAGGGGTTCCCGTGGCATGGGCGGGAGGATCGGACCTACCGGGGGCGCCTGGTGCTGACGCCGGACCGGAACGGGAAGCTGGCGGCCGTCAATGCCGTGGATGCGGAAACGCTGCTGAAGGGGCTGGTCCCGTCGGAAATCTACGTGGACGCGCCGCCGGCGGCGCTCCGTGCCCAGGCGACGTGCGCCCGGGGCGAATTGTTCGCCAAGCTGGGCAACCGGCACACCGCGGATCCGTACATGGTGTGCGCCGACGTCCACTGCCAGGTCTACAAGGGGCTGACCCGGGAGGATCCCCGGACCAGCAAGGCCGTGGACGACACCCGGGGACGCATGCTGTTCGCCGGCGGCGGGCTGGTGGACTCGGTCTACGGCGCCAACTGCGGCGGCCATTCCGAAAGCGGCGGCGCCGTGTGGCAGGGGTCCGGGCACGACTACCTGAAGGGCGTGCCGGACGCGCCGGAGGGGATTGGCGTGTTCGCCGACGGCGAGCGGTCGGACGAAAAGGTCCGGGCGTTCATCGTTTCGCCGCCGAAGGGCCTGTACTGCGGGGCCACGAAATACGGGAAGGACTCGTTCCGGTGGCGCAAGGTCGTCGGGGCGGACGAGATCCGGTCGGGGATCAAGGAGCAGACGGGCACGGATCCTGGCGAGGTGCGTTCGATGCGGTCCGTGGAACGCGGCGTTTCCGGGCGGATCCTGCGCCTGGAGGTGAAGGGGGACAAGGCGACGGTGCTGCTGTCGCCGGAACTGCGGATCCGCAAGGCGCTGGGCGGGCTGCGTTCCTCGCTGTTCGTGGTCGACGAGGCCGCGGAGGGCGGCGGCCGGGGCTTCGCGTTCACGGGCGCCGGGTTCGGGCATGGCGTCGGCATGTGCCAGGTGGGCGCGATCGGGATGGCCCAGGCCGGAATCGCGTTCGAGGAGATCCTCCGCCACTACTATCCCGGCAGCGACCTCCTTCAGATCTACTGAGCCCCGGGACCGCCGTCCCGGGCCGGGCCGAACAGCACCCATGACGAACCGTTCGCGCGCGGCACCAGCAGGGGCGGGGTCCCGGGACCCAGCACCGCGCGGGCCGTGTCGGGGTCGGTGACCACCCAGCGGCAGCGGGCGTCGGCCAGGAAGGCGGCCCGGGCGTCGGCCGGGACCGGTTCCGACAGGAAGGACTCGACCTTGCGCAGGCGGTTCGCGAAGTCCGGCGTCACCTCGTGGTGCCCGATGAACACGCGGGCTCCGGCAAATGCGGCGAGGAACAGGCCGGTCCGCGGGGCCGCGAGCACCCCGTCGTCGCCGGCGGATTCCCGCACCGCCCGGTACAGGTCGGGCCAGTCGGCATCCACGTAGCCCGGGTTGTCGGGCGTGCATTCGCGCAGCGCGGCGGCGACCGAGCCGGGGGCGGAGGCCAGCACCACCATCGCGATCAGCGCGGTGGCCGCCCCGCGGGAGCGGCGGGCCAGATCGGGGGCGATGGCCAGCGCCGCGAACACCGCCAGGGCGATGTGGACGCCTTCGATGCAACGTCGTTCGAAGGGCAGGATCGGGGACGCGTAGGCCAGCAGGCAGGCCACCGCGATCCACACGGCCAGCAGCCGCAGGGCCGGGGTCCAGGCGTGGTCGCGGGTCAGGCGCCACGCGCCGGCGATGGCCAGCAGCCCGGGGAGGCCGAACCCCGCGACGTACTCCCAGGGGGGCGGCGAGGGCATCGCGTTCTGGCGGGCCCAGGCCTGGAGCATGGGACTGGACGCGACCTGCGCGGCAGCGAGCGCGAAGGAGGGGAGGGCGATCGCCAGGGCGACCGGGACCGGGCCGCGCAGCAGGGCGGCCATCCACGGTCCGTCCTCCGGCCCCTGCCCGGGGGACCGACGCGCCGCGACGAGGCGCTCGACCCCGGACGACACGGCCAGCGCCAGCGCCAGCGTCAGCGCGGTGTACGGGTGCACCTGGACCAGCAGCGCCAGCGACAGGCCGGCCGGGATCCCGGGACCGCGCCGGCCCGAGGCCAGGCCCCGCGCCAGGCACCCCAGCGTCGCCGCGACCAGCGCCAGCGATGCGGCGAAGTGCGGGAAGTGCAGCAGGGACGGGAAGGACCAGAGCTCGGTCATCCAGGTGTCCGCGGAGTCCACGGGAACGCCCAGGTCGTGCAGCCAGCCGAAGCCCGATCCCACCGCGACCAGGGCCCAGGCCAGGGCGGCCGATCGACGATCCGGAAGCAGGCGGCCCAGGGCCGCCCACAACGCGATCAGGAACAGGAACCCGAAGACCGCCCGGCCCCCGTGGTAGGTCGCCACCAGGGAGGCCCCCGTGGCGCGGGCTGCGAATCCCAGCACCATCCATACCGGGTTGCCGAGGAACGGCTCGTGCGGGTCGGTGGTCATGCGGTTGACCACCCGCAGCGCCCCGTCGCGATGCTCGCCCATCCACATCAGGTAAGAGGCCTCGTCGGGCAGGGGGGTCGACAGCCCCGAAAAGACCCGGCCCGCCGGTGCGTTGCGATCCAGCCAGGCATAGGGGAGGAACGTCGCGCCGACGACCAGGAGGGCCGCGACCCAGGCGACGGCGGTTCCCGGGGAGGGTCGCGGCAGTCCCATCACGCGCTTCCTACGATGCGTCGGGAGGAACCCCGCCGTCGCCGCCGTCCACCATGACGCGGAACTCGTCTTCGGTCAGCACCGCGACGCCCATCTCGCGGGCCTTGTCCAGCTTCGAACCCGCGTCCGCGCCGGCCACCACGTAGTCGGTCTTCCGCGACACCGAGCCCGCGGCCTTCCCGCCGCGCGCCGACACGAGGGCCTGCGCCTGCTCGCGCGTCATCGAGGTCAACGATCCGGTGAACACGAACGTCCTGCCCGCGAATCGCGGGTCCGCCAAGGCGCCGGCGGACTCGTGCGTCATCCGCACCCCCGCCTCGACCAGCCGGCTCACCAGCACGCGGTTCGAAGGAGAACCGAACCAGTCCCGGATGCTGCGGGCGACCACCGGGCCCACGTCCTCGACCTCGGCCAGCGGATCCGGCGCGCCCTCGGCAATGCAGGCGGTTGCCGCGGAGGCCAGCGCGTCCATCGTCTGGAAGCGCGCCGCCAGCGACCGGGCCAGCGCCTCGCCGACCTGGCGGATCCCGAGGGCCGCCAGCACACGGGCCAGAGGGCGCTGCTTCGAGGCTTCCACCGCCTCCAGCAGGTTCCTCGCGGACTTTTCTGCCATTCGTTCCAGCGAGGCGACGTCCTCGTACCGAAGCGCGTACACGTCGGCCATGTCCTTCACCAGGCCCCGGTCGACCAGCTGGTCGGCCAGCTTGTCGCCCAGGTGCTCGATGTCCATGGCGCGCTTGCCGGCGAAATGGGCCAGGTGTTCGCGCAGCTGGGCCGGGCAGGACGCGTTGACGCAGCGGCGGACCGCCTCGCCCTCTTCCCGGACGACGGGGCCACCGCACGAGGGGCAGGCCACGGGCATCGCGAACGGGCGCTCGTCGCCGGTCCGACGTGCGGCCTGCACCGCGACGACCTCGGGGATCACGTCCCCGGCCCGCTGGACCTCGACGAAGTCGCCCACGCGGACGTCCTTTCGCGCCACCTCGCTCTCGTTGTGGAGCGTCGCCCGGCGCACGATGACCCCGGCCACTCGCACCGGCTCCAGCACGGCCACGGGAGTCAGCGCGCCGGTGCGCCCGACCTGCACCAGGATGTCCAGCACCCGCGTCACCTCGCGGCGGGGCGGGAACTTGAAGGCGATGGCCCACCGGGGACTGCGGGACACCTCGCCCAGCTCCCGCTGCAACGCGAACGAATCCACCTTGACCACGGTGCCGTCGATTTCGAAGGGCAGCGAGTCCCGCAGGTCGCCCAGGCGCCGGTACTCGCGGATCACGGCCTCGATGCCCGTGACGCGCCGGGCCAGGTCCGACACCGCGAACCCCAGGTCCCGCAGCGCCTGCAGGAGGGCCCACTGCGAATCCACCGAAAGCCCGTCCACCGCCCCGGTGGCGTAGGCGAAGAAGTCCAGCGGGCGCGTCGCGGTGATCCGTGGATCCAGCTGGCGCAGACCGCCGGCGGCCGCGTTCCGGGGGTTCGCGAAGGTCGGCTCGCCGCGGGCCTCGCGATCGCGGTTCAGGGTTTCGAACCCGGCGACGGGCATGTAGACCTCGCCCCGGACCTCCAGCAGGCCGGGCACGGCGGGGGGCGCGAACAGGTCGCCCGGCCCCGGAGGCGCCAGCAGTCGAAGGGGGATGGCGCGAATGGTCCGGACGTTCGCCGTCACGTCCTCGCCCGTGGTACCGTCACCGCGGGTGGCGGCGACCGTCAGTACGCCGTCCTCGTAGACCAGCTCCGCCGACAGGCCGTCGAACTTCGGCTCGATGACGTAGGTGACTTCCCCGCCCGAGCGCGTAGGCGTAGGCGATGGGTTTCCGCAGGAAACTCTCGCCGAAGACGAAGCCGCCTCGAGCGCATCCATGCCTGCCCGGCCCAGGAAACGGTGGATCCGTTCGTCGAACGCCCGGACCTCGTCCTCGCTCATCGCGTTCTGCAGCGACAGCATCGGGACGCGGTGCCGCACCTGTGCGAACTCCTCGGCGGGTGCGGCGCCCACCCGCTGGGTGGGCGAGTCCGGCGTCACCAGGTCGGGGAACGTCGCCTCGATGTCCACCAGGCGCCGGAACAGCCGGTCGTATTCGGCGTCGGTGATCTCGGGGGCGTCCTTGCGGTAGTAGAGGCGGTTGTGGCGCTCGATCTCGGAACGCAGCAGGCCGGCCTCCCGCTGGGCATCCTTTCGTTCCATGGGCCCGCTCCAGGTCGGTGACAAGCGAGTTCGACCGCCCGGAAGCGGATCACTCCAGGGAGGCGGTGTTCTTCTTCCGCAGGCGTTCCATCAGGCCGGGGAAGCCCTCCTTCTGCAGGATGTCATGGAACTGCTTGCGGTAGTTTCGGATCATGCTGACGTCGTCGATCACGACGTCGAAGGCGACCCACTTCCCGGCCAGGGTGCGCAGCACGTACTCGACCTTGGCCTCCGATCGGCCCGAATGGATGGTCGAAGGCACCGTCACGGAACCGTCGGCCTCCGTCCGCCTGTCGCCGGCGTAGTCGATCGTGAAGACCGTGCCCGGCTCGAAGCGCTTGACGTACGAGCGCTGGATCATCTTCTTGAACTCGCCGACGAAGTCGGTCTGCTCCTTCTTCTTCAGCTTTTCCCACTGGTCTGCCAGCGTCCGCCGGGACAGTTCCGGGTAGTCCACGAAGGTTTCCATGACGTCGCGGATCCCCTTCTGCATGGGGGCCTTTTCCGGGAATTTCTTGACGATGTCCTGCAGTTCGTTGTACCGCGCCTTCACGAATTCCTGGGGATCGCCGGGGTTCGCCGCGGCCGCGCTCCAGGGGATGCAGACAACAATCGCCAGGGTCGCCAGGGTCGCCTTCGCTCGTACGAGGTTCATCGTGCACTCCTTGTTCCCGGCCCGGGTCGCCGCCCGGGGATCCTGCGACGCTTCGACGGCGGCCCGCCGGGCCTATTCGCGGCCCCCGGCCCGGGCGGCCGCCGCCGTTGAAACGGGCACCAGGTCGAGGCCTGCGGCGCGCTCCAGGGCCGCGACCGCGACATCATAGTCGTGGATCGCCTTCAGCAGGTCCAGCCGGGACTGGAAGAACTGAAGCAGCCCGTCCAGAACGTCCCGCAGGGTGGCCAGGTCGTTTTCGTACAGGTCCAGCTTGGACACGACCCAGCCCCGCGACGCCTTCAAGGCGTCGGTCTGCGCGTCCACCATGGTCTTCGCGTCCCGCATCTCCAGGAACAGCTTTTCCACCTCCAGGCGGACGCCCCGTTCGGCGTCCTCCAGATCGGCCGAAAGCTTGTCGCGGTTCGCCCGGGCCTCGTGCATTTCGCCCAGCTTCCGGGCGATGTCGATGTCCCATCGCAGGGCCAGCCCGCCGCCGGCGCTCCAGCCGTTCCAGGGATCGCTGGCGAAGGGGCTGGTCTGGTGGTCCGATACGTTGGAATACGTGTACTTGAAACTGCCCGCCAGCACGAAATCCGGGTACATCGCCCAGTAGCGGGCACGCGTCTCGGCGCCGCGAGCCGCCACGCCGCGCCGCAGCGCGACGAGGTCCGAACGTCCCTGCATCGCCGCGGCGATGGCCTGTTCCAGTGTCACGTCGTGCAGGGGCGTGATCGTTTCCAGGACCGGGGTCGCCACGTCGGGACCGGACTGGGGATCCTCGCCGATGGCCTGCCGGAGGCCGCCCAGCGCCATCGCGCGCTGGCGGATCGATTCCAGGTCCCGGGCCTGCACCTGCGCGTCGTACACGCGGATCTTCATCTCGTCGATCGGATCGAAGGAAGGGTCGTCCTCGGCCTTCATCTTTTCGACGTGCTTCTTCGCCTTGTCGAAATAGCCCCGGCCCTCCTCCATCACCGACTGCAGCTCGCGGGCGAGGGACAGGTCGAAATACCCCTTTAGGACGCGGAACCGCACCTCGGCCCGGGCGATGTCCTCCAGCGCCTTCCCGACCTGCACGCCCAGGCGGGCGGCCTTCTTCAGGTGCTGGATCTTGCTGAAGCCGTAGACCGGCACGTACCCCGTCAGCTCGAACGAGGCGAACACCCCCCACTCCGCGAGGTCGGTGTGGCCGTAGACCGCGCTGCCGTGCTTGCCGGGCAGCGGACCCAGCAGCGAATCCAGCTTGATGTGCGGGTACTGGAACGATTCCGCCTGGGCGACCTTCGCCTCGAAGACGTCGGTACCGGCTGCCGCGGCCTCGATCAGCGCGGACTGTCGCATCGCGCGTTCCAGGGCGGCGGCGAGGTCGATGGCATCGGACGCGGCCTCGACGGCCCGGGCGGACACGCTGACGCTGACGTCCGCAACCGGCGGTGCGGACGCGGCGGGCACAACGGGCGCCGCCAGGAGGGGGGCCCGCGGACAGGTCGTGGCCAGGGTGATGGCCAGCAGGGCGAGGAGCCTCTTCCCCGGCATCACAACCTCTGGCAATCAGACACCGCTCTTCAACGGGATCTTCTTCTTGAGGATGGCGAAGGCCTCGAAGGCCGAAACGAAGGCGCCCTCGAACCCCAGCGGGCCGGAGGTGCCGTCGCCCAGGTGGAGGACGTTGCCATACGCCGTTCGGACCGGCCAGGTCGCGAGGTCCAGGCTGCGGGGCAGGCAGTCGGGGTAGATCGGCACCAGGCCCGCGGGGTCGATGATCGGATCGCCCGACTTCGGGTGGATCCCCACCGACGACACGGATGTTGCCAGCAGGTGCTGGTCCAGGAACGGCAGCAACTGCTTGAGCCCCGACAGCAGCTCGCGGCCGAACGCCGCCAGCGTGGCGGGCTTGCCGTCGAAGCGCAGCGCGGGCAGCAGGCCGCACACCGCGATCGCCGTGCGTTCCGGATCCAGCGAGTCCGACGGCGGCATCGCCGGGTCGCTCTGCACTACCATCAGGTTGCCGCCTTCCAGCGGCTTGCCCGGGTCGCCCACCACGAACACGGTCTGCGCCATGCCCTCGGGAAGCACCGCCCGCCGCGCGCCCACGTTCACGGTGACCAGGAAATGGGACGGCTGGATCCGCTCGATGCGGGCCCGGTAGCGGCGCTTGGCCGAACCCACCGGGACCAGGTCGAGCACCGGCCCGAGGTCGGTGCCCACGACCAGCATCCCGCAGCCGATGGTTTCCTCGCGGGCCCGGATTTCGACCTCGCGGACGCGGCCGCGGCGGACCAGCAGCATGTCCACCGAATCGGTGGGACGCACGTCCCCGGAATTGTTGCGGATCCGGTCCAGGAACAGGTTCTTCAGCGCGTCCAGGCCCCACTCGACGTAGTGCAGGCTGCGCAGCAGGTGGTTCGACAGGCGCACGAAGGGCAGCGGATGGCGCCACGGTTCCGTCAGGCCGGACATGAAGGCCAGCGGGGCGGCGAAGAAGGTCCGAAGTCGCGGGTCGTCGCCCAGCGGCGCCAGCGCGTCGGTGGTGTCGTCGCCCAGCAGTTCTTCCAGGCCCTTGCGATAGCGACGGAACGCCAGGTACTCGCTGAGGGTTCCCGGCGGAAGGGTCGGCGTGTCGCGCAGGATCGGTTCCAGGGTCTTTTCCACGTCGCCGATGCGGCGGACGAATTCCCGGAACGCCTCCAGCCGGCCGGGGAATTCCCGCTGGATTTCCTCCTCCAGGATGCCCTTCATGTGGGTCACTTCCACGCGGGCATCCGGCAGGACGATGTTGGCCGTGGGTACCATCGGGCGTGGCAGGTTGCGCATTTCCGGGGCCAGGGCCAGCTCGCGGAACACTTCCCGGATGGGATTCGAGTCCGCGAACCCGAACAGCACGTGCGGGCGGCGGACGAAATGGAACCCTTCAAAATCGTAGATGTTGTCCTTGCCGCCGTGGCCCAGCACCAGCACGCGGTAGCCCTTCTTGGCAGCCAGCGCGCCGAACACCAGGGCCGGGAGGTCCGTCCCGACGATCACGACGTCGTAGGAAGACCTCAGCATCCGGCAGCCTCCCGGGCGCGCAGCACGCGCCGGCCTTCGATGCGCAGACGGCCGCAGAGGACGTCGTCCAGGGCCCGCGGGTACAGGGCGTTTTCCTGCTGCAGGATGCGGGCCGACAGCGTGTCCTCGTCGTCCTCGTCCCGGACCTCCACGGCCACCTGGGCGATGACGGGGCCGGTGTCGGTGCCCTCGTCGACGAAATGGACGGTGCAGCCGGTGATACGCGCCCCATACTCCAGCGCCTGCCGCTGCGAATGGACGCCCGGGAAGGACGGCAGCAGCGCAGGATGGATGTTGATCACGCGACGCGGGAACCGGTTCAGGAACGTCGGGGTCAGCACCCGCATGAAGCCGGCGAGCGCGACGTATTCGACGTCGTGCCGGGCCAGCAGGTCCGCCAGCGCCTCGTCGAACGCCTCGCGGGTCGGGAAGTCCTTGTGGCTGAGGATCACGGTCGGCACGCCGAGCCCGGCCGCCAGCTGGAGACCCGCGGCGTCGGCCTTGTTGCTGACGACGACGCGGACGTCCGCGTGCAGCCTGCCTTCAACCGCGGCCCGGACCAGGGACACCATGTTGGTGCCTCGGCCCGACAGCAGGATGGCGATGGGCACGCGTCGCGGCTCGCTCACGTCCACTCCACCACGCCGGCGCCGGCGGCCAGCCGTCCCAGGCGGAAAGGCGAGTAGCCGGCGTCCGCCAGGGCACGGGTCGCGGCGTCGGCGTCCCCGGATGCCACGACGAACACGTAGCCCACGCCCATGTTGAACACGGCCCACATGTCGATAGGGTCGATCCGCGGTTCGCCGCCCTCGTTCTGCAGGAAGCGGTAGATCGGCGGCGTGGGGATCGCGTCGCGGGACACGACCGGGTGCAGGCCTTCGGGTATCACGCGCGGCAGGTTGCCGTCGATGCCGCCGCCCGTGATGTGGGCCATGGCGTGCACGTCGAAACGGTCCTGAAGGGCCTTCCAGGCGTTGACGTACATGACGGTGGGGGTCAGCAGCACCTCGCCCAGCGTGCGGTCGAAGCCCTCGTAGGTGCGTTGCAGGGACAGCCCGCGGGCCTCGACGACGCGCCGGACCAGCGAGAATCCGTTCGAGTGGACGCCGGACGAGGCCAGGCCGATCAGCACGTCGCCTTCGCGGCACGCCGCACCCGTCAGCATCTTCGGCTGGTCCACGATTCCCACGCAGAAGCCCGCGAGGTCGTATTCGCCCGGTGCGTAGAAGCCGGGCAGTTCGGCCGTTTCGCCGCCCACCAGGGAGCATCCCGCCTGCCGGCAGCCCTCGACGATCCCCTCGATCACGCCGAGGGCGACGCCGGGCTGCAGCCTGCCGGTGCCGAAATAATCCAGGAAGAACAAGGGTCGGGCCCCCGTGGTCAACACGTCGTTGGCGCACATGGCCACGAGGTCGATTCCGACCGTGTTGTGGATGCCCGTCGCGAAGGCCAGCTTCAGCTTGGTGCCGACCCCGTCGGTGCCGGAAACCAGCAGGGGACGCGTCATCCCGGTGAAGTCGGGCGCCACCGCCGCGGCGAATCCCCCGATCCCAGCAACAACCTCGGGCCCCCGGCTGCCCGAAACCATTCGGCCGATTGCGTCCGCGAAGTGATCCTGCGCGTCAGCGTCGACCCCGGCATCCTTGTAGGTTAGCGTCCCCATCGGGCGCGGAGAATAGACCATCGGGCCGGCTCGCGTCAATGGACGCCACCCGCGTTCGACCGGTGATCGGAGGTTGCGGTTTGCCGTCGGCCGGTCCTACACTATCGGCCATGAGCGAAAGCGACCCATTGTTGGATACGATCCTGGGGGACGACTTCAGGGTGGTCCGCCAGATCGGTTTCGGCGGGTACGGGCGGATCTACCTGGCCGAGCAGCTCAGCGTGGGGCGGCGGAAGGTCGCCCTGAAGGTGCTGCACTCGATGCACGGCGACCAGGTGGCCGCCGTCGCGGGGCTCAAGCGCGAGGCCGCGTTCCTGGCCCTGCTGCGCAGCCCCTGCTTTCCGCGCATCCTGCGCACGGGCACGACGCCCGCGGGCCTTCCGTATTTCGCGATGGAGCTGGTCGTCGGGCGGACCCTGGACGCGACGATTCGCGAGGGAGGCCCGCTGCCGCTGGCCAACGCTGCGATGATCCTGGATTCGGTGCTCGATTCGGTCGCCGAGCTGCACGCCCGGGACATCATCCACCGGGACATCAAGACCGGGAACATCGTGCTGGAGCAGATCCCGGGCGTCGGCACGCGGGTGCGGGTGCTGGACCTGGGCAGCGCCCGGCCGGTCTACGAAAAGGACCCGGTGGTCAGCCCCACGCGCCCCCTTTCGGTCGGCAGCCCCCCGTTCGTTGCGCCGGAAACGGCCCGCACCGGCGTCACCAGCGAACTGTCGGACATCTACAGCCTGGGCGCGGTCGCGTACGAGGTACTGTGCGGCGTGCGCGCTCTGCACCTGAAGGACACCACCCCGGATTCGTACGTCCAGTACCTCCTGTCGGACAAGCCGATCCCGACCTACCGGGTCGGGACGCTGAACCCGGAGGTGCCCGAATCGATCGAGGCCGTCATCCACAAGGCGCTGACCCGCGAGCCGCGCGAACGGTTCGCGTCCGTGGCCGAGTTCCGCCAGGTGCTCCTGGACGCCGTGCTTCCGGTGGTCGGCGCCACCCGGGACGTTGCGGCGCTGGCCCTCGCGCGCTCCCCCGCGAAGGAAATCAAGGCATCCCAGCCGCCTGTCGTCCTGGCAGAATCCGAGAAGGGAGGCCGTCTGGCGAGGCTGCTCCCCTTGCGTTTCCGGAAACCGTGATTACAAATTGACCCGCGGATGAAGACCGCTGGCGACATTCCGCCGGCGGCTTGGTTTGGGTCGGCGGAACCGTCCGGCCCGGGTTGACGGACACAGCATCGAGGAGGAACGACATGAGCGTGAAGCCCCTGCAGGACCGTGTACTGGTCAAGCGCCTCGCGAACGAAGAGAAGACGGCGGGCGGGATCATCATCCCCGACACCGCGAAGGAAAAGCCCCAGGAAGGGAAGGTGATCGCGGTCGGCCCCGGCAAGGTCTTCGACAACGGCACCCTGCGCGCTCCGTCCGTCAAGGCCGGCGACAAGATCCTCTTCGGCAAGTACGCGGGCAGCGAAGTGAAGATCGACGGCGACGAGCACATCATCCTGCGCGAGGACGACATCCTGGCGATCCTCGACTGACGTCCGTCGGCAACAATTCCGGGAGGAAGACATCATGGCAGCGAAGGAACTGGTTTTCGGCGAGACCGCCCGCGCCCGCATCCTGAAGGGCGTCAACATCCTGGCGGACACCGTCAAGGTCACTCTCGGCCCGCGTGGCCGCAACGTCGTCATCGACAAGTCCTGGGGCTCGCCCACCGTCACCAAGGACGGCGTGACGGTCGCCAAGGAAGTGGAACTGAAGGACAAGTTCGAGAACATCGGCGCCCAGATGGTCAAGGAAGTCGCGTCGAAGGCCTCGGACGAGGCCGGTGACGGCACCACGACGGCCACCGTGCTGGCGCAGGCCATCTACCGCGAAGGCGTCAAGATGGTCGCGGCCGGCCACGGCCCGATGGACATCAAGCGCGGCATCGACAAGGCCGTCAAGGTCGTCGTCGACGAGCTGAAGGTCATCTCGAAGCACACGCAGGACTTCAAGGAAATCGCCCAGGTCGGCACGATCTCGGCGAACAACGACGAAACGATCGGCCAGATCATCGCCCAGGCGATGGAGAAGGTCGGGAAGGACGGCGTCATCACGGTGGAAGAAGCGAAGTCCATGGAGACGACGCTGGACACCGTCGAAGGCATGCAGTTCGACCGCGGCTACATCAGCCCGTACTTCGTCACCGACGCGGACCGCATGGAAGCCGTCGCGGACGAGCCGCTGATCCTCATCTACGACAAGAAGATCAGCCAGATGAAGGACCTGCTGCCGCTGCTCGAGCAGACGGTCAAGCTGGGCAAGACGCTGGTGATCGTGTCCGAGGAAGTGGAAGGCGAGGCGCTGGCGACGCTGGTCGTCAACAAGCTGCGCGGCACCCTGAACGTGATGGCCACCAAGGCCCCGGCGTTCGGCGACCGGCGCAAGGCCATGCTGGAGGACATCGCGGTCCTCACCGGTGGCCGCGTGATCAGCGACGACCTGGGCATGAAGCTGGAAAACGCCAAGCTGTCGGACCTGGGCCGTGCCAAGAAGGTCGTGATGGACAAGGACAACACGACCATCATCGAAGGCGCCGGCCAGCCGGACGCCATCAAGGGCCGTATCGCCCAGATCAAGGCCCAGGTGGAAGACACCAAGTCCGACTACGACCGCGAAAAGCTGCAGGAGCGGCTGGCCAAGCTGGCCGGCGGCGTCGCGGTGATCAAGGTCGGCGCGGCCACCGAAGCCGAAATGAAGGAAAAGAAGGCCCGTGTGGAAGACGCCCTGCACGCGACCCGCGCGGCGGTCGAGGAAGGCGTGGTCCCCGGCGGCGGCGTGGCGCTGCTGCACTGCCAGAAGGCGCTGGACAAGCTGGCCGGGCTGCCCATCGAAGAGAAGATCGGCGTGGACATCGTGCGTCGGGCGATCGAGGAGCCCATCCGCATGATTTCCGAAAACGCCGGCGTGGAAGGCTCGGTCGTGGTCCAGAAGGTGCGCGAAGCCAAGGACATCGCCTTCGGCTACAACGCGCTCACCGACGTGTACGAAGACCTGGTCAAGGCCGGCATCATCGACCCGACCAAGGTCACCCGCGTGGCGCTGGAAAAGGCCGCGTCGGTGGCGTCCCTGCTGCTGACCACGGAATGCATCATCGTCGAAAAGCCCCAGGACAAGGCTCCCATGGGCGGCGGCGGTGGCGGCATGGGTGGCATGGGCGGCATGGGTGGCATGGATTACTAAACGCCGTTTAGCTCGAAAGCTCATTCAAACAGGCAGCCGGACTCGAAAGGGTCCGGCTGTTTTTTGTCCAAACCCGAATGAACCTTTACCCTAGAAAAGAAATGGAGTCCACGGAATACCGTCCGAAATTTCAGCAGGTTATAGTCGCAAAGCGTTTCACCCCATAGGTGAAATCAAGCCAAGATAAAAATTGTTTAGAAATGCTTGATTTCGTGCTTTTTAGTGCCTGTCTTTCGTGGACGATTTCCATTTCTGAATTTAGGTTTACCGGATGGTTTTTTTATGAATCAATGTACGGACTGATAGACATTAAGGACGTTAACCCGTTCCAGTTATTTAACGTTTATAACCCAAGTTGATCGGGACAAACCCAAGTATTGAAGCGTTCGGAAGCTCTTCACACCCTACAGTCCACAAAGTGGGTTTTATTGACACTATCCTTACCTGGAATGTTGGAGGAACCATTCATAGAGCGCCGGGTTGTCGTAGGTTTGCGTCCAGCTATCATGCCCGCAGCCGGGATAAACGGTGAACTTGACCGGTGCCTTCAGTTTTTTCAATGCATTGATGATCCGTTTGTCTTGGACGATGGGCACGTTCGGATCCGCATCTCCGTGAAAGGCCCAGATGGGCAGCTTCGCAAGCCGTGGGGCGAGTTCGGGATTGGCGGCGCCGCAGATCGGCGCGACGGCGGCGAAGCGTTCGGGATGACGCGCGGCGGCCTCCCATGTACCATAGCCGCCCAAGCTTAAACCGGTGAGATAAACACGCTTCGCGTCAACGCGATATTTTGAGCCGACCTCATCCAGCAACTCCATCAAGGTGCTTACGCACCACCGTTCATCCGCCGGACAAAGCGGGGCAACGATGATGAAGGGATATTTCTCCCCCTGCTCCACTTTTTTGGGCAGACCGTTTCGCGTCACATTACCCAGATCACTGCCACGCTCTCCCGAACCATGAAGGCAAACAATGAGAGGCCAGAGTTTGCCTTCATTCTTTTCGTAATCTTCCGGCAAAAAAACGCGATACTGATAGAGAGCGTGCTGGCCAAGTTTTCTATCCAGTCCAGTCCACCATTCGCTTTCCAGGGATCCGAGATAGAAGCCATGATTTTGCGCGGGGTTAGTTGCTATATCATTGAGGCCGGCTATGAAGAAGGCGGGGTTGTCCACAGATTCCTGAATTTGCCAAGAAGCCGAATTCTGGATAGAGTTGACTTCGCGTTTTACGATCTCCGGGTGTAATCCGAATGCATCTGGAAAATCAATGTGGATTCCATAAGGACCCATTCTTTTGGTATACGGTTTCGGGGTCTTAAACAATGTGATACGACGTGTATCAGTGAGTCCGTCACTGGTCTGGATGGTCACCAAAGCTCCATAGCGGCCCGGTTTCTCGGCAGCAGTGACTTCATTCCAGTCGGAATCGAAATAGCGGATGTCCAGCTTGTATGGACCAAACACAATGTCCGCCATTTCGCTGTCGATAAAGTCAATCAATGGAAAAGCCTCCCCATCAAAAATCGGATGCTGCGCTGTCACCTGGCACCGGGAAAGAAGATCCTTGCGCTCATTGACCGGATCGGGAAGCGTCAATGCAGGCGGCAAAAACTCTCCATCGACAAAAACCTGTAATTTTGCGTCCTTGATTGCGGTGATTTCGGCGGGGAGCGGGAATATCAACTCGCTACCATCCGGTCCGCCGGCCAGCAGCGAACCTGCATTCATCTTAGGGTCGTCAATGCCGACTTCCACCTTTTTACCCGCCATCTCAGGAGCAGCAAGCAGATGAAGCTCGAGATTCCAGTGACGATTCACCTGGATCGAAGCGACTGATGTTTGAGGAGGTGCCGCCACGGTGGCAATGCGCACACGATATGTAAGCGACGCATTAGAATAAGAATCAGCCCTGGGAAACCAAATGCGCCGCAGTGTATTCCACTCGGCAATGCCGTCAAACGAGGAGATTCGCAGGCGGATCATCCCCCCTGCAACAGGCGCGGTAAGGAAATTGCCCCATGGAATCAGCGCACTCATTGCGTAACCTTTTGCGGATTTCTCATCCACGCGAAATTCAGGCATGATCAAAGGAGGTTTTTTAAGCCGTTTATCATCCATAAAAAAACGGGGTTGCTTCTCCATAGATGTCCTGCCAGGGCTGAAGAGAAATTGAAAACAATCATTTTTTTCGGCCTCTGCGCCCATAAACACTTCGAATGAATCCCCTGCCCACAAGGCTCCATTTTCTGGCGATTCCACCGGAGTCCTGTCATTGGTTGTGACATGAACAAGCAACCCTTTTGCATTCCAAGCCAGAGCCAGAGCGGCATGCGCGCCAGGCTTGTCACCGACAGGTCTTAATACCTCGGCATGGTAGGCTTGCTCCAACCACGCCGAATCAGAAAGGGCAATTTCAGAAACCTTGGGAATATCAACAACGGTTTCA
>Ga0118677_10008424_pt2 | contig 16122 bp, 9 predicted proteins | sample AliMusrvi5mmetaG_FD_86154 | JGI IMG/M metagenome (GOLD analysis project Ga0118677, IMG submission 86154) | reverse complement strand
GCTTTTGAGGTTAAGCCCTTACCATTGGTGACAAAAATATTGTTTTTTATTACCCGCACACAAGTCGGATACCAGCCTGTTGGAATAAATCCTTTGCTTTTGCTGTAACCCGGCTTGCTCACATCGAAAACAGCAAGACAATTATTATCTGCATTTGCGATGTAAAGCGTTTTTTCATCTTCGCTCAAGGCCAGGCTGTTGGTCGTTGACCCGGAGGGTGATCCTGGGTAAAGTGCCGCATTGAGAATTTCAACCTCTCTGTTCTGCTCGGTTGATATTACAGAGACCGAATTGTCGTTGGCATTACTTACAAAAAGCGTTTTGCCATTGTGGGTGATGCATAGGTCATTCGGATTATCCCCGACAGGAATGGAACCCTTAATTTTTTGATTTTCAGTATCGAATAGTACAACTTTATTGCATCCCCAGCAAGAGATATACAATGTCTTGTTATCATCCGAAAGCAAACAGGTATAACCTTCACCCCCTAATTGAATATGATTCTTAACTTTTCTGGTTTTTAAGTCAAATACATACAATGAATTATTCTCTTTGGTTACGGCGTACAGGAACTGCTGCCGGTCGTCAACAGCAATTCCTGCAATTGAGATTTTTTCAGGCCATCGCTTACCGACGACAAGCGTATCGCTGGGAACCATCCTGTTGCTCTTAATCTGATACCGCATGATCCAGTTATCGTTTCCACCCGATGCATACAAATATTTTCCATCTTTAGAAAAGGTAAGACCCAACCACCCTTTTGCAATAATCACTGAATCGAGCAGTTGCATTTTTTCAGGATTAATCAGATGGATACACTGATCACTTTGTCCGTTGTTTGTTACAGCTATCATCTTTCGTGATGGAGAGACAGCGATGTTTAATGGTAAATCTCCAACGGGTAACATTTTCCCAATTGGGGTCAGTTTCCATCCGTTGGGGAGCGATACACGCCCCGATTCAATCTCTTTCAATCCCTGTGCTTTTGCTTGAAAAGCATTAATTGTTAGTATGTTCAGGCAAATTAATGCCAATGCAATTTTGTAACCAGCAGATATCATATAGCAATATTTTGAAACCTTTTAACAATTGTCCGGGCTAAAGTTCGCTAATTGTTTCTAATATTCATTGGTGTGGTATGATATTTATTATTGTTAAAATCACGGATTTTAAATTTTGTTAAGTTTGTATCAACTAAGTACTCTTGAAATAAATTACAGATATGAAAAAAACAACATTCTTCTTTGCATTTGTGTTGTGCTTCGTTATTGCCAGGGCACAACGGGTTGGATCTTCACCCGAATACATTAAAGCGATAACTTCCGAATGGAAAGGGGAGCGTTTCCCGGATGGACGGCCAAAAGTGTCGGATAATCTATTGGCCAGGTTAAAGAATATCTCTATCGAAGAAGCCTGGGGCGTACTCCGGAATAAAGGTTACCGCAACCAGTTTGAAGGAAACTGGATTGTCATTAATCCTGATAGCGCCATGACAGGCAGGGTTGTTACGGCACAGTACATGCCGCTTCGTCCGGATCTTCAGAAATATATAAAAGATCAGGGAGTTGCAGAAAAACGTTCACCCAAAGGGGGAACAAATTCATGGCCTATAGATGTCCTTGTTGAGGGAGATGTTTATGTAGCCGATAGTTATGGTAAAATTGAAGACGGCACCCTGATCGGGGACAACCTGGGCAATTCAATTTATGCGAAATCAAAAAGAGGGGTTATTTTTTATGGCAGTGTTCGTGATCAGGAAGGAATCAGCGAGATCAAAGGGTTTAACGGCTGGATCAAAGGTCAGGATCCCTCTTATATTGATCAGATGATGCTCACTTCCATCAATGCCCCTATTCGCATCGGAAGGGCAATTGTGTTGCCGGGGGATGTGGTTTTGGCTAAGAAGTACGGAACAATTTTTATTCCGGCATATTTGGTCGAAGAGTTGGTTCTTACCTCGGAGTTTACTGAATTGCGTGACCAGTTTGGACATCAACGGCTTCGTGAAGGGAAATATACGCCCGGTGAAATAGATAGCAGCTGGTCGGAAGAGATCAAAAAAGACTTCCTAAATTGGGTAAATAACTATCCGGGCAAGTTACCTATGAAAAAGGAGGATTTGGATAACTATATGAAAGAGCGTAATTATTAAGTCTGATTCAATTTTATCAAAATGAGAGACATTATCCATAAAATATCAGAGGAAAACAGGCAGAGCGAAAAAAGGGAATCTGACGCTATACAGTTGGAAATCAATAATCCCCAAACAGATAATAAACGCCGGAATTTCCTTAAAAAATCGCTGCTGGGAGGAATAGCCATCGGCGGATTAATAGCTCTGCCTATTGAGGATACCATCGCCCAAACGACTGCAAATGTAAGCAGGTCATCAAGCCCCTCTGATCTGAAAATTACCGATTTACGTTATGCTTTGACGGCAGTCCTGGGGGGAACTGCAATAATCCGTATTGACACCAATCAGGGAATCTATGGCCTTGGAGAGGTAAGAGACGGCGCTGATGTACGTTATGCCCTGATGCTGAAAAGCCGCATCCTGGGGATGAATCCGTGCAATGTTGAAATGATATTTAAAACGATCAGGCAATTTGGCGGTCCCTCGCGTCAGGCGGGCGGCGTTTGCGGTGTTGAGATGGCCCTTTGGGATTTGTGTGGCAAAGCATACGGCATACCGGCCTGGCAGTTATTGGGTGGAAGATATCGCGATAAAGTCAGATTGTATGCCGACACACCAGAGGCAAAATCTCCTGAAGAACAACTTAGACTGATCAGGTTCCGCACTGAGGAACAAGGGTATACCTGGCTGAAAATGGATCTCTCTATCGGGGAGTTGAAAGGGAAACCGGGTACGCTTGTGAATTCAAAATTCTGGGAAAATTCAGATAAAAACCTGGCACAGTGGGGTGATCAATCCAATTATATGTCTTACGGAAATACGCAGCACCCGTTTACTCAGGTTCAGATTACGGAAAAGGGGATTGAGGAATTGGCCAAAATAGCCGAACATGCCCGAAGTCTGATCGGCTATGATATCCCTTTGTCCACCGATCATTATGGCCATTTCGATCTGAATAACGGGATAAGACTGGGAAGAGCACTTGAAAAATACAGGCTGGCATGGATGGAGGACATTATTTCGTGGGAATTGACTGACCAGTGGAAAACAATGTCTGATGCACTGGAGACACCTCTGCTTACGGGTGAAGATATTTATCTGCTCAAAAATTTTAAGCCGCTGATCGATATCCATGCTGTCGATATTATTCATCCCGACATTGCCACCTCCGGAGGCCTTTTGGAAACGAAGAAAATCGGTGATTATGCCGAAGAACATGGTATAGCAATGGCCATGCATCAGGCCGGTACACCTGTTTCATTTATGGCAGGTGTCCATTGTGCCGCTGCGACACAGAACTTCCTGGCTCTGGAACACCATTCGGTAGATCTCCCCTGGTGGGAAAATCTGGTCAAAACGACCGATGGCCGGCAGTTGATTACGAAAGGATTTGCAAATGTACCCCTCTCAGCACCGGGATTAGGAATTGAATTAGACGAAGATGAAGTGAAGAGACATTTACATCCTAAAGACAAAAGCTATTTTGCTCCGACTACCGAATGGGACGACAAACGTTCTCATGACCGAATATTCAGCTAATGATTATTCCATCTTTAATTAATTAAACTTTATACGTGTGAATAAAAAATTAAGTCAGGCGCTGATCCTTATTTCGGCAGCATCATTTCTGAGCTCACTTTATCTTCTGGCGAGAGATAATGTTGCTGCAGGTGGCCCTATACTGATTGCATGGTTTATCGCTTTGGCTTTGGGCGTCAGGGGATTTAGCACATTGAAGGGATTTTCATATACTATCTGGATTTTCACAGCGGTTACAACTGCAATGTTCTATCCTCAATTCTTTTTATCCGTTGGTGATTTTCATCTTAAGTTATTGATTATCCCTCTGCTGCAAGTTATTATGTTCGGGATGGGATCGCAGATGAGCTTTGATGATTTTACAGGGATCATTAAAATGCCAAAAGGGGTTTTCATCGGGGTTGCCTCCCATTATATGATTATGCCGCTTGTAGGATTTGGCATCGCACATATTTTCAATTTTTCACCCGAAATCTCAGCGGGTATTATTCTGATCGGATGCGTCCCCAGTGGTCTGGCCTCCAATGTGATGTCATATATTTCAAGGGCCAATCTGGCGTTGGCGGTTACAATTGGCGCAATTTCTACACTGCTCTCTCCGCTGGTAACTCCATTCCTGATGAAATGGCTTGGAGGACAATATATCGAAGTGAACTTCTGGAGCATGATGCTTGACATTCTGAATATGATTATCCTGCCTGTTGTCGCCGGATTTATTTTTAACCTTTTCTCTGGTTCAGCTAAAGATAATCAACGATCAAAGGTGATGCAGCTGGTGGCCTATTTTTTAATCATCCTAATGACAAATCTGGTTTATCTGAAGTCAAAGAATGTTGATTTTACCGATTTCACCATGGCATTTGTCAAATCTTTGGGATGGTTTTACCTGCTTCCGATGGCAGGTGCGTTAATACTCCGTTACCTGATGAAAGGAGATAACCAGTGGATGGGAAAAGTCCTCTCATTTATCTCAATGCTTGGAATAGCCATTATAATCACCATTATTACTGCAGCTGGTCGAGACAGCCTTTTAAAAGTGGGATTATTGCTGATTATCACGAGTTTCCTTCATAATATCACAGGCTACTCACTGGGCTATTCCATTTCATGGATTTTCGGAATGCCCGAAAAAGACAGACGAACTGTGGCTTTTGAGGTTGGAATGCAGAATGGCGGTCTTGCTTCAGGTTTAGCACTTCAGATGGGTAAACTTGCCACTGTTGGACTTGCTCCTGCAATTTTCGGACCTTTAATGAATGTTACCGGTTCAGCGTTGGCAAACTGGTGGCGTGGGAGAATTCCAAAAGATTAGCGTTATTAAGAATGATTCAGTCCTGACTTTCATAATTATGTATTTTAACTTTTAATATATTTGTCATCGTAAAAAATCACCATAATTTTTAACCAAAAAAACGCTCAAAATGTCCATTCAACCAAAATTTCTTTCTACCGCGATAGGAAGCATGCCGTACACGGATATTGATCATGCAATTGATGCCTCGTTGAATAATCTGGATGCACCTATTTGGCCGCAACTCCCAAAATTTGGCATGAACGAGCAGATGGAAATCCAGTATTCTGAAGGAATGCCCTCAATTGTTATCGACCACCAAAAAGAGCGCATGTATTTCGATACTGCTTCAGATTATTCCGAAGCTTTTGCCAATTTCTACGAAGCATTTATGGAATCCTTCGAAACAACAGATAGTACAGGTGATTTCAGTGCAATGGCGATCAGTGAAGAGTACTCCAGGGGGATATTTGCACTCGAGAAACGGCTGATTGCCAAAGGTGAAAAATTACCATGGGTAAAAGTGCAGGTAACAGGTCCATGCACCTTTGCGCTTACTATAGTCGATGAAAACAAACGTGCCATTTTTTATAATGACGAATTTCGTGATGTGATTGTGAAGGCACTGACAATGAAATGTCGCTGGCTGATACAGAAATTCAAACCTTATGCCGAAAATATTATTTGCTTTATTGACGAGCCAATCCTTTCTGCCTTCGGAAGCTCTACCTATGTCTCTGTAAAAAGAGAAGACGTTGTAGCTCTTTTAAAGGAGATGATTGATGCTGTTCATGCCGATAATGCACTGACAGGAATACATTGCTGCGGTAACACTGAATGGAGTATTCTGATTGATGCAGGGGTGGATATTGTTAATTTCGATGCATTTGAATATGGAGAAACCATTGCCATATATAGCGACAAAGTTAAATCACACCTCGAACGTGGCGGAATGCTGGCATGGGGTGTAGTTCCAACTTCAAAGGCGATACGTGAACAAACTGTTGAATCACTCGAAGCACAGCTGGAATATGTAATGGACAATCTTGCCTCTAAGGGGATAGATAAAAAACTAATTATCGAACAAGCCATAATTTCACCTTCCTGTGGAACAGGCTCGCTTGATCCCTCCGATGCCGATAAAGTGTTCGAAATGGTAAACGCCTTATCCAAAAGGATGAAATCAAAATACGGTTTTTGAGCTTTAAAAGTAATCTATGAAAATTGCGATTTCGGGGAAAGGTGGTGTTGGGAAATCAACTTTGGCGGCAGCTCTGGCATTGCTGCTATCCCAAAAAGGGATGAAAGTATTGGCTGTCGATGCTGACCCCGATTCAAATCTGGCCTCAGCGTTGGGGCTGACCGAAGCGGAGCAAAAAAGGATAATTCCTATTTCGAAACACATTCAATTGATCGAAGAGCGTACTGGTGCAAAAGTTAACCAATACGGCCAGATCTTTAAGCTGAACCCCGAAGTAGCTGATATTGCCGAAAAATATGCAGTGCAAAAGGATGGTGTATCGCTGCTTGTACTGGGAGCGGTTGAAAGCGGAGGAAGTGGTTGTGCATGTCCTGAAAATGTGCTGATACGGGCATTGATTACCGATCTTATTCTCTACAAGGACGATGTGGTGATCATGGATATGGAAGCCGGCGTGGAGCATCTCGGTCGTGCAACAGTAAAGGGCGTTGACAAACTGATTGTCGTTATTGAGCCTGGTCAGCGGTCGGTCGATTCTGCAAAACGGATTTTACGGATGGCGGGTGATATAGGATTAAAAAATATTGTTCTGGTCGGCAACAAAATTGGTACCCCTTCTGATGAAGAGTTTATCTCAGCCGCTTTTCCGGATCATAAAATTATTGGATTCATCCCTTATTCCGAACAATTTAAAAAGCTCGACAGGCTTGGTCTTTCTGTTCTCGATGGCCTGAATAGTGAAAAAATTGATATTTTCGGTAAAATTTTAGAAACCATTTACAAATGAAAGTATGAGTTTTTTCATCGCAGTAACAGGCAAAGGGGGAGTCGGGAAGACCACAATTTCGGGACTCATTGTAAAACAGCTTATTGCAAACGGGTATAGACCCGTTCTGGCAATCGATGCCGACCCAAACTCCTGTCTTGATGCCGCATTGGGTGTGAAAATTACAAAAACGATAGGAAGTGCGCGCGAAGAAGCCCGTGAAGAAGCCAGCAAAGGATTGGCGGCAGGTATTTCCAAACAGCAGTTACTGGAAATGAAAATAGAAGAAAGTCTTGTTGAAGCGAAGGATTTCGACATGATATCCATGGGAAGGCCTGAAGGTGAAGGCTGTTATTGCTACGCCAATAATGTATTAAAATCGATCATCGCCCAAATTTCTTCGAGCTATAAATATATCGTACTTGACAACGAAGCCGGACTTGAAAACCTTTCCCGTCGTATTGTGCAAAAAGTCAACATTTTGGTTATGGTTGCTGATCCTTCGAGTCAGGGATTGAAAACGATCCAGCGCCTTTACAATCTGGCCAATGAAATGAATGTTAAATACGACAAACTGGTGATTATTATCAACAGAATACGCGCCAACAATGGCATGCCGGAATTTGCAGCTGAGCTAAAAACCATGACAAATGCAGATATCGTAATGGGTTTACCACAGGACGAACAATTAGCTATAAATTCGGAAAATGGAATTGCTTTACATACGCTTCCTGACGACAACCCGGTTGTGGCAGGGGTAAATAAATTGATTACTCAGATTTTAAATTGAAAGTTAAATATGGCTAAAACTACAAAGAGACCCGATGAACAGGTGATTGATTTCGCATCGTTGAGGATTTTGGGAAAGGCGGAATTTGAGAATATCGATACGTGTTTTGCAAGAATGGAAGTTCAGGGCAACCAGTGCAAGTTTGGAACTTCCGGGGTATGCTGCCGTGTCTGTCACATGGGGCCATGCCGTATCACTCCCAAAGCGCCGCGCGGTGTTTGCGGTGCAAATGCAGATACGATTGTTGCCCGAAATTATTTAATGGAAGTTCTTGCGGGAACTTCAGCCCATTCAGACCATGGGCGCCATTTGGTCCTCCGTCTGAAGAAGGTGGCCGAAGGGAAAGAGAAGGACTACGTTATCAAAGATGAAAAAGCCCTTTTCCGGACTGCCCGGCTTTATAATATTGAAACTGAAGGGAGGACAAATGAACAAATTGCCCTCGAGCTTGCCGATACACTGATAGGAGAATATACTTCCCAGGAAGAAGATCTTAAAACATTGAAACTTGCCCCTGTAAAAAGACAGAATGTCTGGTCTAATCTGGGGGTTAATCCAAAAGGTATTGACCGGATGGTTGTCGAAGGGATGCACCGGACAAATATGGGTGTTGATCACGATTATCGCAACCTGGTCAATCACGCTTTCCGGGTGTCGCTGGCAAACGGCTGGGGCGGATCACGTATTGCAATGATGGTCTCTGATATACTCTTTGGAACCCCGACACCAATTCGAAGCAATGCGAATCTGGGTGTTCTTCAGGATGATACGGTAAATATCCTTGTGCATGGTCATGAACCGGAACTTTCGGAAATGCTTGCAGTTGCTGCACAAAATCCGGAGATTAAAGAATATGCCAGAGAGGCAGGAGCAAAAGGTATTACGCTTGCTGGTATCTGCTGTACTGCAAATGAGATCTTGATGCGTCACGGAATTCCAATTGCCGGAAATTTCCTGCAACAGGAACTGGCCATCATCACAGGTGCTGTTGAATTGATGATTATTGACGTCCAGTGCTGTATGCCAGGCCTGCCGGATGTGGCCAAATCATACCATACGGAAATTGTCAGTACTTCAGAAATTGCAATGACTGTCGGGGCAACACATATGCCGCTTGATGAACACGATGCGCTCAATTCGGCTAAGGTTCTGATTCGACGTGCTGTCGACAATTATAAAAACCGCGATCAGGTAAAGGTGTGTATCCCTTCGGATAAAAGCCCGCTTGTTGCCGGGTTCAGTGTAGAATCGATAAAATACATGCTTGGTGGAACCTATCGCGCATCGTTCCGTCCGCTTAACGATGCCATTATTTCGGGACGTATCAAAGGGGTTGTTGGAATTGTTGGATGCAACAATCCTAAGTTTAAGATGGACGATTACATCAATAAACTTACACTGGAATTGATTAAACACGATGTGCTGGTATTAAAAACCGGATGTGCTGCCATTGCATCTGCAAAAGAAGGGATGATGATTCCTGAAATTGCATTGCAACATGCAGGTCCCGGATTAAGGGAGGTTTGCGAAACTGTGGGTATTCCCCCTGTGCTTCATATGGGAAGCTGTGTGGACAACACGCGGATACTTGAAGCTGCTACTGAACTGGTCAGAGAAGGAGGATTGGGAGACGATCTTTCACAACTCCCGGCTGTAGGGGTGGCTCCGGAATGGATGAGTCAGAAGGCTGTTGCAATCGGTACCTATTTTGTCGCATCCGGCGTGGATGTTATTTTGGGACACCCTTTCTACATTGAGGGATCAGAAAATGTTACTAAACTTTTGAATGAGGATACCAAAGATATTTTTGGAGGCTCATTTCACGTTTGTGAGACTGCTTCACAGGCATTTACGAAGATCATGGCCATTCTCGACGATGCCCGGGAAAAACTGGGAATAAATAAAAAATTCGAAAGAAAACTTTTTGATATGAAAGATAGAAGGGTTATCAATGTCTAAGATAATTTGCTCCAGCGCTATAGATGGTGCCATAAGATGGGTTGCCTTAGCGGAAGAAAAATTGAACGAAACGATCAAGGCCAAAGGGTCGTCACATCCGGTAAGCTTTCCGGAAACAGCCTACTATCTGCCTGTTATCTACTCATTCACAGGCCTAAAGGTAGAAAGGGTTGCCGATTTACAGAAAGCGCTCCTAAAGGCGAAGGAATTGCTCCCTGCACGCCCGGCCGAAAACGTCTGGCTTCCCTACCTGGGAAATACGCTCGATGCCGGAGTTGCAGCATTGTTTGCCTGCGAAATCATTGAAGCTTGCAAATATGTGATTGGTCCTAATCCGGTAAACGGTATTTGGCTGGGCGCTGCAAACGATACCATTATGCGAGAGCGTGGGATTGAGTTTGTCGATGGTACGGCCCCGGGCTTTGCCGCAATAACAGGTGCTGCCCCCAATAACCAAATTGCAGTGCAGATAGCCAAAGAGCTTCAGCAGAAAAATCTTTACGTGTTTATGGGTGGAAGCACAAATGGGAAACAGTTTGCAGAACAATTGGCCGAAGAAGGGGTTCAGCTGGGCTGGGAAACCCGACTTATCCCGTTTGGAAGCGATGTTTCGGCGCTGATTTATGCACTTGGATTTGCCAACCGCGCAGCACTTTCATTTGGAAGCGTTAAACCCGGCGACTTTAAAGCCAATTTAAGATATAACAAAGACAGAATCTTCGCATTTGTTCTGGCATTTGGTGAAGTTACTCCCGAAAAGTACGCTGCAGCTGCGGGGGCAATAAATTACGGCTTCCCGGTTATTTCAGATACCGATATTCCGCAAATCCTCCCAACGGGTGTTTGTACCTACGAACACGTTGTTTCGAATGTCCCTTACGAAAGTATGGTTGAAAAAGCACTGGAGGTACGTGGTTGCAAGGTTAAAATTACCAAGGTGCCGGTTCCCGTTGCCTATGGCCCCGCTTTCGAAGGTGAACGCATTCGCAAGGAAGATGTTCATGCCGAATTTGGAGGTACAAAGTCTTCTGCATTCGAATTTGTCACTTCAGTGGAACTGGATGACATTAACGATGGTGAGATAGAAATCATTGGTCCCGATATTGATCAGGTACCCGAAGGGACTGCCCTTCCGTTGGCTATATGGGTTGAAGTGGCCGGAAGAAAAATGCAAACCGACTTCGAACCAATCCTCGAACGACAGATCCACCATCTTGTAAACGGGGCAGAAGGTATTTGGCACATGGGTCAGCGGGATATTGTCTGGACACGTGTTTCCAAGGCAGGCTTTAAAAACGGGTTGCGACTAAAACATTATGGCGAAATTATCCACGCCAAGTTTCTTTCAGAATATCCTGCGATTGTCGATAAGGTAAAGGTTACCTTAATCACCGATAAAGAGGAGGTCGATAAACGGCTTGCCATTGCAAGAAAAATATATGACGACCGCAACAGGCGGCTCGAATCGATGACCGATGAATCGGTTGACACATTCTATTCGTGCCTGCTTTGCCAGTCTTTTGCACCCAACCATGTCTGTATGATTACCCCCGAAAGACTTGGATTATGTGGTGCCTATAACTGGCTGGATGGCAAAGCCGCATACGAAATTGATGAAACAGGTCCAAACCAGCCGGTAAAAAAGGGAGAAGTTCTTGATCCCGTTAAAGGGGTTTGGAAAGGGGTTGACGAATATGTATTCATCAACAGCCACAAATCGATCGATAGTTTCAGCGCTTATTCAATCATGGACAAGCCCATGACCAGTTGCGGCTGCTTTGAAGCCATTGTGGCTTTTGTGCCGGAACTGAACGGAGTGATGATCGTCAACCGTGAATATCAGGGCGAAACACCCGTCGGGATGACTTTCTCCTCTCTTGCAGGAAATGTGGGAGGGGGTCAACAAACTCCCGGGTTTATGGGTTGTGGCAAGGTCTTTCTCACTTCCCGCAAATTTTTATTTGCTGAAGGCGGCTTCAAGCGAATGGTATGGATGCCAAAACAATTAAAGGATTTATTGGCAACCGACCTCAATAAACGTTTTAGCGAACAGGGTGTTCCCGATTTGCTCGATATGATCGCAGATGAAACAATTGCCATTGAGGCTGATGAAGTAAAAAATTATCTTGAAAAAGTCAAACATCCTGCATTGGAAATGAGCGATATGTCTGTCATTATTCACCAGGAAAAGGCTGAATCACAGGAAATCATCACCATTACAGAAGAAAATAAAGTACCTGAAAAGAGAACTGAATCTGAGCCAGTTCTGGCAGAAAAAACACAATTGACTGCTGATTTACTAAAACAGCTTAAGGAAGAACTGAAGAATGAGGTGACCAATGAACTGAGAGGCATCATTACAAAAGAAATAGTTCAGAGCATCATCTCCACATTAAACCAAACCTTTTTAGGGATTACCGGAGCGCCTGTTCAGGAACAGCCTGCACCAGTGATAATTGCTGCTCCAGTTCAGGTAGTACCCGTACCTTCTGCGAGTGAGAAAGTTACGGCTATCAAAACATTTAAATTACATAAGGAAAAATGTCAGAACCCTGTCTGGCAGGTTAAGCTGGGTGCAACGAAGGCTGAAGGGGGAACACGCGGTCGCACCTACCAAATTGGCGGTTCTTCGTGCATGCCTTTTCATCTGTGGGAAGGTGAAATGCCCAACAGGCCTCTTATAGCAATGGAGGTTTTCGATGTCGTTTCGGAAAAATACCCCGCCGTACTAAAGAATTATTACGGAGAACTGCTGAACGATCCGGCAAAAATGGCCAGGATATGTGTCGATAAATATGGCGCCGACTTAATCAGTGTTCGCCTCGACGGAACACATCCGGAGAGAGGAAACCGGACACCCGAACAGTCTGTTGAACTCGTCAAATCGATATTGGCCGCAGTGGATGTGCCATTGATCATTACTGGTCATAACAATTTTGACCGTAATAATGACGTGATGAAAGCTGTTGCTCAGGCTTGTGCTGGCGAAAACCTGCTTCTAAACTGGGTGGAACAGAACAACTACCGCACCATTGCCGGAGTGGCTCTGGCCTACGGACATTCGCTGGTTGCCCAAAGCCCGATTGACGTAAATATTTCGAAGCAGATGAACATCCTGCTTACCAATATGGATATTAAAAAGGAGCAGATTGTCATCGATCCCCTGACAGGTGCAACCGGTTACGGTATTGAATATACCTATTCTGTGATGGAACGTATTCGTATTACCGGATTGGGTGGTGATCCGATGCTGGCAGGTCCAATCATCGTTGCTCCGGGACAGGAATGTTCGAAAGTAAAAGAGTTTAAAGCTGCTGAGGCTGATTTTCCTTTATGGGGCGATCTTGAGAAACGGGCAATTAACTGGGAGCTCTCAACTGCAATCAGCATGTTACATGCCGGAGCTGATCTGTTGATCATGTATCATCCCGAAGCCGCTATGGCAACAAAAAGAGCGATATTTAAGATGATGGATGGGGCGGTTAAGATTAAGTAAAAAAGTTTAAACAAATTATAATTCTTCTGATTAATGGCATTAACAGGATTAGATATTCAGAAATTATTACCGAAAACCAATTGTAAGGAATGTGGTTCAAACACTTGTCTTGCATTTGCAATGAAGCTGGCTGCCAAAAAGGCAAGTCTGTCGGAATGTCCCTATGCTTCGGAAGAGTCGAAACAAGTGTTGGGAGCGGCAAGCGAACCTCCCGTAAAGGGAATTGAATTCGGCAAAAGCAAAGAGTTCAAAATTGGTGAAGAAACTGTTTTGTACAGGCACGAAAGAACTTTTGTTCACCAAACCATCATTGCCATCAATATTAATGACACCGACGACAGCGGTGAAATTGAAAAAACACTCGAAAGCATTAAGGATTATTGTGTTGAGCGGGTTGGCGAAAAGCTTTTTGTTGAAATGATAGCTGTTACCCAGCGGAGCGACGAGAATGAGAAATTTGTCGCTTTGGCAAAGCGAGCTTGGGAAACCGTGCAGCGCCCGCTGATTTTGCACAGCAGCAATTTGCAGTCATTAATTGAAGCCGCCAAAGCTGTTAAAGGTTCGCAAAGCGTTATCGCTTCAGCAACAAAGGAAACAGCCGATGAATTGGCAATTGTCGCCAAAGAAAACGGACATACGCTTGCATTAACTGGAACCATCGATGAGATTAGCGAAACAACTTCCAGATTGAAAGCGGCAGGTTTCAACAACCTGCTCCTTCAGTTTAAAACAGAATCGCTTGCTGAACAATTTCAAATTAATTCAATTGCCCGGACCTCAGCTTTAAAAGATAATAACAAGTCGCTGGGATACCCTTTCCTCAGGTTTATAGAATCTAAGGATATCCTTGATATAACAATAGAGGCAATTACTGAAATCAATAAGTATGGTGGCATTTGTGTGCTTCCAGCTTTTGATGCGGCTCAGCTGGTTACCTTGTTCACTTTGCGGCTGAATATCTTTACCGACCCGCAGAAGCCAATCCAGGTTGATCCAAAGATCTATCCCATTGGCGAACCTACGGCTAATTCACCTGTATTTCTTACAACGAATTTCTCACTGACCTATTTTATTGTTTCGAGCGAAATAGAAAACAGCGGTATAAGTGCCTGGTTGCTGGTTCCGCAATGTGAAGGGATGAGTGTGCTTACAGCCTGGGCAGCCGGAAAATTTTCAGGCGCTGTTATCGGGAAGGCGGCTAAAGAATTTGAACTTGAGAAACTTGTTACCACTCGCGAAATCGTTATACCTGGCTATGTTGCCCAAATAAGTGGTGAATTGGAAGAGAACATGCCGGGATGGAAAGTGGCTGTAGGTCCTCAGGAAGCGGCTGATTTAGAGAGTTTTGTTATAGCGAGATACAAATAATGCCAAAAGTCACTTTTCTTCCGGACAACAAAACGATAGAGGTTCCAATCGGAACCGAATTGCTTGTTGCGGCCAGGTTTGCAGAGATTCAGTTTGATGCACCCTGCGGGGGAAAGGGTACCTGTGGCAAATGCCATATGCGTGTTGTAAAAGGTCAGGTTGACTCGAAAGCAGTCATATCGCCGGGGCTTGCCAAGGATCATTATGTCGTTTCCTGCAAATCATTCGTTAAAGAAAACGATCTTACGGTTGAAATTCCCAAACAATTTGACCCTTCTTCGGGAAAATTTGCTGTCGATTCTGAAGCCATTAAACTGGTAGACCCCGAATTAATGCCGCGGGAATGGCAGTACAACCCATTGGTCTACAAGAATTATATTGAAGTATTCCCTCCAAAATCAGATGATGGTCTTTCCGATTTCGACCGCCTTACCCGATGCATCCAATTGGAATTTGGAAAAATCGATGTCAGCTGTACCCTCTCTGTATTAAAAAAATTACCGGGTGTAATACGGAAGGAAAATGGGAAGATTACCATATTGCTTGTTCGTGAATCAGGTAAATTTCACATTACAGACATTGAGCCAGGAGACAAAAGCGATTCGTTTTATGGGGTGGCTATTGATGTTGGAACAACTACAGTGGCAGTAGAACTTGTCCTTATGCCTGAAGCGAGAATTCTTTCATCCAGGACAGACTATAACAGTCAGGTTACTTGTGGCCTTGATGTGATTAGTCGGATAAATTATGCCCGTACTCCGGAAAGACTTAAAGAACTTCGTACCCGGGTTGTTGAAACCATCAATAATCTAATAGTCAAAGTAGCAGGTAAATACCTGATTGACAGGAATGATATCTGTAATGCTTCGATAGCCGGAAATACAGCAATGGTACATCTCCTGCTTGGTTTGGACCCGGAAAACATTCGTTTGGAACCTTACACTCCCGTTGCTTATCAGATCCCTTACCTGACGGCCAAAGAAACAGGTATCGACATCAACCCCCATTCGTGGATATCAATTGCGCCCTCGGTTGGCAGCTATGTGGGGGGAGACATTACCTCAGGATTACTTTGTACCTCCTTGTCAACCGATTCAGAAGAAATCAACCTCTTTATTGACATTGGTACAAACGGAGAGATGGTGATTGGCAACAATGACTTCCTGATGTGTTGTGCCTGCTCTGCCGGACCGGCTTTCGAAGGTGGAGGGATAGAATTTGGTATGAGGGCTGCAACGGGAGCTATAGAAAAAGTTGAAGTCGATAAAACTTCTGGGAAAGCCACTTTTCAAACAATTGGTAATGTAAAACCCAAAGGTATTTGTGGCTCCGGAATGATCTCCTTGATAGCGAATTTATTTTTAACCGACTGGATAGGTGCCAACGGTAAGCTCGACCGTTCCGGAAAATCACCCGCAATTGTTACAGAAGGGAGGAATGCCTATTATATACTTGCAACGGCTGATGAGAGTTATATGTCGAAACCAATTATTATTAAAGAATTAGATATTGAAAATATTATTCGGGCCAAAGCCGCCATCTATTCAGCATTTTCATTGATGGTGAAAAATCTTTCGA